>Ga0351843_1063_pt1 | contig 39124 bp, 33 predicted proteins | sample TotcelHFGM3001L4_FD_206878 | JGI IMG/M metagenome (GOLD analysis project Ga0351843, IMG submission 206878) | Enriched cells from coal bed in the Powder River Basin, Montana, United States - Total cells FGM rep1 HSBNCT.FGM.300.1.L4 ...
GGTCTCGATCGGTATCGCCTGCGGCGTCATCGTGGGGTTTCTGGCGTCGTATTGGCAGGGGAGCGCCATTCTGGGGGTGGCCTTGGCCTCATCGATGACCGTGGCAATCATGTTTTCCGCCCTTATCGGCCTGCTCATGCCCCTTCTGTTTATGGAATTGAAGATAGATCCCACGCTTGCCACCGGTCCCCTGGTGCTGGCCATCTGCGATATTCAAACACTGTTTGTATACTTTACTCTTTCCATCGCCATCATGCGGTGATCCGAATGAAGATGAAAGACGCGTCAATGGCGCCCAATAGATTGTTGTACCTGCTCATGAGTGCGATAACGGCTGCGGTTGTTCTTTTGCCGGCCGCGGTTTTTGCCCATCAGCCCCGTATTGCAAGCGTCGTCAAAAGCGGTCCGGTGCCCATACTCTATCCTGAAATATCGAAGGCGTTTTACGATGAGCTCGACGGCATGCCCCGCATCTACGAGATTGAGGCGAACGGGCCGTTTATCCTCTATCTCAATATCACGGTGCCGAAGTCATCAAATCCGAACGGGCGATACATGGCTGAGGTATTACGCGCGGGCGATACACGGGAACTCGTAGCGACTCTGCCTGTCGGGACAGAACCCTGGAAGGAATTTCATGAGCCGTTTGCCGGAGACTGCTATTTCCTCGGCCCGGAGTTTACGCGGGAGATGCCGCCGGGGAGATATGAGATCATCGTTTCCGGGAACGGCAACAGGGGGAAGTACGCGCTGGCGGTCGGCGAGCGGGAGGCGTGGCCGCTTAAGGAAACGCTGCACGCCCTACGGGTTATTCCGGGACTGAAAAAGAATTTCTTCAACGTGTCGCCGGCGATGTTCGCGCTCTCGATCTTTGGCGGGATATATCTGCTGGTGCTCCTGCTGTCGGGTGTTCTCATCGGGTTCCTGTATCGCAAGGTCATGAGATTGTTCAGCCGGCCGGTGTCGGGCAGGGGTAGTAAGAATATCGGCGGTTCCGGCAGGGTGTTACGGTTCGTGATCGCTATCGTGCTTCTCACCTGGGCCGTGACGACGGCCTGGAATCCTTTCCTTATCATTGTTTCCGGTTTCACGTTCTTCGAAGCGCTTGCCGGCTGGTGCGGCCTCTATGCGGCGCTCGGTAAGAAGAGCTGTCGAACGGCGTGAATAAAAAAATCCGGGATGCGGGAGGCCGCACCCCGGATGAGAAGAGTCCGTCGGAAATAGTTTAGTCTTTTATATCAACTTCCCGCGCGTTGAAACTTGCCTTGCCGCTCCAGTTTCCTTTGCACTCAATCACCATTCCCGGCGAGAAGGTGTCAAAGGTGGTCCGGTGATCTCATCGGCCACGCACATACTGCCGGCCAGCAGCATGACTGCAACGGCGCCTAACAGCTTTTTCATCCCGTACCTCCTTGTTTGGTTGTTTGAAACGTGTATGTTATATAGTATAGTAACCAATACAGATAAAATACAGTGATGCTTCATGGATGATGGAGCCCCTGACGGCGATCATTAAGGAGGTCTGGCATGAAACGGAAAGGGATATTCCTCTCGACGCTGTTACTGGTATTGTGCGTGAGCGCGGCTGCCCATGCGTTTACGGAATACGACCATTCTGAGTTCGATCATCCCGTTGGTGTGTGGGAAACGGACGGGTATGGACAGCTCGACTATGACGCGGACGCGAACCCCGCGGAAACCCCCTCGGTGTATAACACTGATGATTCCTATCCCGCCGCCGAAAATTATGATCGCGGCGCCGAGTATGATTACGACGGACACCAGGGGATGGGGATCGACAAAAGCACTTCGTGGTAGCTGTTAGATTTTTCAGCTCGCTATGTTAGCACAGGACACACGTGAGAGGCTGTATGAAGATTGTCATTATGAGCGGCAGCCCCAAGGGGGAAAAGAGCGTCACCCTGCAGTATATGAAATATATCTGCAAAAACTTTCCGGGACACGAGTATCAGATATATCACATCGGCAGGGACATCCAGCAGATCGAGAAGGACCGGAAAACCTATGACGGTATTATCAGTGATGTGCGCGCGGCTGATGCTGTTGTGTGGTGCACCCCCGTCTTTTTTCTGGTCGTCCCCTCCCAGCTCATGCGTTTTATCGAGCTTCTCTTCGAACGTAATTCTCTCGACGCGTTTTCCTGGAAATGCGCAACCGCTCTGACCACCTCGGCGAAATATTACGATCATACCGCTCACGACTATCTGGACGCGGTGTCCCATGACCTTGGGATGAAATATGTCAAAGGGCTTTCGGCCGAGATGGGGGATATGCTCGATCTGCAGAAAAAATGGCATGTCCTGAAGTTCTGGAAACATTTCTTCAGCTGCGTGGAGCAAAAATTATTTGATGAGACACTGTACGCCTCCGATGCGGCGCAGATACCCGAGTACCAGGGGCTGCCGGGCACCGCCGCACCGAAGTCTCAAAACAAAAAAATCACTTTGCTGACCGATGCGATCCCTGAAGATGTCAATTTGAACCGCATGGTCGAGATATTTGCACGGCGGATCCCGAATGATCTGGAGATGATTAATATACGCAAGATCGACATGCGGGCGGGGTGCGTGAGCTGCTACGCGTGCGCAGAGAGCAATGTGTGCTCGATACATGATGAAGTTAAAAGCGTCAGTGACAAGTTTTTCGCCGCTGATGCCATCGTCATGGCCGGATCGGTGCGCCACCGGTTTCTCTCCGCGCGGTGGAAGATGTTTTTTGACCGGCTGTTCGTGTACGGGCACGCGCCGGTGTTTGCCGGCAAGCAGTTCGCGTTTATCCTGTCGGGAGATTTCAGCGGAAATCCGCACGTGCGGATGGTGTGCGAAGGGATGATTGAGACCAGTCTCGCCAATAATGCCGGTTTCGTGACCGACGAAAGCGGCGATGCGGCGCAGATCACCGCGCAGCTGGAGGATCTGGGGAAAAAGATACTCCTGTGCGTTGATCAGAACTACGTGCGGCCGCAGACGTTCAGGGGGGTCGGCGGACATATGATTTTCCGAGATCTGGTCTATCGGCTCAAATGGTTTTTTGAGGCCGATTACGCGTACTATAAGAAGCACGGGCTGCTTGATTATCCGCAGTATGACCTGCGTGCGCGCATGCACAATCTCATGATGGGGTTGTTGCTGAAGTTTCCCGGAATGAGGAAGAAGATTATGAAAAAGTCGTGTGAGGAAATGCTCAAACCGTATGAAAAAGCGATGGTGAAAGAAAAAGGGCTGCACTGATCTGATCGGATGATATACTGGTGAAAAATTGCGGAGGACGGGATATGGATAGGAAACGATGGTTGTTGTGTATGGCTGTGTTTGTGCTCCTCGAGTGCATCGGAAGCGCGCAGGCAGAGATAAAGAAAGCCGTTTCATATATACCGGAAGGCATCGTGACGGGCGGGAACTTGTCGGTCGACGGACAGGCGAAGATGGAGCGGTTCAAGCCTGCATTTCCGTTTGAAGCGAAGACACCGCCGCCGGCACCTGATTACTGGTCGGCTGATGCGTGGGCCGCCCTGCCAGAGAGGCAGGACGACGCCGACGTCGCGCCGCCGAATACGAAATATCCCGAGGCGCAGAAGAGCGCGCAGGTGGATGTCTTCTTTATCCACCCGACCGGCACCGAATCGGCCCAGTTCTGGAACGCGCCGATCGACGATCCCGGGGCGGTAGAGGCGCTTTCGCTGGTCATGAAATACTGCGCCAGCGTTTTTAACGCGGCGGGCAGAGTCTATGTTCCCCGTTACCGGCAGGCGACGCTCTACTCGTTTTTTGACGGCAAGACGACATCCGGGATACAAGCGATCGATCTTGCCTATGGCGATGTCGAGCGCGCATTTTTGCATTATCTCACATACTATAACCAGGGCCGGCCGTTTATTCTCGCCGGACACAGCCAGGGAAGTTGCCACGGCATGCGGCTTCTGCAGGAGGAGATCCTGGGGACGCCGCTTGACCGGCGGCTGGTGGGGGCATATCTGGTCGGTTATGCGATCCCCAGCGATGTCCTCTATTTCCCCGGGTCGCGGTTCGTCGGGAGCAGCTATATCCTGACCTCGTGGAACAGCTATACCGCTGACGGCAACCCTGATTTTTTCACCAATAGCGCGGTGATCTGGCTCAAGGGCTCATACCAGAAGGTCGGCGGCCTGCCGATCATTCAGGTGAATCCGCTTTCGTGGAAACTGAACGGTGAAGCGGTTCTCGCGGCGCAAAATCCGGGGTCCCTGCCGTTCGACGCCGAAAACAAGACCGGGGTCCCCGCGCTTGTTCCGGGCGTGACCGGCGCGGACGCTTCAGGCAAGGTCCTGATCATCACCAAACCGCAGGTGCCCGGGTTCGAGTCAGCCGACGGGTTGCCGATCCTCAGCACAAAGGTGGGGGATTATCACAGTTTCGATTATGTTTTCTTTTACGAGAGCATCAGAAAAAATGCCGTTGAGCGGGTGAACGAGTTTTTCAAAAAATACAAAGCGGCCGGACAATAACAGGCCGCCGACGAACGCACAAGGAGGGTGACAGATGCGCGGAGGCGAAAAATACAGCCACAAGTTAATGAAAAAGATCAGGTGTGAGATCCCCGATGTCCCCGGCGCTCTGGGGAAGCTCGCGGCGGCGATAGGCGACCGGAAGGCGATCCTGGGAGATATTACGCGGGTAGAGGTCACCCCCGCTCACGTAGTCCGCGATGTAATCGTCTATTTTGACAATCCCAAACATGTGCAGGATACCGTCGCGGCGCTCAAGAAATTGAAAGGGTATAAAATCCTCGCGGTCGAAGATGAGATCCTCCGTATCCACAAGGGCGGAAAGGTCGCGGTCCAGCCCCTTGTCAGGGTCGAATCCCTGAGCGATCTGAGGATCGTCTATACGCCGGGTGTCGCGCAGGTCTGTAATTATATCGTCGAGCATCCGCAGGAGGCGAGGACATATACGGCAGTCGGGAACAGCGTGTGTATCGCGACAAACGGCTCGGCGGTGCTGGGGCTTGGTGATATAGGCGTTGCGGCTGCGATGCCTGTCATGGAAGGAAAATCGCTCATCCTCCACAAGATGGCGGACGTCAGCTGTGTGCCGCTCCTGATCGACTCGAGCGACGCCGACCGGATCGTCGACATCCTGGAAGGTATTGCAAAGACATTCAGCGTAATCATGATCGAGGATGTCAAGGCGCCGCTCTGTTTCGAGGTCGAGGAGAAACTGCAGAAGCGGGTTTCGATACCGGTGTTTCACGACGATCAGCACGGGACGGCGACGGTGATACTTGCCGCCTTGATCCGGGCGCTGAAAATGACCGGCAACAAGAAGCAGGAAGTGCGTATCGTGATCAACGGCGCCGGCGCCGCCGCGATGGCGGCGGCGAAGATGCTCATTGCATACGGGTTCAGGCATAGTATCCTCTGCGACAGCGCCGGCCCGATATATTCGGGGCGGACGAACGGGATGAACCCGTACAAGGAGGAGATCGCGCGCTGTACGAACAGCGGCAAGGTCAAAGGAACGCTTGCCGATGCGATGAAGGGGGCGGACGTCTTTATCGGATTGTCGCTGCCCGGGCTGGTCACGTCCGGGATGGTGCGCTCGATGAAGAAAAAACCGATCGTGTTTCCGATGGCAAACCCGGTCCCCGAGATATGGCCGTATGAGGCGCTCGCGGCGGGCGCGGCGATCTCTTTGGACGGCAGGACGATCAATAATGCGCTGGCATTTCCGGGGATCATCAGGGGGACGCTTGACGCCGGCGCGCCGCTCATTACTTATAAGATGAAGTTTGCCGCCGCGGAAACGCTCGCCGCTCTCGCCGGGAAAAATGAAATTGTTCCCGATTTCATGGACCCCGCCGTTCACCGCGCCGTGGCGTCTGCCGTCAGGGCGGCGGCGGAGAAGAGCATGGTCCGGAAGTAGTTCTTGTGTGTCGGTCCAAGACGAAACGCCGCCGTCAGGCGCTTGCGCCGACGGCCGCCTCTGCCGGTCCGGGCTGGAACTGCCTGCGCGGGTCATCCTTCAAGCCGGGGACGCCCTGCACGCCGAAGAATTCGAATATCCCCAGAAGGTATTTCTGCTTGAGGTCGGCCTTGATCTTTCCGGCTGTTTCAGGGTCACGTAACGCTTCCGCATGCGCGTACGTGCTCAGGCATTCATTCCTGCTGAGGTATGCCACGTACCGGATGGTCAGATCAATGATCCAGTCGAAGTCGGTCATCGCGTCGAGCCGCTGAAACTTTTTCACCATCCCCTCGTCAAACGACATCCCGGCATTCTTGTACAGCAGGTATGCGGCGATAAAGTGCATGATCCGGGAGAGGACTTCTTCCTCTGTCTGAAGGAACCGTCGTGTTTTGTCGTCGTGCGCGATGAGCGGGTTGTGGAGCATGCCGAACGATTGGAAGAGACGCCGTGCCGCCAGATGGCCGACGATCTCATGCAGGATGTCAAGCTTCTTTGTCTGCTCCTTTACTGTCTGTGCTTCGGTCCCGTCCGGCAGGGTGACCGTTTCGAGCGACGAGATGTCGACCAGGAGGATGGGCTCGTCAACACGCGGCGTGAAGATCTTCGCGCTGAAACGAGGGACGCCGATGCCTGTTTGCGCCGCGCTATCGACGAATGCGATGCGCGGAGTGAGGTCGCGGGGGAGTGTGTCCCGCATAGGCAGGCCGTCGAGCGTTTTTTTGATGAAAAACAGCAGGTCTTTTTCTGCGTGCGGCTGCGGTACTGCGTGCCTGAGGAGTTCCTGGTCCAACTCCGCTCGTTCCGTGTAGGTCGCCCCGGCGATCTTTGCGGCTACCGCTTCCGGACGTTCGGGTGCGCGGGCGATCTCTTCGGCGAATTCGCGGATCTTCCCGAGTGCGAAGGAAAAGTTTCCCTGCAGGAGCGCCACGGCGTTCCTGCTGTACGGGGAATACCCGTAGTGCCTGAGCAGTTCGCCGTGCCGCATGATGATGACCGGCGTGGCGTTTTCCCGCGGCGGCATCCAGTGGAGGATGGAGTTGGTCGTAATGACCGCCGCGGGGATGTTGTATACGCCGCTTGCCAGGTGGCTCATCCCCGTATCGGGGGTGATGATGCCGCTGGCGATCCCGAGGAGATGGTTGATGTGCGGATAGATGTTGAACTGCGGGACCAGCATGCTGTTTTCAGCGCCGGGCACCTGTTTGTTGACTTTCTCTACAATATTTTCAATGAGCATGAAGTCGGCGTCCATCTCCCCGCCGTGCGTGAAGAGGAAATACGCGTTCCCGACATTTCTCACCAGCGTTGCGATCAGTTCAAACCACTCGTCTTCCGTGACCAGCGTGCCCTGCGTGACCGCGTACACATTTACGACGATGAGTTTCTTGGTCGGATCAAAGACGCCCGCGGGGTTATTTTTGTAGAAGAGTTCCCGCAGGAGGACGAGCGCGTCCGCCGCTTCGCTTATATCGAGGCGCAGCGTCGCCGGGGCGTTTTCGCCGACGTCCAGGCCGAGCGTCCTGACGGCGCCGATCATCCATTTCCAAATGCCCGCTTCGGTGAGCCTGTCAGAGGGGGCTGCCTGTCTGCGTATGTCTTCCGTACCGGCCACCGTATAAAGCGTGCCGCCCCGGTCCTGGTAGAGGGCCGGTTTCGGTTTTCCGGTCATCTGGGGACCGAGCGCCGACGAATAGAGTGTTATTGGGTCGAGGGCGAAGATGTGCGGTGGCGCGGCGTTGCGGGCCAGCAGCTCTTCGCGCGGGACAAAGCGGTTGCGGGCTAGCGAGAGCGAAAAGACCATGTCGATCTTCCGGTCCTCGATGAATGCGGCGCGCGCACCGGCCTTGCGCGGCTCGCTGATCTCGGGGAGCGTAAAACTGTCCCAATTGGAGCGGGTGTACTTCCAGTTCTTGACGTCGCGCATGTTTCGCGGCACCGGTATCACCTTGGGGCCGAAATGCCGCGCAAAGAAGACATCCGGGAACTGTGAGGCGACATAGATGTTGGCGTGAGGATAACGGGCGTGGAGCGCCGAGACGAGCGGCCAGAGCATGATGATCTCTTCTCCGAGTTTCGGGTCAAAGCGAATTCTGTCGACAAGGCCGTAGACGAGAATATTTTTGACTTCTTCTGCGGGGATCCGGGAGAGCGGTGCTTCGATGGTGCGCAGCTCGGGTTCGGTTAGCGTCTGTTGCATAGGTACGGCGGGAGCTGTTTTCGCGATCCAGAAACCTGTTGCCCTGGCGCGCGAAATATCTGCTTCGGTGACGATGCCGATATCCGGCTCGGCCTTGACGGCATTCCGGTCCAGGAAAAAGTATAGTGTTACTGGTATACCGTCTAAGATCGCCCGTGTCTGAGCCATGTTTCCCGACGCCGGCTGAATGTCCAGCACGGTTAAGAAATCCTTCGTCAGTCCGTAGGGGAGGGGCGGAAATCTTTTCTGCGCGAAAATGGATTGAGCGGTCTTCTTGTCGCTTAAGAATCGCTCAAGGAGATTGTAGCGTATCTTTTTGATCGATTCTTCCCGCCGGGACTCGAACGCGGAATGCGGGGCAAGGGTGTCGCGGGAATAGGGCGCCGGATGCGCATATGGCCCGCCCAGCGCGAATGAACTGACACACAATAAACACAATATTTTGTTGTATAAGCGGCGTTGCATAATGTAAACCTTTCAATCTACGGTAATTATATATCAAAAACACCGTCATGTCAAGGAGGTGGAGGGTTTTTCGGAAGAAATGGCGAATGGCATTGCACGGCAGAGGGCCGCTGTTTCACCCGGCGGCGGAACAATTTTCAAGATTGAAGGTGTCTGGTCCGTTCCGGGCGGTTTGCTCCGGGTGAACCGGTTTCTGTCCGCGTGCGCTTCAGTTGGCCGTTATGAACTGATCGGCCGGTGTGCTGCATATCGGACAGCTGTCGGGCGGGAGTTTTTCGGCAATAATACCGCATACCGGGCAGACGTAGAAGTCCTGCCGCGGGCCCCGCCAGGCGGCCGGGTCACCGAGCGTGGATGCGTAGATCTGCGCGCGGGCCTCATCGGCCCGTTTGGCGTCTTCAAACGCGATGACCGCATCGGGTATGTCGTCTTTTTCAGCCTGCGCGGCGAACTGCGGGTACATGACGGTAGATTCGCGGGTTTCGTCTGCAAGCGCGTTTGCGAGATTCTCTCCGGTGCTCTTGACGGGAGGGAGTTTGATGCCGGCGGCAGGGATGCCGCCCAGGTCGGTTATGATCATGGCGTGGTGTTCGAAGTGTACCTGCTCGGCGCGCGCCGACGCCCTGAAGAGGCTCGCTATCCTGCCGTATCCCTCGTCATCGGCCTTTTGCGCGAAGGCGAGAAATCTGGCGTTCGCGTTGCTCTCGCCGTTGTAGGCCGCCTGAAGGTTGTCGAACGTATTGCCGTTGTCCGGTCCCGCCGTATCTCCGGCGAGGGCGCTGGATAGTACTACGCAGACAAGGGCGGCACAAGCGATAAAAACCATTTTCCCGAAAATAGTCTTTGCGCCGGCCATCAGGACCTCCTGACATTACAGTTCGCAATACATGATGGAATGGTATAGTAATGTATGGGTTTCTTCAATTCAAATGTATGACTTTCTGTCCCATATCACTTATAATGGCATTGCGTAACTGTATTCGTTGAAATCCCGGGTCGCGGTATGAATCGTTGGCGTCGACAATATGCTTTTTGTATGGTGGCCGCGGCGCTTGCCATGTCCTGGCATGCGCCGCGCGCGGAAGGGGCTGATACGCGTATGGATAAAAAAATGGCTGATAAGGAGCTTCGCAAAATCCTCACGCCCGAGCAGTACCGCGTCACGCGCCGGGGCGGGACTGAACCGGCCTTCGACAACGAATATTGGGATAATAAAGAGCAGGGGATCTACGTCGATATTATTTCGGGAGTGCCGTTGTTCAGTTCATCCGATAAATTTGATTCCGGCTGCGGGTGGCCCAGCTTTACAAAGCCGATTGACGACATGTCGATTATCCGGCAAGAGGACACGAGCCACGGCATGGTCCGCACCGAGGTCCGCTCGAAGGAGAGCGATGCGCACTTGGGGCATGTCTTTGCGGACGGCCCCGCGCCGGCCGGCCTGCGCTATTGCATCAATTCAGCCGCGCTCCGGTTTGTCCCGGCCGCGGACCTGCAAAAGGAGGGATACGGCGCGTATCTCGCGCTGTTTCGCCGGCCGGATCAGCAGGTGAAGCGTGTCCGAAAAGCGAAAACCGAAAAAGCGGCGTTCGGCGCCGGCTGTTTCTGGGGCGTCGAAGCGGCGTTTCGGCAGCTGCCCGGGGTTGCTGAGGCGGCTGTCGGATACATGGGCGGCACCGCTCGCAATCCGACCTATGAAGCTGTCTGCTCCGGTACGACCGGCCACGCCGAAACGGTGCTGGTCGAATACGATCCGCAAAAAATATCATACGAAAAACTCCTGAACGTCTTCTTTTCCCTGCACGATCCCACGGCGCTTAACCGGCAGGGGCCCGATGTGGGGACGCAGTATCGCTCGGTCGTCTTCTGTTTTTCGCCCGAGCAGGAGAAGGCGGCGCAGGTCGCGAAATGGAAGCTCGAGAAAAGCGGGATGTATAACAGGCCGGTCGTGACCGAGATCGTTCCTGCCCCGGCATTCTACCGCGCCGAGGAGCATCATCAGCGCTATTATGAAAAACGGGGGATACAACCCGGTTGTCATCCGATGTGACAACAGCGGGTGCATGAGCGGTCCTGCGGGACCACATCCTAAAAGGAAGGGCATGATGATGAGATCGTTTGTTCCGGAAAAGAGTTTGGAAGAGATCGCCGCGCGTCTTGGGCAAGACCGGGTTGAGCGCGATGTGCCGCTGGCGCCGCATACCACGTTCAAGATAGGGGGCCCGGCTGATCTGTTCTACCGGGCGCGTTCTGCCGGGGAGCTGGTCCTGGCCGTCCGAATTGCCCGAGAAATGGAGGTCCCGTATTTTCTCCTGGGGGCGGGGGCGAATATCCTGGTCGGCGACCGCGGCTTTCGCGGCCTGGTGATCAAGAATGAGGTGAAAAGGATATTATTTCTTGATGAAACGCGCGTCAAGGCGGAATCGGGCGTCCGTATCCATCACGATCTGATCCAGGCAACGGTATCGCGCGGTTTGGGCGGCCTGCATCATTTTGCCGGTATCCCCGGCACGGTCGGGGGCGCCGTCTGGCAGAACCTCCATTTTCTCGCGCCGCCGCCGGGACGCGAGCGGACCATGTTTATCGCTGAAACGGTGGAAGGGGCGACGGTCCTCGCGGAAGGAGGAGAGGTCCGTGCCGTGGACCGGGACTATTTCCAATTCAGTTACGACCACAGCGTCCTCCACGACCGCCGCGATGTTGTTCTGGATGTCACGTTCCGCCTCGAACCGCGCCCGAGAGAGGAACTCCAATACGTTATCAGCGAAAACCTCAAGTGGCGCGACGACCACCATCCCGACCTGTGGCTCTACCCCAGCGCCGGTTCTATCTTTAGAAAGATCGAAGGCGCCGGCGCCGGCCGTCTGATCGATCAGTGCGGGCTCAAAGGGCGGGTCGTGGGCGGCGCGCAGATTTTTTACAAGCACGCTAACATCATCGTCAATCTGGGGGGCGCGGCCGCGGCCGACGTCCGCGCGCTGATCGAACTCGCGCAGACGACCGTGAAGCGCGGGCTGGGACATGACCTGACCCCCGAGATAGGGTTCATCGGCGAATTCTGACACAGCGGTACGCAAAAGGCGCGCCGGCCGTTGTACCGCCGGCCTGGTTGACGGCCGAATACATGTTGCTATACTGCAGAGAAATCCGGAGGAACAGACATGCTTGATCTCATCCTGCCTCTCGTCATCTGTGCGGTGTTTGTGAGGGTGCATACGGTATGGGTATTCGTCTACTGCGTGATGATCGCGCTCAAGACGTTTACGGTGACGGCGATAGTGACCGATGTCGGCCTGTATGTCCTGTATGTTGTGACATTTTTGTTCATCGTCCTTGTGTACGCGTCATTTAAGATGAGCGAATTCAGGCCGTTTCCTCCGTTGATCACCTGGGTCGGCATCTGTATGGCGCTGGTCCGCCTGCCGGTCAACTATATGTTCGTGCGGGACATTATTTTCCGTCTGAGACAATGGCAGGTCCTTCCGGCGGGGGGAGCAGCGATGGATCTGCCTCTCGGGGGCGTTATGACACCGGTGCTGGTGGAACTGCTCCTGCTGGCAACCATTCTTCTTTCCGTGGTCCTTCTCCTCCTTTACTTCCGCCTCAGCCGTATGCGGGAAGATCCGCGTTGACCCCGTGCCCGTATATTTGATATACAAATAACCCGCGCAATGATACTATTAATGGTCGTTTGAAATGAGAAGAAAGTAGAAGAAAGGAAAAAAGATGGTTATTATTCATCCCGGCATCAAGAAAACACAGCAAAAACTGCTCCTGACGACGGTCTTTGGGCCCTACGGCGTGAAAGACGAATACGCCGAGGCACTCGGCATGCAGATGGAGCTCATGAATAACCAGGTCACCCGCGAGCAGGGGATCCATTCCCCCCGTACCAGTTATATGACGTTTCCCCTGTATTTCATCGCCGAGAATATATCGGTTCCGGCGACCGTCCTCGATTTTCCCCGCTGGAAGGATTTCACCGAAGAGCTGAAAAAAGGGTACACCCACGTCGGCATATCGTTCATTCTGATGAATATCTACAAGGCGCAGCGGATGACCGAGTATATCCGCGCGCATTATCCTGACATGAAGATTATCCTGGGAGGATACGCGACCGGGTTGTCGAACCTCAGGGATGTTGTCCCGTGCGACGAGATCTGTCCGGGGGAGGGAATCCGCTGGATGCGCAAATATTTTGGCGAATCGGCCGACCGGCCGGTGCGTCATCCGGTGATGCACGGCGTGTCGAAAAAATTCATATACGGTTTTCCCGATGGTATCAAAGACAGCGCTGTTATCTTCCCGGGCCTCGGCTGTCCTAATAAGTGTTTCTTCTGCGCAACGTCGAGCAAATTTGAGGGCGAGTACATCCCCTTCCTCAAGACCGGCCGGGAGATATTCGATGTCTGCGCGCAGGCCGAACGGGACCTCGGGTGCATGAATTTTGCGATGATCGACGAAAATTTCCTGAAGAAACCGGACCGGGCGCGCGAGCTCCTGACGCTCATGGAAAAATATAAAAAGCCCTACGTCTTCTCGGCCTTCTCGTCGGCGGAGGCGATCACCGCCTGCGGCGTCGACCTCCTTGTCCGCCTCGGCGTCGTGTTTGTCTGGATCGGCGTTGAATCCAAGCGCGAGATCTTCAGCAAAATGAAGGACATAGATATCAAGGCGCTGATCGAGGAGCTTCAGTCAAAAGGGATATCGGTCCTCGCCTCGTCGATCCTGTTCCTCGAGCATCATGACCGGAAAACAATTTACGACGACATCGACTGGGCGATCGGCCTGGGGGCCGACCTCCACCAATTCATGCAGTTGACGCCGCTTCCCGAAACACCGCTCTATAAAGAGCATGTCGCAAAGGGGACGCTGATCGACGGTTTCCCGTATACGAAGCTCCACGGGCAGGATTCGCTCTGTTTTAAGCACCCCCATTTCGAATCCGCCGAAGCGACGGAGATCACGCGGCGGGCGTTCGAGAAGAAATACCTGACCGACGGCCCCGCTGTGGTCAACATGGCCCTCAGCTTGATACGGGGATACCGCCGGGCGGTCGAAGCCCATCGCGCCCGGAGCCAGCAAGGTCTCCGGTGGAACCCGGCGGCGTTCCAATACGAGAAGAGCACGAGCAAAGAAGTCGACAGTTTCATGGAATTGCGGCTCTCCCGGATGCGCGACCGGGTCCTTGAATTCCGTACGATCCTTCCTTCCGCGAAAATATATGCGCCGAACCGCGCCACGCGGGCAAAGGCGGCAAAGGTCGAAAGAATGTATCGAGAGGTTTTGGGCGGAAGGTCCGCTGTTGATGTCATCAAGTCGGTTGTTCTCGTAGGGCTCGCTACCGTGGAAATGACACGCCTCTGTGTGGGACGCCTTTTCGGCCGGCGCGAGATAGTGCGTCAGCCGCCGGTCCAACGGATCGAGTACCGGCAGGATCAAGTTGTCAGCCCCGGGAAACAGGTACGCGGCCCGGACTGCTGCAAGAAGGGCGAACCTGCCGTATCATCGAAATCCGGCCAGGAAGCTGTTCTGGCCCGTTGAGCTGCGTCGTGTGAGCAAAAACCTCATTGACCCTTCGCTGACCCTGTTCCCGGGATGACGCAATAATCATTGACATATCCCTGGGATGAGCGCATGATGGGTGCAGATAAGGTGTAGGATCTCAACCGCAGGCGGAAGGTTACTTGCCGTGCGGTTTTTTTATCTTTGGCGGTGAAACGTATGAAAATAGCATTTATTGAGCCGCGCCAGCCGGGCGAAAATGTCTACAGCAAGCTCAGGATACCCCTCCTCGGCCCGCTTTATCTCGGAACGATCCTCAAGAACAGGGGGCACGAGGTCGAGGTATATAATGAAGACTTTAACCCGCCCGATTACGACCGGCTGCAGTCCGCGGATGTGGTGGGGATCTCGATTTTGACCTCCACGTCCCAGCGCGGCTACGAGGTTGCACGGAAATTCCCCAGAGAAAAAGTTGTCCTGGGGGGCGTGCACGCCAGTTTGCTGCCCGAAGAAGCCATCCGGCATGCGCGGCAGGTTGTCGTCGGCGAGGCGGAGGACGTCATTGCCGATGTCTTTGAAGGAAGGCTGAAAGACCGGATCGTCCAGGGAACGCCGGTCCAGGATCTGGATAGTCTTCCGTATCCCGATTTTTCGTTGCTGACCGGGTTGAAAAAATCCCTTTTTGTGACGCCGATATCCACGTCGCGGGGATGCCCGTTCGACTGCAGTTTCTGTTCGGTGACGAAGATGTTCGGCCGCGCGTACCGTTTCAGGAGCCCGGAAAATGTCATCGGGGAGCTCCTTTCATCAAAGAAGAAGTCGTTCTTTATCTGCGACGACAATTTCACGGCCAATCCCGCCCGTTCCGAAGCCCTGCTGAAGCTGATGGAGCAGCATCGGATCCGCGACTGGTCGTGCCAGGTGCGCTGCGATGTCGCGAAAAACAAGGATGTCCTTGAGCTGATGCGCAAGGCAGGGTGCGTCACGGTCTGCATCGGGATGGAATCGATCAACCAGAAGACGCTCGAGGCGTATGACAAGAAACAGACCGTTTCACAGATCGCCCAGGCGATACAGAGCTTTCACGAGTTCAGGATCAAGGTGCACGGCATGTTTGTCCTCGGCGGGGATGACGACAGCGCCGCGACCGTGTGGGACACGGTCAAATTCGCCATCAAGAAGAAAATCGATACGCTCCAGATCTCGATCCTGACGCCGTTCCCGGGGACGAAGGTGTACGAAGACCTCGAAAAAGAAAAGAGGATCTTCACCAAGGATTGGACGCTCTACGACGGCCATCACATCGTCTATCATCCGAAGCTGATGTCCGCGAAAGAACTGCAGTTGAACGTCATCAAAGCGTACGCCAGATTCTACTCACTAGCCCGGACCATTCTTTCCGTGGCGAGCCTGAAGACGCGCAACGCGTTCTTCAATTTCATGGGATATCTGATCGTCAGGAAATGGAAACGCGACAACCCGTCGCTTTCATGGCTTGAGCATCGCCGGCACGTAAAGCCGCTGGAGGCAGTTGCCGGCCGGATGTGAGATGATATGGCGCGCGCGGATACGCACATCAAGGATATCATAGGGAAACTTCTCACCCGCCAGAAATTCGGCGTCCTTGCCACGCACGGCAAACCCTATCCGTACGCGACGCTGGTCGCCTGCGCCCACAACAAAAACCTCAAGCACATCTATTTTGCAACGATACGCGACACGCGCAAATATCAGCATATCGCGGAAGAGCCGCACGTCTCGCTCCTCATAGACAGCAGAAAGAACAAACCGGGCGACCTCAAAGACGCGTATGCGTTAACGGCCCTCGGCCGTGCGCGGGAGACGCGGGGCGCAGAGAAGCGCAGCGCGCTCAAGACCTATTGTTCGTTCCACCCGCCCCTGCGCGATTTCGCCCGCGGCCCGAACTGCGCCCTCATGAAGGTGCGGGTATATACGTATATCCTGGTGAGCAGGTTTCAGAATGTCGTGGAAATATCAATGCGTTGACCGATGAGACCTGAATGGTGCCCGCGGCAGAAGTGTTCGGTTGCCCGGATCCGAACAAGCTGTGTATTTGTTTTTATTCCGTGTTCGTCACTCGTCATTGGTCGTTGGGGTTTCTTCTCTGGTTTTTACCGGGATGTGTATCTCGAAATGCTTGAGGAACCCGATCATGAACGGGCCGTTCCAGAACGCGGCATAGGCGCCGCCGTCCGGCACATAATCGGGATGGTCGAGCAGGTATTGCTCCAGGCGCGCGCGGGCCTTTGAGATATTCTTTTCGGTGTAGGCGCCCCTCATCGCGTAGCTGATCACCTGCCGCCGGGGCATGTCAATGACCGCAACTTCCGCGCTGTTCGTCAGGTTTCTATCGAGGTCTTTCCCCAGGACATAAAATGACATCCCCGAATGCGTGAGGTCGCCGATGACGGGGACGGTCATCTGTATTTGACCGGCTTGAATGTAGCGGAACAGGGACCCGAACAGTTTGCCGGAGTTCTTGAAGTAGTTGTCTCCGTGTTGCGCCTGAATGACCTTTGCCGCCGGGACCGTTTTGACCTCGATCGTATCGACCGGCGTCCGCTTGAAGGCCTCTTCGTATCCGAACGCGCGCGCCGCCATGCAGAAGAGCGAAGTGGTGATAATCAATGCATAGGATATTTTTTTCATGTGCAGGCGGGATTATCGCAGGAGTTTATCGGGCGGTCAAGAACGCATTGGCGGCGGTTCTGAATTTCAGGTATGTATGGGGGTCGGTTATGAGGGGGTATCCGTATCAGGGCGTGCGGGGAGTATTCCTGTCAGCACCGCGAAATTATCCCCAGCGAGGAAAATTTCGCTCGATGAATCTTCTCGCTCGTCCGCCAGAGGCGGACACCATGCCCGCTCGAATCTTCAACGTGCTGACATGAACACTCCCCGCATGCCCCCGGTGAATGGCCCCATACGGCGGTTCTGAATTTCATGTTGTCATTCATTTCGAATCGCATTATAATCGCCCCTATAGGGGACAATGGCCCCAAAAAACATTCTGGTTTTTGAAGTATTTTCATTATTACACAGAAAGGATTCTTATGCAAAAACCGCGTCTCAGCATCTGGGCCCTGCTCAACATGAGTTTCGGGTTTTTCGGGATCCAGTTCGGCTGGGGACTCCAGATGGCGAACATGTCGGCCATCTATGAATTCCTCGGCGCGAAGGAATCGCAGATACCGATCCTGTGGCTTGCCGCGCCGCTGACCGGCCTGATCGTCCAGCCGATCGTCGGGCACCTGAGCGACCGGACCTGGGGGCCCCTGGGCCGCCGGCGGCCGTATTTTCTCGGGGGGACTATCCTGGCGACTGTTGCCCTGGTCCTGATGCCGCACAGCAGCGCGGTCTGGATGGCTGCCGTCCTGCTGTGGATGCTCGACTTTTCGGTCAATATCAGCATGGAGCCGTTCCGCGCGTTTGTCGGCGATCTGGTGTCTGACGAACAGCGCGCGCAGGGGTTTGCGATGCAGAGCCTTCTGATCGGCATGGGAGCCGTTCTCGCCTCGGCCCTGCCGTGGATGATGACCAACTGGTTCGGCGTGTCGTCGATACCGCTTGCAAAGGAAGCGGTCGACACCCTGCATGAACATCTTGGCACGGTGGTGAAAGGCGCGGCCGCCGCGAGCGCGATCCCGGCGACGGTGCGCTACTCGTTCTATGTGGGGGCGATCGTCTTTTTTATTTCGGTCCTCTGGACGGTCCTTGCGACCAAAGAGTATCCGCCCGAAGACATGGAAGCGTTCAGGAAAATGAAAGCGGAAAAGCGCGGGTTCGGTTCGCACGTGCGGGAACTCGCCGAAACGTTTGTCCAGATGCCGCAGACGATGCGTCAGCTTGCGTGGGTGCAGATGTTTACCTGGCTGGGGCTCTTCTGCATGTGGATTTATTTTTCGGTGGCGATCGCGCGGCACGTGTTCGGCGCGGCCGATCAGACGTCGCCCCTGTTCAGCGAAGGCGTCCAGTGGGCCGGCGTCTGTTTTTCGATGTATAACGCGGTCTGTTTTGTCTTCTCATTTGTCCTGATCGGGCTGTCGCGCAAGGTGAGCGCGAAGCTGATCCACCTGGTCTGTCTCCTCTGCGGAGGGATCGGCCTGATATCGGTGATGTTCATCAAGAGCAAATACATGCTCCTCCTTCCGATGACCGGCGTCGGCATCGCCTGGGCGAGCATCGTCTCCATGCCGTACGCCATGCTTTCGGGCGCCCTGCCGGCGAACCGGATGGGCGTTTACATGGGGATCTTCAATTTCTTTATCGTGATCCCGCAGATCGTCGCGTCGCTCGGGCTGGGCTGGGTGATGAGCAGGTTCTTGCACGGCAGCTCGATCACAGCGGTGGTGTTGGGGGGAGTCAGCATGGTGATCGCCGCGCTCCTGGTCCTGCGCGTGCGGGTGCACCGGGCGCAGACGGCATAGGATCAATTATTGTTCGAGCGGGTGATACGGGCCGGGAACGTGTGTTATGGGGACTTCTCGGGGCCGGACTCGTCCCTCGAAGAGTATAAAAGGAGACATATGGTAAAGGCCGGTTCATTAAAGCCGCGCCGGCAGCGGCTGGCGCGGATCTCTTTCCATGTCGCGTGTCATACCGTGTGGGGCCAGCAGGTCTATGTCGTCGGGTCCCATCCGCTGCTCGGTTCGTGGAGCCCTGACAAAGCGCTCAAGCTCCGCTACTCAGCGGGGGATGAATGGCGCGGTGAGATCGAGATCGCGCACGAACCCCGTGTCCATTTCGAGTACAAGTACATTATCAGGCACGACAACGGAGAGATCGACTGGGAGGCGCGGGCAAACCGCCGGTTTGAAGCGCACGCGGCCCTTGCCGGACAGCTCATCGATATCCGCGATGTCTGGTGTCCGTCGGCCGACCCCGACGCCCTGTTCCTCACGGCGCCGTTCAGCGACGTAATTTTCAGGCGGGCGAAAGTCCGCCTTGCGCCCCGCGAAAAGAGGGGAGACAACCTGTCCGGGAAAACGCTCCTGCGCCTGCAGGTTGCCGCGCCGCGCGTTGCTCCCGAGCATGTCGTCTGCGTCACCGGCGGCATATCGTGGCTGGGAGAATGGGACGCGGCCAAAGCACTTCCGATGAGTTCCGCGCAGTATCCCCTCTGGACCATCGATATGCTCGTCGAAGACCGCGATCTGCCGTTTACGTACAAATATGTGATTAAAGACCGGGCGGGAAACCTTGTGTTGTACGAAGCCGGTTCCGACCGTTCCGTCCTGAAGCCGGCCCAGGTCCATCATCAGGAAGTGAAGAAGACGGCGCCGGCCCGCATGCTCCCCGGAGATGATCAGCCTCTCATCGTAGTGACCGATAATAAGTTCCGTTATCCGGCGCACTGGCGGGGCGCCGGGATCGCCGTCCCCGTCTTTTCACTGCGCAGTAAGACCGGTCTGGGCTCCGGAGAGTTTCTCGACCTGAAACTCCTGGTCGACTGGGCCGTCGAAAGCGGGATGCAGCTCATACAGCTCCTGCCCGTCAACGACACGTCGGTCAGCATGACATGGCTCGATTCGTACCCCTACTCCTGCATGTCGGTCTTCGCGCTCCACCCGCTCTATCTCAACCTCGAAGCCGTCGGCGGGCTTCCCGAGAACATGCTCCGGGAGATCGCGCCAGAGCGGCAGAAATTGAACGGCCTGGAAGCGGTCAATTACGAGGAAGTGATGGCGGTCAAGCTCCGCCTTGCCCGTGAGCTGTATAAGATCCATAAGACGAAGGTGCTCGCTTCTCCTGAATTCCAGAAATTTTACAAGGAGAATTCGTATTGGCTCGAACCGTACGCGGCCTTCTGCTATCTGCGGGACCTGCACGGGACGAGCAATTTCTCGCAGTGGGGGAAATATGCCCGGGCGGACGAGAAAGACATCGCCGCGCTGATCTCTCCCGCCGCGAAGGAATACGATGCCGCCGCTTTTTATTTCTTCCTGCAGTTCCACCTGCACCGGCAGTTTTACGAAGCGGCCGATTACGCGAAGCTGAAGCGGGTCGTGCTCAAAGGAGACATCCCGATCGGCATCAACAAGTTCAGCGATTCGTGCTGGGAAAACCCCGAACTCTTCCACATGGACCAGTCTGCCGGCGCGCCCCCGGACCCGTTTTCAGACACCGGGCAGAACTGGGGGTTCCCGACCTACGACTGGGAAGAGATGGCCTCTCAGAAATACCTGTGGTGGCGGTGGCGCCTCCACCGGATGTCGCGCTCGATGCAGATGGTCCGCCTCGACCACGTCCTCGGCTTTTTCAGGATCTGGGAGATCCCGGAACACGCCGTCTCCGGGCTCATGGGGCATTTCAACCCGGCGATACCGATCTGGAAAGAGGAGCTCGAGGCGCAGGGGGTGTGGGATTTTAACCGTCTGTGCGATCCGTATATCACCCTCGAGGTCGCGCGGGAACTGTTCGGGGAATACGCCCCCGAGGCGATCGAGAAATATTGCGATGTCGACACGAGCGGCCGATATCACCTTATGTCGGGTTACCGGACGCAAAAACAGGTTGAACAGTGCTTCGCGGAGATGAAGCCCCGGACGGCGGCCGACGGAATCAGGTACGAGAAGATCAAGACGGGACTCTTGCGCCTGATCGAGAACATCGTTCTTTTCAGGGACCCGGAACGGGACGGTTTCCACCCGCGGATCAACATGATGAATACCAGCTCGTTTGACTGCCTTGACGGCTGGCTCAAGGAGCGGCTGCGCGGGTTCTATCTCGATTATTTCTACCACCGCCAGAACGAGTTCTGGCGGTCGCAGGCGATGATAAAACTGCCGGTGCTGAAGGCCGTGTCGAACATGCTGGTCTGCGGCGAAGACCTCGGGATGATCCCGGCCTGTGTACCGGAAGTTATGGATACGCTCCTCCTGCTGGGGCTGCGGATCCAGCGGATGCCGCAGGAGACCGACCGCGAATTCGGACATCCCCACGCCTATCCTTATCTGACGGTCTGTACTACCTCAAGCCACGACATGTCGACCCTGCGGGCGTGGTGGGAGGAGGACCGGGCCCGGACACAGCGTTATTACAACACGATCCTGGGACATTACGGCGGCGCACCGCAGTCGTGCGAGCCGTGGATATGCCAGGACATCATCGTCCGCCATCTGGAATCGCCCGCGATGTGGGCGATATTCCCGATGCAGGATATCCTGGGGATGAGCGGCGAACTGCGCCGGCCGGGGGACCCGCGGTCCGAACAGATCAACGAGCCGGCGAACCCGCGTCATTACTGGAAGTTCCGGCTCCATGTCCCGCTCGAGAAACTTCTCGCGAACAAGGGGTTCTCCGCGCAGATCACGAACATGGTGGCTGCAACGGGACGGTTGCAGGCGTATTAATAGTATGGTGTGCTGTGTAACGTGTCATGCGCGGCCGCGGAGTCTCTTTTCAATACACTTTGCACGGTACACAGCACACATACAATAAAGGAGGCATGATGAGATTCGCGGGTTCTGCGGGAAAACAGGTTTTTGTTGCCGGCGGTGTCCTTGTTCTGGTTCTGATCGCGGCTTGCGTGTATGCGGATCCCGGCGAGGGAACACCGCGTCCGGCGGAGGCCGCAGCGGCGGCCGAAGAGTCGGCGCCGCCGGCCGTGCGGACGTCAGCCGCACAGCAGGACGAGGCCTCCTCCGGGAGCGAAAAGCTAAAGGTTGATGTTGCCGCCGCCGATAAAGGAATATACACGGCGGATCCGGACAAGCTTCCCATTTCATCAATGAGTTATCGTCATTTTCAGACCGCGTCGCCGTGGTTTCACCGTTTCCTGCCGGGGCACGACAGAAAATACCTCACCGGTGACTGGTTCGGTGTGCGCGATACACTTGCCGGTAAGGGGATCACCGCGACCGGCAGTTACGTTGCGGATTTCCTGGGAAACCCGATCGGCGGACGGGTGAAGGGCTTCCGGTATGACAGCTCGACGGGGGCGGACCTCAATATCGATTTCGGCAAGCTGTGCAGCCTCAAGGGGACGCAGTTTCACATCTCCGGGATATGGCGCGCGGGGCGCAACCTCTCCGCAGACTGCATCGTGAACCAGTTCACCGCGTCGAGCATATACGGCTCGGAGCAGGTGCGGCTCTACTCGATGTTTTTCGAACAATCGCTCTTCGACGACCGGGTTGACATCAGGATCGGCCGCCTCGGCGCCGGCGACGATTTCGCCTCGTCGCCGGTCTACTGGTACTACGTGAACAACGCGATCGACGGGAACCCGATCAGTGTCCCGATCGATGTGCCGTTCGCGACCTATCCGACGGCGACCTGGGGGACGATCGCGCGGATCAACCTGACCAAACGGATCTATTCGAAGACCGGCTTTTACAACGGTAACCCGTCGGTAGGCCGGCTTGCCGCGCACGGGATGGATTTTTCGCTTAATCTCAACGAGGGGGTTTTCTACGCCGAAGAACTCGGCTATAAGCATAATCAAGAAAAGGGCGACAAGGGGATGCCGGGCAATTACCGTGTCGGCGGCTATTATCACAGCGGCAGAAGTTTCATGGATAATTACCACGACGTTGATCGTTCATCGTATATCCTCACGGACCGCCCCGTCAGACAGCACAGCGGCAATTACGGCATGTATATGCATGCCGACCAGATGATCTACCGCGAGGGGGGGGCAGGGTCGGACCAGGGGCTGACACTATTCAATGTGGTGACGATGGCGCCGGCGCGCATCACCCAGTTCCCGATATTCTTCGACGGCGGCCTTGTCTATAAAGGGCTCATCCCCCGGCGCGATCAGGACATTGCGGCGTTCGGGTACGCGTGGGGGCAATGGAGCGAGTACATCGCCGACCGGGAGCGCGACCAGAAGGATGTCCTCGGGGTCGACGTGTGGCCGCAGAGCTACGAGATGATGTTTGAAGTGACCTACAAGGCGCAGGTGACGCCCTGTTTCTTTCTCCAGCCGGACATGCAGTACATCATCCATCCGATGGGAAGGTCGCGGGCGCGGAACGCGGTGGTCCTCGGGGTCCGCGTCGGGGTGAATTTTTAAAGTGATAATTCCTTGTTCGTCATGAGCGATTGGCCGTTGGTCCGTATGACATCCAGCCGCCGCGTTTTGTCCGCGAATGCATCCTTTAGGCCGGAAGATTATCTATTCTTAAGCTCGGAGAGCATCTTCGCCATCCGGTCCGCCCACCCGCGGTAGACGACGTTCGCGTTGACGAATTTCATGTAGCCGCCGACCGTCATTGCGGCGATATCCAACTGCCCGCCCGCGCCCGAGCGCTGCTCGCCGATCTCGATCACCGTTTTTCCCGTCTTCGGGTCGACGACCTTTGCCTCGAACGCCGTCCTGCCGTCCGTGTCGGTGGGGACGAGGGACAATCCGTAGGGAGCAAGGCTCTTTGCCGCGTTGAACAGGCGGTCGGGTATCTCGATGTTCGTGATCGCCGCGCAGACGATCAGGGTGTTTGCCGAAGGTGCGTGCGTTATCTTGAACCCTTTTTCCGCCAGCGATTTCTCGATGTCCTGCCGGAACGCCCTTCCGAGATTCTCCAGGTCCTCCGGACTGCAGACCGTTTTGTCCATCAGATAATCGAAATTGACCGGCACAACCTTCACCGACGCGTATTTCGAAAAATCGACGCCGGGGGCGATATACTCCTGTTTAAAATAGGTCCCTTCCTCGAGGACGGAATAATCCTTGAGAAAGCCGGTCGGCGCGGTGACCGACGCGGTTTCGCACCCGGCGAAAAAGGGGAGCAGACAGCATAAAGCGAGCGTCGCGGCAAAACATTTCATGGAAGCCTCCTGTGTGTGTACGGTGATATGCCCGAAGGCGTATGGTCTCATGCGGGTGAAATAATAGAATAAACAGCGCCCGGCGTACACTATATTTTATAGGGGCAATGCGCCGGCGCGGACAGCGGCTGTCCGCTTTTGTCAGACAGCGATCAGCTTGATCAGGTCTAGCGGTGTATCGAGGAGGCGTTGCGCGCCGTGTTCGTTCAGTTCTTCCGCGCTCCTGAAGCCCCACAGCGCCCCGAGCGGCAGCATCCCGGCGGCCGCCGCGGTCTGCATGTCGATGTCAGAATCGCCGAGGCAGGCGAAAAAGGCCGGCGAGAAACCGAGCTGGCGTGCGATCTCGAACGCGGCGGCAGGATCCGGTTTTTTCGGTATCCAGGGCTGTTCGCCGAGGACGGCGTCAAAACGGTATTGCGGGAAAAACTTCCCGACGCACTTCCGGGTGAAATCATCCGGTTTGTTGGACAGGACGGCGGTCTTGATCCCCGCGCCGCACAGTTTTTCCAACAGCTCCGGGATCCCGTCGTAGGGGCGCGTCTTGTCTGCCCAGCGCTTTTCATATTCACGGCGCATGGCCGCGGCCGCTTTTTGGACGACCGCCGGCTCGCGGGCATCCTCGGGGAGGGCCGCCCGCGCGAGGTTCATCATCCCCCGGCCGATAAGGAGCCGGTACGCATCCGCGGGGTGCGTCTGGAAACCGTTCGCCGCCAAAGCCGCGTTCATCGAGGCGGCGATGTCTTCCAGCGTGTTGAGGAGTGTGCCGTCCAAGTCGAAGATAACTGCCCTGATGCCTGTTCCCATTTCTGTCCCTCCGGCAACGATTGTATATGATGTCCGGCGTATGTCGATGAAAAAAGCAACCGGAAGCATGCATGTTCGTTTCAGACAACCGTGCGCCGGTTGCCGTAGAAAACATATTGCAGTCGTCCTCTATTTTGGGTAGAGTTACTTCCCAACGAAAGGTGTGTGCATGTGCTACGGAAAATACGCCTTCATCGGGCTGGTGTTATCTGCGCTTGCCTGCGGATGCAGACATGCGGCGGTCAATCAGGCCGGGCCGCGGGCCCCGAAGGGGCCGGCGGCCGTGATGCCGGTGCTCGAAGAAGTCGCCTTTATCAGGAAGTATCAGCCGACCGGTATCGCGGTGTCGCGCGAAGGCCGCGTCTTTCTTAGTTTTCCCCGCTGGGACGGCGAGCATCTTTACTCGGTCGGCGAACTCCTGCCCGATCTTACCCTGAAGGCGTTCCCGGACAAGAAGTGGAACGCATGGGACGAAAAGACGGACGCCCGGGAACGGTTCGTCTGCGTCCAGAGCGTGTATGTCGACAAGAGCGATTTTCTGTGGGTGCTTGATGCCGGCGCCCCCAATTTCGGTCCGGTCGTCGAAAACGGTCCGAAGCTGGTCAAGATCGCCGTCGGGAACAACCGGGTTGCCGGCACGGTCTATTTCGACCAGTCGGTCGCGCCAAAGGGGAGCTATCTCAACGATGTGCGGGTCGATGCGGCGGGGGAGTGTGCCTACATCACCGATTCGGGCCTTGGCGCTATCATTGTGGTCGACTTGAAAGACGGCAGGAAGCGGCGGCTTCTGGCGAAGAACCATTCGGTCAGGGCCCAGGCTGGATATGTTCCGAAGATCAACGGAAAAGAATGGCGTGAATCGAACGGCGACATACCGCAGATCAACGCCGACGGCATCGCGCTCAGTCCGGACGGACGGTATCTGTATTATCACGCGCTCACCGCGCGTGCGCTCTACCGCATCAGGACCGATGTCCTGAAAGATCCGTCCCTGTCGCCGCTGATCCTCGACACGAAGGTCGAATATGTCGCCGATACCGGCGCGGCTGACGGAATGGAAATGGACGGGCACGGCAACCTGTACCTGGCCGCTGTCGCAAAGAACGCGGTCATCCGCCTGCGTCCCGACGGAAAGATCGAAACGCTTGTGGCGGGCGCTCAGGTCCGGTGGCCCGACAGTATCAGCATTGCCGGGGACGGGCACCTCTACTTTACTGCCTCGCAGGTTGATCTGATGCCGCGGTTTAACAACGGGGTCAGCAAGCGTACGGAGCCGTACAGGATATTCCGCGTCAAACTGCCGGAACTGAACGAACCGCCGGAAGGCGAGTGACAGCGCTATGCGCACAGACGATATACGATCAATAGAGCGCGGCATCCGGGCAGCAGATTCGCTGATGTCCGAAGAAGACAAGATATGGTCCCGCTACAGCAACGACAAGGTTGATATCGGGGAAGCGCTTGCGAGGGTGATACGGACGTTGAGCAAAGAGTTTCCCCTGAACGGGGATTGGACCGCCCTTTCGCTCGGGTCAAGCAATGAGCCGCAGTTTCGGATCCTCGAAACCGCGTTCCGGGGCGGGCTCTATCTGGTCGATATTGAAGAGAAGGCCCTGGAGACCGTGCGGGAACGGATAAAGCGGCAGCGCACCGGGCATGTCAAAACGATATGCGGCGATTATAATAAACTGCTGCGCGATCGTGCGCGCGCCGCCAATTTTCGCGCGCGCCGGATGGACGGCCGGAAGGCGCATCTGATCACCCTCCACCACTCTCTTTATTATGCCCCGGAGACTGCGTGGAGCGGGTTGTTCCACGCACTGTCCGCGGAGGTGCTCGCCCCGCGCGGCGCCATCCACGCGGTGCTCATGGCGCCGCGGACGAAAGAAACGCATACGACCAGCTGGCTGTACGAGCGTTTTGCGGGGACATATTGCGGCTGTCAGAACCGGCAGGACCTCTACGCATTCGGAAAGAAGCTCGCGGCCGGCCGGTGTTTGCCGCGCGCCCGGATATGCCTCAAGAAAAGCCGCGTCGCTTTCTTTGCGGCCGATTTTGAGAGATTCATGGCGGGGGTCTGGATGATATTGCTCTACCCGAACGTGCATCGTTATACCCTGAAACAACGGGAAGAAATCGCCGAGTGCATGTATACTATGTTCTGGAAGAAGAAAAGACCCCTGATACAGGTGCAGGACCATCTCGTGATGTATCGGGGAATACGTTTCAAAGGGTTGCTGTGACCCCAGGTGTATTCTACGAGAAAGGTACGGTATGGCACAAGCCGGCGCAGTGATGTATGGATCGAGCCTGATCACCGATTTCGATGTCCACCTTTTCCGGGAGGGCAACAATATCCGGATATTCGACAAATTTGGTTCTCACCGGATGCGCGTCGGCGAGCTGGACGGCATATATTTTGCCGTCTGGGCGCCGAACGCGAAAAGCGTTTCGGTCATCGGCGATTTTAACGGCTGGAACACGTCGGCGCACCCGCTCGGCGTGCGGTGGGACAGTTCCGGCATCTGGGAAGGATTTATACCGGGGGTCGAAACGGGGGCGCGGTACAAATACCACATCGTTTCGCATAACAACAACTATACCGTGGACAAGGGCGATCCGTACGCCTTCTGCTGGGAAACCTCGCCGCGCACGGCCTCGCGCGTCTGGGACCTCAGCTACCGGTGGGATGACGCCGGGTGGATGAAGACGCGCGGCGGCAGAAACACGCTCAGGTCCCCGACCTCCGTATACGAAGTGCACCTGGGGTCGTGGCGGCGCGTGCCCGAAGAGAACAATCGATATCTGACCTACCGGGAAATGGCCCCCCAGCTGGCCGCATATGTCAAGCACATGGGGTTCACCCATGTTGAGTTCATGCCGGTCATGGAGCACCCTTTTTACGGATCGTGGGGGTACCAGATCATCGGGTTTTTCGCCCCGACCAGCAGGTACGGGACGCCGCAGGATTTCATGTATCTGGTCGATTATCTCCATCAGAACGGCATCGGCGTTATCCTCGACTGGGTCCCCTCTCATTTTCCGTCCGACGAGCACGGCCTCATCTATTTCGACGGGACGCACCTGTACGAGCACGCGGACCCCAAGAAAGGGTTCCAGCCCGAATGGAAAAGTTTTATCTTCAATTACGGCAGGAACGAGATCCGGAACTTTTTGATCAGCAATGCCGTTTTCTGGCTCGAGAAATATCACATCGACGGACTGCGGATCGATGCCGTCGCGTCGATGCTCTACCTCGATTACTCCCGCAAACCGGGGGAGTGGACGCCCAACCAGTACGGCGGCAACGAAAACATCGAGGCGATCAGCTTCCTGAAACAGCTCAACCATGCGATCTACGGCAATTTCCCCGATACGCAGACGATCGCGGAAGAATCGACCGCGTGGCCCATGGTGTCGCGCCCGACGCATCTGGGCGGCCTCGGGTTCGGGATGAAGTGGAACATGGGATGGATGCACGACACGCTGGAATATTTCTCCCGCGACCCGATCTTCAGGAAATATCACCACAACCAGCTGACCTTCAGCATCTGGTACGCGTTTTTTGAAAACTTCGTCCTGCCGCTGTCGCACGATGAGGTGGTCTACGGCAAGGGGTCTCTCCTGAACAAGATGCCGGGGAGCGAATGGGACAAGTTTGCCAACCTGCGGCTCCTGCTGGGCTACATGTACATGCACCCGGGGAAGAAACTGCTGTTTATGGGCGGGGAATTCGGGCAGTGGAACGAATGGGACCACGAGAAGAGCCTCGATTGGCACCTGACCCATAACCACCTGAACAACTGCATGCAGCGGTGGGTCCACGACGTGAACGCTGTGTACAAGGATTCGCCGGCGCTCTTCGAAAGGGATTTCGAATCCGGCGGGTTCCGGTGGATCGACTGCAACAACTGGGAGGAGAGCATCACCAGCTTTATCCGGAACAGCGCGTCGGGCGAAACGGTCCTGGTCGTGTGCAATTTTACCCCGGTCCCGCGGTACCAGTATGTCGTGGGGGTGCCCGAAGGCGGCTACTGGAAAGAGGCGCTCAACAGCGACGCGCTCGATTACGGCGGCAGCGGCCATGGCAATTTCGGCGGTGTCGAGTCGGCGCCGGTCTCCTCCTATGGGATGGCGCACTCGCTGTCGATCACCGTCCCGCCGCTGGGGATGGTCGTCTTTAAGAAATAGGTCCCGGCGCCGGAAAGGGACAGGCCGGACGCATGAGTCCATATCCGAAACAATGTCCGCAATGCAAGACATACTTTCCCGGCGTGTGGAAAGAATGCAACCGCTGCAAGGTGCGGCTGGTGAACGCGCGGGCGGCGCACGTGATGAAATGGTTGAAGGTTATCTGTGTTCTCGTGACGCTATGGGTCCTGGTTGCCGCCAGCACCTACTGCATCCAGCCTGCCGAGCGGCAGCTGTATGAGCGGGCGTACGCATGCCTGAAAGAGGGGCGATACGGCGACGCGCAGAAACAATGGCGCCGCGCGTTCGCGCGCAGCCCGTACGTTACCGGCGCCCGTTCGCTTGTTGAAGAAATAAAGGCGCGTCTGCGCAAGCACACATAGGGTTTTGCAGGGAGTTGTAAAGATGCGTTGATTGTGTGGTGTTGCATGTGTAAGGTATAAAGTGCATTTCCATAACCCATAACCCGTTGCACAGTACAAAATATGAATGACGACGCGCGCGCATATGAGACGACGCAGAAACGCTTAGAGGCGTGGTATGAGTCCTTGTGCCGCCGCTGCGGGAAATGCTGCGGCGCCGGCGAAGTTGACCCCTGCGCAAACTTGCACGAAGCGGAGGACGGCACTTTTGTGTGCGCGGTGTACGAAACCCGCCTGGGAAAACAGAAAACGGTCAGCGGGCGGGAGTTCAATTGCGTCCTGGTCAGGGAAGTCCTTCAGCACGACGGCGCCCTCCTCGATTGCGCCTACCGCAAACCCTAATGACGATCCATGATGGACACACAGAAGCTCATTCCTTATCTTGAACGGCTGATCCGGTGGGGGATATATCTCTATTGCGTGTCCGTCCCGTTCTCGATAGCCGCGTCCCAGATCGGTGTCATCACCGCCCTCGTTTCCTGGCTGATCCTGGCAATCCTCAAAAGACAGGCGCTGTGGAAGAACACGGTCATGACGGTCCCGATCGTGATCTTTCTCGCGGCACAGCTTCTGTCGGTCTTTTTTTCGATCGACGTCGGGCGGAGCATCCACGAGTTCCGGAGTTACTGGCACATCCTTGTTTTCTTTCTTGTCGTCAGCTGCGCCGAACAGGACGTGGTCAGGCGGGGGCTCGTCTTGACTGTCGTCAGCACGGCGGCGGCGTCGCTGGTCGGGACGGGACAGTACGTTTACACGCGCTATATCGCCGGCGGCGCGCTTGCGGAGCACCGCGTGTCGGGTACGATGGGGATGTACATGACCTATTCCGGCATCCTGATGATCGAAGCGATTGTCTGCCTGGCGTTGCTCCTCTACGGCCCGTTCAGAGGGAAACAGCGCGGCGGGATCCTTCTCGCCTGCGTCGTGATCCTGGCCGCGCTGGTCTGCACGCTGACCAGGAGCGCGTGGCTCGGCTTTGTTGCCGGGATCGCGGCGATGGGGGTCCTGAAGGACCGGCGCCTCCTCCTGCTGCTCCTGCTGGGGGTCGCGGCCGCGGCGGTGGTGGCCCCGCAGGACGCCCGTGAACGGGTGTCCCGCATGATGCAGGGACAAAAGACGGTTGTGCGGGAAGGGGTCGTTGTTTCGCAGGGAGATGAACGGCCCTATTTATGGAAGAGCGGGATCGAGGTGATCCGGCACAACCCCGTCTGCGGCGTCGGGCTCAAAAATTTCAGGAAGGCATATCCGCGCTATCTTCCGTATAAGCCGCTCAAGAATTTCAATCACGCGCACAACAACTTCATCCATCTCGGCGCGGAAACCGGCCTCGCGGGCCTGTGCGCGTTTGTGATGATGATCGGGGCATACCTCTGGTATATAATACAGAAGGTCCGGGCGGTCCCGCCGAAGACGCGCAGTTTCGGGTTTGCCGCCGTGATGGGCGTGTTCGGCGCGTTTATCGCGTTTCTCACCGCGGGACTTTTCGAGTATAATTTCGGCGATTCGGAGGTGGCGATGTTGTTCTGGTTTTTGCTGGCGGCGCCGTTTGTGCTTACACGGGGCGATGAAAAAACGCCGGCGGGCGGCCGGCGCGTGACCGGCGGGAAAGCTGTGTAACGTGTCATGTGCCTTCACCAAGATGCCGTTTACGGCACATGACGCATAGAACAGCGACAGAGAGCGGTGAACGATGATAAAAAATATCCACTGGCTGGGACACGCGTCGTTCCGGATCGACGCGGGTGATAAAACCATCTATATCGATCCCTACAGGATCAGGGCCGGCGCGCTGAAGGCGGATATTATCCTGGCGACGCACGATCATTTCGACCATAATTCGCTTGAAGATATCGCGAAGCTCAAAAAGGAAACGACGGTCATCGTCGCCCCGGCCGATGCGGCAAAAAAACACGCCGGGAACGTGCGGTCGGTCGAACCGGGGCAGACACTGACGGTGGAAGGGATCACGGTCGAGACGGTCCCGGCGTATAATACCGGCAAGGATTTCCATCCCCGGAAGAACAAGTGGGTGGGGTATATCCTGACGGTCGGCGGGGTGCGGATATACCATGCCGGCGATACCGATTACATACCGGAGATGGACGCGCTGAAGGCGGATATCGCGATGCTCCCGGTCGGCGGGACGTATACCATGACCGCGGAACAGGCGGCGCGGGCGGTCGACTCGTTCAAGCCGAAGGTCGCGGTCCCGATGCATTACAATTCGATCGTCGGCACGGCGGCCGACGCGGACAGGTTCAAGCGTTTATGTAAAACAAAGGTTGAGATCTTGCAACAGGAATGATCCCTCCGTCCTTCTGTACAAAGGGGATGAAAAGTGGACCGTTCAAGAAAGGGGCATATGCACAAGAAGATGCGTATCGGGGTGATCGGAGCGAATCAATGCACGCAGGAGGTATGGAAGATTGCGTTCGAGGTGGGGCGTCAGATCGCGCGGCATAAAGCGATATTGATCTGCGGCGGATTGGGCGGCGTGATGGAGGCGGCGGCCAAAGGGGCAAAGAGCGAAAACGGGCTCACGATCGGTATCCTGCCGGGCGGGAACCCCGACGATGCGAACGAATATATCGACATCCCCATTGTGACGGGGATCAACTACGCGCGCAACGTCCTGGTGGCACGCACCAGCCAGGCGTTGATCGCCGTCGGCGGCAGGTACGGGACGCTTTCAGAGATCGCACACGCGCTCAATCTCGGCCACCCGGTCATCGGGATCAATACCTGGGACCTCAACAAGATCGATGCGGAAAAGAAAATGGTCATCGAGACCGACCCGGCTGCCGCGGTCGCCAAGGCGGTTTCGCTCCTGGGACAGACGGCGCAGGCCCACTCGCACCAGAACCCGCATGCGCCGGCGCATCATCACCAGCACCCCCGGCCGCCGGCACATCAGGCGCAGCAGCATCATCACCGGCCGCACGCGCATCCGCCCGCTCCGAACCACAAGCCGCCCGCGCAGCCGTCCTCTCACGCGCCCGTTCATCCGCCTGTTTCGCACCAGAAGCCTCCGGTCCAGCCGGAGGGGAAATAATGCGGGCATACTGAGGGCGGCGCCGGATGAAGAATAAAGAGATCGCCAAGCTTTTCAACAAGATGGCCGACATCCTCGAGTTCAAGGGAGACATGTCGTTTCGGATCAATTCGTACCGGCATGCGGCGCGGGTCATTGAAGACATGAGCGAAGATATCGCGCAGGCTGCCGCCGAAAAAAAACTTCGTGATATCGAGGGGATCGGCGAGGGACTGGCAAAAAAGATCGAAGAGTATTTGTCCGCGGGAAAGATGACCAAGTATGACGAGATCCGCAAAGATGTCCCGGATGAGCTCGTCGCGCTCCTGTCCGTCCCGGGCCTGGGGCCGAAGACAGCCGCGCTGGTCCACCGGGAACTCGGTGTGAACAGCATTGACGATCTGGAGAAAACGGTCCGGGAAGGGCGCCTGAAAAAGCTTTTCGGCATGGGAGAAAAGAAGGAAGAGAATGTGTTGCGGGGGATCCGGCTGTACCGCGCCGCGCACGAGCGGCTCCCGCTCGGCGTGGCCCTGCCGCTTGTTGAACGTTTGGTCACTGAGCTCAAAAAAGACAGGAACATCACGCGGGCCGATTCGGCAGGGAGCTTGCGGCGGATGCAGGAGACCATCGGCGACATTGACATCCTTGCCTGCGGCGATGACGGTACAAAGATCATCGAGGCGTTCACCCGGATGCCCGGCGTCAAGGAAGTCCTTGCCTCGGGTGGAACCAAGGGCTCGGTGATCGTTGAGGATGACCTGCAGATCGACCTCCGGGTGGTCGATCGGGACTGCTACGGGGCGGCGCTCCAGCATTTTACCGGGTCGAAAGAACACAACGTGCGGCTCCGCGAGTTCGCGAAGGGGAAGGGATACAAACTCAGCGAGTACGGGATATTTAAAGGGGAGAAAAAGGTCGGCGGCCGCGAAGAAGAAGAGATGTACGGGAAACTGGGGCTTGCGTTCATCCCGCCGGTGCTGCGTCAGGACCGGGGCGAGATAGAAGCGGCGTTGGCCGGCACGCTCCCGGACCTGGTCACGCTCGCGGACATCCGCGGCGATTTTCACGTGCACTCGAACTGGAGCGACGGGGCCTCATCAATCGAAGAGATCGCCGCGGAAGCCCTGCGCCGGGGGTATGCGTTTGTCGCGGTATGCGACCACTCGCAGTCGCTCCGGGTGGGGCGCGGCCTCACGATCGACGCGGTGTTCAAGAAAAGAGAAGAGATCCGCCGGGTGCAGGCCCAATACCCGAAACTGAAAATCCTGTTCGGGACTGAAGTCGATATCAAGGGTGACGGCACGCTCGATTATCCCGATGACGTCCTCAAAGAGTTCGACGTCGTAATCGCGGCGATCCACAGCGGGTTCAAGGAAGATGAGGCGCGGATCACGTCGCGGATCCTGAGCGCGGTGGAGAACCCGCATGTCGATATTATCGCGCATCCGACGGGCCGGCTCATCAGCGGCCGGGAGCCGTACCAGGTGGACCTGGAAAAAGTGTTTAAGGCGGCGGCGCGGACCGGCACGCTGATGGAGGTCAACGCGTATGAGGACAGGCTCGACTTAAACGACGTGTTTGTCCGGCGCGCGAAGGAGTGCGGCGTGAAGTTCGCGCTGGGGACCGACGCCCATCACGCGGAGCAGATGGGGGCGATGCGGCTTGGCGTCGCGGTCGCCCAGCGGGGTTGGCTGGAGAAAGACGACATCGTCAATTGCCGGCCGGCGCGGGAAACGGCCGATTTTTTCGCGCAAAGGGGCACGCCCCGGGGGCAGGGACAAGCAGGAAAATAAATGATTTTCCTGCTTGTCAATTTTTGAAGATTTGGTACGATAGCAGAACCCCTAAAATCTATCCCTGAAAAGGGTTTTTAATTAATCTTTAAAAGGAGTCAGTATCATGGAAAAAAAAGATTTCGAAAAAATGAGCCTGTCCGAACTGCTGAGTCTTGCCGAAGAGAAACGCGTGAAAGGGTGGAAGTCTTTCAAGAAAGCCGAGCTGATCGAGGCGCTCTCGAAGCTTTATTCCGTTGAGGGCAAGCTGGAAGCGAAAAGGGGCAGAGAGCAGGTAAAAGCGCCGGCCGCTGCAGCCGTGGAAACGCGCACCGAAGAACATCAGATCGCCCAGAGCAAGTACTACGTCGGGCCGACGTTCCATCAGACATTCAAAGAGACCGATTTTGTTTTTCCGCAGGGCTACGGCCAGGACAAGATCGTCCTGCTGGTACGCGACCCCTACTGGATGCACACCTACTGGGAAGTGACCTGGAACAAACTCCAGGGGGTAAAGTCCCAGTACGGCGAAGACGCGATCAATCAGTCGCGCTATGTCCTCCGCGTACTCGACGTGCACAACGCCTCTCCCGAGAGCCCGAACAAGTATTTTGACATCGATGTCGCCCCCGGCGCGACGAACTGGTACATCAATGTGCCGAACCCGAACTGCGCCTACTGCGTCGACCTTGGCTTCGTGACCAGGGACGGCAGGTTCATCCTGCTGGTCCGCTCGAACGTCGTGATGACGCCGCGGGCCAGTGTTTCCGACGTGTTCGACGAGCAGTGGATGACGCTCGAAGAGTACGATAAAATCTACGCCCTTTCCGGCGGCCTCAGCGTGGGGATGAGCTCCGGCGAGATCCGCAAGGCGATGAAGAAAAAACTCGAATCGCTCATCTCGTCCGGCATGATTTCTTCCGGCGCGGTCAGCAGTTTCTCGAGAAAAGAAGAAAAAAAGCGGGGGTTCTTCCTCGTCGTCGATACGGAACTGATCGTCTACGGCGTCACCGTTCCCGACGCGCGGCTGACGATACAGGGGGTGCCGAAGAAGCTTAACCCCGACGGGACGTTCAGCGCCCGGTTCTCTCTCCCCGACGGGAAGCAGGTGATACCGGTCAAGGCGGTCTCTTCGGACGATATCGACGAGATCACGATCACGCCGGTCGTTTCGAAAGAAACGCATTACGAAGACAAGAGAAAGTAACCGGCACGAAAACGAAACCCCGGTCGCGGCGCGGGTGCGGTGCATAAACCGGTCAGCGCCGCGCGGCCGGGGTTTTTTGCAAACAGGACAAGGTCATGGAAAAAGGATATTTTTCATTAGTGCTCCACGCGCACCTGCCGTACGTGCGCCATCCCGAATTTGAACACTTCCTCGAGGAAGACTGGTTTTACGAGGCGATCACCGAGACGTACATCCCGCTCATCAATGTCTTTGACGGGATGGTGAACGACAACATCGATTTCCGGGTCACCATGTCCCTGACGCCGACCTTGATCTCGATGTTTACCGACCCCCTCCTCCAGAACCGCTACCTCCGCCACCTGTCGAAGCTGATCGAGCTTTCCGCGAAGGAAGTCGAACGGACGATGTGGCAGCCGGAATTCAACACGCTTGCCTTGATGTACAAGAACAATTTCCTCAACGCGCGCTATGTGTTCGAGGAAAAATACGGCAAGAACCTTGTCGCTGCGTTCAAGAAGTTTCAGGACATGGGGAAGCTGGAGATCATCACCTGCGGCGCGACGCACGGGTTCCTCCCGATGTCCGATATCCACCCGCAGGCGGTCAGGGCCCAGATCCAGGTTGCGGCGGCCCACTACGAAAAGCACCTCGGCCGGCGGCCGCGGGGGATATGGCTCCCCGAGTGCGGCTACCATCCCGGGCATGACGCGTATCTGAAGGAAGCGGGAATTAAATTCTTTTTCACCGACGCGCACGGGATCCTCCACGGATCGCCGCGGCCGCGCTACGGCGTTTTCGCCCCGGCATACTGCCCGTCGGGCGTCGCGGCCTTTGCGCGCGACCTCGAGTCGAGCAAGCAGGTCTGGAGCGCAGAAGAAGGGTATCCCGGCGACTACGACTACCGCGAATTTTACCGCGATGTCGGATACGACCTCGAGTACGATTATATCCGTCCCTATATCAATTCGGACGGCAAACGCAAGAACGTCGGCATCAAGTATTACCGGATCACGGGACGGACCGACCGCAAGGATGCGTACAACCCGTACCGCGCGCTCGAAAAGGCGGCAAGCCACGCGGGCAATTTCATGTTCAACCGTGAAAAGCAGGTTGAGTTCCTGTGCGATTATCTGAAGCATAAACCGCTTATCATTTCTCCGTACGACGCCGAATTGTTCGGCCACTGGTGGTACGAAGGCCCGCAGTTCATCAATTTCCTCCTGCGGAAACTTGCGTGCGACCAGAAGACGATCAAGATGGTGACGCCGTCGGAATATCTTGAGCTCAACCCGAAGAACCAGGTCCTCACGCCGTCGATGTCGAGCTGGGGATACAAGGGATACTCCGAGGTGTGGCTCGAGGGCTCAAACGACTGGATATACCGGCACCTCCACCAGGCGATGGAGCGGATGATAGAGCTTGCGCGGACGCGGCCGAACGCGATCGGCCTCGAGAAGCGCGCCCTCAACCAGGCGGCGCGCGAACTCCTCCTTGCGCAGTCATCCGACTGGGCCTTCATTATGAAGACGGGGACGATGGTCGAATATGCCGTGAAGCGGACGCGCGACCACATCGCCCGGTTCACGAAGCTCTACGAAGACGTTAAGCGCAACGCGGTCGACGAAGGGTGGCTGAACGACGTTGAGTGGAAGGACAACCTCTTCCCCGAAATAGATTACCGCGTCTATACGTAATATATCCGGCTGATGCCGGAGTATGACGGAAGGTCATTCTCGCTCTTGTTCAAATGAGCTGTCATTGCGAGGAGCGTAGCGACGAAGCAATCGCCTTGTCGAAGGGAGATTGCTTCGGGACTTCGTCCCTCGCAATGACCGCTTATGAGGACTGCACATGGCGATTGCCCCTGTTTACCACATCGGCACAAGCGGTTTCTCCTACGGCCACTGGTTCGGCCCGTTCTACCCCCGCGATCTTCCTCCGAATGAACTCCTGGATTTCTACGCGCGTCATTTCGATACGGTCGAAATCAACGCCACATTCTACCTGGCGCGGTCAAGCTGATAATCGGTCATATACGCGTGCTCGAAGACGTCCATGACAAGGAGGGGTTTCGCACCCGCAAGATGTCCGACATCGTGCTCATTGATCCAGACATTAAACAGCCGGCCGTTCTGAGGGTCCACGCAGAGGATCACCCAGCCGATCCCCCGCATCGCGCCGGTCGCGATGAAATCTTTTTGCCACTCGTCATAACCGCCGAACTGGCCGGTGATCTTTTTGCGGAGAGGGCTGTCTGGGCCGAGCGGCGCGCCCCTGCCGATGTTCTCAAAATACAACTCGTGGAGCCGCATCCCGTTGAATTCCCAGCCGAACCGCCGCTTCAGCTCCGCGTATTCCGGCGTCCTGTCCTTACCCTCAGCGGCAAGAGACCGCAGTTTCTCCTCAAGAAGGTTGGTGTTCTTCACGTATCCCTGATAGAGCTTGAAATGGTTATTGAGCAGGGTATCGCTCAGTCCGGGCGTCCCCAGGAGCCGCGTATACTCTTTTGCCGTATATGCCGGCTGAACGCTCCCCGCCGGAATCTGTTCCTGCGCGTTCAGAGAGACACCCGCGGCGAAAACGATAACGCTCACACACACGACAATCCGGCGACTGAGTTTCATGGTTCCTCCTGTTATAGGTTATGGATGATCTCATCCACGATACGCGCAACGCGCCTGCCGATCCAGGGAGACGCGGTAAGTCCCGGCGACTCGATGCCGACCAGATTGACAAGCCCCGGAAGGCCGCGGCCGTCCTCGTGCTCGATCACAAAATCGCGGAATTTCTCCCGCGGCCCGTGGAGTTTCGGCCGGACCCCGGCCATGTCCGGCGAGAGGTCTTCCGCCTCGATGAAGGGCAGAAAATTCTTCACCGACTGATAGAAGACATCACGCCTCCCCGCATCAACGTCATAGTTCATCTCGGAACGTTTAATATATTCCGCATCGGGGCCGAGCTTGAGCTTCCCCCCGACATCAAGCGACGCGTGCGTCCCCAGCACCCCGTGCGAACGGTCAGGAACGGGATAGACCAGCCGGCTTATCATTTTCGCCTTGCTGTCGGCAACCTTGAAGTAGACCCCCTTGCACAGCTTCAGCGCGTACCCGGCTTTTTCGATATCGATCCCGGCAAGCCACGCCATCCAATCCGACTCAAGGCCGGCGCAGTTGATGATGATCCGCGTCTGCAGGGAGACATCCTCAGCGCTGCTGTCGCGCACCGTCACGCTATATCCGTCCCGCTTGTGTTCGACGCCTGTCACTTCCGCGCCGTAGACGATCTGGGCCCCGTTGCCTGCCGCGCGGGACGCGAAATGCTTCATCAGTCCGTGCGAATCGACGATACCGGTATCCGGAGAATAGATCCCCCTGATGCCGCCGATATGCGGCTCCATTTCCTGGATCTGCCGCCGATCGAGGATGGCGAGCTGGACGCCGTTTCGGATCCCGTTCCGGTACAGGTTCTCGAGCGCGGCGGTCTCCGCGGCGTCGCAGGCAACGATGATCTTTCCTATGCGCTTATGTCTGATGCCGTACTTCCCGCATATCTCGTAGAGGAGCCGGTTCCCCTCAACACACCCGGCCGCCTTGAGCGTCTCCGGCGGATAGTAGATCCCCGCGTGGATCACCTCGCTGTTGCGGCTGCTCGTCTCCCGGCCAAATGAGTCGCGGCGCTCCAGGACACACACTGACCGCTTCTCCCGGGTCACTGCGGCAGCGACCGCAAGGCCGACGACACCGGCGCCGATGATGGTTATATCAATCCGCTCTGTCATATAAAGATATTG
>Ga0351843_1082_pt1 | contig 34606 bp, 35 predicted proteins | sample TotcelHFGM3001L4_FD_206878 | JGI IMG/M metagenome (GOLD analysis project Ga0351843, IMG submission 206878) | Enriched cells from coal bed in the Powder River Basin, Montana, United States - Total cells FGM rep1 HSBNCT.FGM.300.1.L4 ...
CGGCGGAGGCGATCCAGAACGCGGCAACACTCAAGGGCGGCGGCGTCATGTCTTCGTTTATGGCGCTCGGCATGCCGCAGCGGGCGGCCGTCCTCATCGCGGCCGTCATCCTGTGCGCGGCGGTCTCCTGTTTGTTCCGCGCGCTGCAGAGAAGATCGCTCAAAAAACGCCTGCAGGTATTTATACTCGGCAACAAGCTCTACCGTGTCTTCCTGAAACAGAACGGCGAGATCTTTAGCGAATACGACCACAAAAAACCGACCGTCTATCCCAAGGAATACGACATCACCCGCCGCTCATACGACGCGATGCATCCCTGCGGCAGGGCCCTGTTCCTGGTAGACAGTTCCGGCGGCCCTCAGCGCGCGCCGCAGTACTGGCCGGTCGCCGGCAATTTCCCGCACGACATGTTCGAGGCATCGCGCATCGAGCGCGGAGACAACTCGCTGAAGATCGTCAACACGGCGCACGGTATCCGCACAACCGTCGAAATCACCCTGCCGGAACAGTTCACCCCGGCGGAGATCTGGAACATCACTATCGAGAACACGACCGGACAGCCGCGACAGCTCAAGGTCGTCCCCTATTGCGAATGGGTCCTGAACGGCGGCCTGCATGACCGGTTCCATACGCAGTACACGCGGTTATCGGTGGAGTCTGAATATCAGAGCGGCATCAACGCTATCCTCGCGTGGCAGCGGAGCACCAAGTCGATGGGGGTCCTCGCATCAAGCATCCCGACCGAAGGGTTCCAGACCGCGCGCATGGATTTCGTCGGCCGCGCCCAGAGCATCTGGCGGCCGCGGATCCTGGAAACAATGGCCTTCATGCCGGCGCGCGACACCGAGGGGTATCCGACATTCGATCCGATCGGGAGCCTCCTGATCAACACGTCAGTCGGGGCGAACGGCACGCAATCGTTCCGCCTCATGATCGGCTGCGCGAAAAATAAAAAAGCGGCAGTCGATATGATCGCCGCCTATCTGAAGCCGGAAGCGGGCACGGCCGTCCTGCAGGTCGCGGAACGGAAGAAAAAATTGCTGATCGGCCACGGCGAGATACTGCCCGGGACGCCCCAGCCGTACTCGACCTATACGGACGGCGGCAACAAGCTGCTCGTCCATACGCCTTTCACCCCGCGTCCGTACGACCACGCGATGTCAAACCCGCTCCATTCGGTCATGGTGACCAACCGCGGGCTTCACACATCGTGCAACGGCAACTCCCAGCAGAACCGCCTCACGCCCGATTGGCCGGACTTCATCGCGCAGGAAGTGCCGTCCGAGGCAGTCTACCTGTACGATACGGACAGCAGGGAATGGTTTTCTCCGGGATACCATCCGCTGAACGATATAAGCGCCTCGTATGAATCCGAATTCGGCGTTGACGGCACCGCGGTCCTGCGGATGTCGCGCGGGACCATTGCGACCGAGCTCACCGTCTTCGTCCCGCCGGAAGATCCGCTGGGCGTCTACCTGCTGACCGTCAAAAACAACGCGGACAAACCGCGGAAGATACGGGTCGCACCCTACTTCGCGATGGTCCTGGAATTCATGCCGGAGCGCTCCGGCTCGCTCCAGAAACGGTATGATGCATCAGCGGGCGCCCTGTTTTACAAGAACCCGCGCAACATGTTCCGCACCGGGTGGGCGTTCGCCTCGATGTCCCTCGCGCCGGAGGCCGTGGAGACCAACCGCGGCAGGTTCTTCGGCAGCGGCCGCGGCGTGGCGCATCCGTACTTCGCCGAACACGGGACGTCCGACGTTACGGCACAGACCGACAGCCAGCAGATCGCCGGCATGGCGGCGACGATGGAAATCCCCGCGCACCAGGAACGAACGGTGGCGATCATCATGGGACAGACCGACCGCAAGCAGGACGCGGACCGGCTGGTAAGAAAATACAAGAGCCTCGATGTCGTCAGGAAAACGCTCGATGAGACGCGGAAGTGGTGGCTCGGTTTCGTCAAGACCGTCACGGTGGAGACCTCGAACCCGCAGTTCAATTATTTGCAAAATTGGCTCAAATACCAGGCCCTCGCGGAACGCATCTGGGCCCGGCGCGGGTTCTACCAGACCAGCGGCGCGTTCGGTTTCCGCGACCAGCTCCAGGACACGGTCAACCTGATGTGGGTCGACCCCGCGCTGGCGCGCAAGCAGATCCTCCTGCACGCCTCCCAGCAGTTCCTTGAGGGAGACGTCTTCCACTGGTTCTTCACGCTCACTGACGGGCGGACGGCCTTCTCGTGCCGGACGCACGCATCTGACAACCCGGCGTGGCTCCCGTGGGCGATGTGCGAATATATCAGGGCGACAAACGACTATTCGATCCTCGACGAAAGAACGTCGTACGTCTGGAGCGAGTTCCCGTTCGCGGACCTTCCCAAAAATCAGGGAGGGATCGGGCACCTGTACCACCGCTGTACGCGCGAAGACACCCTCTACAAGCACTGCATGCGGTCGATGGACCTGATCCTCAAGAAACGGATGGGCAAGAACGGCCTGCCGCTGATGCGTACCGGCGACTGGAACGACGGCCTGGATGAGATCGGCAGCCACGGCAAAGGCGAGAGCGTCTGGCTGGGTTTCTTTGTCTACTACATCCTGAAAGACATGGTAAACATCATCGAGAAAAAAGAAGGGACAAAAAAGAAAGAAGACTATGTACAGCGCATGAAGGCGCTCGGCGCCGCGCTGGAGCGCACGTGGCGTGAAGACCGGTATCTGCGCGCCATCAACGACGAGGGGGTCGAGATCGGCATCAAGGGGAGCGGCATCTGGGAGATCGATGCTCTGAACGGAGCATGGGCGGTCATGGCGGACATCAATTTTGACCGCGCCGTTGCCGGTTTCAACACCGCGCTGAGCGTCCTCGAGAGAGAAAACGTCATCCTCCTGGGGTGGCCGGCCTTGCGCGAGGACAGCAAACCCTACCTTGGGCGCAGCAGCAAATATCCCGAGGGGGTGCGTGAAAACGGCATGTATTCCCACGGCGTACAGTGGCTGGTGCGGGCCGCGCGCCTCCTGTCTGAAAAATTCGCCGGGCAGGGCAACCAGGCAAAGGCGCAGGAGTACCGCGATATCGCCTATCGTCTCTGGTCAAAGGTCTCACCGATGGTCCATGTCGAGGGCGAGGAAATAGAGTGCTACGGCGGACAGCCGAACAAGCAGGCTGCCGACATGCTCACGAAATACGACGTGGGCCGGATGATATGGCACGGCTATACCGGCGCGGCCGGATGGATGGTGCGCCAGGCAATCGAAGGGGTCGTCGGCGCCACGCTCGTCAACAACGAGGTGATCCTCCCCGGCGATCTCGACAAGCCGCGCGGCGGAATGACGGTCAACCGCGTCCTGCGCGATGTGGGGAAAAGCCCGCTCAAAACCCAAAGCAGGGACGGCGCGCACGCGGGATGATGGAACCCTCCGGCAGAGGGCCGGGACAAGCGCGCGGGAGTTTACAAAGAAGGCGCCGGATTTCTCCGGCGCCTTCTTTGTTTTTCAGCCATTATTGTCTTGATGCCGACAATACTCTTTGTGATTATTCGAAGTACATGTCGTCAAGATTGATCGAGCCAAACCGCTCGGTGGAAGTGGTGTCGTCAAAAACGATAACCAGCTCGGTAAGGGCCGACCGGTCGGTGAGCCCCGCGAACCTTTCAAGCGGAATAACGATCTTCTGCCACGTATCGTTGACGCCCGTCACGGTATAAACGCCGGTCTCCTTTGCGCTCTTAAGCTCGACCTTGAACTTTTCCGTAAACCCTTTTTCGCCGTCCCCTTTCACCCACATGACCAGGTTCTTGTGTTTGGACGCGTTCAGGTTCTCCAGTTTCGTCCAAAAGCCGTTGTATGCGGGGTTGGGGCTCTCGACGTCGTAATCGAGCCGTATGGAAAAACCGCTTTCGCCGTTCTTCACGGACGAATCGTACGTCATCTGGCAGGTCTGCGTCTGATCGTTCGGGTCACGGTCCCACGCCCCAAGGTCGCCGCCCAGCTTGTTCGGCTTGGCACCACCGTCAAAATCATCGATGATGATCGTCTCGGCAACAAAGCCCGTTTCCGTCATCTCTCCTGCTGACCGCGCCGCTTTTGTCTCATCAGCCTTCGTCTCCTTCCCTTCCTGCTCCCCGCTCCCCGAACATCCCGCAAACAGCATCGCGCAACAAACAACGCCACACATCATCACGCAAAACTTCTTCATCCCCAAGCCCTCCTCATGCTATTAAATGTATATGGGTAATTCCGCCGAACGACACCGTATCATTCTGAACAGGCCTATTATTGACGAAACGGGGCAGTTTGTCAAACGGGTTATTGGTCCAAAACCGGCAGGTTAACGGTCTTGCCGGGGGAAACACGCCGGGACTAACAATGGCAGGAAACATAGACCCCTTTTCACCGCAGACAATTTGCCGTATGCGGAACCGCACCCCGTGAAACAGCATACCGTGTTCTACAGAAAACATTCACTGAAGGTATGATCGAACCCGGCGCTTCCATCCTGGGAGCCATTTTTGCTCGTTGCGCGCCGGAGGGCTGTTACGCACCCGTGTTTCCAGAAGGTTTTCCGCGACGCGGACAAATTCAGACAGAACGTCAGGCGCCTCGCGCATCCCCTCGAGAACCTGGAGGAGCCCCCATCCCTGGCCTTTGTATCGCTCCGCAGGCAGGACGCCGGCCCCTTTAAAATTCACGTAATCGATCAGGGCAAACGTTCCCGCCGGCGTCGCGGCAAGCCGCTTGTACTGCTTCTGTATGCGCGTCCTGTCTTTTTTCGGCGCGGCTTCGACTAACACGGCAAAGTCCCGCTCGAGGCGATGCACCAGAAAAGCGGCCTGTGTCTGTTTGGTCGCCAGGAGAAACTGACGGAGCTGACGGAGCTTCACGTCATTTTGACCGCGCAGATAGGCGCGGCGCGTATCCCAGGGCACGGGCGGAAACGACGGAACATCCAGCCAGCGGGGTATCTGTACACCCGACTTTTTGGCGAAACGGACGTATTCCGGAAAACTTTCGTGAAAAGGCCCTGGGCGCCCCGCGGGATACCAGATAAAATGGCCGATACCCAGCGACAAAAAATCCTCTCCCTCGTTCCACCCGATCAGATCTTCGTTCTTTGAAGCGCATTCGTTCTCAAAAACCTTTTCTCCGATCCAGTCGATCTCCCGCGGGCTCAGCTCAAGCGGCGGGGAGCTTGCCGCAACCGCTCCCCGCACGAGAACACATGCGGCCAAGAGATGGAGAAGCACCCGTCTTTTCGTCATACCTGCGCCTGTGTGGTCATGGCATCAAGACCGCCGACGGCCTTCTCCGCGCGTTATTTCTTTTCCCCCAGCGATTTAAGATATTTAAAATAATCGCTGTCCGTCGTCAGGATCACGCTTGATTTATCGTCGATCGTGCTCTTGTAGGTCTCGAGCGTTTTGATGAACCCGTAAAAATCGGCATCCTGACTATACGCCTGGCCGTATATCGCGATGGCCTCTGCGTCCGCCTTCCCCATAATGATCTGCGCCTGACGGTACGCCTCCGAAGTGATTTCCTTCAACGCCTTTGCCGTCTGCCCTTCGATCTCGGCGGACTTTCCCCACCCCTCGGAACGGTACTTTTCGGCGGCGCGCTTCCGCTCGGCGATCATCCGGTCATAGACCTTGTTGCGCACCTCTTCGACATAATTGATGCGCTTGACACGTACGTCCTTGATCTCGATGCCGTATTGCGGCGCGATGATCTTTGCCTTCTCCAGGATAGCGTTCTCCAGGATTTCCCTGCCGAAGCCGATACGTTCCAGCGCCTCGTCCGTCACGATCAGATCGTCTCCTTCCGCCTTGGTTTCAAGGATCCGGTTCGAATTGCGGACCGCCTCCACCAGCTGGTGGCCGGTCACGATATCCCTGGTCGCAGAATTGATGATATCGTCAATGCGCGCCTGCGCGCCGAGCTCATTGCCGACCGACTGGAGAAACTTCAGCGCGTCGGTGATCTTCCAGCGGGCGATCGTATCCACCCAGATATATTTCTTGTCTTTCGTCGGGATCTGGTTCGGATCGCCGTCCCAGTCAAGCAGCCGCTTCTCGAAATAATGCGCCTGCTGTATAAACGGCATCTTCACATGCAGTCCCGCCGCCGTGATGGGCCTGCCGATCGGCCGGCCGAACTGGGTAATCACCACCTGCTGGCCCTCATTAATCACAAAAACGGCACCGCTGATATACGCGGTCCCGATAATGACCGCCGCCGCGATCGCCGCGCCGGTAACAATTCGCATCGTATTCTTCATTCTTTCGACCCTCCTTTCCTGCCGATATCCAACAGCGGAAGAACAGACTTCTGCTCCGCATCAATAATGTACTTCTCTTTTGCCTTGGGCATGACCTCCATCATCGTTTCCAGATACAACCTCTTCTTCGTGATCTCCGGCGCTTTGACATATTCCGCTAACGCGGCGAGAAATCTTTCCGCCTCTCCCTTTGAGCGGTTGACTTTATCCATTGCGTAGCCGGCCGCCTCATGGATCGTCTTCTCCGCCTCTCCTTTCGCCTTCGGGATGACCTTGTTATACTTTTCCCATGCCTGGTTGATCATCTTTTCTTTTTCCTGCTTTGCCTCGTTCACCTCGTTGAACGCCGGTTTTACTTTTTCCGCCGGGTTCACGTCGAGGAGCTTCACCGTCACGATCTGGATGCCCACATCGTAGCTGTCCAGGATCTTCTGCAGTTCCTGCTGCGCAAGATAATCGATCTCTTCGCGCTTCACGGTAAGCACCTCATCGACGGTAAAATCGCCGACCAGGCGCCGCATCACCACCTCGGAAATATCGCGGATGTTCTGCAGAGGATTCCGGGTGGCAAAGAGCAGTTTAACCGGGTCTTTGATCTTAAACTGCGCGACCCAGCGCACATCGAGGATATTCAGATCGCCGGTGAGCATCAGCGACTGCTCAAGCTCAACCCTGTCGTAGCGCGCCCGCACCCCCGGCCGCATCGTCGTGAACCCGAACTCTTCTTTGAGCACCCTCTCAACTTTGATCGGGGTCACCCGGTCGATGCCGAAGGGCAGTTTCACATGGAGCCCCGGCGTGCTTAATCCGATATATTTCCCGAATCGCTGTCTGACGCCCACCTCGTCAGGCCCGATAGAATAGACGGCGCTTACCGCCCCCACCAGGACGATAAATGCCCCGATGAACCAGGGAAACACCGTCCGGAAATCTCCGAACTTCTTTTTGCCGATATCGATGATCTTGCCTACCTGCATGTATTCGTCTGAACGAAGGTCATCTTGCCATCCCATAGGAACCACCTCCTTTTGTCTTTTCAGCGGCGCTTCAAATAAAAAAGCCGCCATTATATTTCATAAATGGCGGCCCGACCATTTCACCCTCCGGAGAACAGTCTCCGGACCCGTATCTTTACCACGCTCAACGCATGTCAGCACGCACCACTATACTACCCCCAGCGCGTTCAGACAACATTTAATTCGGTGCCTCAGGTCTCCGCAGGGAGATGCGGCGCTACTCCGGATTCAATGCGGCTTTGAGCTTCTTTAAGTTATCAGAACAATCCATTGGATCGGTCTGCACTTCGATCAGGGCAAGTTCACCGGCGCGGGTCTGCGCTTGGGCGAGCGCGTCTTCAAGCTCGTCTTCGGTACGGACGACACACCCCCATCCTCCACCGAACACCGCCGGCAGATCTGCATAGTTCCACATCTGCAGGTCATTATACGTGCCATCCTGCAGGACCCGCTCGATCGTATATCCGCTGTTGTTCATGAGAAATATCACCGGGTCGGTTTTTTCCCTTATAAGCGTGGACAGTTCCTGCACTGTCATCTGGAACGCGCCGTCGCCGACAAAAACCACCGGCCGGAGATCGGGACGCGCCAGCTTGGCGCCGAGCGTGGCCGGGACCGAATAACCGATCGAAAGATAAAACGCCTGATCGATGCAATCGACCCCGAAGGGGAGAAAGAGGTTCGCGAGATTGAAGATTGAATCTCCCGTGTCCGCGATCACGAGATCACCTTTTTTGATAAACCTGTTTATCCTCTGGTAAAAACGTTTTATCGTCATCTTCCGGCGGGGGACCGGGGCGTATTTCTCCTTAAGGACGCCTGACGGATGGGCCCGCCCGGCTTTCACCGGTTTGCCCTTCTTCAATTTCGCGGTCAGCGCGACGATAAAATCTTTCAAGCCGACATTGTTATAGATATGGTGTTTGATCCGCACATTGTCCGAATTCGCGGCGATCATCCTGCCGAACGACGTCAGCGTCTTTGCGTCGCCGAGCGCGATATCGGTCATCAGCGTCCCCAGGCAGAGTATGAGGTCGGCCTTTTCGACCGCCTGCCGGGCGCTTTCCCTGCTCGCGGCGCCGCTGTACACCCCTATAAATTGCGGATGCTCTTCGGAAATGACCGTCTTGCCCAGAAGCGTCGAGGCGAACGGATATCCGCTGTGATCGATGAATGCCTGCAGCTCTTTCTGGATCCTGAACCGGTGCGGCTCCACGCCGGCGATGATCACCGGCCGCCGCGCCGCCTGGAGCAGCCTGACCGCTTCGGCGACCGCCTCATCAAGCGCCGCGCCGCAGGTCGGTATCCCGGTATCGATGGTCAACGCGCAGGGCTCGACGCAGGGCATCGACACGATGTCCATCGGCATCTCAATATAGACCGGCCGTTTGTAGCGCAGACACGCCTCGAGCGCATCGTCGATCTGGCGGGGGGCCTGCTGGGGGCTGGTGAGCGTGACGGCCGCGGCGGTAATTTTTTCATAAATATTAAATTGAAGATTCATGTCGCCGATGGTGTGGTGAAGCAGATGATGGTGGGACCGCTCGGCGATACGGGGCGCACCGCTCATCACGATGAGCGGCAGCCGTTCCGCGTGCGCGCCGACTGCCGCGTTCAGCAGGCTGAACCCGCCGACACCGTAGGTGACACACACCCCGCCGACGCCGTTCAGCCGCGCGTAGGCATCAGCCGCGTACCCCGCGTTGAGCTCATTGCAGTTGCAGACGACCTTCACGGCGCTCCGTTCCAGAATATCGAAGAGGCCGAGCACATAATCCCCCGGCACCCCAAAGATATGCTTCAGGCCGATCTGTTCGAGGCGTTTCGCTAAATACCTTCCGACCGTCGTACGGGCGATCCTTTTCATGCCGTCCTCCCCTTTTTTCGCACATGACTGTCTAACCGCATTACACATACATCATCGCGCGCCGATGCTCCGCCGGCGAATACGCCCGTATCAGCAAAAACAAAAGACCCCGTCCCCGGCACTCACCAATATCCCCATTTCCCGGTCGTCAGGACGTATATCCCGAGGAGAAGGTTTGTCGTTGCGTGGGCGATGATGCAGTCAAAGAGGTTTTTTCGCCGGTAGAGGATCAGGTTATAGATGATCCCCGCAGCGAATGCGGCCGGCCATTCCCACATCTGGTGCCCGCCGCAAAAAATGATGACGCTCCCGGCGAACGAGAACCAGGTGAACGTCCCTGCCGGCACGGCCCTGAAATCGTCTGAGTTGACCAGATAGCGGATGACAAACGACCGGATAAAAAGCTCTTCGAATACCGGCACGACCAGGACCGCGCCCCCCAATCTGAATGCCATCAAAAATGCAGTCAGCGAAGGGTCGTCCTTGACCGGGTTGTACCCGCCGGGGGGCGGATGGAATGTTTTAAACGGCAGATATTCGGTCAAACCTATCCATAAAAGGAAGACCAGGAACCCGGCCAGAAGAGCGACAAGCGAAAAGGAGAGCCGTATTTCCGTATACCGCTTCCACCAATAGACAAGAAGACCGGCGGTTACGACGGTCTTTGCCGGATACAGGAAATACGCATATTCTTTGAGCGAGCAGGCAAAAGATCCGATCAGGATGAAAACGAAAAAGGGAACAAGGTACGGGAAGGCGGACCTAAAGTCTTTCATATTCTAAAATTAACAGAAAACACCGGAAGTGAAAAGACAATATACAAGATGGATTACTGTGCGGAAAACATAAGCTTCTAAAAGACACCAGCGGGAGTGAATGAAACTCCCGATGTCTTCTCACACCGGCTAAGGAACTCGTAAATAATTGTAATAAAACTGGTTCTGTCGCTCGGCGGGAAATTTTGACGGAAAAGAAGGATTTTTTGAAAATTCTCGGCTCGAACCTGACGTTAAAAGACGCAACCCTCTGCGTTACATATAGAAAGCCCTACGACTTGATCGCCAAATCGCAGGGCTCGAAAAACTGGCGGAGGAGGTAGGATAAACCCCGCAACGCGGTGCGGGGTATCCTTCGGAACGAACCCTCACCTTGTCTTCGCTTACGTCGGGTGGATTCATGAGTTCTTGCTTTTTGGGACCGTGGGTTCGAATCCTACCTTCTCGTCCAAGAATAGCGAAACCAGGCCAACGGGCCTGGTTTCGCTATTCTGGCGGAGGAGGTAGGATTCGAACCCACGGTCCCCGTAAAGGGACAACGGTTTTCAAGACCGCCGCATTCGACCGCTCTGCCACTCCTCCGTCTATTCGTAACTTAGATATCCATAACGGCTTCTGTAAATCAGCCGTCTTATTCGATTCTACGCTTTTTTGCTCTGGTGTCCAGTTGGTGTCCATCCGCTGTCCCAGAGACTCGACCGCGCGCCGCTTATGATCGGGAGACAGATGGGCATACCTTAAAGTCATCTCGATGGTTTTATGCCCCATCAATTCCTGCATCGTCTTCAAATCGATCCCTAACATCGCCAGATGCGAGGCAAAGGTATGCCTCAGATCATGAAACCGGAAATTTATTATGCCAGATTTCTTAAGCGCTGTCTCAAATTTTTTCCGCATATTGTAAATGGACAGATTCCCCTGCTCATCACGAAATACATATGGGCTGCCGGGTATCTTCGCGATGCCGTCCAAGGCCTCCCTCGCCTGTTGGTTCATCTGGACTTCCCGCGGCTCATTGTTCTTCGTATCCAAAAGATAGAATATGCCTTTATCAAGATCAATATCGGACCATTTGAGGTTTAAGATCTCTCCTTTCCGCATGCCGGTATTCAGCGCGATAATAACCAAGCTTTTGAGGTCCTCCGGACAATAATCAACGAGCTTTCTTATTTCGTCTTTCTCCAGATATCGTATCCTCTGATTATTTTCTCTGAAGAATTTAACCTTCCGGACCGGATTTTCATCCGCCTTCCCCCACTCAATCGCCTTATTGTATATCGACTTGAGACAGGCAAGCTCCCTGTTCACTGTGGCCGGAGACACCTGCTTGCTCCTCTCCGCCTTGTATTTCTCTATCGCTTCGGGGACGATCGAAAAGAGATATTTGCCGGCAAAATGGGTGGACAGATTCTTGATCAACCCCTCATCCCTTCGCACCACCAGCGGTTTCTTGTTCAGCCGGGAATGCAGCTCAAGGTACGTGGGGACAAAATCCTCGAATTTGATCTTCTGTTTGCTTCTGACATCAAAAAACTTGTTCTCGACGATCTGGGACTTCCGCTTGTACAGCGCTCGTGTGGCGAGCGTCTTGTTAGGCCCGATCTTCTCCCGCTTGCGCCTGCCCATATAATAATAGTCGATATACCAGTCGTTGCCTTTTTTATAGATGCCCATCATCTCGCCTTTCGTTGGCCGCTGCTTCAATTATTCCGCAAGGACCTCTTCCATCTTCAGGACAAAATCTGCCGCATCCTCGATAATCCACTCGACATCGTCATTGGTGATGATCTCAACCCCGTACTGCTCGACCACCCGGTTCTCCTGTGCCTTGTCTAGCGTGTTGGCGTACTTCCTCTCAAGCTGTTTTGCCTTATGGATAAAGCCGACATATTCGGGTTCTATCTTCCCCCGCTCAACGTAAAACTTTTTGAACGCCGCGATGGCGCAGTAATGCGCCGTGGCGCGTATGCCGATCTTGAACAGGGCGGCCAGCACCGCATGGTACATGGCGTAATAGCCGCACACGATCGTCCAGTCAAACAGATCATGGTCGTACATGAGCTTCATCGCCCGCAGATTCCCGCGCGCCTTATCGATATGCTGTTTTGCCGTCTCCATATGTACCGGCACTTTAACCAGATTCGGCTTCCCGATCTTCGGATGAAAACAATCCCGCAATGCCCTTTCGATATCTCTAGCCATGGGTCCCGCCTCCTTCTCTCACCATCCTCCAGAACATGAATTCGTTATATAGAACGATCCTATCTTTCCAGAGTTGCTCATAGAATTCCGTCTTCTTGCGCACACCTTCCTCAAACTTGCTAACGGCAGTGCTCACCGGATTGATCGTCAGAAGCGGGCTCATGTCGCCTTTCGCCTTGTTCAATATCGCTGTTACGTCATCCTCTTTTTCCTGCACGACCGCCAATATGTCGATATCGCTCTTTCGCGTCCATTCTCCCCGCGCAACAGAACCGAAAAGGATAACCGATTGGATCTTCCCGCGGGACATGCCGGTTACTTTCTCCGTATATTCCTGCAGCAGCCTCGCTATCTGCTTGTTTTTCTTATAGAATTCCGTCTTTCTTTCCAGCTCCATGATCTCGAAGATCTTCAGCAGGCGTTCGTTGCCCATGTTCGGCTTGAAGAAAGACATCTGGGAAATATCTCGCCTCTTAAACAGATCCTCTTTCACGAACAGCCGTAACGACGCATCGACGTTCGTCAATGATACGTGCGACAGCCTGGCGATCTCTCGCATGTGCAGCTCTGTAAACGGCGCATTGAGAAATATCTCCAGTATTTTCTTCCTTCCAGCAGGGATCAACATGTCCGCCTCCGTTCCTATACATAGTACATCTGTAGTATAATATAGGACACTATGCCCTACATGTCAATACTTATTTGGCCGGCGGACCGTCACGCTCGATGTCGATGACCTCCTTTCTACGCTCCCGAAGCCAATCCTCAACCTCCGCGATATCGAACCTGACCAGCCGCCCGACCTTGACGTATGGGATCTGTCTTTGCCATACCCACGACCGGACGGTATTCGCGCTCACCGCCAGATATGCGGCAAGACCCGTAACGCCGATGTATTTTTTCGCCGTATGTTGAGTCAATCAGTGCCTCCATATATAGGTGTGACTTTCAGCCCTTTTGCGCTCCTTCACGCCAAATATTTCATTCAAAGACTTGCCCCTCCTCCCTCCAATAGCTCAGAAAGAGACATCTGCGCCTTCGCACTCGTCAGCCGGCAGTTTACTTGCTGTTCCTCTAGATCCTTGAATTGAACAAACAGGATCTTCACGTAACTCGACGCTATGTCGACAAGCCTTGAGAGGAGGATGGGGGTATCAACGACATAAATAACGTTCTCTATCTTTCTTTCCAACTCATATTCGATAAAAATATCTTCGTATCTCTTTTTTGACTTCTGCGTGCTTTCGTATTCAACAGCGTACCGTTTTCCCGAGCGATACACCATACCGTCCGGGATCCTGCGCAGATCTTTATACAAAGACAAGATCCGCTCAGACGCCCAATCGGCATACCCCCATTCCCGAAACAGTATCCGCAAGTCCGTAACCGCCATATCATGCGTGAAACTAAAATAATGAACCCCTGACCCTTCAGACAATCCGCGATCCCGCCCGAAAACCTTTAACTGCCTTAATCCGCCGCCTGTTACACAATAGAGCACCTTTCGATAAACACTCGTTTGAGTTCTCCTCAGAAATCCCGCCTTCTGCAATTCTTTCAACCTCCTATACGCCTCAATACTTTTTTCTGAAATACCCTTCCAAAAAACCCTTTCCACCTGTTCAACCGACATACACTTCTGCTCCAATATCCAACCCATCGCCTCAATATCCCTTGGCATCATCTTTATCACGATTATCCCCTCCTCATAATCGTTTGCTTTCTTTGCACAATTACACGCCCCCTCATATATAGGTGGCACTTTCGGGGGTTTTGCGCTCCCTCATTGCAAAAATTGTTCTCTTTTCTGCCATTCCGCACGCTTCTCCATGTCTCATCAAAAAACAACTCCCCTCCTATATAGGTGTCACTTTCAGCCCTTTTGATAACCTCTTTTATATACTATCTTCATCCCTCTACTAATTCCCACCCAACCAATCCCTATAATCACCCCATCCCAACAACTCGTATCATCAATCTCCATCTCATATTTTATCCATCACCAATCATTCACAATCAGATACCCATTTCCAAATTTACTCTCTTCCCCATTTCGCTTTCCGACCGTTTCCCTGACCTCACTATCTCTTTCGTAGAGAGAGTGAGGTCAGGGAATGTGCTTTTTTCAAGCACAAGGGAGGAAAGCACTTAACGTTGCGCATTACCCTAAGCATTTAGGGTAGTCGGAGGGTAGCAATTCCAACGATATTTCAGACTCTTTCCCGGGATTACATAACAACTCATGCGCTATTATGGAGCCGTTTCATTACCGGATACTTACCCCTCTATATTAGTAATCCGCAAAATGAGGGAAAAATGTCCGGAATATTTTTTAGTATTTTATGTCTGTTATTGATGCCCCATAAGGCGCCGGAATAGTTTGACTTTATGCGTGATAGTGCTATCATAACCATGAATAATAAAGGCGATGAGGTTCGCCTCATAACCACCTTGCGATCAAGGTTGATAACCTCTACTGTTACAGGTAGAGGTTTTTTTATTTGCCTCTACCGGGGAAGGTCTGGTAGGGGCTTTTTTGTTTTCGGGAGAAACATCAAACATATTTCAATCTAAGGAGGTCTGTATGGGGGTAAGACAAGAGGCTTTATTCAGGATCAAGGCAGTGGAATTAACAAAGAACGAGAGGCCGCAAAAGGTATCTTCTTATTTCGGTGAGAATACATTCAGCCTTTCGATCATGCCGAAACATATATCAAAAACCACTCTCGCGGCTTTCAAGCTCTGGATGAACGAAGGGAAGCTTATAACTATAGAGCAAGCAAACGAAATCGCCAATGCGATGAAGGGATGGGCTATCTCCAAAGGCGCCACCTACTACACCCATTGGTTTCAACCAATGACAGGTCTGACCGCGGAAAAACATGATAGTTTTATCTCTTTCGCGGGACCGGGTAAGGTCATCGAGAAATTTTCAGGCTCGAAACTCATCCAAGGCGAACCCGATGCGAGTTCCTTCCCCTCAGGCGGAATCCGGGCCACATTCGAAGCCCGCGGCTATACGGCATGGGACCCATCAAGTCCGGCTTTCATCATCGAGAGTACGCTTGGTAAAACACTTTGTATCCCCACCATATTTATTTCGTATCACGGAGAGTCGCTTGACAAGAAGCTGCCTCTATTGAGATCGGACGATGCGCTGAGCAAAGCAGCCGTAAGATTCCTGAAACTTTTCGGGCACAAAAACGTGAGAAAGGTAATTTCAACCTGCGGCGCCGAGCAGGAGTATTTTCTCATAGACAAGGGCTATTATAATCTGAGACAGGACCTCTTATTAACCGGACGCACACTGGTAGGCGCTCCGTCCCCGAAAGGCCAGCAGCTGGAAGACCAGTATTTCGGGGCGATCAAAGAACGCGTGCTGAATTTCATGTATGAAGTGGCTGAAGATGCGTACAAGCTGGGTATCCCGCTCATGACACGCCATAACGAAGTTGCGCCGCATCAATACGAATTTGCCCCGGTATTCGAGGAATCCAACATTGCCGCAGACCATAATCAACTTCTCATGGAATTGATGAAGAAAGTTGCGTTACGGCACAATCTTGTCTGCCTTTTGCACGAAAAGCCGTTTGCCGGCGTAAATGGCAGCGGCAAGCACCTGAATTGGTCTCTGGCCGATGATAAAGGGAATAATCTTCTTAACCCCGGAGACACGCCTGCGGACAATCTGCAGTTCCTGGCGGTCCTCGTCGCGGTCTTAAGGGCTGTCTATCTCCATGCGGATTTGTTACGCGCGAGCGTCGCCATGGCGGGAAATGAGCACCGCCTGGGAGCAAATGAAGCGCCACCGGCAATTATCAGCGTTTTCCTCGGCGACCAGTTGACCGGGATCCTCGACATGATCGAGAAAGGGAAGAAGACAGAAGTATCCAAGCTCGATATCATCGATCTTGGTGTCGGAAGATTGCCGACATTTAATAAAGACACGACGGACCGCAACCGCACCTCCCCGTTCGCGTTTACCGGGGCGAAATTCGAGTTCCGCGCCGTCGGGTCGTCGCAAAACATATCGACGCCTATCGCAATTATTAACACGATCATTGCCGAGAGCCTCGATTACGTTTCCGATAAGATACTCGCGTCGAAGGGCAAAGATTTTAACACGAAGGTCATGCAGGTAGTTGCCGAGATAATTAAGGAAACAAAAGACATACGTTTTGAGGGCAATAACTACGCCCCTGAATGGGTGAAAGAGGCGGCAAGACGCGGCCTGCCGAACATCGCGTCTACCCATGAATCATTGAAAGCTCTTCAGAAAGAGGAGAATACAAAACTTTTTGAAAAATATAACGTCTTCTCGCGGGAAGAACTCCTTGCGCGCTATCATATCTGGATCCACACCTATAACCTGACCCTGGAGATCGAAGCGCATACGCTCTATGAGATGGTGAACGCGAGCGTCGTCCCCTTCGGGTATGAATACGCCAAGCTGCTTGCGGATAATCTTGGCGGCCTTGTCCATCTCGAAAAAGACGCGAGCTTTACATTGCCTGACGCGGTGATCAAAGATCAGAAAGAACACCTTGCCGAGGTCTTCGAAAAGATATACTACGTGAGGAAAAACGCAAAGGAGATGTCGGAATTGCTCGAAAAGGCAAAAGACATTGACGGCGAGAAACGCGCAAAACTCTATTTCGATGAATTAAAGCCCCTCATGGAGCATATCCGTAAACATGTCGATGCGCTCGAATGCGTTGTCTCTGATGAGCATTGGGACCTGCCAAAATACAGGGAGATGCTTTTCATTAAATAAAGCGACATAGTTGTATCCGGGATATTATATGGAAAAACATCAATCATTCTTTAACCTTGTGGACGCTTTCAAGGAAGGCTGTCCTATTTGTTTTCTCGTCAAGAAAGGGGGAAACAAATTCATGGACGACCTCCTCTACGAAAACGTGAACGACCCGGGGGTGCGGGAACATATCAGGCGCTCGGCTGGTTTTTGCAACAAACATGCATGGCAGATGCATAAAATCGGTGACGGGTTTGGCCTGGGCATCATCTATGAAGACTTGTTGAGGATAGTGCTGGAAAAAGCGCCGGTGCGCGACGATTCTTCCGCTTCAATAAAGAAAGAGTTATTTGATGTCAGGGGGATACAGTCAAAGTGTTCGTGTATCGTATGCGATCAAGAGAAGACTATTGAGAAACAATATTGCTCTCTATTCATCAAGAGCCTCAACGATCCCGAATTTCTGGCACAGTACAGAAATGCCGTCTCCGGTTTATGTTTCCCGCATATCTTCTCAATCCTTAAGGAGAGCGGAGCGGATGAGACACAGAGGACAATCGTGCAGATCGAGATGGATAAGGCACATACTCTGCTGGATGAATTAAGAGTATTTGTCAAAAAGCATGATTACCGGTTCGAGAAAGAGGGCTTCGGAAGCGAAGGAAACTCGTGGATAAGGGCAATAGAAAAGTTGGCGGGAAAAGAAGGGATTCCGTCTTAAAAAGGAGGAACATATGTCGGCAATTAAAGAAGTAAGAGCCAGGGAAATATTAGATTCGAGAGGAAACCCGACCGTTGAAGTTGACGTGCTTTTGGAAAACGGCATGCGTAGCAGGGCTGCTGTCCCATCCGGCGCATCGACCGGCTCGCGTGAGGCGGTAGAATTGCGGGACGGCGACAAGAAAAGGTTTATGGGCAAAGGCGTCCTCAAAGCGGTTGAAAATGTGAATAAGATCATCGCCCCGGCGATTATCGGCAAGGATTGCAGGAAGCAGGAAGAGATCGACAGATTGATGATTGAGCTTGACGGCACTGAAAATAAAGCGAAGCTGGGGGCGAACGCGATCCTGGGGGTGTCTATGGCTGTCGCGAAGGCGGCGGCGCAGTATGTTGACCTGCCGGTCTATCAATATCTCGGCGGCGGGAACGCTCACCGTCTCCCCATCCCTTTCCTCAACATCTTAAACGGCGGCAAGCACGCTGACAACAATGTCGATATCCAGGAGTTTATGATAGCCCCGGTCGGCGCCCCCTCATATAAAGAGGCATTACGGTACGCGGCAGAGGTATATCACCACCTCAAGGCGCTCCTCAAATCAAAAGGGCTGAGCACGTCGGTCGGAGATGAAGGGGGTTTTGCGCCGGATCTTCCCTGCAACGAGGAAGCGATCGAGGTCATCGTCGAAGCGATCAAGGGAGCAGGATACAAACCAGGCAAGGATATCGCGATCGTTCTTGACCCGGCGGCAAGCGAATTTTATGAGAACGGCAAATATCTCCTCAAAGCGGACAACAAGAACCTGTCTTCCGCTGAGATGGTCGACTATTACGATAAATTGATCACGAAATACCCTATCGTTTCTATCGAAGACGCACTGGCGGAAAACGATTGGGACGGCTGGAAGATCCTGACTGATAAATTGGGGAAGAAGATCCAATTGACCGGCGATGATATATTCGTCACCAACCCGAAGATCCTGGCCGAAGGCATTAAGAAAGGGATCGGCAATTCCGTGCTTATAAAGGTGAACCAGATCGGTACGCTGACTGAAACATTCGAAACGATCAAGATAGCGAAGGCCGCCGGCTATACCTGCGTCTTCTCGCACCGGTCGGGGGAAACGGAAGATTCGTTCCTGGCGGATATCGCTGTGTCGACAAACGCCGGACAGCTCAAGACCGGCGCCCCGGCGCGGTCCGAGCGTCTCGCCAAATACAACCAGCTGTTGCGGATCGAAGAAGAGCTGGACAAGAAGGCGGTATTCTCCGGGAAATTGGGCTGGTAAATCAGCGAAAGCGAAACGCGTATGGCAAAATTCATACTGCTGGTGGTCGGCGGTGCGATAGGAACCGTGTCGCGGTATCTCCTGGCGGGCATTGTGTATCGGGGTTTCGGGACGCAGTTCCCCTACGGGACGATGGCGGTCAATCTTTCCGGATGTTTTATCATCGGCTTTCTTGCGGCGCTCGTTGAGAAGAAATTCCTGCTTGGCCCCAATATGCGCGTGTTCCTCATGATCGGGTTCTGCGGGGCTTTCACCACATTCTCGACGCTCATATTTGAAACGGACAATCTCATCAAGGACGGCGAGATAGCCAGGGCCGTCGTGAATGTCCTCCTCAGTTGTATCGTGGGCATCGTGTTGTTCAGGGTCGGCTCGTTACTCGCGGAAAAACTATAAACATAACCGAAAGGAAACGGCATGAAAATCCCGGCGGACGGTAAGCTCTTAAGGATCTTTATCGGCGAAGCGGACAGATGGCAGGGAAAGCCGCTTTACGAGGAAATTATACTCCTCGCCCGAAAACAAGGCATGGCCGGCGCGACCGCCATCAAGGGGTTTGAAGGGTTTGGCTGTAAGAGCCACATGCACACGACGAAGCTGCTCCGCCTATCGGAAGACCTGCCGATCATTATCGAGATTGTTGACAGCGAAGAAAAAATCAACGGGTTTCTGCCTCTGCTCGATGGGATGGTTAAAGAAGGGTTGATCACGCTGGAAAAAGCGAATGTGATCATGTACCGCGCCGGTCAGGCATAAATCACATCGGGTTGGTGTCCAATAGGTGTCCAGTCACTGTCTGTTTTGCCGTAAAACCACATGAAGTGCCATCAAAAGAAAAACCTCGCAACCTATTGCAGCGTCCGCCTATTACACGCATTTACAATGGGTTACGAGGTTCTTCGTTTTCGGTTTTCAAGACCGCCGCATTCGACCGCTCTGCCACTCCTCCGGATAAAAGACTAATTCATTGACTGCGTTGTATCCTGCTCGGTGTTGCCCGGAGCTGGCGCCATATCAGCCTGATCTGCTGCCAAATACTCGCCGTTAGTTTCTTGAGCCGCGGCAGGAACGTATCCGCGCTGTTTGTCAGTCATACAACCGGCGATCATGAAAGCATAAACCATTGTCATTATAACCACCAATAAACCGGCGCGCTTTACGTTCATGCTCCCTCCTTGTAGGTTCCTTACGTCCCCGGTAACTTTCACCGGTCAACACTTAAGACATGTTCACTCTTCGACAGGATCTGTCTGTTCCTTCTCGCAGGGCTCTTGTTCAACGGTATCGGGCACATTCTCGAGCTCATATTCTCTTGCCGGCCTGGTTGTCCGGTCCGTCCGGATCGTCCTGTCCTCACGGTCGGTTCGATCGGAACGCGTGGTCCTCTCCGTCCTGCTGGACCCGTAAAATTCATCGATCCCCCAGGCGGCTCCTGCGATGCTCACAACACAAATGACGCCTGTTATAACATACAGTCTCTTCATAACGCCTCCCCGGCGCATACGCCGCAAAAAAGCGAATGCTACTCACCCGCCATACATGAATAGCATTCGCAATCTCTCGACAAATTACTTCTTCTTCGTTTCTGCGGGTGCGGCCGGCTCATCGGTCATGACAACTTCTGCAAGCTCGATCCCGCAGACCGGACATTTTCCCGGCATGTCCATCGACACTTTACACGCTTCGCAATTGTATACTTTTTTCCCTGCCGCCGCCGGCGCGTTCGTTCCTGAAGCGCTCCCCTCGGCATAAAGATACGCTACGCTCTGCGCGGCCAGCACAAGAACAAGCGCAACCGCTATACATACTCTCTTCATCCGCTCCTCCTTTTATGCCGTTACCCGCCGTTTCGGCGTTATGCCGGACAAACCGTCACTCGGATACTGCCGGCCCCGCTTCTTCCGCGGGAGACACCTCGGGCATTTCCGTCACTTCCGTATCCTCAACAATCTTCTCGACAAGGTCGTTGCCGCAAACCGGGCATTTTCCCGGCTCATCCATTGATACGGCATCGTTCTCGCACACATACGTTTTCCCCGCGAACTCCTGTATCGCCGGAGACCCTTGGATCTCGTCTGCTGCCCGCTCCTGCTCATCCAGGGCAAATCCATACCCGGACGCACATGCGCACACCGCACCAACCAGCACAAACACATGCCACTTTTTCATACGCCCCTCCTTTGCCGACCCGGCATATTTCTTTCGCCGCTCATACAGCTTGTACACGCGTTCAGACGTTTTGTCGATGCATGATGTTCCTTCGGACCCTACATCCGCCCCCCAGTTTCGGCGAATTCCTCATCCTCGTTCATCTTCATGTACTGATTCAGCGGCGGCCGGGCACCAGAATGACACGAAGTTGTCGCGGCATCCTGCTCTGTTGCGCACCCGAGCAATAAAGCGGCATACGCCAGCGCAAAAACAAGCGATACTATTTTCCTTATCACGGTATTCGCTCCTTTCCTATGTGCGTTCTATCTTATCCCTGCCGTCGAGATACGGCCGCAACGCCCCCGGGACGGTAACGGTGCCGTCCTCATTCTGGTAATTCTCAAGAATAGCGATAAAGGTGCGGGCCAATGCGACACCCGAGGCATTCAAGGTATGGACAAACTCGACTTTGCGGTCCCGGGTCCTGCGGAACCGGATTCCGGCGCGGCGGGCCTGAAAATCCTCGAAATTGCTGCAACTGGAAACCTCCAGATACGCATTCTGCCCTCCCGCCCATGCCTCAATGTCGTAACATTTCGCGGCGGCAAAACTGATGTCCCCGGTACAAAGAGCGATGACCCGGTACGGTATCTCCAATAACTGTAAAACATCTTCCGCGTCTTTCAGAAGTTTCTCATGCTCGTCATATGATGTTTCGGGGAGGACAAACTTCACCATTTCCACTTTGTCAAACTGGTGCACCCGCGTCATCCCCCTCGTATCTTTTCCGTACGACCCCGCTTCCCGCCTGAAACAGGGTGTGTACGCCGTGTAATAGACCGGCAGGTCTGCCTCTTCGAGAATCTCGTCGCGATAAATATTCGTTACCGGCACTTCTGCCGTCGGGATGAGGAAAAGGTCGTCGCGCTCCAGGCGATACATGTCGTCCTCGAGCTTCGGCAGCTGTCCCGTACCCGTCATGCTCGCGCGGTTCACGAGAAATGGGGGGAATATCTCGGTATACCCGTGCTTTTTCGTGTGCAGATCGATCATAAAATTGATGAGCGCCCGTTCGAGCCGCGCGCCGGCCCCCCGGTAGAGGACAAAATGGCTCGCCGTGATCTTTGTCGCCCTTTTCAAGTCGATGATACCAAGGTTCTCCCCGATGTCCCAGTGCGCGAGCGGCTTAAAGGAGAACTTCCGCGGTTCGCCCCACGTTCTCACCTCTTTATTTCCCGCCGGCGGCTGGCCGACCGGCGTCGAGGCATGAGGAATGTTCGGAATGGTCATGAGGATCTTCTGCTGGTCTTCTTCGATCGACCGTATGCGGTCATCCATCTGCTTGATTTCGTCCCCCGCCGCGCGCATCTCTTCCATCTTCTTGACAACGTCCTTGCCCGCCCGCTTCAATTCCCCGATCTCCTTAGAAACGACGTTGCGCGTGTTCTTGAGCGACTCGGCGGACGCGAGCAGTTCTCTTCGTGTTTTATCAAGCTCAATGATCGCCGCCAGATCGACCTTCACGCCGCGATTCCGTATCGCGCTTTCCACAATGTCGGGTCTTTCCCTGATGGTACGTATATCGAGCATTTATACCATTCCTTCCTGCACTTTTTTCTTCAGCTTGCGCGATTTTTCGCTTTCCTTGGTAGGCGGCGCGGCCTGCGTCTTCTTACCCTGCTTCACCGCCGTTGCCGGCTCGGTAAACGTCTTGCCTTTGCCCATCGTCGCCCGGTACAGCTTGTAGAATTTCCGTTTCAGGCTCTTGAGCTCATCCGACTTCCTGTTGGTATAATCGATCAGTTTGTTTGTGACGCGGGCAAGCACGCGCAGCCTTTCATTTGCCTGTTTGACGTCCTTGCTGAGCGTGCTCTCGAGCTCTTCAAGATACGATTTGTCATCCTTCAGTTTTTTGATGGAACGGGCAAATCTTTTGTCTCTCAGCTTGCTGATTTTCAATTCGGAAAGGAGCTCCTGCTGTCTTTTCTCCAAAGCAGCTACACGTTCTTCCAGGGTCTTCACCTCTCGGGAACGGTCCTGCACTTTCTTGCCGTTCCAGCAGGAAGACAGGCATACGGGTACAAGAACACAAAAAGCCGCAAACAATCGCAGGGGTATAGTTTTCATACTATGTGAGATAATAGCAATTGAGGAGCACGCAGTCAATATGTACTACAGAGGTCCGAAATTGCGGATGACGCTCTATAACCGAGGACCGTGTTTTCACCCGCCAGGTGCCACACATTCAAAACCGGGAAGGAGCGGATGTCTGCGCATTGTTTCAGGACAGACGCGCGCATCTACGAGCCCGCGCTGAAAACGGCCCGTTTCTCGAACACCTCTTCAAGAAGCGCCTTCTTCTTCATCGCCCCGCGCATATCTTCGGCGAGGACTGTCGGCGGCTTCACGGTAAACGTTACCGTCTTCTCGTTCGCGAAAATCCGGACCGCCTTCACCGACTGCGCGTGCGCGCGGTCAAGCCCGTCGGCGATCCGCAATATCGCGCTGAGTTTCCGGACAATTTCTCTTTCATAATTCTCCAACTTGCGATACGGCGGGTGCGTGAGTTTGGGGGGGGCCTTCCGGTGATACCGCGCGATCTGCGCGATAAGACCCCGCTCATTTTTCTCGAGGGTCCGGAAATCGTGTTCGCTGATTATTCTCTGGGAATGCTTGTGATGCTTGACCCCGCTGATCGTAAAGCCGATATCGTGAAGCATTGCCGCCGCTTCGAGCAAAAAACGCTCTCGGGCGCCGAGAAGGTGCAGGGCATGCGTTTGGTCAAAGATCGTCAGCGCCAGTTTTTTCACCTGCAGAGAATGCTGCGGGGCCCAGGGGTGCGCGGCCAGGAGACGGCTGATTTCGTCGATCTTGTCCGCATAGAGCGGGACCGCGGCCCGTCTTGACGCCCGGATGTCCTGTGGCTGCATGATCAATCACCAAAACAGGTGCCCACCTGGCGGGCCGCCCGCATCCAGGGGTGGTCGAGCGGGACAAATTTCTTCTTTGCGACAACCTCATCGAGGGGCACCGGTTTCACCCCGTCTCCCCGCGCCGCAACCATGACGCCGTACGTCTTGCGGCTGATAAGTTCCGCGCACGCCGTACCGAGGCGCGTCGCCAGAACGCGGTCCGCGGACGACGGCGTCCCGCCGCGCTGAAGATGCCCGAGGATCGTCAGCCGCGACTCCAGACCGGTCAGCTTTTCTATTTCCCGTGTCAGCCCGACGGTATGTCTCAGGTGGTGCTCGTGAAACTCCTGCAGTTTTTCGGACACTTTTTTGATTTCTTTTTTCGTCTCCGCCTTGCCTTTCGCGGAGGCCAGCCGCCGCACGGTCTTTGCCTGTTCGCGCGACATCGCCCCTTCCGCGACAACGATAATGCTGAACTTTTTGCCTGCCTTTGTCCGGCGGCGGACAGCGCGGGCAACCTCGCGCGTGCAATAGGGCAGCTCGGGGATCAGGATGACATCGGCGCCGCCGGCGATCCCGGCGCCGAGGGCGATCCAACCGGCCCGGTGTCCCATAACCTCGACAACGATAATCCGTCCGTGGCTCATCGCGGTCGAATGCAGACGGTCGATCGCGTCCGCGGCGATATTCATCGCGGTATCAAATCCGAAGCTGATGTCGGTACAGGCGACATCGTTGTCGATCGTCTTGGGAAGCGTAATGATATTCAGTCCCACGTTTTTCAAACGCAACGCGATCTTTTGCGTCCCGCCGCCCCCGATACAGACCAGCGCGTCAAGCCGGTGCCGCCGGTACGTCTTGACCGCCTCCTGTGTCATGTCATGTTCCTTTCCGCCGATCATCATCCGGTGCGGCTTGTCCCGGCTTGTACCGAGGATCGTCCCGCCGCCGGTCAGGATCCCGGAAAGGGCCTGGCTCTCCAGCTCCATCGTCCGGTCATGCACAAGCCCCCGGAAACCGTCCAGAAATCCGGTGAATTCCATCCGGAAAGACTCCTGTCCTGCCCGGCACACACCCCGTATCGCGGCATTGAGCCCCGGACAATCTCCCCCGCTCGTCAACACCCCGACCCGCTTCATTATTGCGCCTCCCCTTCGTCTTGCCGGCGCGCCAGTTCTTCCTGCGCGAACAGCGCCGCGCCTACCAGGACCGCGTAGTCCCCCAGTTTGGCCTGAGCGATCTTCACCCCCTTGAAAGCGAAAGGGAACGCGTTCTTCTGGGCCGATTCCTTGATTATCGGCATGAGCGACGGCCCCATCGATTCGACGACGCCGCCTCCGATAATGATCATCTCCGGAGACAGGAGATTGACCAGCGTCGCCACGCCGGCTCCGATCGTCTCCGCCGCCTCCGTCAGAATATCGGTCACCAGCTTGTCTCCCTCTTCAAAAGCCTCCTGCAGGGTGCCGCTCTTGATGAGACGCGATGCACGGTCCTCGTCGGTCAGTTTGATCCTCGTCTTCTTGCCGTTATCGATCTTCTCCAATATCTCTGCCGACATCGCCGTGCGGGAAGCGAGCGCCTCCAGGCACCCCCTGTTGCCGCATCCGCATTTTCTTCCGCCGATCTTCATGATCATGTGCCCCACTTCTCCGGCGGTAAAATTCAATCCACGGTGTATCCTGCCGTCGATAATAATACCGCCGCCGATCCCCGTCCCCCAGAAAACCCCGATAACGGTCTTGACGCCTGCACCCGCTCCATAACGCTGTTCGCCGAACGTACCGAGATTGACGTCGTTATCGAGAAAACAGGGGACCTGCAATGCCGCCTCCAGAATTTTCTTCAGCTGCACTTTCTTCCATTCGATATTCGGCGCAAAAAGAACAATCCCTTCTTGAGCGTCAACGGCGCCGGGAAGCCCCAGGCCGATCCCGTTCACATCTCTTAACGTGAGATTGGCCTTTTTGAGCGATTCCTTCACCGACTCAACGATCCGGTCAATGACGTCAGGGATCCCCTTCCAAGGCTTCGTCTTCTTCTTCTCTTCGGCGAGAATCTTGTACGACTTCCCTTCGAGCATGACCGGGCACGCCAAGATTTTCGTTCCGCCGACATCGACGCCGACAAATACGTTTCGTTTTGCCATAATGCTCCCTTTATTGAGTACACTCTGCCGGGTGGACCGAAACGGAGAAACGGGGACGCGGGAGAGATTCTCCGGTCCGCCCTTTCACCGTCTCGCCAGTCCAGCAGCAACAATAGTCCTCCGGGGGCGCCTGGAAACAACAGCCCCTTTACGACAGGTCAAACAACCTTATTTTTCCGATCCTGCGGTTACAACGTTTCAACAGCGCGTTTCGCCTGCCGGTTATCTTCCGCAGTTGCCGCCGCGCCGCCGGATCGCGGTCATTTTTGCTGAAATACTTCTTCAACTTTTGCGCGAGCGCATCGATATCGCGAAGTCTCCCCATCTCTCTCTGCAGGGCGTGTATGCGTTCAACGTCCCGCGCCGTGATGTGCGGCAGGGCCGTCACCAGCATCTCACCCGTATACCGGAGATGTTTCAGCGCTATACGCAGCCGGTGAAACACCTTCATGTCTTTGCTTTTAATGTACCTCTTTCGGCATGCCGCAACAGGCCCCTGCGCGGCGAGCGCCAGCCGCCTCAAAGACGTCTCCGAGACTGCCGCGTTAAAAACGCCTGTCGCGAGATACTTCCGTACCTTCGCCGCAAACATCACCGGTTCCTTCTTTGGAAACCGCCGTATCGCCCTGCAGACCAGCGCTTCGTGCTTCCGTATCCGGTTATGTATTTTGTCGGTAAAACGCTCTATCAGCGGTGTTTTTTCCGTCAGATAGCGCGCTATGAGCTCGCTCTGGACGTGCAGGTCCCGCAGTTTGCCGAGCGGCTTCATCAACGGACCGGCCGCGTCCGTTACCCGTACAAGCCGGCGGTCCCGCAGTAATGTCCGGCAGGAGCCGGCGGCCGCGTCGAGTCTTCTGATGGAAACGCGGAGATCATGAATTATTTTTTGCCCCGGGGCCCTCTGCGCTTTCTCGAGGAGCGCTTGAAAATGGTCTACGCGGCGGGCGGTCTCCTCAGCGATGGCTGCTGCCGGCGGGATGGTATCATGAGAGGTCATGCTGACTACGTAATGGTGTCCGTTTTATCGTGCAGAATAGCGATAATTTCCTCGATCTTCTTAATGTCTTTTTTCCGCGCTTTGCGCGATTTGAGCTTCAGGCGTTTCAGGGCGGCGACGATCTCGTCGACAGTCCGCTTGCCATTGATGATCTCTTCGTCGGTCACGCCGGTCTTCTTGTTCGCGAAAAGCTCGATGACCTGTTCGATCTCCCCTTCGACCTTCAGTTGAAAACTCACCAGCGCCCGATGCGCGTTCCCCCGGAAATACTTGAGCTCCGCGATACAGCTTTTCCGCGTCTGGTCTGCCGCGCGCGCGAGCTCCGGAGAAATCAAAATATTTTTATTCGGTTTCTTCATTTTTTCGCTTCGAGGCTTCCTTCGATCTGCGCCTTCAGGTCATGCGACACGGCCCGGACCGACTTGTTTCCGTTGATGATCACAAATTCATACTCGCGCTGCATCCGCCGGAATTCCTTGTGCATAAGGTTCTGATACTTGATAAAACTCTCGAACATGTCGCTCGAAAGGCCGATATCCATCCCGGCTTCCCAGTAGTTAAGGGAGCTTGTCTTCTGAAAATTCCGTTCGATCAGGACCTGCGGGCTGGTCTGCAGATAAAAAACCATGTCCGGAACGATCGCGATCGAATAGAGCGACTCCACCCACTTCGGGTCGGCGCCGCGTGCGATGTCCCGCGCCATGAGCGTATAAATATAGCGGTCGGCCAGGACGATAAATCCCGCGCGGAGCGCCGGGATGATCTTATTCTCCAGCTGGTCGGCAAAATCGGTCGCGTAGAAAAGCGACATCGTCGTCCGGCTCAGGATGTTCCCCTGTTTCGCCTGCTCGAGCTCATCGCTCACCAGCATCGAGCGCTTCAGCCCGACATTGACCACGGCGTACCCCTTCTGCTCGAACCATTCCGTGAGCATCTCGATCTGCGTCGAACGGCCGGAACCGTCGGCGCCTTCAACGACGATCAGGCGGCCGACCAGCTTCGACAGGTCAACGCCGGGAAGCCCTTCGCCGTAAAATTTCTTCGGTGTCATCGCTTGTTCCTCAATGTATACGCCGGCAGGTCGATCTTATCGGCAATGATCCTGCGGACCAGTTCCTGCTGTTTCTCGATCGGGTCGAGCGCGTTGATAACGGTGAAGTCGAACTCCTTCGTCATCGCCTGATATTCGCTGTTGATCTTCCCCTGGAAAAGCTCGAAACTCTTATAGGGGTCGTCGGAAAGGCGGAGGTCCATCCCCGCCTCGTGGTATTTAAGCTTGGGGCGGCCCGAGAGGATCCGCTCCATCGCGTTTTTCAGGGGGAGCTTGAAATAGAAGGTGATCGCCGGCTTCACGGCGAAACTGTAGAGGGTCCTCACCCATTTCTTGTTACAGCCGCGCACACAGTCGCGGGCAAACGCGGTGAACATGTAACGGTCAGCCAGCACGATGTGCCCTGCGCGCAAAAGAGGCAGCATCTGCCGTTCATACCGGTCGGCAAAATCGGTCGCGTGGATCAGGCTGAAGGTCGTCGGGGTGAGGAGGTTGCGCTTCTTCCCCTTTTTCGTGGCGCTCTTGACGATGACCGACGAGTTCCACTCGGTAAAATAGACCTTGATCCCCTCGAGCTCCAGCCACCGCTTAACGAGGTAGATCTGCGTCGATTTCCCCGAGCCGTCTATACCCTCGACGGCGATGAGCTTCCCTTTGATATCTTCAAGTTGTTTGAGCATATGTCACCTCTGAGAGGACTTCCATTTGACCAGATTGGTGAGGCAAAGTCAATCAAATTGCATTGCCGCACAGCCGTTCATTGACAGGCCCTTCCGTATTACCTGCGGAAGGCTAGGCGGCCGAAAGAAACAAATCCTTTTCCTGTGAAAACGAGTCGATCTTGTCGCCCCTTACAGCGTTCACCGGCCTGAAGGTCAGCCTGTACTTATCAGCGATTGAAGTGGAATCGCCGGCAGCAAAACGCTTCAGATCGTCCTGGTTCATTGACATGGTAAAAAGAAGCCGCATAAGTTCGGCGACCTTCCCCTCTTTGCCGTTCATCACCGCGCAGACAAGCCCGATGATCCCTTCAAGAAAAACGATTCGGTCTCCCCGCAGTGTCTCATCGATCACCAGGACCGACGCGCGCGCGCCCTTGCCGCCGTCGCCACGCCATACCGCCGTGTAATCAGAACGTGTCATGACGCATGCGAGGGCGGACGGCGGCGCGTTCGTATCTACCGCCAGCCGCAGCATGTCGCGCGGATTCAGTATCTCAACATGATCTTTCGGAAGCGTACGGGCGAGCGCCGCCGCCTCATCTTTCCGGAAAAGTGTTTCGGAGAGCGCGATCCACCCGGCGCGGTGGCCCATGACTTCGACAACGATGATCCTCCCGTGACTCATCGCGGTGGAATGGAGGCGGTCGATCGCGTCAGTAACAGTGTTCATAGCGGTATCGAACCCAAAATTGACGTCAGTACCGCCGATATCGTTGTCGATCGTCTTCGGGAGCGTGACGATATTCAAACCAGCCTTCTTGAGCCGCAGGACGATCTTCTGCGTGCCGCCGCCCCCGATGCAGACCAGCGCGTCGAGATGGCGCCGCCGGTACGTTTCAACGGCGGCATCGGTCATGTCGTGAGATGTTCCGTCGATGATCATCCGATGGGGTTTGTCGCGGCTCGTCCCGAGGATCGTCCCCCCGTTCGTCAGGATCCCGGATAATGTCTTGCTTTCCAATTCCATCGTCCGGTCGTACACCAAACCGCGGAAACCGTCACGGAACCCTATGAAATTCATCCCGAACGCTTCCTGCCCGGCCCGGCAGACGCCGCGGATCGCGGCATTAAGCCCGGGACAATCTCCGCCGCTTGTCAACACTCCTATTTGCTTCATTGCGATCTCCCTTTCAGGCCGCGAATCGGCCGTGTATTCTTCCGTGCAAAGTGCGCCGTGCGGACTCATCCCCGCTGACCAAGCACGGCCTCGAGAAATGTGTTATTTCGTGTAATACTGGATCATGTGCTCCTGCACGTTAAGACGGCTGGCATCCGACACCGCACGGAGATAGGCCCCGTCCGGACCGAGGACGCGCGACTTGACGTTGTCTTTCCAGGACATGTCCAGGATCCACTTCAGGTGATCCTTGTCTTCCGGACGGTTGACCTCGAACAGGAGCTCGATACGCCGGTCGAAGTTGCGGCCCATCCAGTCGGCCGATGCCAGGAAGGTCCTCTGCTCGCCGTTGTTGTTGAAGAAAAAGATACGGCTATGCTCGAGAAAACGGCCGACGATGCTTTTGACCTTGATATGCTCGCTCAACCCCTTTCTGCCGGGGACCAGACAACAGATCCCGCGCACGATGAGGCGCACCTTGACACCGGCAGCGGATGCCTCGTAGAGCTTATTGATCATCGGGATGTCTTCCAGCGAGTTCATCTTGGCCATGATGACGCCGGAACCATATTGCCGCTGACATTCGATCTCCCGGTCGATCATCTCGTACAGGTACTGCCGGAGATCGTTCGGCGAGGAGACGATACGCCGCCAGCGCCCGGGAAGCGAATATCCGGTGAGGACGTTAAAAACGTCCGATATATCCCTGGCAACATCTTCATTGGCGGTAAAATAGCCGATATCGGTATAGATCCGCGCGGTCTTCTCGTTGTAGTTACCCGTCGATATATGGACATACCGGCGGATCCGCGCCTCTTCTTTCCTGACGATCAGCGTAATCTTGGAATGGACCTTCATGCCGGGCATGCCGTAGATAACGTGACAACCGCCAGCTTCAAGTTCCTTTGTCCAACCGATGTTCCGCTCCTCGTCGAACCTTGCCTTGATCTCGACCAAGACCGTCACCTGCTTGTTGCTCTTCGCCGCCCTGATAAGCGCGGCGATGATCGCCGAATCCTCATTGGTGCGGTACAAGGTAAGCTTGATGGCCAGGACATCGGGATCGGCTGCAGCCGCCTGTATGAGGTCAACAGTCGGATGGAACGACTGATAGGGAAGATGGAGCATGAGGTCGTTCTCTTTGATCCGGTCGAAGATGTTATCGTACACCGTCCGGACGGGAACATAGCTGGGGAAGAAAAGGTCAGGCCGCGCGACATGCGACGGTATCTCCGCAAGACACCCGAGGTCGAGGTCGCTGTTGACAAACAGGATCTTTTCCTTGGGAAAATCGATGCCGGTGTACAACAGGTACAGGAGGGCCGGAAGATGCTCCTTCTCCACCTGGAGGCTTACCACCCGCGCCGTCGGACGTTTCTTGAGTTCTCCCTCGATCGCCTTCCTGAGGTCGGTCGAAAATTCCTCCCCGGAGGCGATCTCACTGTCGCGGACAAAGCGGAAGGCGAAACTGCCCATCAACTTGTAGCCGCGGAAGAAACTTTCCAGGTTATGCCTGATGATCTCGTCGATACGGATAAAGCAGAACTCCCCTTTCTCCGACGGGAGTTTGAAAAAGCGTGGAACCGAGCGCGGTATAGTAACAATCGCCATCCCTGAGACATCTTCCCTGTTCAGGTAGACCGCGAATGCGGTCGTCTTCGAAAACAGCACCGGAAAGGGATGCGCCTGGTCAACGGCCATCGGGGTGATAACCGGTAAGAGCGTGGTATCGAAATACTTCTTCGCGCTCTTCCGCCGTTCGGGAGTCAGTTCGGCGTATGCACAGATGACAATCCCGTTCTTGCGGAGTTCCTGCACGATCTCCCCCCTGTAGAGATCGTACATGCGGGTCATGAACGAGACGATCCGCGCGTGTATCTGCTCGTACAGCTCCATCGGGTAAAATCCAAAGTCATCCCGGTGATTGTAGCCGGCGTCGATGAGCCGCTTGTGGCCGGCGACCCTGACCATACAAAACTCGTCAAGGTTGTTCGCGCAAATCGACAAAAAGCGGAGCCGCTCCATGAGCGGGGTCGACCGGTCAGCCGCCTCGTCGAGCACCCGCTCGTTGAAGGAGAGCCAGCTGAGGTCCCGGTGTATGAACATGTCCCGGGGATTTTTGTTCGCACTGTCCATATTGTGTGTCACTCCGTGTGCAGCTTGAAGCTGATCCTGTGCCCGGAGATTGATTCGAACATCTCTTTCTTTTCGGAGAAATAGAGTTTCTCGAGCTGGAAGTTACCTTCAACGTGCGCGATCAACGTCATATCTGCCGCCGTGCCCGTCTTCACTTCGACCCGTTTCACCTTCCCCCGGTGAGAGCTGTCCAGTGCGTTGGCGATGCGCAGGATAGCGCTCATCTTCTGGACGAGCATCTGCCTGTCGCGTGAAAGCGATCGGTAGAGCAGGTGCGTGTCGGAGGGATTCCCCTTGCGATGATACCGCGCGATGCAAGCAATGACCTTGATCTCGTCCTCGGCAAGGCGGGACAGGTTCAGGTTCGCAATAACATATTCGGCGTGTTTATGATGCGAGCGGTTATGGATGAACCCTCCGATATCGTGCAAATATGCGGCAAGCATCAGGTAGAGACCATCGTTCGACTTGAGCCCCATGACCTCGCTGACCGATGCAAAGAGCTGTTCGGCGATCATCGCGACATGCTCGACATGCTTTAGGTCAACGCGGTATTTCGCGCAGATGGCGCGCGCCATCTGCCGGAGCTGCTGCGACTTGTCGTACCGCGGCATCACGGAATAGTCGAGCAGCATCCCGGCCATGACGGCCTCGGACAGCGAGACATCAAACAGATGCACCGTTTTGTTGTCGCTGATCTCGCCGAACATCTCGATGATCATCACGTATCCCGGCAGTATCCCCGCCACTTCAGGAGGGACTTGATAATCGTCCGCGATGTCTTCGGACGTCTTGTCTATCACGCACGCGCGCAACGCCTCGGTATCTTCGCGCGCGAGGCTGAAGAATGCTCCGGCATCGCGCCTGGCGGGAAGCAAGCGGCCAAGATACGGCGTGTGGCTTTCGTCTATCAATAAGACATCATCGATCGCGACAAGCGGCAGGTTTTTCCTGAGAGAGAGAAACTCGTTTCGTATATACTCGCCCAGCGCCTCATGCCGCTCCTGCAGGCTGCCGTCGAGCTTGTTCAGGAGATGTTTCAGCCGGAGCGTCCCGAGCGGCAGCCCCGTGTGCATCAGGATATACCCCTTTGACATGACGGATATGTCGAGGCTGCCTCCGCCCAGCTCGGCGACCAGGACGTTTTTCTCGTGGATCGGATAGGTCCCCGTCAGCTTATGCGAGAGGTATGCGTCAATGTAATAGACGACGTCGCCGACGGTCAGCACTTCAACGGTGAAACCGGTCCTGCGGAGGATCGTATCGATGAAGATATCCCGGTTCGACGCCTCGCGGGCGGCGGTCGTGGCGATGACCTTTATGGCAGGTATCGCGTATTCGTCGAGCTTCCGCGCATAATCATTGAGGATAGTGACCGTACGATTGATCGTATCGTGGGCAATGCGGCCGTGAAGGAACAGGTCTTTGCCGAGCGGGACGATGTTCTTAAGCGACTCAAGTATGGCTATATCCGTCCTTGCCCGCTCCGCGAGCACCAGCTTCACCGAGTTGGTGCCAATATCGATAACCCCGCCGCGGGTGAATTCCTTTTCCTTCAGCATACGTCCACACTTTCAGTCATACTCGCCATAATAGAAAAGCGGGCACGCGCTGCCGTCTTCACGCATGTAATACCCACACGTGATGACATCTTCGATGGACACTTTTCCCGATATGATTTCCTTCGGCGTGGGGAGCTTGCCATGTATATAGACGCGCTGCCTGGCGCTCCGCAGCCGCTTAGCGTCGATCGGCTGCATCCTGAGATACACCGTCTGCGCGTTGGCAAGCACCCGCTGATCGTCCTGGAAAAGCATCTTCGCAAGATAGACGGCGTCGACGATGGCGATCTTCTGGTTTTGCGGGTCTTTATATACCTTATTGATTGCGTCTCTGATCTCGGTTCCCGTGAAACCCGCGAACGAAAGGAGCTTAAACGTGTGCTCCACTTCACGGCGTGAAGCTTCCATCGCAGGAAGCTTACTTACCTCCCGCCACGGGACATAACACCCCATATTGAAGCCGGCAAGAAAGATCAATTTTTGGCTCTCGGAAAGCTCCGCCCAGTCTTTCCCGTTCATCTGGAGCGGTGACCGCCGTTGTCCAACTCCCCGCCCGAACGATGTATCCGCACAGAGCAGCAGATTCACTGTCAATAGCAAAAAGACGAACGTGATTACCCGAAGAACCGCTCTCCTGCGTTTATATGGCAATAATAGTCCTGAACCGTATAGGGCGTTTCTTGTCAATTTATTTTTCCCGTCCTTCAAGTTTCTCAAGGTGATGCTTCACCACCTCTGCTTTCACCATGTAGATAACGTCTTCGCAGATATTGGTCGCGTGGTCGCAGATGCGCTCCAGAAACCGCGCCACCAGAAGCAGGGGGATCGCGCGGGGCCCCGTCGACCCGTCTTTCACAATGTAATTACGCATGAGTTCATCCTGGATCGTATTTCTGATCGCATC
>Ga0351843_1086_pt1 | contig 34207 bp, 32 predicted proteins | sample TotcelHFGM3001L4_FD_206878 | JGI IMG/M metagenome (GOLD analysis project Ga0351843, IMG submission 206878) | Enriched cells from coal bed in the Powder River Basin, Montana, United States - Total cells FGM rep1 HSBNCT.FGM.300.1.L4 ...
TGCCCGCATTGTCTGGGCTGACGTCGATCTTGCTGCGCGCGTAATCACTCCGGATACCCTCAAAAAGAAGATCAGCAAGAGGACAAAGGCCATAGTAGTTGTCCATCTCTACGGATACGCTGCCGACAAACCATAAATAATAAAAATAGCTAAACAACAAAAAATTATAATAATAGAAGATGCCGCGCAATCCCTCGGAGCCGAGGTCAACGGCGTCAAATCGGGCTCTTTTGGCGACTTCGGTGTATTTTCGTTCCATTCCCACAAGAATATTACCACGCTCGGCGAGGGTGGGATACTTGCGGTCAGAGACGAGAAGGTCGCGAAGGTTGTACCCATGCTCCGGCACAACGGCCACTGTGATTTTCCGTTCGCCCGCCAGGATTACTGGATCCCCGCGATGGGGAACGTCGACCTGCCGGAACTGAACGGCATGCCCCTCTGGCCGAACAACTACTGTATCGGCGAAGTCGAATGCGCCCTCGGGCTCAAGCTCCTGAAGCGGATCGATTCCATCAACGAAGAGAAGCGGAACCGCGCCCTGTGGTTCATTGATGAGCTCACGGGGTATCCGGAGCTTCAGTTTCACCGTGTTGATAACAAGCGGCATAACTATCATCTGCTTGCCGCCCGTTTCACCAACGGCAAGAGGGATGAGTTTATTCGAAAGATGTTCTATGAAAAGGGGATCAAGTGCGTCGTGCAGTATTATCCCCTCAACAGGTATCCCTTGTATCAGAAGGCAGGGTTCGGCGATGCCGACTGTCCGAACGCCGATCTCTTCTTCGATACGATGGTATCGTTCCCGTTCCACCATTGGATCAATGAAAGTGACATGCGGTATATCCTTAATTCGACAAAAGAAATTCTGAAAGCTATTGGGGTATGAAAGATTTTTGCGTCATTATTCCGGCTGTAAAGAAAAACGTTGCGTTTCCCGACGATCTGATCAAGAAGCTGGGAGGCAGGACGCTTATCGAACGTGCCATCGACAAGGCAAAGAAAGTCGCGTCCGGAGACGTGTACGTTGTAACCGATTCGGAGGAAATATCCCTCATCAGCGAGCGGCAGGGGGTCAACTATTCGTATAAGAAGGACCTGCGGCTCAAGCCCGATGAGATACTGCAGGGGCTCGGTTTCTTTCTCCTGCGGATATCGTCCCAGTACAAGCACATCATCGTCCTCTGGCCGTATACGCCGCTCCTCAAGGAATCGGAGATTATGCAGGCGTACCGCCAGTTCCGCGATAACGGCCACGATGTAATCACGACCATCAGACAGGAACAGCACCGGATATACTCGGAGGAACTTAACCGGCCGGAAACACTCGTGCAAGACCGCGCGTTGCAAAAGCTCTGTGTCGAGACAAAGGCATTCATGATCTGCAAGTCCGAGCTGGTCCGGCGCGGGAACGACGCCGGAAACGTCCTGATCGCGCCGTATCGGCTTCCCGACGAGATCATCGAGATCAAGAATTATCAGGACTGGTGGGTGTGCGAGAAACTGCTGAACCGCAAGAGGATCGTTTTCAGTGTCATCGGCAACCAGGAAGTGGGGATGGGGCACATCTACCGTTCCCTTTCCCTCGCTCACGAGATCACCGATCATGAGATCATATTTGTGTGCGACGAGTCATCCAACCTGGCGGTCAACAAGATCGCGGGAAAAGATTATATGATCAATGCGTATCCCGAAGCTGAGATGCTTGAACGGATCGTCGGCCTCCAGCCGGACATGGTCATCAACGATATTCTCAATACGACTGATGGGTATGTGCGGTCCCTGCGCGACAGGGGCATTACGGTTGTCAACTTTGAGGACCTCGGCCGCGGCGCTTCCTGCGCGAACCTGACGATCAACGAGCTTTATGACGAACCGCAGGTTGAGGGCGGTTCGATCATGTGGGGAAACGCCTATTGTTTCCTGCGCGACGAATTCCTGGACGCGTCGCCGCACCGTGAGATGGCGCCGGTCACAGACATGCTGGTCACTTTCGGCGGTACCGACCGGAACGACCTCACGCTGAAGACGGTACGCCTCATTGCGGAGTTCTGCAGGGAGAACAAGATCAGGATCAACGTTGTGGCCGGGTACGGCTATCTCCACGAGGGGTCCATGCAGCAGTATATACGAGAGTCCGGCAATGATCATATAACCTATACGCGCGCGAGCGGCGTCATATCGAAGATGATGGAGCAGTCGCAGATAGCGATCACCTCGAACGGCAGGACGGTGTATGAACTGGCGCATATGCACGTTCCCGCGATCGTCATATCTCAGCATGACCGCGAAAAGACGCACGCCTTCGCGTGCGAAGAGAACGGGTTTGTCCATATCGGTGAGTATGCAGACGGGGCAAAAGACGCATATCTACTGCAGGCGCTCGCAAAGATAGTCGGGGAGCCCGCATTTCGGCAGAAACTGTTTAGTGCAGTTTCTCGTCACGATTTCTCCGGCAATAAGAAAAAGGTCGTAAAGAAGATACTGAATCTACTGGATTAAATGATGAGAAAGTCACGCGAAAAGAAGATTGTCGGCATCATACAGGCGCGGATGGGCGCAAGCCGTCTTCCCGGGAAGATGATGCTCGAATTGCGCGGTTCGCCGATCGTCGAGTGGGTATACCGGCGCGCATCGCGGAGCCGCCTGCTCGGCGAACTCGTCGTCGCGGTCCCGGACACGCAGGACAATGACACGCTTGAGAGTTTCTTGTCGGGCATGGGTGCAAAGGTGTTCAGGGGGAGCGAGACCGACGTCGTGAAACGTTTTTATGATGCGGCGGTCAAATACGGCGCGACGGACATCGTTCGGATATGCGCCGACAACCCTCTCATCTCGCCCCGGCAGATAGACGTTTTGATCGAATATTTCACCGAACATCCGTGCGACTACGCGTATAACCATATACCGAAAAACAACACATTTCCTGACGGCCTCGGCGCGGAGATCGTACCGTTCGCAGTTCTCGAGCGGATCGACAGGGAAGCGCACGCGCCCTCTCAAAGGGAGCATGTATTTAACTATATCTGGGATAACCCCGAAAAATTCACCATAAAGACGTTTGATCCCGCAGATCAGTCTATCGCCCGTCCGGACCTGAAGCTGGACATCGACACAATGGAGGATTACACGCGCCTTCAGCAATCAAAGATATGGATAGATATGAACGATCGCGAAATAATGAATGTCATTGCGAGCCCGCTGAAGGCGGGCGAAGCAATCTCAAAGGGAACCCTGTCATCCTGAGCGAAGCGAAGGATCTCGATAATAAGAGCTAGATGTGTATGAAATTACTTAAACTATTTAAAGACTACAACCCGCACGACATTATAATCCAACCGCCCTACGTCATCGCCGAAGCCGGCGTGAACCACGAAGGCAAAATGGAGCTGGCCATCCGCCTGATCAACGAGGCCAAGGAAGGCGGGGCAGACGCCATAAAATTCCAGACATACAAGGCCCACACCATAGCTTCAAAACACTCGCCCTCTTATTGGGATACAACGAAAGAGCCAACCAAAAGCCAGTACGAGTTGTTCCAGAAGTACGATAAGTTCTGGAAAAAAGAGTTCGAAGAGCTGAAGAAAGTGTGCGACAGGGCCGGGATCGAATTTCTCAGTACGCCGTTCGACGTCGAATCGGCTCTTTTCCTCAACGATCTGATGGATGTATTTAAGATATCGTCGTCTGATATAACCAATAGGCCTTTTATTGAATTTATGGCCGGTTTCGGCAAGCCGATCATCCTCTCGACCGGAGCTTCATATATGGACGAGGTTGAGGAGGCGAAAGGATGGATCGAACATTTCGGTAATAAACTGGCACTGCTCCACTGTGTGCTCAATTACCCGACCGAGGACAGGAACGCGAACCTAGGGATGATCCGGGACCTCAAGCGGAAATATCCCGACACGATCATCGGTTATTCCGACCACACACTGCCGGGCGACATGAGAATATTAGAAACGGTGGTACTGCTGGGAGCGGTCATCCTCGAGAAGCATTTTACGTTCGACAAGACCCTTCCCGGCAACGACCACTATCACGCGATGGACAAGGAAGACCTGAAGGCGTTTCGGGAACGTATGGTGCGGCTCATGACGCTTCTGGGCGACTTCGAGAAGAAGCCGCTTTCATCCGAGGAGCCGGCCCGCGCCAACGCGCGCAGGAGCCTTGTTGCGCAACGAGCGATAAAGAAGGGGAGCATCATTCAGCCCGCGGACCTTACCTGGAAACGCCCGGCCGGCGGGATCAGCCCGCGCAGCATACAGGATGTTATAGGTAAAAAGGCGGAAAAGGACATAAATGAAGACGACATTCTCACATGGGAACTCCTGCGCGACTGACTTGATAGCGCAGATCGACGCATATCTCAAGCGTTTGTTCCCGATCACACGAAGCATAACCGGCAACGGTAATAGGGAAACGCTCAGGATATTGCAGGAGATCGTTCCGCTCCAGATAAAAGAGTATCCGAGCGGCACGAAGGCGTACGACTGGGTAATCCCCAAAGAATGGAATATCCGCGATGCGTGGATCAAGGATCCCCAGGGAAAAAAGATCGTTGATTTCAAGCGGTCGAATCTGCACGTGGTCAGCTATAGCGTCCCGGTTCACAAGAAGATTTCTTTGGAGGAGTTGAAAGAACACCTGCACTATCTGGAGAAACAACCTGACGCCATCCCGTACCGGACAAGTTATTATAAGGAGACGTGGGGTTTCTGCCTCAGCTATGCCGATTATCAGAAGTATTTCAATCAGGACGGCCAGTATGAAGTCTGTATCGATTCAGAACTCAAAGACGGATCGTTGACCATCGGCGAACTAATCATCAAGGGGAAAAGCTCCAAAGAGTTCCTGATCTCTACCTATATATGTCATCCGTCGCTGGCGAATGATAACCTGAGCGGCATGCTTTTAACCGCATTGATAGGAAAAAAATTGCTTGAGCAAGAACTCAATTACACTTACAGGATATTGTTTGTTCCGGAGAACATAGGCGCGATCGTGTACTTGTCGAAAAATGAGAATGCCATGAAACGAGTTTTCGGCGGCTTTGTTGTTACGACTGTGGCAGGGCCCGGGAAATACGGGTATAAAAGTACCTATCTCGGAAATCACTGGATCGATAGAATAGTTGAAAAGTCTTTTAATGACATGGGATGTGAATACCAAATATACCCATTTGATATCCATGGGAGCGACGAGTGCAGGTACTCATTCCCGTTCTTCCGGATACCTGTAGGCACTATCTGCAAGGATAAATACTATGAATACGATTACTATCACACCTCGCTCGACGATCTTGATTTTGTGCAGCCGGAAAATGTGTTGAGATCATTTGATGTCTACATGAGAGTTCTCAATTCGGTCGATATAAATGTTACGTACGAGTCCCTCCACCCGCACTGCGAGCCGCAGCTAGGAAAGAGAGGACTCTATCCTTTGTGCGGGGGGCATATTCGGCAGAAGGCGGCGCTCGCAAAAAATGCTCTGCCGCAGGGGTTTAGCAATTTGGATCTTATATTGTGGCTGCTTTTCTATTGTGATGGTGAAAAAAATTTATTTGAGATCGCTGAAAAGACGGCGCTGCCTCTCCTTGAGCTTTACAGGACGGCTGAAGAGTTGTGTAAACATACTTTACTGAAGAAATCAATCGACTAAGGTCTGGTTATGAGAATTATGTGGGTCGGGGGCAACCATTCAAGGCATCTCTTCTACGCCAATGCGTTGCATGGAAAGTACGGGCTGTCCGGTGCTTTAGTTGAGTCACGGGAAAATATGATGCCGGAGCCTCCTGTGGGCATTAAGGAGACGGACAGAAAGAATTTCGTGAGGCATTTTAGCGACCGACAGAAGTGCGAGGAGAAATATTTTGGAGTGCAAGTGTTGCCAGATTGCGAAACATTGAAGGTTGATATTTGCGATCTTAATTCAAACACCAGCTCCGACTTTATTAAGTTTATCAAACCCGACGTCGTTATGATATTCGGCTGTGGATTGATCAAGGAACCTTTAGTGTCGGTTTTGCCTTATCACACGATCAATCTGCATTTGGGATTGTCCCCAAGATACAGAGGGTCCGCAACGTTGTTCTGGCCTTTTTATTTCATGGAACCGTGGTATGCGGGGAGCACCTTTCATTACATCGTCGGTGAGCCTGATGCCGGAGATATCATTCATCAGGTTGTCCCGAAGCTTGTGGTCGACGACGGTATTCATGACGTAGGGTGCAAAACAGTCATATCTTCAGCGGAAGCATCGATCCGTTTGTTGGAGATCCTGGATAAGGAAGGCGACTGGAAGAGGTATTCCCAAAAAGGGAGCGGAAAAAATTTCTTAAGCAGTGACTTTCGACCTGAGCATCTGCGGGTGCTCTATAGTCTCTTTGATAATGATATGGTCAGTGAGTACATCAATGGAAATATGAGAGGAAAAGATCCTGCTTTGATCAAGCAGTATCAATGAACTTGACGTCATGAGCCAGCTTAAAAAGTATTATATCTTTCAGTTCTCCGGATCAAAAAGATCAACAGGCCCCTCAGGGTGGGGGCGATATCTGCTGTGCGCCACTGAGAGTGGCGGTATCAGGAATCTTACGCCTCTTGCGCGTCGTTTGATGAGGGATAAAGTGGATTTCGTTTTTGTTTCTGATGCGGCGTACAGATCGATCGTTCCGTTCCTCTGCTGCGGGAAGGTCATGCCCGTTGAACAGGATTGCACCATCGATTATCTGGATGCATTTGTGCAGAGCATTTCTCCACTAATGATCATTTGCGGGGCTACTCGATATGTGAGCATCGATAGATTTCTGATTAAGGTCGCTCAGCGCAGAAAGATTCCATCAACAGTGGTTCTTGATGAGTGGTACTATTATCGGCGAAGGTTCCAAAATGAACAGGGAGAACTCGAGTATTTACCTGAAAGAGTAGCTATCATGGATGAATATGCGTATAGAGAAGCCGCGAGTGAAGGCGTTGACAAACGGCTCCTCAAAGTTACGGGAAGCCCCGCGCTGACGGATCTATTGAATACCATCAAGGACTATTGTGCTTCACCTCCGTCCCTGCCTGATTTCTTGGCGCAAAGGATGAATGCTGCAGTCATAACGTATATATCTGAGGAGTTCAAAGCGGACTATAGCGACCACAATGACGGGAGCGCGAAGCTCGGCAGCTATCAAGGGTACGATGAAGACACTGTTCTTTCTGATATCCTCCAGATCCTGGCATCTATAGATAGAGAATTCATTTTGGTAGAGAAACTCCACCCTTCTTCGCTGAAAACAGTAGGATGGAAACAAACCTCCGGGTCCCGGATAGCTCACTATGCGGTGAAGGATTGTCCCCTTCATGCCATTTTATGGCATAGTAAGTTAGTTATCGGCATGAGGAGTATAGCCCTTTTAGAGGCTGCTATGATGTGCAAGCATTCTGTCTCATACCAGCCTAACCTGCGTTTCGAGAATCTCTGTACGGCGGTGAAGCTTGGACTTGTCCCATTTACTCAGGATAAGAATTCACTGCGTTCTTGGATTGAGGAGACCGTATGCATGCCCGAGAAAGAGTTCAAGGGTATCGATTATCCGTTTGTCCGTAACGACGTATTTGAAGCAATACTGGGAGCATAATATGAAAAGAAAGATTAGCGCGACCATTCAGGCGCGAATGGGATCGAGCAGATTGCCCGGCAAGGTCTTGAGAGAGATTTTGGGGAAGCCCATGCTGCTCTATCAAATTCAAAGGATCAAGCAGAGCCTTCTTATTGATGAGGTCATTATTGCAACTTCCACTTCTTCGGCCGATGATGTGATTGAGGAATTGGCACATGAGAATGGGATTAAAGTATTCAGGGGAAGCGAAGATGATGTGCTCGGGAGAGTGGTGGAAGCACTTCGCTTTTTCGAAGTTGATGTGCATGTTGAATTCATGGGCGATAACCCGATCCCTGACGCGTGTCTTGTTGATTCAATAATCGGATTCTATCTAAAACATGCGGACACGTATGATTACGTGACCAATGCTCTGACGACGACGTACCCTCCCGGTTTCGAAGTTTATGTGTATTCTAGCGCTGCATTGTTCGAGGCAGAGAAGAATACCGTTGATATAGCGCTCCGTGAGCACGTTGGCCTGCACATTTACAACCACCCCGAGAAATTCAGGATCTTTAACATTGAGGCACATGAGTCGATACGGAAATATCGTGATTATCATTTTGAGGTCGATACGCCGAAAGATTTTGAGGTCATTAAAGCGGTGATCGAAGAATTTTACCCTCAAAACCCATGTTTTACGATGATGCAGGCTATAGACTTTTTGCGTAACAATCCTGATCTAAAAAAACAAAATGCGGGGGTTCATAGAAGGTGGAAGCAATTTATCAAGGACTGATATGTATACGGTTGGAATAATAGGTACAGGCAAGATAGCGGGTTTATTTGATGCGCCGGCAAAGACTGAGTTTATAAATACTCATGCACAGGCGATACACAACAGCACTAAACTGCGGTTTGTTTCGGCAGTCGATGCGGATAAACGGGCAGTGATCGCATTTTGCGAGAAATGGGGAATAAAAAATGCGTATACCGAGCTCTCATCTTTTATGATAAATGATATTCCTGACATTATTACGGTAAGTTCGTCTAGCGACACTCATTATTCGATAGCATCGAGAATTCTAAAGCATGAGAAGAGACCCCGGGTTCTTTTCATAGAAAAGCCCGTGTGCTGCACGAGGATCGAGTTGCAGAAACTTATGGAGATTGACGACGCATCCGGTACAGTTATCGTGGTCAACCATAAACGAAGATTTGATCCGGTACACGTGCAGCTGAAGGAGATTGTTCAATCAGGTTATCTCGGAAAATTCATTGAGGGAAGTTTTACCTACTATGGTGGGTGGCTCAATAACGGAGTGCATATCATCGACTTGATTATGATGCTTTTTGGCGGCGATTTTCGGTTTATGAACGTAAAACGGCAAATGTACGGAAAGCAGGATGACCTTTGCTTTGATGTGACTCTTGACTACAGACAATTTCAAATAGAAATGAAAAGTTTCGATGAGCAATACTACCAATTGTTTGAAGGCGAACTGCGGTTTTCCAAAGGTAGGGTCTTATATCAGGATTTTGGCAACAGAATTATTGTGGAAACAACGATTGTAAATTCGATAGGAGAGGTTGAGTTGCACCGATCAGATGGATGTACAATGGAAGGGTTATGGGCTCCTTTTAAGCACGGTTATAAATCAATTGTCGCATGTTTGGATGCGAAAGACGATACGGTGTTGACCGGTGTCCGGTTGAAAGACGTCAATGCCGTTATGGATAAAATGTTCATGATTGAGAACACGTGAGGACTCTCAATTAAGACTGGAGATACGATGAATAGTTTTAAATCAAATTTGGCCATAAATGGAGGCACGCCAATTAGGACAAAGCCTTGGCTGGATAATTTCACAACCGGCGAGGAAGAAAAGAAAGCCGTTTGCAGGGCATTGGACAGCGGCTACCTATCTCTTTTTGAAGGTTCGTATAGCCCTGATCCTCCATTCTCGTTTTACGGTGGGCCTGAAGTTCAGTCTCTGGAGCGTATGTGGTGTGATTACTATGGTTGTGCGCATGCCGTTTCGATGAACAGCGCAACTTCCGGCTTGTACGCAGCGATTGGCGCTCTGGGTCTCGGCTATGGAGATGAAGTGATAGTATCTCCTTATACGATGACTGCCTGTGCGCTTGCGCCGCTGATCTACGGGGCTATTCCCGTGTTTGCGGATGTTGAGCTTGAAAGCGGCTGTATTGCCCCGGAATCGGTCGAGAAACTGATCACCCCAAGGACAAAGGCCATACTCGTTGTGCACCAGTTCGGGATCCCGGCAGATATGGATCGCATCCTGGGGTTGGCAAACAAACATAATCTGAAAATTATTGAAGATTGTGCACAGGCTCACGGCGCTATGTATAAGGGACGCTACGTTGGGACGATGGGTGATATCGGTATTTTTAGCATGAATGTCAATAAGACGATCCAATCAGGTGAAGGATGCGTATGTGTCACCGCAGACCCCGATTTGCGGTACAGGCTTGCTTTGATCAGAAATCATGGAGAGGCGGTTGTCGGTCCGGCCAAGTACGACAATATAACCAATATTGCGGGTTTCAACTACCGGCTGACTGAGATTCAGGCCGCTCTTGCCCAGGAGCAACTGAAGAAGCTTAATGACTTGAACGCTCAACGGATAGAACTGGTGAACTGTCTGACTGAAGGATTGAAGGGTATCGATTTCTTGGTAGCCCCGCGAGGTAGGGCTGAATGTCGCAGCACCTATTATATATATCCGTTGAGATTTCTGCCCGATGCCGCCGGGCAGGGACGGGATCAATTTGCGAAGGCAGTTGCAGCTGAGGGTGTCTTCTTTGCAAAGGGGTACTCAAGACCGCTCTACCTTCAACCGGTCTATCAGAACAAACACCTGTTTAAAAACGGCTATCCGTTTAGTGCGAAAGAAAACCAGGGATGTTACATGAATTATTCACCAGGGACCTGCATTGTTGCCGAGAGGCTTCACTTCCATGAGATGTTGATCAATGAGCACGTTCGTTATCCGCACACAAAGGCGGACATTAAAGATATTATTGACGCAGTGAAGAAAGTAGCAGAGACGATTTAAAGGAGATCATATGGATGATACAAGTAGAAGGATGGATGCGAGGGATATTTTTATTAAAGGCAAGCGCGTGTTGCTGAAGGTGCTTACGGAAGATGACGTTTTAAACAGTAATTGGTACGGTTGGTTTAATGATGAAGATACGACAAGGTTTACACAACAACACAGATATCCGAACACAAAAGAGGAACAACTGGAGTATTACAAGAAATATATTAGGGGGTCGAAAGATAAGGTGCAACTTGGGGTTTGTGATATCAACGGCGATAAGCTTCTTGGAGTAATCAGCTTGAGTAATATTGATATGGTTAGTAGAAAAGCTGAGATCGGGATTATGATGGGTGAAAAAGAAGGGAGAAATGTAAAATGTTTCATTGAGGCGATGAACTTAATGTTGAGACACGCGTTCATGTCGCTTAATTTAGAGCGTGTTTATGCAGGGACAATCAGTCATGAATATGCAAATCTTCTATGCCGTGCATGTGGATTTACTATGGAAGGGATGTTGAGAGGGGATGTGTTTAAGGATGGAGTTTATCACAATACGTACCTGGTGGGGCAACTCAAGAGTGAGTTCCTGGAGTTGAAAATACACACATAATTCTTGGGAAAGCGATGGGGTAGCTTTAATGAATAGCAATGATAACATGAAATATGTACCGGAAATCGCTGACAGATTCGTTTCATATTTGGTGGCCAACAAGAAGATATTCTCCAGGTCAATTGTTGAGACGCGAAAGAACAATCCTGATTATTTCTATGAGCTCGCGGTCCCGATGCTGACGTGGGCTGCTCAATATATAGGACAAGATTACGAAAGGGTGCTAGCCGATGGATATTGTTTCTTTGTTTCGCATGTGAACAAAGCACAAATGATGTATGAGAGATCTCAAAAATACCAAAATCATGTTTTTCGTGAGGTATATGATAGTGTGTATGGGAATGACGATTTCATGTCAAAATATCATTGGGGTGTATATGTTATAACGTTTGCGTGGGAGCATCACTTGAAGATTGCCCGTTTTTATAGAGATGAGTTCATCTGTAGGTTGTCTTCCCTTCAGCAAAAGATACGATTGCTTGAGCTTGGCTCCGGCTCAGGTTTGTGGGGTATGCTAGCGCGTAATTATTTGAACTGTCTGGACGTCGAGGGTATAGATGTGAGTGTGAAGTCCGTGAAGATAGCTCAAAGGATGGTTGCATGCAATGGTATGCAATCACATATTAATTATACGGCAGGGGATGCGATACAGTATAGGTGCGTAGAGAGACATGATGCAGTTGTGTCATGCTTTCTGCTAGAGCATCTTGAAAAACCCGAAGAATTGCTTATTAGCATGAAAGATAATATCATGCCGGGCTCTTATGCTTTCCTGACGGCGGCGCTGACCGCTGCGGAAGTGGATCATATTTCAGAGTTCAAACATGAATCAGAAGTGGTAAATCTAGCCGAAAAGGCCGGTTTTAGAGTATTAGCGGTGACATCTACTTCTCCTGATTTGTATTCATCAGATTACAAATATTTGCCTCGCTCAATGGCGCTTTGTCTGCAAAGAAGGAGGAATAATATATGGTAGCTTCATTTCACAAGCAACCGGTTGCTTTGCAGAATAATACAGTGCGGACTGTATTATCCAAGGTTAATGCGTTTGAAGCATCGTCTTGTTTGTTTGAATCTAGCATCTCATTTAATTTCTTGCGGAATTACACTATCGAGAATATCGAATCGTATCTCAAGATGTATTTGTACGAGGCAGGCATCAGACCGAATATTTTATTTGGCGGTTATGATACTTTCAGACAAGATTTACTGGATGACTCTTCAGGACTGTGCCATCAGAAGCCCGAAGTCATGGTGCTATCCTTAATCCTCGAGCAGTTTGATCCCCAAGTTGCTTTGCTTTCATGGGATGCTGATGGGGCGATCAAAGAGATGGAGTCTCTTTATTCTCTTGCTGCATCAAAGGGCTCAGCATTGATCGTAGTAAACACATTTATCCCCCCATTCACTTCAGAGCTTGGTATTGCTCATTCTGTCAACATTAGTGACAAGCAATATGAGGTTGGTCGGTTGAATCAATTTATTCGGAACTATGTAAGAAACCATGCAGAACAGTTCTTTCTGGCGGATTGGGATCGTTATGTTCGCATTTTAGGAGAGAAGGAGAGCATCGACTATCGCTTTTGGTATATGTACAAGTCTCCCTTTAAGAAAGCTTTTTTGGAATTATACGCATCTGACTTAACTAGGGTGGCTGCTGCGCTCAAAGGAAAGGCAAAGAAATGTTTGATTTTGGATTGCGACAATACTTTATGGGGAGGAGTTGTTGGGGAGGATGGAATGAGCGGTATACATTTAGACAGAGATGTATACCCAGGTAAGGCTTTTTATGACTTTCAAAGGACTGTATTGCATCTTTATGAACGCGGTGTGTTGATAGCGCTGTGCAGCAAAAACAATGAAGATGATGTGTGGGAGGTTTTTGATAAACATCCATATTCTTTATTGAAACGAGAACATATTTCAGCATGGTGTATTAATTGGGGCAACAAAGCCGACGGCATCAGGTCTATTGCACATGAATTAAATCTAGGTATGGATAGCCTTGTTGTAGTCGACGATAGTCCTGCTGAACGAGAAATGATAAGAACGATGGCGCCGGATGTGATGGTGATAAACGTGCCCATGAAGCTATATGAGTATCCTCAAATACTCATAAGAAGCGGCTTGTTCGATACGCTTTATATAAGTGGCGAAGACAAGAAGCGAACGCAATTATATCGGAATGAGAAGCGCAGAAAGAATGAATTACATAACTTCAACGATATCGATGCATATCTTGAATCATTAGATATGGTTGCTTGTGTAAAAGAGTTAGTGCCTGAGAATATTGGTCGCATTGCACAGCTAACCCAGAAAACAAATCAATTCAATCTCACTACGAAGAGATATTCTGAATTACAGATAAAATCCATGCTGGAGCAGCCATCCGTTTCAGTATATGCATTGTCTGTCAGGGATAAGTATGGCGATTTGGGCCTGACGGGTGTGTGCATAGTGAATTATGCGGACGGGCAAGCTGTTGTAGACACTTTTCTGATGAGCTGTAGGATTTTAGGCAGAAAGCTGGAATATGTTTTTGTGGATAGATGTATGCAACTGTCAGAGCAGAAATGGCATATTCGTCGATGGATTGCATCATATATTCCTTCGAGAAAAAACCAGCAGACGGCTGATTTCTGGAAGTCGATCGGTTTTGAGGAAATTGCCAGTAGCAGCGGTGCGAAACAGTATGTTATGGATGCACGTCTCAGAAAGAAAAGCGAGATACAGTTTATAAAAATGGGGGTGTGAACTATGGAGAAACAGATATTAGAGCAGAAAATAAAGGGGATAATGGCTGATATATTGAAAGTTGATAGTAATTCAGTTAATGAGACAACTACTTCAGACACAGTTGAAACATGGGACTCTCTGCGTCATGTGAGTCTTATACTAGCATTAGAAGAGGAATTTAATGTCGAATTCGATGATGATAAAATCGGAGAGTTGGTAAGCTACATGTTTATAGTTAAGCATATCAGCGCAAAGATAAACTAGGATGTGATGGAGTGTATTTATGAAAATACTTTTAATCAACCCCCCGGCCAATATTATTGAGAGCAGGTCTGAGATAAAAATGTGTTGTCCTCCCCTAGGATTAGGTTATATTGCGGCAGTATTAGAAAAGGAGGGACATACAGTTGAGATATTTGATGCATTGACTGGAAAGGGATATTTAAATGAAACAAAAGTACGGCCTGGCTTTATTCGGTATGGTCTTGCGCAGAATGAAATAGAGGAGAAGGTGCGTGTTTGTGGGCCAGATATTGTTGGGATATCTGCGGTGCATTCGAATAGGATATATGAAGTTCGGGAAACCACGATGGCGGTCAAAAACGTGTCCCGGGAGATTATAACGATTGTTGGCGGAGCATTCGCTTCGATGAACTCAAGAGAATGCCTTGATGATCATAATTGCGATTATATTGTTTTGGGCGAAGGAGAGGCCACCATTGTTGAACTTATAAATTCGATTAAGAATAAGAAGAATGTTCAAGATGTTAAGGGGATTGGTTTTAGAGAGAACCGGCAGATAATGTGTACTCCACGGCGAGAAGTGATTAAAAATCTAGACAATATCCCATGGCCCGCTTATCACCTTTTCGATTTTGAAGAATATTTTAATATAGAAATGCCTGGAGCTAGATATGGCAAGAAGCGATATAGTTTATTTTGCGGATCAAGAGGATGCCCTCACTCCTGTCACTACTGCGCGAAGCCCTTATTGATAGGAGAAGGTTATAGGGCAAGAAGTATTCAGGATATGATATGTGAAATAAAACACTTAATTAAAGTATACAATATCGATGAGTTTAGATTCGTCGATTATCACGCAATGGCAGATATTAGAAGATGGAAAGAGTTTTGCCAGCAGGTGATAGATCAGGGAATAAAATGTGAATTCACGGATCCTCACGGGTTGGCGGTGCGCGCACTTGATGACGATGTGATGGAGTTGATGCGAAAGGCCGGATTTAAACATTTGTATGTATCTATTGAATCAGCAGATCAGAAATATCTTGATACGCTAAAAAAAGGTGTTGATCTGATCAAAGTTAATAGAATTATGAAGAAAGCACGAGAGCTTGGTTTTGCAACAACGGGGTATTTTGTTATTGGCATTCCTGGGCAGTCGTGGGTTGAGATAGAAAAGACCGTTGAATATGCTAAGTCTCTTGAATTGGACGATGTAGATTTCTTTATCGCAAATCCTTTCCCGGGTTCGGGGCTTTATACGGAAAGCATTGAAAAAGGTTTGTTGAGAGAAGAGTATCATCCCTCGCGGCTTAAGTATGGATTGAGCAATCTTAAGAACAGTGAATATTCATCCGAAATGATCGAGGAATATAGGCAAAAGGCATGGCTAGAATGCATGGTTGCGAAGAAGAGAAGAGAAAAGAAAAATAGTAAATAAAAAGGCTTCGAAATTCACGTTTAGCGTTATTGCTATCCAAATTATTTTAATACCGGAAGCACGGGCAGGATTAGCCGAGTACTTTGAGTTCTACAACAAGGAACGATTTCATCAATCGCTTGATAGCAAAACGCCCTGGCAGGTGTACTGTCAGGGTTCTATTGAAGGTTTACAGGTCATGCCTTCAGTAACAGAAGCGTTACACCTTAACTACGCATAAGATTGGTCTAGACAAACCCGACCGCTGTACTATGAGCATTTTACTAGTTGTTCCAAGTGGGGTCACAGTTAGATGCTTAGCTGGGATTGAAAGAATCGAAAAGCACGAAGTCATTGGATTAGCTCTTTGGCCAGATGCTGAGAGTGTCTTGAGGGAGATGTCATTAAAAACAGTTACGACGGATGATTTGATTGGAAATCAAGATCATGAAAATGTGAGTGACTTGGTGGTGGATGTAGCACGAAACTGGTGGCAATGGCTTGGGTTTTCTGATGAGGAGTTGTCAATAGATGGATTGAAAATTACAGAGGCATATCGTTACGAGGTTGAACTGTCACTGTCCGCATTGCTCTTGAATATTAAGGCGGTACAGAAAGCCGTTCAACAGTATGCTCCGCGACGAATTGTTTTTGCCACGAATAAACTTGACGAGGTCGATATTCACGGAGTTGCGTCAAGGCCGTTTTCTATGCAGGCCGTTATCGGCAATTACCCGCTGGGCGCATTATTCAAAAATCACTATGACCGTACTTCAGGCCCAACTGTAACGATGCTATATTATGAGCACAGGAACGCTTTGCATTGCGGGGCGAGTATGCTTGCGCGTGTTAAGTCGGCATTCGATCAGGGAGGGGTGATCAACCTCTGCGCAGTGATCAGAAAGAAACTGTTTGGAAAAAAAAATGTGCGTTTTGAAGACAACGCGATCGTTGTTGGTGGCGGGGGGAGGTGCTTACGAGGGTTCCTGAACGACATGGCCGGGAAATACAAAATAATTTATCTCCCTCACACATTTATCGCGTTTCCCGGTCCATCTAGTGTATCCCTGGACGTTGGGGAAAGTAAAGGAGGTGGAGTAGGAGACTCCACGGACCATCTGATCATTGACGGGATATCTTTCCGGGCTGTCGTTGAGAATATTTACAGGTTTACGGATGCTCAATACCCGTATTTGCTTGAACATTATAATAGCATCAGGAAGATGGTGTCTCAGGTGTCGTTGAAGGCATATATAACTATCACGGGTGGCGATGCATTGAGCAGAGTAACAATATGGTCGTTTCATAAAAGCGGAACGCGGACGATCTGGCATGGTGATGGCTTGGGCCAGTTCTCGGAAAAAACTCTGACTGTCGTTGAGAGCGCCTGGTGGACAAGCAGTCCGACCGAGAAGTGGCTGGTCTCGGAAAATCTTCTGGCACAGTTCCTGAATATCGGCCACCGGAAGGACGCACTACGAGTCACCGGGTATCTTGACGATAAGTTTTGCGAACACGGCCACGGGTTATCACGGCTCCGAAAGTATTGTCTCAAGCGGGCGTTGGGTGTTGGCAGGAATGATAAGGTTGTGGTCTATGCAACATCAGGTGGATTGCCTACATGCATGCGGTTAGTCTCGGAAGAAACGATATTTGAGACTCTAAGAGGCGTTAGTGAAGTTGCGGAGACTTTTGAAGGACAGCCGGGTTTTTTTACGGTGATAAAAATGCACCCCGGTATGCACGCATACAGATATTTATTTGAGCAGAGTGTCTCCGGCAAAGCGAAGGTTAAGGTCGTCGAAGATATCCCTATGAATGAATTGATGGATATCGCTGACATCGCCGTCGTCTATCATTCAAGTGTGGGACTTGAAGCGCTTTTCCGGGGCAAGCACCTCATTATCTATAACCGTACCGGCAGGCCGTCTTATTTGACCGAGATTTATGCTGGTCTCAATAAGGATCCTTCTCGCGGAGCATGTGCAAGAATTGCTCGCAACAAAGATGATGTATGGAGAAATGCCATGGAATTCGAAGAAGCCTGCTCAAACTGTATGGAGTCGCCGGGACTAGGCTACTACCTTGAGAATGCGAAGGACGGATATGATATGGAAGCGGTGACAGAAAGCATTATGAAATGAAGGTTGACTCTGTAAAAAGGCGATATGTTGTTACCCTTGCGGTTAATGTATTCAATTTAATCGCGGGAGTAATCAATTCAACGATGGTTCCTAAGAGCCTGGGGCCAGCATCATTCGGCGATTATCAGTTCCTACTCAGATCCTTTACTTCGATCAGAGGCTTTTTGGGGTTAAGCACGAGTTCGGCTTTCTTTACCTATAGCTCTAAGAATGTTAAAAGCGCTCACGCATTCTACGTTTTCTTTTGTTGGCTGTTACTGCAGCTGTTTTTGATATGCGGCATAGTCTTTGTTTCATGTTTTACGGGGATTAATAAATACTTATTTCCGGGGCAACTCGCTCTATATGTGTGGGTGATAGGATTGCTTGAATATACGATCTATTTTGCATTATGTCTCGTTCAATACGGGGAATCAAAAGCTGAATCCGTATTCGTGCAGAAGATCAGTTTTGTTTCGATTTTGCTTAAGTTGATGTTGACCGTATTGGCATATCTTTTTGGCATATTAACCGTGAACACTTTTATTCTCATAAACTTTATCGGTGCGTTTGTGGTGGCGTATTGTATTTCGCGTTATTTCCTTAAGGATAAAAAAAATGCTTACTTTGAGAAATTTGATAAAAATGAAGCCATAAAAGTTATAAAGTATTTTATGGTGTTTTGTGCTCCATTAGTTTTGTACGAAGTATTTGGTTTCCTGTCGAATTATTTTGATCGCTGGCTACTTCAGATCGTCTCAGGGTCGATCCAGCAGGGTTATTTCTCCCTGTGCTTTCAGTGGGCGTCAGTGGCGTTGATATTCAGCACATCGGTGCTTAATATATTCTGGAGAGAAACATCATTTCACCACGGAGCTGGCGATGAGGAAAGAGTGAAACATATATATGTAAAGTCGCATAAAGTCCTTTTCTATTTATCTTGCACCATCGGTTTTGCAATGGCTTTTCAGTCAGGAAATGTCATTAAACTGTTCCTTAGCGAAAAGTATTACGGCGCAATCGATGTCCTAAGAATAATGGCATTTTATCCATTGTTCTTTACAATCGGGCAGGTGAACGCTATTTTCTTTTATGCGACAGAACAAGTTAAGCTGTATAGAAATATCTCGATAGCTCTCATGCTGATCAGCATGGGGCTCACATATGTATTAGTTGCTCCTAAAAGTTTGCTCATCCCGGGGTTTGAGCTGGCCTCGATCGGGGTTGCCATAAAATTCATTGTAAGCACATTCGTGTGCGCTTCTGTGCAGACGTATTTCATTGCGCGATATTTGAAGTTGGAATTCATGGAGCTGCTTATGTATCAGCTCTCAATCCTGTCAATGATGCTTGTCGCTAGCGGAATTGCATATATTCTGTCGATCTGTTGTGTGCGATCAATGAGAGCACAATTGATACTATATAGTTTATTGTACGGGAGTATGATAGTCACGGCAGGATATTTCAAGCCGTCTCTTATGGGCCTGAACAAGAGCGAGATATTAATCTTCAGGGATAAGGCAAAGGCTCTGATCGGGCTTGCCTGAGAACGGAAAAGGTAGATTCATAATGAGGAGTAAAGGCATGGATAGCATTAAAAACAATTTGAAACGAAGAAAGTTGTCTGTTGGGTCATGGATCGCTTTGGGGCACTCGTCCATTCCCGAGATCATGGTATCTCACGGTTTCGAGTGGCTAACCATAGATATGGAGCATTCTGCGATCACTCTCGATGTCGCGCAACTGCTGATTCAATCCGTCGAGTCGGTAGGGTGCATTCCGCTCGTAAGGGTCGGTGAGAATGATGCCACCTTGATCAAGCGTGTGATGGACGCGGGAGCGCACGGGGTCATTGTGCCGATGGTTAATTCCAAAGAAGACGCGGAAAGGGCAGTATGCGCTGTTCACTACCCGCCTGCTGGAACCAGGGGAGTTGGCTTGGCGCGGGCGCAGGGATACGGGTTCAGGTTTGATGAATACAAGAAATGGCTTTGTTCCGAGGTTATTGTAATTGCTCAGATCGAGCATATAGAAGCAATCGACAATCTTGAAGAAATACTCTCAGTAAAGGGGATTGACGGGACTATAATAGGTCCATACGATCTTTCAGGATCATTAGGATATCCGGGCGAATTTAAGAGAAAAGAAGTGAAACAGGCCATTACTCGATATGAATCTGTTTGCAAGAAACTGCGCAAACCGATGGGGTATCATGTTGTTCAACCAGATGCGCGAAGCGCTCAAGAATATATCAAACGGGGGTACACTTTTCTGGCTGTCGGGGTCGATTTTTTATATATGGGATGCAAGTGCGATGAAGTTATGACAAAGATTCTGAAGAATCGTTAGAGGTAAATGTGCCTTCTTTTTGTGATCTGATATCTTACGCTGTCGATAAAATATATAATAGTCTGCTCAAATTGCTCAGCACGTGCATTGCGCGGATCAAGTGCCTGCTATATGGGATTCCGTTTGGCCCCGGTTTGGAATGTTTTGGGACTGTATATATGATCCGTGCGCCGTATAGCCGGATTGAACTAGGAAAGAATGTTCAGATAATATCATCTTCCAGAAGGGCGACAGCCAGCACGTTGTATGCTCCGACAAGGATGAAGACGCTTTCGCGGACTGCCAGTATTATTATCGGAGACGGTGTGGGGATGAATGGAGCATCGATAACATCCCGCTCGAAGAAGATTATTATCGGGGACGGGACAATGCTTGCACCTAATGTGGTGATCGTTGATTTTGATGGTCATGCGCTCTGGCCTCCTAAAGACAGACAGCATACGCCTTCTTTTGAGACTGACGCTGATGTTGTAATCGGAAAAGATGTTTGGATAGGCATGGGTGCAATAATCCTGAAGGGGGTTAGTATCGGGGATAATTCAGTTATCGGTGCGCGAAGCGTAGTGACGAGGAATGTGCCGTCCGGCGTTCTGACTGCTGGAGTTCCTGCTAAGGTTGTTCGCCTGCTGGCAAATGACAAAGAACCAGCTGTTCGTACAGACGTGTAATAATTAGTGTGGCGTATATGAAAGAAAGTGACATCAGGAAAAGAGATGTGCTTGACAGATACCTGGCGCTGGTCAGACAGGACGTGGATATCCTGTTTGATCAAAAAGGGTTTGTTAGGACGGCATGTCCTGCCTGCGGTGAGGCAGAAGCTACATTGCGATTTAGGAAGAATAATTTTAGTTATGTTATGTGCAGTGCATGTGCAACGCTGTATGCTAATCCAAGGCCCGATTTTGATATGCTCGAAAAGTTTTACGCGAGCTCGCCCTCGTCAGAATTCTGGGTGAAGGAATTTTTTATGCCGGTTGCAGAAGTGAGGAGGGACAAGATATTCAGGCCGAGGGCGGAGTATGCGAGCAGTATTGTTAGAGGAAGAAAGGATTTATTGATAGGTGATATAGGTGCCGGATTTGGTCTTTTCCTCGAAGAATTGAGAAAAATATTGCCTGATCACAGATATGTCGCGATTGAGCCATCGCCGGACATGGCTGAGATCTGCAGGAAAAAGAACCTCGAGGTCAAAGAATCGTGCGTTGAGATGATTTCAGAAATGAAATGCTCATTTGATTTTCTTACGGCATTTGAACTGCTTGAGCATTTGTTTGATCCGCGTGTTTTTATGGTGAAAACATTTGAGCTTTTGAAGCCGGGGGGCTTTTTTTTATTCACCACGCTTAATGCCAATGGGTTCGACATCCTTCTGCTGGATGAAAAATCCAAGAGTGTTACGCCGCCTCACCATATTAATTTTTTTACGCTGGAGTCTGTACAAAAGCTTGCAGAGCTTGTCGGGTTTGAGATCGTTAAGGCCGAGACCCCGGGGCAGCTCGATTGGGATATCGTCGAAGGCGCTATCAAAGATGATGGCGTGGTGCTCGGCCGGTTCTGGGATCATATTGCCCGGAATGCTAGCGTTGACTGCAAGAAGCAATTACAAGCATGGATAGCCGATAATAAGCTTAGTTCACATATGCGGATTTTGGCGCGAAAACCTGTTTTAGAAGAAGTACAAGGAGTGTGACGCCCTTGAATATTGTAGCGATAATACCGGCGCGGATGGCATCTACGCGATTTTATGGAAAGCCACTTGCAGATATCCTCGGACTGCCGATGATAGAGCATGTTAGACGTCGCGTCGCGCTATGCAGGAGTTTTACTAACGTTGTTGTTGCCACCTGTGACCAGGAGATATTTGATGTTGTCCGGAGGTGCGGCGGTCACGCGGTGATGACATCCGACAAGCATGAGCGGTGCACTGACCGTATAGCGGAAGCAGGGCGGACGATTACAGCGGATATTGTTGTTAACGTGCAAGGCGACGAGCCGATGGTGCGGCCGGAGATGTTTGATGCGTTGATTGAGCCGTTGCGACAGGAACCCGAGCTAAAATGCGCGAACCTTATGACCGTAATTGAAGATGCTGGCGATTTCAATAATCCAAATGTTGTCAAGACCGTCTGCGATTTGAACATGAACGCTCTTTACATGTCCCGTGAGCCGATACCTTCGCACATGAAAGCTGGAGGACAAAAATATCGAAAATACAAACAGCTTGGCATCATAGCATTTCGTGCGGATTTTTTGCAGGAATTCACGTCTCTGCGGCCGACACCGCTCGAAATCATCGAGTCAGTAGATATGATGAGAGCCATAGAGCACGGGCACCGGGTGCGGATGGTTGTCTGTAGTATTGAATCTTATGGTGTGGACACGCCGGAGGATCTAGAGCGCGTTGTATCTCGTATGCGCGCTGATGACCTCATGTCGTTGTACGCGGGTGATTCGGGAGGGCGTTTGTGAAGAAACAAAAAATGCTGCGGATCGGTATTGCCGGCTATGGTGTTGTTGGCCGGCGCCGCCGGCAATTTATTGACCTGCATCCGATGATGCAAACGGTGGCAGTCTGCGACCGGACTTTCAATAAGAGCGGTTTTCTGTCTGAAGGGGTGCACTGTTATCGGAATTATGAGCGGCTGTTAGATGAGCGGTTGGACGCGCTTTTCGTCAGTTTGCCGAATTATCTTACTGCAGACGTAACGATCGCCGGGTTGTCCAGGGGCCTGCACGTGTTTTGTGAAAAACCTCCCGGCCGTGACGTGGCCGATGTTTTACGCGTCATAGAGGAAGAAAAACGCTGCAAGGGACTTGTTCTTAAATATGGGTTCAATCATCGTTATCATGACTCGGTGCGAGAAGCTCTCAGAATTGTTAGATCTGGGAGGTTGGGGGATATAATAAATGTCCGGGGTGTGTACGGTAAAAGCAAGGTAATACCTTTTGTCGGGGGATGGCGTGCTGAACGGCGTTACGCCGGTGGCGGGATATTGCTCGATCAGGGGATCCATATGGTTGATCTGATGACGCTCTTTTGCGGAGATTTTGTCGATGTGAAAAGTTTTGTTTCAAATGGTTATTGGCATCACGACGTTGAGGACAATGTCTACGCGATCATGCGGGACGCGAAGGGGCGTGTCGCTATGCTGCATTCGAGCGCGACGCAGTGGCAGCACCGTTTCAAGCTTGAGATAGCGCTGACTAAGGGGTTTCTGGAGTTGAGCGGTATACTTTCGGGGTCCAAGAGTTATGGTGAGGAACAGCTGATTGTTGGAATGCGCGACGAATCCGATTTGGGAACTCTGAAAGAAGAGACGGTTACTTATGTTGAAGATAACTCTTGGCGTGATGAGGTGTTCGAATTTGGGAATGTCATAACCGCCGGCGGGAGGATGACTTCGGGGACAAGCGCGGACGCCCTCCGCACGATGCGGCTTGTGTATAAGATCTACGGTGCGGACGAGCAATGGCGAAAAGCTTATAACATAACGACAGTGTGAAGATGAGGTGTGTATGAATAATATCGAAAAGATATTCGATCGGTCTGCAGACGCGGCAGTGTTCGCGCGTAATTATATTCAGTATCTCACGCAACTGCTTGAGAAACTTGATTGTGAGTCCGTTGCGCGCGTTGTCACCGAATTGGAAGAAGCGCGTTCGTTGCACCGGACTATCTTTGTTGTGGGCAACGGCGGGTCCGCCGCGACCGCATCTCACATGGCAAATGACCTCGCTATGGATGTGCTCAAAAAAAGCGGGGTTGAACATCCTTTCCGGGTCATGTCCCTTACTGATAATGTGTCTTTAATGACTGCTATTGCGAACGATGAAGGATATGAGAAACTGTTTGTAAACAAACTGCGAATATATTACCGGCCGGGAGACGTGCTCATTGCGATATCGGCCAGCGGTAATTCGCCGAACGTGGTTGCGGCGGCAGAATGGGTGAAGTCTCGAGGAGGAAGAGTGATCGGTTTCGTCGGGTTCGACGGCGGTAGTCTTAAAAAGCTTTGTGATATATCGGTATGCGTGGAAACTCCTCACGGGGAGTACGGGCCGGTTGAAGACATTCATATGGTGCTTGATCATCTGATAGCAAACTGGCTGCAATATAAAATGAGGGCATTGAGGCCATTGCAGGTGTCGGATACGACAGAAGGGAGAGGTGCTCGATGAATAGCAATGAGCTGAAGTTCTTCTCCGGCGTCGAGCACAGGTTTAGTGACGCATCACAGCTACCAGTGTGGTATCTGATCAAGTGCCTGTATGTCAAGTTGCGCAGGAAGACATGGGGGCGATTATTGGATAGAAATGCCCGTCTTGCGTGGACAGTAACAGCCGTGAGTGACGCGCATGGTCCGGCAGACAATGTTCGGAATTATCTCGAGCGGCGGACGATACGTAAAGTGCTGAAAAGTATTCTCACTGCGGGCAAGGTTTCGGCGGCGTGCGAGGTAGGATGTGGATACGGACGTATGATAATGGTGCTCAGCGAGTTTGCTAACCAGGTTGTCGGATTTGAACGCGAACCTGAGCTTGTACGTATGGGACGAGAGCTTCAGCCTGACGTTAATTTTGTTCAGTGCGACGATCTGCGGCGGATCCCCGAAAAGGCAGGAAACGTTTTTGATATTGCGATGACCTGCACTGTGTTGCAGCATTTAACAGATGAGATGTGTGCCCAAGTTTTAGCGGGCATAAAGAAAATTGTACCGTCCGGCTATGTTTTGCTTATCGAGAAAACTGAAACTGAGCTCGTAACGGTTAATATCACTGATGGAGATAGTTTTATCAGCAGGGCGCGGTCCGTAATGGATTACGAGAGCATGATGAAGCCGTATGTCCTAATGAAACAGTGTGAACGGGTGCTCGAACCCATATACCGAAACAAACGTCCGGGTGTGTGTATGTTGTTCGCGTCCCCAGACCGGTCAAAAAACTCAGGTATGCAATGAAAGTCCTCATTGGTCCTTCTTCTTTTGCTGAGCTCGACAAGGCGCCGCTCAAAGCGCTCGCGGACGCAGGGTGCGAGGTCATAGAGAACCCGTACAGGCGCAAGCTGACGAAAGCGGAGCTGTTCCAGCTGCTTCCTGGCGTGAAGGGGCTTATTGCCGGGCTCGAGCCCCTCGACCGCGAAGTGTTGCAGCGGTCAGAACTGAGGGTCATATCACGATGCGGCACGGGGATGTCGAATGTTGACCTCGATGCTGCGCGTGAGATGGGGATTGTCGTTAGGAACACGCCGCTTGCACCGGTTGAAGCCGTGGCGGAGCTGACGATCGGTGCTCTACTGTGCCTGATCAGGAATATCTGTCTCATGGATGCCGCCATGCATCGCGGAGAATGGAAGAAGGTCATTGGCCGGCAGCTTCAGGACATGACGGCGGCGGTTATCGGCGTGGGGAACATTGGCGGCAGATTAAGTGAGCTGCTGCGGGCGTTCGGATGCGGAGTTCTGGGAGTTGACCCTGCGCGCTCCGATGATGCCAACGGCGTGCCTATCGTGGAACTCGATGAGGCGCTTGCGCAAGCCGATGTCGTCTTGTTGCATTGCAGCGGCGAGAGATGTGTGATCGGCAAGAGGGAGTTTGGTATCATGAAGAAAGGCGCATATCTCTTGAACGCGGCGCGCGGCGGCTTGGTCGACGAAGCGGCTCTCCTCGCGGCATTGGAGAATAAGACTCTCGCGGGCGCCTGGATCGATACCTTTGTGCATGAACCGTACGGCGGGACACTTGCACGGTGCCCAAATGTGATCTTGACGCCGCACATAGGTTCCTACACAGCTGAGTGCCGGAGCAGGATGGAGAAGGAAGCGGTGCAGAATCTTCTCGGAGTGTTGAAATGATGCCCCACAAAACGAGTTCATTGCTGTCGCTGGCAGTACAGGCCGCAAAGAAGTCGGCAGAGGTGTTGCTGCGTGATCATGCTGCCAACCGGATCGTCGATCTCTCCACAAAACGCGACATCAAGATAGCCGCGGACAAACGCTCCGAAAAAGTGATTGCGGATATCCTCCTGCGCGGCGCTCCTTATTCCGTGCTTTCCGAGGAAAGAGGCTGTATCCGCAACAAGAAAGACCGCCAGCAACAGATCCGCTGGATCGTCGACCCGCTCGACGGGAGTCTCAACTATTATCGCGGCATCCCCCTCGGGTGCGTATCGATCGCGCTCTGGGACGGAGAAACCCCCATACTTGGCGTTATCTATGATTTCAACAGGAAGGAATGTTTTGCCGGTGTTGTAGGAGGAGAGGCGCGTCTTAATGGAAAGATCATAAAGGTAAGCACGGTAAGCAAGAAGTCGGACGCGGTGCTGTGCACCGGGTTCCCGTCTGCAACGGACTTTTCGGCCCCTGTCCTGAAAGGATTTGTTCAGGATATCAGAACATACAAAAAGGTCAGGCTTTTGGGATCCGCGGCACTTTCGCTCGCGTATGTTGCGTGCGGGCGTGTAGATGTGTATCGGGAGAATAATATTCATTTGTGGGATGTCGCTGCTGGAATTGCGATTGTAAAATCTGCCAACGGCACATGTGCATACGCACATGCAGGTAAAAAACATCAGTATAATGTTAGCGCAACGAATACTTTGCAGGTTGTGGATAAATTGTAGTTATGCAACTGACGGTGCTTTATTCATATTGCGAAGATGCCGAGCTTCCGGAGGGGCCGATACTCAGTTTTTTGCGGCCTTCTGAAGAAGATGCACTCTCGAATGTAGCCGGAGCAGTCTTTTATTGTGGGAGGGAAGAGATAGATCGTATTCGTGAACAAGTCCGAAAGCGTTATATTGACATCGTAGCACGTATCAGCTCCACGCCCTGTAAACGAAGAACCCTCAGGCAAGCGCTGGCGTGCCCCGGGCAAGGTAACCCCTGGTGGTATCATAAAGTTAGCCAGAGAGATCCTGGTCGCGATAGGACTTTTGATGCGATGCTCCATATATCGACTATTATAGGTATTGCCGAGAAGCATGCAATCAATAGGATAGTCTTTTACGGAGGGAATAAAGAAATCAAGGATGTTGTCTCTTCGAAGTATCAAGTGCATGTTGTTGGTTCGCAACAGACATTGTTTTATTCCAATTATGTTTTAAGGGCGCTTGCGTCAAGAGTTTTACAAGCATTGAGGAGTCTAAAGGATCAAATAATCCTGTTTTCAATGCCTCGAGTAAAAGATAGTTCGTGCGATGTCCTGTTTCAAGGGTTCTGGGACTGGAGCGTAGAGCATGATGTTGTAAATCAGTGTCCTAAAGATCATTATTTTAAGTCCTTGATTACTAAAATAACTGCGAATGGTAAAAAGTGTGGTTGGCTGCTCTGGCTTGATTACAAACGAAAACCGCAAGAGTATAAGAGAAGGTTGTCTGATGTTTTGATCCCGATACGTAAACATAAAGAATTTATATTAGCGCAAAAATATCTAAGATTTCGCGATATCGCCTGTGCATATCTTGATATGCGCCCTTTGGTTCGGTATATGCGTTTTTCCATGCATCCAGAGTTTCGAGAAATATTTAAATATGAATCGCTAGATTATTTGCCGATTTTTCGAAAAAGCCTCTTTTATTATTTCCTGAACGGAATGTTGCCGCAATTCAGCCTTATGGAGACTTCATACAAACGTGCATTTGCAGGCCTGAAGCCGCGAGTGGGGATGACCTTTTTGGAGTTTTTCCCGCAAGCACGCGCTTTTTATGAAGGGGGTAGGCGAGGTTGCAGGGAAAGTTCGTTTGCTGCCATGCAGCATGCAAGTTATGGGAGGGAAAAAACATTAGGGATTGTCGATGCGGATCGCGAGTTTAATGGCCATCCGGATAATATTGCTCTGCCGGCGCCAGATGTCATTTTTGCTATGGGTGAATTGGGAAAAGAAATATTTACTGAGGATGGATTTCCTGAAAGCAGAATATTCTTAACAGGTTCATCGAGATACGAATCATTAGTGAAGGAAACGACTTTTAACATTGAAAACCGTAACGAAGTAGATCCGCATGATACCAATATTCTCTTAGTTACAACATTGGGATTTCCGTTGGAATGGGAACTTGTTGATGCGGTATCAACAGCTTGTCGGGGTCTCCCGAATGTTCGTATTCGTTTGAGGAGCCATCCCTTCGAGAAAATAGAGAATCAGCCGTGCTTTAAGAAATATTCGCATATCATTGAACCGACATCGGGACCGCTAGATCAGGATCTGATGAAAGCAGACCTGTTACTGTTCACTTATTCAACTGTTGCCGAGGAGGCGTATATTCGGGGAATCCCTGTGTGGCAATGGATTCCTCTTGGATTTAACGGCTCTGTTTTTAGAGACATACCTGTCGTCCCGAAGCTTTATAATGTTAACGAACTGCGTGAGTTGCTTGCTGTTTTTACTAAGAATCGCGGAGCATTTCAAGTGACCATGAGTAATAGAGATATGGTTGAGAAAAGATGTTTTTATAAAGCTGATCAATCTTCTTCAATCCGTATAGCGGATCATTTGATGTGTATATTAAGTGATCGGGAATGTATAACCAGCCGATATGGTCATCATATTAATCGTTGTATTTAGTAGGGTGGGTTCTCATGGAGATTTCGGCAGTAAGTGTTCTTATGCCTGTATTTAATGGAGCAAAATACCTGCATCAGTCAATAGAAAGCATTCTTAACCAAACGTACGAAAATTATGAATTTATTATTATTAATGACGGTTCTTGTGATGGTTCGTTAGATATTATACGAGACTATGCTCGGCATGATCGCAGGATAAAGGTAATAGACCAGCAGAATATCGGTTACGTTGATGCGCTGAAAAATGGGATAGGTGTTGCACGCGGTGAATGGATTTTTAGGATGGATCAGGATGATGTATCATACCCCGAACGGCTTGAGATTCAACTTGAAGCGATTAAAAGAGATCCATCAATAGTGCTTGTCGGAGGATGGTGTCGTCAAATCAGTGAAAATGACAAAGCAATAAAAATAAACAAATACGCAGCCACCGCTAAAAAGCTAATTAAACAAGCTTTAAAAGGCGGCATGTTTATTCCACATTCATCTGCCTGCTTTTCACGGGCAGCATATATGCGAGTTGGTGGATACAGGGCTCGACTGTACCTTGCTGAGGATTTGGATCTATGGCTGAGGCTGAGTGATGTCGGAACTGTTTATTGCTGTCAGGACGTTTTGGTGGATATTAAAATACATAATCAAAGTGCGTCGCGAATGAACCGAAGACGACAGTCCGTTAGTGCGATGATTGCGATGATGAGTTATTTTCTGCGAAAAGATGGGCTTCAAGATGTAGTGAACGCTGGAGATAATGACTGGTTGATTTTTAAAGAGTGGGCTGAAAACGAAATGGAAAGAAAAGGGGTTTTTCAGAGAAACGAGGTCTGGTGCAATTTATGGTGTTATTGGCATAGTCGCTCAAAAGGTTCAAAATATAAATTCATTATATCCTTGTTCAAAGATTTAAGGAGCGTGATGGAGCTAATATCATTTGGTAGATATCCAGCTAAAAAATTTGCCTTGTCCACTACCGTCCGGTTATAAGTTGAATAATTCAAATTGGTAATAGGGGGAACGAAGGCAGAGAAACTCGAAAGAAGCGAAGAACCTGAGAGCGGCTCGTGTTTGCTATAAAGCTCGGAAAGGTTTTTCAGCAGACCCCACATAGGTTTCTGAAACTACAGGAGAAGAAGGTGAAGTGATGCGTAGATATGCAGACATTACCGGCATACCCTATACGAGAGTGCTGACATTTGTGTTCATGTTAGCGCTGTCGTTTATCGCGATATTCGATGATGGCACACATTGTTTTTTCTCGCGGGAAGCCATGTGGATCGCGATGGGGCTGGGGGTCGTCATTTTCATAATATCTCTTATTAGTGATCTTTTTCTTAGCCTGTATGCGATCTTATTCTGCGCCTTCTTCTTGCAGCGGATTGTGGTGATATATTTCTTCCCTGAAGAGTTGGATTATCAGCGCCATCTACAGTATGAGCAGAGTACGTTTGTGACGGCTATGCTCTTTCTGCTGGGTAGTTCCATCTCAGTTTTGTTAGGGTATTTGTTTGCCCGCAAGCGGAGCATTATGTCGTCCGCAAATAAAACCAAAGATGATGCTTCGCTCTCCGCAATAACGATTTTTCAAAGAAAAACGTCAATCGAAGAACTGTTTAATTATTACTTTTACGTGGCATTCCCGCTTGTGCTCCTTAGATTATCGCTCATGCTGTTTGCAGGTGTGGGTGTGACGTCGTTAGCGTTTGACAGAGGTTGGGCGCTAATCTACCGTATAAGCGATTTGTCATCATCGTTTAGTGTATGTGCATTTGTTGTTATCCTACTTGAAAAATGTGCGCCAAAGATAAGGAAAATGGCGTTCACCATAATATGCCTCAATTTCATTGTACTGATAGTGGGCACATCTAAGACAAGCCTGTTTATGCTTTATGTGAATTATCTGCTTGCATGTGTATTATTGCGCAAACAGGTAACGCAAAGAGCAGTGCTTATAGGCGTTGGTATCTTTGTGGTTACTTTTTATGTGTACGCGCCGGTAGCGACTATGATGCGATCCTGGTTGGTTGCGATTAACTCAGTCGGGATATATGATGCTACGATTGTATTTACGCAGGCGATGCACTCGTATCGCGCTGACTTGTCTCACAGTGCATTTTTTTTCATGCAGCGTCTCGGAGGGTTTGACTGGCTGGTTGCGTTTCTCAGTTGTGGCAGGGATGTTTTTCCGTGGTGGGTTTCTTTTAGTGGCTTTATGATCGAGATTGTGAATTCATTGGTTCCGGGTGATCTGATCGTGGTGCCCGGTTATATCTCGGTATCGAAAATTATGCCGATGATGTTCCGAGGGTACGCTTCGTTAGACGATTTTATCGGACATGCTGAGAATATGGGTGTGTTTAGTATGGCTTATGTGTATTTTACTATATGGGGTGCTATGATTTTCTTTTTTATCTGGGCGTATATTTCGGTAAAAATATTGAGATCCACCGTGAGTGTCGTTATAAAGTTGCTTTATTTGACATGCTTTGTCATGACACTTTTTGCGGGAGGGTCTCTTGTAACGTCCGTAGCACGTTTTTATGAAGCGTTGCTTATGATTCTGTTCTGCTACATCATGATGCAATTTAATGCGAGAAAAGCGGTGCCGCGTAATGTTATTCGTAAGCAGTATGTATCGAAATAAGCATTGTTTGTTCCGGCTGGGCATAGGAAGAATGCGTGATGAAATTAGCAATTCTTAATCTCACGAACGGCGGTATATGCGGCGGATATAAAAAGTATCTCAAGGAGATCCTGCCCCGGCTTGATGCGCATCCATCCATCGAGCACATACTGTGCGCGTCGCCTTTTGACCTGAGCTTATTTGCTGACATAGATAGTTTTCGCAAGACCGAAGTCATTGGTTGTAGACCATTTTATATGCAACGCTTATTTCCTGGAGCGTTGCATGTGCGGGTGAAGGACTTTTCGCCGGACGTTATTTTTGTGCCGGTTGCTCGTTATTTCCGGTCGGGTGATGTTCCTGTTGTTACGATGCTGCAAAACGCTTTCCCCTTGGTGTCTTCTTGGCAGGACAAAATACCTTTTCCCATTCGGGCGAGGCATTTTATGATGAGAATTGCAGCCAGGGAGGCGCTTGTTAGTAGTACTCGCGTTGTTGCCGTGTCGGAGTTTGTACGCGCCAGGATGGTGGAAAGGATGGGGCTGAATAATGACAATATAGTCGTAATACCTTTTGGCTCATCGGCGACGACGAGTAAAAGAAGCGTGAGACCTTTAAAGTTGCCGCCCGGGTATGAAGACGAATTTATATTTGCTGCGGGAGGATTCGAACCTTACAGAGGATATGATGATCTGATAGAAGCTTGTTGCGGTTTTTTGAGGGATCGGCCCGGTTGCCGAGGCGTCGCTATTGCAGGTGGCTGCCGGCCTCAGATGGTATGGTACAAGAAGAAGATAACAAAAATGATTGTGGACTACGGGCTTTCCGGCCGTGTGGTATTGCTGGGGGAACTTGCTCCTGAAGAGATGGCCTGGTGTTACGACAAGTGCAGGGTGTTTGCTATGACGAGCAAGGTGGAGATATTCTCGATGATTGCCGCTGAGAGCCTTGCCCATGGATGTGTAACTGTTGCTAGTAGCGCTGCGTGCCTTCCTGAAGTTTATGGAGATACTGCTATATATTATTTACCGGGCAACACATCTTTATTGTGTGATGGCCTGAAGAAAGCTTTCTGTCTTGATGCATCTGAGAGACGTTCTCTCGGGGAACGGGCGCGACAAAGGGCGCATAACTTTACGTGGGATAGTTGTGCAAGCCGTACTTATGACTTGCTTGAAGAAACTAAGAGAGCTAGAGGGTTATGAATGCCAATAGGAATTTGATTGTCACGGGATCATCGGGACTTATCGGGTCTGCCGTGGTTGATGAACTTGCCGGTGATTTTGACGCGGTGTATGGAATAGATAACAACATGAGGGCGTCTTTTTTTGCCCGTCGGGCGATACTAGATGAAATCAGAGAAGATTGAAGGCGTTATCCGGGATGGGATATCACGAGGTCCCTTGACGATATATTTCTTGAATCCACCAGTCGTGGAAAACGAGATAGTGCTGTGCGCAATATTTCGATAATTGATCGCTATTACCCTCCAAATCCTGCCATATCCGGCGAAATGGCCTGCGATATGGCAACGCACATCATTCAATCTTTTCCCGACGTCAAGGTCACGGCGCATTATGTTGATGTGAGCTACCTTGGCGGCGGATCTCAGATGCGGGTTGCCGGGGGGGCTCTCTTCATTTCGTCCCCTGTACGCCGGCAGGAAAAAGATGCCCCGGCTGATGAGCAGTTTATATGAGGGGCATAAACTGGCGGCAAACGGTTTGAAGGGAGCAGATTTATTAATCGCACTTTCAGATCCTCCGTTGCTCTGCTATTGGGCGAGCCTCCTCTCGGCAAGGAAAAAGGTGCCGTGGATCTATTATTGCATGGACTGCTATCCGGATGTTTTTGTGGCGGGAGATTTATTAAGCAGAACTAATCCGATATGTACATATATAAAAAGATCCATGAGTGAAAATCCCCCCGGTTTGCTGATCGCGCTCGGTAAAGGGCAGGCCGGATTAATACAATCGGGCTTCGATGCTGCCATCCAGCACGTTATTCTGCCGTGCGGCGTCCATGATGAAGAGATGGCGGTACAATCCCCGGCGTGGAAAGAAGATGACGGAAAGATTTATTTCGGGTATATCGGAAATCTCGGGGAAGCGCATTCGGCAGACTTTATCACGGATTTCATTAACATCCTGGATGGCGGCAAGCATAAACTGATACTGAGTGTGTACGGGAGCAAGGCGCGGGAGACGCTTTGCGCGGTGAAAGGGCATCCAGCCGTAGCAATAGTTGATTCGTTGAAGCGTGAGGAACTCCATTATATTGATGTCCATCTGGTCAGCTTGCTCCCGAGTTGGACGCATGTGAGTGTGCCGTCCAAGGCAGTGAGCGCGGTGTGTGCGGAGAGTGCAATTATTTTTAACGGTAAGCGAGATGTGGATACCTGGCAGATGCTCGGAGAAGCGGGCTGGATTGTCGAAGAGTTTTCTGATCGGCAGGTAAGGCGGAGTGTCATACATTCAATTTTATCAGAAATAAGCGACAGTCCGGTTCTTCGGAACAAAAAAGAAGCAGCAGGTATTATTAAGAAAAAGCTGTTGGATATGTATAATACTTCCTATGATTCTATAATCGGGTGGATAAATGACAGGGTTTGCGTATGAAACTCGCAGTGACGGGCGGCTCGGGATGCTTGGGGCAGGCTTTGATCGGCAAGCTTTTGTCGAACAGCCATTCTATCAACACATTGACCGTGAAGGGTGATAAGTCTCTTACGATAAAAAATCCGTTGTTACATGTTATAGGTGGTGACCTTGAAGATGATTGTGCGCTAGCTGATTTATTGGACCGGAGCGAAGCGTTGTTTCACCTGGCTGCAAAAGTGCACGATGCGCATGGCCGGCGGGAAGATTTTGCCAGGATCAATTATGAA
>Ga0351843_1102_pt1 | contig 30858 bp, 30 predicted proteins | sample TotcelHFGM3001L4_FD_206878 | JGI IMG/M metagenome (GOLD analysis project Ga0351843, IMG submission 206878) | Enriched cells from coal bed in the Powder River Basin, Montana, United States - Total cells FGM rep1 HSBNCT.FGM.300.1.L4 ...
GGGAAAAAATATCTCGATTTTTTCCCGGGGTGGGGCGTCAGCGGCCTGGGGCACTGTCATCCGATGCTCGTCGCGGCCGTCAAAAAGCAGTCCGAGAAGCTCATACACGTGTCGAACAACTATTACAACGAGCTCCAGGGAAAGGTGGCGGAGGCCATTTCGAAGGAATCGTTCGGCGGACGGGTTTTTTTCTGCAACAGCGGTGCGGAAGCGAACGAGGCGGCGATCAAGCTGGTCCGCAAGCACGGGTCGAGAAAAGGCCGCTACGAGATCATCACGATGACCGACTCGTTCCACGGCAGAACGCTGGGGGCGATCACCGCGACGGGACAGGAAAAATACCACGCGGGGTTCCAGCCGCTCGTGCCGGGGTTCCGGTACGTGAAGCTCGGCGACCTTGACGAGCTCAAGAGGGCGATCGGCCCGAAGACGGCCGCGGTCATGATCGAGCCGATCCAGGGCGAAGGCGGGATCAACATCGAGAACAAAGAGTATTATCAGGCTTTGCGGAAGATCTGCGATCAGCACGGACTGCTCCTCGTGTTCGACGAAGTGCAGACGGGGATGGGGCGTACCGGGAAGATGTTCTGTTACCAGCATTACGGCGTGACCCCGGATGTCATGACGCTGGCGAAGTGCCTTGGCGGCGGCGTGCCGATCGGCGCGATGGCGGTAAAGAAAGAACTGTCGCCGGTCCTCAGCCCGGGGACGCACGCCTCGACCTTCGGCGGAAGCCCGCTGGCGTGCGCCGCGTCGCTGGCTGTTTTTGAGGCGATCAAAAAATTGAAGCTGTTGAAAAACGCCGCGGAGATGGGGGCCTATCTGCGCAAAAAGCTCCTGAACCTCGCCGAAGACTATCCGTGCATCAAGGATGTCAGAGGGCTCGGGCTGATGATCGGCGTTGAGCTCGACCGCGACGGTGCTGATATCGCCCGTCACTGCATGGACAAGGGCCTCCTGATCAACTGCACGAACGTCAAGGTCCTGCGGTGGATGCCGGCGTTGAACGTCAGGAAAGCGGAGGTCGACAACGCGATCGCGATCTTCGAGAGTGTTTTGAAAGGGATATAAATGGAAATGAAGAATTTGATATCACTGGCCGAGGTGCCGCCGTCCGCCATTGATGAGATCCTCTCGCTGGCCGCGCGGCTGAAAAAGAAGAACCTGCCGGACCTGCTGAAGGGGAAGGCGCTGGGGCTGGTCTTTAAGAAATCGTCGACGCGCACCCGGGTGTCGTTCGAGGTCGCGATCCATCAGCTCGGCGGCTATGCGATCTTCCTGCGGACGGAAGACGTCCAGATCGGCAGGGGAGAGACGGTGTCGGACACGGCGAAAGTGCTGTCGCGCTATCTCGACGGCATGGTGATCCGGACGTTCGACCACAACGAAATTATCGAGTACGCGAAGAACGCGACGATACCGGTGATCAACGGGCTGACCGACCTGTCGCACCCGTGCCAGGTGTTGTGCGACCTCTTTACGATCAAAGAAAAAAAGAAAAAGCTCGCGGGGCTCAAGGTCGCCTATATCGGCGACGGTTCGAACAACATGGCGCATTCGTGGATATTCGCCGCCATAAAGACGGGGATCGACCTGTCCATCGCGACGCCGGGGAAATATCCGCCGGCGGAGATCATCCGGAAGATCGCGCGGGGTTTCGGGTGCCAGAAGGGCTCGTATGTCGTTACGGATGACCCCGATGCGGCGGCCCGCGGCGCTGACGTGATCTATACCGACGTGTGGGTAAGCATGGGGCAGGAGAAGGAGCGGCAGAAGAAGCTCAGGGATCTCAAAAAGTATCAGGTGAACGGCAGGCTTCTCGCGCTGGCGAAGAAGGATTGCATGGTGATGCACTGCCTCCCGGCGCACCGCGGCGAAGAGATCACCGCAGACGTGATCGACGGGAAGAATTCGGTCATCTTCGACCAGGCGGAGAACCGCCTGCACGTGCAGAAGGCGATATTGGCGCTGTTGATGAAGTGAGGATGTTGCGTGCCGTGTTCTCGATTACCGTGAAAACGGGAACCGGGAGCATGATGCCGCACAGAGAGATAGAGTTCTCGGTCCCTGCTTTCCAGGGATGACAGAACAGTATATACGGAGGAAGTAATGAAAAAGGTCGTACTTGCTTACTCGGGCGGGCTGGACACGTCGATCATCATTAAATGGCTCAAAGAAACGTACCGGTGCGAGGTGATCGCCTTTGCCGCGGATCTCGGACAGGGGAAGGAGCTGACCGGGCTGGAGGAAAAGGCCCTGAAGACCGGCGCGAGCAAGATCTACATTGAAGACCTGCGCGAGGAGTTCGTCAGGGATTTTGTGTTCCCGGTCATCAAGGCGGGGGCGGTCTACGAGGGGGTGTATCTCCTCGGGACGTCGATCGCCCGGCCGCTGATCGCGAAAAGGCAGATCGAGATCGCGCACAAGGAGAATGCGGACGCGGTATCGCACGGCGCGACGGGGAAAGGGAACGACCAGGTCCGGTTCGAGCTGACCTATTACGCGCTTGATCCGAAGATCACGGTCATCGCCCCGTGGCGGGAGTGGGATTTCGATTCCCGGGAGTCGCTCATCGACTACGCGAAGAAGCACGGCATCCCGGTGCCGGTCACCAAGGAGAAGCCGTATTCGAGCGACCGGAACCTTTTTCACATCAGTTTCGAAGGCGGGATCCTCGAGGACCCATGGAACGAGCCGGCGAAAGACATGTTCGTGCTGTCAAAGGCGCCGGAAGACGCGCCCGACAAGCCGACCTATGTCGAGATAGAATTTGAGAGAGGGACGCCAGTCGCGGTGAACGGCGAAAAACTTACGCCCTTTACACTGTTGAGCCTGCTGAACGAGATCGGAGGCGAAAACGGCATCGGGCGCGTCGACCTGGTGGAGAACCGGTTTGTCGGGATGAAGTCGCGCGGCGTCTATGAAACGCCGGGCGGGACGATCCTGCACGCCGCGCACCGGGCGGTCGAATCGATCACGATGGACCGTGAAGTGATGCGTCTGCGTGATTCGCTCATCCCGAAATACGCGGAGCTGGTCTATTACGGCTTCTGGTATTCGCCGGAAATGGAATTGATGAACGCGATGGTTGAGGAATCGCAGAAGAATGTCAGCGGCGTTGCGCGGCTGAAACTGTACAAAGGGAACTGTACCGTTGCCGGCAGGAAATCAGACCGCTCGCTCTATCGGGCCGACATCGTGACCTTCGAGCAGGACCGGGGCGCCTACAATCAGAAAGACGCGGAAGGGTTCATCAAGCTCAACGCGCTGCGGCTGAAGATCAGGAAGATGCTTGAAGCATAAAGGACACGTTATGGCAGAGAAATTATGGGGCGGCCGGTATTCGAAGGAGACCGATAAGCTGGTCGAGGCGTTCACCGAGTCGATATCTTTTGACTCGCGGCTCGCGCAATACGACATCCAGGGAAGCGCGGCGCACGCGAAGATGCTGGCGAAGTGCGGGATCATCTCCGCCAAGGAGAGGGACGCGATCGTCAAAGGGCTCGAGGCCGTCTCGAAAGAGATAGCGGCGGGGACGTTTGTCTTTGACCCGGCGCTCGAAGACGTCCACATGAACATCGAGAGCGCGCTCACCAAGCGGATCGGCAAGGCGGGCGAAAAACTGCACACCGCGCGGAGCCGGAACGACCAGGTGGCGCTTGACCTGCGGCTCTATCTCCGGGACAACGTTTCCCGGATCATCACGCTGATCTGCGGGATCCAGAAGTCCTTCGTGGGGCTCGCGCAAAAGTACCATACAGACATCATTCCGGGCTACACGCACATGCAGCACGCTCAGCCGGTGTTGTTCGCCCACCACCTGCTTGCGTATGTCGAGATGTTTGAGCGGGACAAGGGGCGGCTGGCCGATTCGCTTGCACGGATCAATGTCCTGCCGCTCGGCGCGTGCGCCCTCGCGGGGACAGGCCTGCCGATCGACCGCGAGTTTACCGCGAAGGAGCTCGGCTTCAAGGCGGTCGCGCGAAACAGCATGGACGCGGTCGCCGACCGGGATTTCGCGATTGAATTCTTGAGCAATGCCGCGCTGATCGGGATGCATCTTTCGCGGGTCTGCGAGGAGATGGTCCTGTGGGCCGGTTCCGAGTTCAGGGTCATTGAGATCGACGAGGCGTACTGCACCGGGTCGAGCATCATGCCCCAGAAAAAGAACCCGGACATCGCGGAGCTCGTGCGGGGCAAGACGGGACGGCTCTACGGGAACCTCGTCAGCGTTATGGTGATGATGAAGGGCCTGCCGATGGCGTACAACCGGGACATGCAGGAAGACAAAGAGCCGGTGTTCGATTCCGTCGATACGATCGCGTCATCGCTGGCCGTTGTTGCCGGGATGGTCGGGAATCTCCAGCTCAAGGAGCACCGGCGGGCGAAGTTTGACGGCGATTTTTCGTACGCGACGGACATGGCCGAGTATCTCGTCAAGAAGGGGGTGCCCTTCCGGAAGGCGCACAAGGTGGTCGGCCGGCTCGTGTCGTACTGCATCGACAAAGGGGTTGAGATGTACCACCTCGATATGCAGACGCTGAAGCAGTTTGCCCCCGAATTTGACGGGGACATTTACCGGGTGATGGACATCTGCGCCTGCGTCAGCTCGAAGAAGTCTTCGGGCGGGACGGCCCAGAAAAACGTCGAAAAGGCGCTGGCGGACTGGAAACGAAAACTAACATAGGCACGGGGGCGGACGGGCCGCCTGCGGAAGGCGCCGTCATGGTGTCATGCCCGTGAAAACGGGGATCTGGAGCGCTGTGTTTCATGGAAGGACGCGGCCCCGGGTCCCTGCGTGCGCGGGGATGGGATGCAGGGCGGCTGATGTGCCTAGTCATTCAGGAGTGATATGCACGACTTTACATACAAAGGGTCGAAATTGTTCGTTGAGAACGTGGCGGTCGAGTCGATCGTCGAGAAGACCGGGACGCCGGCGTTTATATACAGCTACAAGACGCTGGCCGACCATTTCCTGAAACTGCGCAAGGCGTTCAGTCCCGTTGACGCCCTGATCTGCTACTCGATCAAGTCAAATTCAAATATCGCCGTTGTGCGCGCCCTGCAGAAGCTCGGGAGCGGGTTCGACGTGGTAAGCGGCGGCGAGCTTTTTCGCGCGTGCGCTGCCGGCGCCGACCCGAAAAAGATCGTGTTTGCCGGCGTCGGAAAAAGCAGGGAAGAGATAGAATTCGCGCTGAGGAAGAGGATACTCTTCTTTACGGTGGAGTCCGGGCAGGAGCTGGAGACGATCGCTGAAGTTGCCGGGGAAATGGGGGCTGTCGCGCCGGTCGCGCTCCGCGTGAACCCCGACGTCGACCCCCAGACGCACCAGTATATCTCGACCGGCAAGAAAGAGAACAAGTTCGGACTTGATTTTAAGCTGGCCTACGACCTGTACCGCGACATCAGCGGGATGAAAACGGTGAAGGCGGTCGGCGTGCACATGCACATCGGTTCGCAGATAACGGCGGTCGACCCGTATCTGGCGGCGCTCGACAAGATGGCCCCTTTTATAGAGAGCCTGAAGCCGTTGAAGATCGATCTGAAATATTTTGACATAGGCGGCGGGCTCGGGATCATCTATCACGGCGAAACGCCGCAGACGGCGGACAGTTTCGCGCGGGAAGTCCTGCCGCGGCTGAAAAAGCTCGACCTGAAGATCGTCATCGAACCGGGCAGGTTTATTTCGGGCAATGCCGGCATCCTGGCGGCGCGGGTCCGGTACGTCAAGAAGGCCGGGAAACACTTTGTTATCGTCGACGCGGGGATGAACGACCTGATCAGGCCGTCGCTGTACAGCGCCTATCACGAAATCCTCCCGCTGAACAGGATGACCGGCAGGAAAGTGCCGACGGACGTGGTGGGGCCGATCTGCGAAAGCGGCGATTTCTTCGCGAAAGACCGGATGATGCCGGACGTGAAGCCCGGCGACTACGTGGCGGTGATGAGCGCCGGCGCGTACGGCTTCTCGATGTCTTCGAACTACAATTCACGGCCGCGGGCCTGCGAGATACTGGTGAAGGGGAAAGAGTGCTTCATGATCCGGGAGCGCGAGACCTACCGGGATCTGACGAAGAAGGAAAAAATACCGAAATTCCTGAAATGATGCAAACGGCAGGGGCGCGGCGCCTGCGAGTAAGATTAAGAGGGACGCAATGAAAAAAGAGATCAAGTTTACCAAGATGTCGGCGGCGGGAAACGATTTTGTCCTGATCGACAACCGTTCCAAGACGGTCAAGAACGACCTCAAGCGTTTCGCGCGCAAGATCTGCGATAGAAAAGACGGAGTCGGCGCCGACGGCCTTATCCTGGTCGAGGAATCAAAAAAGGCGGATTTCAAGATGAGGATATTCAACCGGGACGGCTCCGAGGCGGAGATGTGCGGCAACGGCGCGCGGGCGTGCGCACAGTTTGCGTACGATGACAGGATCGCCGGCGGGTCGATGTCGTTTACCACACTGGCCGGGATGATCGAGGCGCGTGTCCTGAAAGACGGTGTCTCGCTCAAGATGGTGAGCCCGAAAAGCGTCAGGAAACATATCCCCATCAACGTGAAAGGAAGGAAATTCGAGTTTCACTCGATCGACACCGGCGTGCCGCACGCGGTCGTTTTTCTCTCGAAACTTGACGACCTCGATGTCGACGCGTTTGGCTGTTTCATCAGGCACCACAAGGAGTTTCAGCCGCGCGGGACAAATGTCAATTTTGTCCGGCTGATCGATGCGCATACGATCGAGGTCCGGACGTACGAGCGTGGCGTCGAGGGCGAGACGCTGGCGTGCGGGACCGGCTCGACGGCCTCGGCCATACTCGCCGCGGCGCTGAAGGGGTGCATTTCTCCGGTGAATGTCCGCGTGCGCAGCGGGGACATCCTGACGATCGGTTTCAAGAGCGCCGCGGAAGGGCGCTATGAGGACGTGTTCCTCAAAGGGCCCGCGGTGGAGATATTCAAAGGGACGTTGTCCTAGAGAGTAATGACCAATGACCCAATGACCACATCCCGGCATGGTGGCCGCCGGACGTTGGTGGTTGGCCGTTAAAACGGAGGTTAGTCTATGTTCAGCGGATCGATCGTGGCGCTTGTGACGCCCTTCAAGCAGGGGAAAGTAGATTACGACAAAATCGCGGAGTTGTGCGAATTCCACATTGCAAACGGGACCAGCGCGATCGTGCCCTGCGGTACGACCGGGGAAGCGCCGACGCTCGATTATGACGAACACAAAAAAGTGATCGAAGTCGTGATCCGGACCGTCGGGGGGCGTGTCCCGGTGATTGCCGGGACGGGGTCGAACAGCACGGCCGAGACGCTGATGCTGACCGCATACGCGAAACAGGCGGGAGCGGCGGCAGCCCTCATCACGACGCCGTATTATAACAAGCCGACGCAGAAGGGGCTCTACGAGCATTACAAGCAGATCAACGACACGGTGGATTTGCCGGTCGTCATATACAATGTCCCGGGAAGGACCGGGGTCTCGATCGCGCCCGAAACGGTGGCGAAGCTGTCACAACTCAAGAACATGGTTGCGGTCAAAGAGGCTTCCGGGAGCGTCGACCAGGTGTCGGCGATCCTGTCGCTGTGCGATATAACCGTTCTGTCGGGTGACGATTCCCTGACCCTGCCGATGATCGCGGTCGGGGCGAAAGGGATCATCTCGGTCGCCGCTAATATCGTCCCGAAGGACACGAGCGACCTGTGCGCGCACGCCCTGAAAGGCGATTATCGGAAAGCGATGGCGCTCCACTATACACTGTTCAATCTGTGCAAGGCGCTTTTCATCGAGACGAACCCGATCCCGGTCAAGACGGCGATGGCGATGCTGGGGATGATCGAGGAAGAATTCCGCCTGCCGCTGTGCTCGATGAGCGACGATAACAAGGCGAAGCTCAAGGCGGTGCTCAAGGGATACGGGCTGTTGCAGTAATTTCAAGCTGTTGTACCGGGGGCGCAGTATAATACATTTCGTGATGGTCATTGCGCGTTGGCCCGGGCAATTCGACAAGGACGTATCCGCGGTCATTATCAGAGCGGAACGAAAATATAGGGGAGGGATCAATGGTAAGAGTGGTTATATGCGGCGCGTGCGGCAGGATGGGCAAAAGGATCGTTGCCTGCGCCGCTGAAGACAAAGAGTTCACGGTCGCCGGCGCGGTCGAACACAGAGGCCATCCGGACCAGGGAAAAGATATCGGGGAATTGTCCGGCATCGGCAAGCTTGGCGTGGCCGTGTCGGACAACCTGGAAGCCGTTGCCGCTGGGGCCGATGCCGTCATCGATTTTTCGTTCCACGAAGCGGCGCCGAAAGTGGTCGAAATTGCCGCCGCGCACGGCAAGCCCGTTGTTGTCGGCACGACCGGATTGAGCAAGGCGGAACTGGAAACGATCGGGGAACATGCCCGGAAGGTTGCCATCCTCATAGCTCCCAACATGAGCGTCGGCGCGAACCTGATGTTCAGCAAAGCGGCCGAGATAGCGAAGATCCTCGGCCCTGAATACGACATTGAAGTGATCGAGGCGCATCATCGTTTGAAGAAGGACGCGCCGAGCGGAACGGCAAAGCGGATTGCCGAGGCGATCGCGCAGGCAACGGGACGCGTGCTCGAGACATGCGGCGTCTACGGCAGAAAAGGGGACGAGGCACTGCGGCGCAAAGGCGAGATCGGCATCCATGCGGTCCGCGGCGGTGATATTATCGGAGATCATACGGTGCTGTACTGCGCGAACGGGGAGCGGATAGAATTGATCCACCGCGCGCACAGCAGAGATACCTTCGCGAAGGGTTCTCTGCGCGGGGCAGCGTTCGTCGCGGCCGCGAGGCCCGGCCTGTATGATATGCAGGATGTGTTACAAGTGTAGTTTTATCGTTCCGGGGCTCTGTCCCGCGCGATGACAGCTCATTTCGACATGTATATCATGTATATAAGGGGGGTGTATGGGGATCAAGTTCGAAGTTGCAAACAGGCTCAAACGTCTTCCTCCGTATCTGTTCGCTGAAATCGACAAGAAGAAGCGCGAGCTGATCAAGCAGGGGAAGGATATCATCGACCTGGGGGTCGGCGATCCCGACCAGCCGACGCCGAAACACATCATTGAGGCGCTCGCGCGGGCGGCACAGGACCCCCGCAACCACCAGTACGCCCTTGACGCGGGGATGCCGGAGTTCAAGAACGCGATCGCGAAATGGTACGACAGGCGTTTCGGCGTGAAGCTCGATCCCGAAAAAGAGATCCTGCCGCTTATCGGCTCGAAAGAAGGTATCGGCCACATACCGCTCGCGTTCGTGAACAACCACGACGTGGTGCTGGTCCCGGACCCGGCCTACCCGGCCTATCAGTCGGGGTCGATCTTTGCCGGCGGGGAAGTCTATTACATGCCGCTGTTGGAGCGGAACAATTTCCTCCCGGACTTCGACGCGATCGATCCGCAGGTGGCGCACCGCGCGAAGCTGATGTTCCTCAATTACCCCAATAATCCGACGGGGGCGACGTGCGGCAAGGACCTGTTTCAGAAGGCGGTCGAATTTGCCGGCCAGTATAACATTATTGTGTGCCACGATGCCGCCTATTCCGAACTGACCTTCGACAATTACAAGCCGCATTCGTTCCTGGAAGTCGAGGGGGCAAAAGAGGTCGGGATAGAGTTCCACTCGCTTTCGAAAATATACAACATGACCGGATGGCGTATCGGTTTCGCGGTTGGGAACAAGGATATCATCGCGGGGCTCGCGCGCGTCAAATCGAACCTGGACTCGGGCATCTTCCAGGCGATACAGGTGGCCGGCATCGCGGCGCTGACGGGGCCGCAGACCTTCCGCAAAGAATTGATGAAGATGTATCAGGAGCGGCGTGATATACTGATATCGGGCCTTGACGCGCTCGGCTGGCATGTGCGCAAGCCGAAGGCGACATTTTATGTGTGGATCAATGTCCCGCCCGGGTTCACCTCGGCAGAGCTGGCGAGACTGCTCCTCGAGAAGGCCAATATTATTTCAACCCCGGGCAACGGTTTCGGCATGTGCGGCGAAGGGTACATCCGCATGACGCTGACCAAGGGGAAAGAGCGGCTTGAAGAGGCCGTGCACCGGATAAAGAAGATGCACGACGAGTGGAGGTAGAATGGCGGATAACACCCCGTCTGCCCCGTTATCCGCGGCGATTCCGCGTGTTGAATAATTGTCAATGGAGGCCCGAACGCGTATGCTGCACGATTTCCTCGATAAAGAGATTGTCTATATAGGCATCGGTTCGAATGTCGGCGACCGCGTGGCCAACATTAAAGAAGCGGTCGGCCTTGTGCGGCTGATGCGCCGTCTCGACATAATCGCGATTTCTTCCCTCTACGAGACAGAACCGGTCGATATCGATTCCAGGGACTGGTTCGTCAACTGCGTCCTGAAGATAGAAACCGACCTGGCCTGTTTTGAGCTCTTCTTCGTGCTGAAAGAGATCGAGATGACGATGGGCCGCAGGAAGAGCCCCGAAGACGGGTCGCGCAATATCGACCTCGACATCCTCGTGTGGCAGAACAGGGTCCTCGGGAGTGATTCGCTGACGATACCGCACCGGGAGCTGGCCAGGCGGAAATTCGCGCTGGTCCCCCTCGACGAGCTGCAGCCGGGGCTGGTTGTTCCCAAACTGAACAAAACTCCGCGGGAGCTTTTGAACGGCCTTGAGCCGGCGTATGAAAAGTATGAAGTGAAAAAGATGGAGGAGCGAATTGACCTCAAAGGTAACGCCTGTAACGCTTAAAGAAAAAAAGAGCGCCGGCAAGAAGATCACGGCCCTTACGGTGTACGACTATCTTACCGCTCAGATAGTTGACGAAACGGGGATCGATATCGTCCTGGTGGGAGACTCTGTCGGGATGGTCCTGCTCGGGTATAAAAATACGCTTGCCGTGACGATCGAGGAGATGGTCCATTATACGAGCGCGGTGTCTCGCGGAGTGCGGCGCGCCCTGTTGGTCGGCGACATGCCGTTTATGTCGTACCACATATCCGTCGAGGAAACGGTGCGCAACGCGGGCAGGTTCGTGCAGGAAGGGCATGCCGAGGCGGTGAAGCTCGAGGGGGGCGAAGAGATCGGCGATAAGGTCAGGGCAATCGTTGCGGCAAAAATACCGGTCCTCGGGCATGTCGGGCTCAAACCGCAGGATGCGCTGATGATCGGCGGGTTTAAAATACAGGGTAAGGACAGAGCGTCTGCGGATAAGATCATCAGGGACGCAAGGTCGTTGGAAGATGCGGGCGTCTTCGGCATCGTGCTCGAATGCGTGCCGGCCGCGCTGGCGAAAGAGGTCACCGAGGCTGTCAGCGTCCCGACGATCGGTATCGGCGCGGGCAAATACTGCGACGGCCAGATCCTGGTGACGCACGATATCCTTGGGCTCACAGAAGGGACCGCGCCGAAGTTTGTCAAAAAATACGCGGATATGCGCACGACGATCAAGAACGCCGTCGGCGAATTCAAGGGCGAGTGCGAAAAAGGGGCCTATCCGGACGAAAAGCATTCATATTAGTGTGGATGAGTCATTGCGAGGAGTCCGTCTGTGGCGGACGACGAAGCAATCTCAAAGATTGGCAAATTCATTGAGATCGCAGCGCCTGCCTGAGGCAGGCTCGCGATGACGGTATAATGAAAATATTTAAAGATCCCAAAAAAATCCAGCAGCACATCAGTAATCTCAAAAAGCGAGGCAAGACGGTCGCATTCGTCCCCACCATGGGAGCGCTCCACGAAGGGCACGCGGCCCTGCTTCGAAAGGCCCGCACGGCAGGCGATATCCTGGTCTTGAGCATTTTTGTCAATCCGCTCCAATTTGGCCCCGCAGAAGATTTTTCCAGATATCCGCGGCCGTTGAAAAATGATCTCGCCGTCGCGAAGAAAGAGAAGGTCGACATGGTCTTTACGCCGGCCGCCGCGGACCTGTATGCGGCCGATCATTCAACGCATGTCGCGGAGGATGACCTGTCGCGGGGGCTCTGCGGCGCCGTCCGGCCCGGCCATTTTAGAGTGGTGACCACGGTCGTCGCGAAATTATTCAATATCGTATTGCCGGACAGCGCTTTTTTCGGCCAGAAAGATTATCAGCAGTATAAAGTGATCGAGCGGATGTCCCGCGACCTGCGTTTCCCCGTCCGCCTGGTCATGGTGCCGACGGCGCGTGAAAAAGACGGTTTGGCGATGAGTTCGCGTAACACGTACCTGTCAACGGCTGAGAGAGAAACCGCACCGGCGATATATCAAGCGCTCTGTGCCGCAAAAAAAGACATCGAGGAGGGGGCAGCGCTGAACCGCGCGGGATCGCGGATACGGGCGGCGTTGCGGAAGAGCGGTATCCGCGCAATTGATTATGCGGCCGTGTTGAGCGCCGCGGACCTGAAGGCGGCGTCGCAAACGGACAAAAAGCTGGTGGTGGCGGTTGCCGTCCGCCTGGGCAAGACGCGTTTGATAGATAATATTCTGGTAAAGCGTTCAGGGAAGAATATATAATGTCCGGCATGTCTTCAGCGCCGGGACAAAGTTGTCCGGTGTTTGGATGATATAGAAAGAGGAAAAATGAAATTCAACGAAACGGCGTATAAAGACAACCTGGTTGATCAGATCAAAAAGCTCAAGAAAGAGACGGATGCCTATATCCTCGCGCACAATTATCAGCGCGACGAGATACAGGCCGTCGCCGACCTTATCGGCGACTCGCTGGAGCTCTCCCGCGCGGCGGTCAAGGTGCGGAACAAGGTGATCGTCTTTTGCGGCGTCCATTTCATGGCTGAGTGCGCGGCGATCCTGAACCCGACGAAGACGGTCCTGTTGCCGGTGAAAGAGGCGGGATGCCCGCTTGCCGATATGGCGACCCCCGAGAAGCTCCGCGACATGAAGAAGAAATATCCCGGCGTGCCTGTTGTCTGCTACGTCAATTCGTCGGCGGCGGTGAAGGCCGAGAGCGACATCTGCGTGACCTCCGCGAACGCGGTCAAGGTCGTCAACGCGATGAAGGAAAAGAGGATCATTTTTATCCCCGATAAGAACCTTGGCACCTATGTGTCGCAGCATACCGATAAAGAGGTGATCCTCTGGGAAGGGTTCTGCGCGACGCACATCAATCTCACCGAAGAAGAAGTGGTCAAGATGAAGAAGCTTCATCCCGGCGCGAAGTTCCTCGCGCACCCGGAATGCCGCAAGGAAGTGCTGGCCCTGACGGACCATATCGCCAGCACGAGCGGCATACTGAGGTATGTCAAGGAATCGCCGGAAAAGGAATTCATCATCGGCACCGAATCGGGGATCTTGTATCGACTCAAACAGATGAACCCCGATAAGAAATTCTATCTGCCCTCGCAGCACCTCACCTGCGCGAACATGAAGCTGACGACGCTTGGCTGGCTGACGCGGTCCCTGAAGAATATGCAGTACAAGGTGACCGTGAAAGAGCCGATCGCGGCGAAGGCGCGGCGGACGCTTGAGCGGATGCTGGAGATCGTGTAAAAAGGTGTCATCGCGAGCGAAGCGCGACGAACTTAAGAGCTGTCATCCTGAGCGTAAGCGAAGGATTTCCCAGACTGAAGGAATAATCTTTGAGATTCTTCGGGCTGCGCCCTCAGAATGACAGATTAAAATCATGAAAAAAATCGGCATCATCGGCTGCGGCAACATCGGCGCCAACCTCGCCGTCTATATTGAAAAAGAACTGTCCCAACGGGCCGTTCTGTACGCCGTGGCTGATATCGATCAGGCACGCGCGGACAATCTTTCAAAGTCCCTGAAAAACAAGCCGCGCTATCTGCAACTCGCCGATCTGGTCAAAGAATGCGACATTATCGTTGAGTCGGCAAAAGGCACTGTTGTTCCTGCAATTGCAAAAGAAGTGATCGCGCATAAGAAGACCCTTCTGGTGATGAGCTCCGGCGGTTTCATTGGCAACGAGAACCTGTTTAATGAAGCGGAGAAGTCGGGCGCGCATTTCAATCTGGTCAGCGGGGCTATTGCGGGACTGGACGCGGTGAAGGCCGCAAAGATAGCCGGGATTGAGTCGGTCGAAATTATTACGCGAAAGCCGCCGAAGGGACTGACAGGCGCACCCTATATCGTTGAGAAGGGGATCAACCTTGACGCGCTGACGGGCGAGACGGTCATCTTCAGCGGCACGGCGCGCGACGCGATCAAAGGATTTCCCGCGAATGTCAATGTCGCCTGTACCCTCAGCTTTGCCGGCATCGGCCTTGATAAGACGAAGGTTTCCATCATCACAGCGCCCACCATGAAGACCAATTCCCATGAAATCAGGGTACAAGGTTCTTTTGGCGAGATCCACACGGTCACCGATAACCTTCCCAGCCCCAAAAACCCCAAGACCAGCTACCTCGCCGTCCTCTCCGCCATGGCGTCGCTCAAAGCGATTGTCGGGCATGTCCATATCGGCACGTGATTTCGAGGCCGCGCAAAGCTCATATTTAAAGCAAAAAAAGATACCCCATGTTTCCCCATTTTTGCTAGAATCTCCAAACTCTTTCCTGAAATTCTTTTTATCAACACACGGTCGTGTATGTAGTATGACGGGAGCGGTCTGCGTATGGTCTTGAATGATTACGGATATGTAGAGGTTTTTGTCATTGCGGGGATCGCGTTTGTCCTTGCGGCGATGATATTTGCGTGGATTCTGCGGCCGCATAAGCCGACCGCCGGCAAGCTCGCCCCCTACGAATGCGGCGAGACGGTCCGGGGAAGCGGATGGATGCAGTTCAATGTCCGCTATTATCTGATCGCCCTCGTCTTTGTCGTCTTCGACATCGAAGCCCTTTTTCTCGTGCCCTGGATATACGCCTTTAAGGATGCCGGGCTGGTCGGATATATGGAGATGATGGCATTTATCGCTATTTTATTCGTCGGGCTTGCCTACGCGTGGAAGAAGGGGGCTCTGGAATGGCTCTGATCGACAAGTGGCCGGTCGTCCTCGAAAAAGTACCCGGCGGAAACATTGCCCTGACACAGATTGACGCCCTCCTCAACTGGGCGAAATCGTCCTCTCTCTGGCCGATGACATTCGGCCTTGCCTGCTGTGCCATCGAGATGATGGCCACAGGCGCCGCTAAATACGACATTGACCGTTTCGGCGCGGGTGTTTTTCGCGCGTCGCCGCGCCAGTGCGACCTGATGATCGTCGCGGGGACCGTCTGCAGCAAGATGGCCCCGTGCCTCAAGCGCCTCTACGACCAGATGCCCGAGCCCAAGTATGTCCTGGCAATGGGGAACTGCGCCGTCTCGGGCGGCATTTTCTATTACGATACCTATTCGGTCATCAAAGGGGTTGACCAGATCGTGCCCGTGGACGTCCACGTCGTCGGGTGCCCGCCGCGGCCGGAAAATCTCCTCTTTGGGATCATGAAGCTGCAGGAGAAGATCAAGAAAGGATCGATCAAGGGTGGAACAATCAAAGTTGGATGAACTGAAGAAGAATTTCGGCAGTATCGCCTGGGACGATCCGGCGCGTAGTTACACGATTCCGAAGCAGGATATTGCCAGGATCGCGAAGTTCCTGAAGGAAACGGGCGATTTCCTGTTCGAATACCTCAAGTGCCTTACTGCCGTCGATTATACCGACCGTATGGAAGTCATTTATGAGCTCTATTCGTTTCGCCTCAATCTGGGGATGAAGCTAAAGGTGAACCTGGTGCCGAACGATCTGAAACTTCCCAGCGTGACATCGGTCTGGGGCGCGGCCGACTGGTTCGAACGGGAGGTGTACGACATGTTCGGGATCGTTTTTGAAGGACACCCTAACTTAAAAAGGATACTGCTGGAAGACGATTGGGTCGGCTTTCCGCTGAGGAAAAATTATACGGACGAGAGAATCGTGAAGAAACCGGTATCCTGAAAATAGGAAATTCGAATATCGAAATCCGAGACAAATTCGAATAAGAACACAATAAATTCGAAATATCAATGAAGTCTTCGCAGATATTAGAATTTTCCAGGTTAGTTTCGATTTTCGTATTTTGTGTTTCGAGTTTAATAGAAACCCCGTAGGTACATACATATGTCAAGTCAGCTCAAACCGGAATACCTCAGAGACACTGAGGAGTATTTTTTGAATATGGGGCCGCAGCACCCGTCCACCCACGGCGTCCTGCGCCTCGAGCTCAAGCTTGACGGCGAGACGCTCGACGACGTCACGATCTATATCGGCTACCTGCACCGGTCGATCGAAAAGATGATGGAGAACCGGACCTACATGCAGAATATCCCGCTGACCGACCGGCTCGACTACATCGCGTCGATGTCGAACAACCTCGGCTACGTGATGACGGTCGAAAAGCTCCTGGGGGTGACGGTGCCGGAGCGCGCACAGTGGATCAGGATGATCATTATAGAATTGCAGAGGATCGCCAGCCACCTGCTCGGCGTCGGGACATTTGTCCAGGACCTCGGCGCGTTCGGTACGCCGCTGTTGTACTGTTTTCGCGAGAGGGAGAAGATCATCAGCATATACGAAGAGGTGTGCGGCAGCCGGCTGACCTACAGCTATTTCAGGTTCGGCGGTGTCGCAAAGGATGTTCCGGATGGTTTTAAGACGATGGTCGTCGATTTCATCACGTACATGAGGCCGAAGATCGACGACTTCGAGCGGCTGGTGACCAAAAATATCATTTTCCTGAAACGGACAAAAGGGATCGGCGTGATGCCGGCCGATCTGGCGAAAGACTACGCGGTGAGCGGCCCCAATATCCGCGGGTCGGGCGTCCAGTGGGACATTCGCAAGTCCGAGCCGTACCTGATGTATGACAAGGTCGATTTTGACGTTCCGGTGTATGGGGGCGGCGACAGCTGGGACCGGTACAAGGTGCGTATCGACGAGATGCGCGAGTCGCTGAGGATCATCGAGCAGGCGGTCGAGCAAATACCTGCCGGAGAAGTGAACGCCCTCAAGGCGAACGCGATGAGATATCCCAAGCCGCCGGCGGGCGAGGCATACTGCCGGATCGAGTCGCCGCGGGGCGAACTCGGATTCTTTATCGTCAGCGACGGGACTGAAAAGCCGTACCGGGTAAAGATCAGGGCGCCGTCGTTCTCGAACCTCGCCGTTTTGCCGTCTCTGGTGAAGGGGCTCAAGGTCGCCGACATCGTCGCGGTGAGCGGGAGCCTGGACCTGGTCATGGGAGAGATTGACAGGTAGCTATGGGTTGGTTAGACATTCTATTTCTTGTGATTATCGTCGTCGCGGTCCTGGCCTTCCTGGCCCTTTCCGCCTTGTTCCTGATCTGGTGGGAACGGAAGGTGTCGGGGCATATCCAGACGCGGTTCGGCCCGATGCGGGTCGGCTGGCACGGCTGGCTCCAGACGATCGCCGACGCGATAAAGCTTCTGCTCAAGGAAGACATCAGGCCGCAGAAGATCGACTGGGTGATGTTCCGGCTGGCGCCCTATTTTGTGATGCTGCCGCCGGTCCTCATCTTCGTCGTGCTCCCGTTTAGCGAGACATTGATCGTCCGGGACCTGAATATGGGGCTTTTCTATGTCCTCGCGGTGTCGTCGGTCGGTGTCCTGGGTATCTTTGCCGCGGGGTGGAGCTCGAACAACAAATATTCGCTTCTGGGCGGGATGCGCTCGGTCGCGCAGATCATCAGCTACGAAGTGCCGATGATCATATCGCTTATCACGGTCCTCCTGTATGTAGGTTCGTCAAGCATGAACGACATCATCAGGGCGCAGAGCGGGATGTGGTTTGTTTTTAAGCCGAACCTGTTCATCTGTTTTCTGATCTATATCATCGCTGCGACGGCCGAGACGAACCGGACGCCGTTCGACATCCCCGAGGCGGAGAGCGAACTGGTTGCCGGATTCCACACCGAATACAGCGGGATGCGGTTCGCCCTCTTTTTCGTGGCGGAATATACGAACCTCTTCCTGGTGTCAGCGGTCGCGACGGTCGTTTTTCTCGGGGGCTGGCAGGGGCCGGTCCTGCCGGGGGTTGTCTGGTTCCTGATAAAGACGTACGGCGTGGTTTTTCTCCTGATGTGGTTCAGGTGGACGTTTCCGCGGGTCCGCGTCGACCAGATGATGGCGTTTTCGTGGAAATTCCTGACGCCGCTGTCGTTTGTGAATCTGGCGGTGACGGGGTGGCTGCTGCTGAGGTAATAATAAAGGGTCATCGCGAGGCCGCCTTTGGCGGCCGTGGCGATCTCAAAGAATAGGGTGAACATTGCGATTGCTTCGTCGTCCGCCGAAGGCGGACTCCTCGCAATGACAGATTTATATGATTAAATATTTTACAGACATTTTTACAGGTATCTGGAGCCTCATCCTCGGGATGTCGGTGACGCTCAAGAACATGTTCAGCCGGGCGGTGACGCTGCAGTATCCGAAACAGCGCGCGGCGATGACGGCCCGGTACCGCGGGATGGTCGAGCTCCGCAAAGAGAAGTGCATCATGTGCATGCAGTGCGTGAAGATCTGTCCCGGCTCCTGCCTGCACCTGAAGTTCTCGGTTGGCGGGGATACAAAGCGTGTCCTGGAGTCGTTCGGGTATGCATCCCAGCTGTGCTGTTTTTGCGGTTTCTGCGAAGAGGTCTGCCCGACGCAGGCGATCTTCATGAATAAAGACTACGAAGTTGCGGTCATTGACGACCGGAAACTTTTACATGTTGATCTGTTAAAAGGGTATGACGGGTTGAGCTGGTACTGCCGGGCGGACAAGCCGGTGTTCAAAAAATAATAAAACTGTCATCGCGAGCCTGCCGGAGGCAGGCGTCGCGATCTCAAAGATCAGGAGTAACATTGAGATCGCTTCGTCGTTCCGCTCCTCGCAATGACGATTAGTGTGGTGAATTATGGCTGAACTGTTCTGGAAAATAATTAATTTCAAGGTCCCCGAGTGGTTTATTTCGCTCAGCGTCTTTTATTTCGTCTTCGCGGCGACAATCATCGCGGCGATCCTCGTCGTGACGCTTAAAAATATATTTCACAGCGCGATGGCCCTGGCGGTCACCCTGATCGGGATCGCGGCGGTCTATCTCTACCTGTCGAGCGAGTTTTTAGCGATCATGCAGATATTGCTGTATGTCGGCGCGATCCTGACCTTGATCATATTCGCGGTGATGCTGACAACGCGGCTGAACGACCGGAACGTGCGCCAGGCGAATGAGCAGAAGCTTATATCCTTCCTCCTGGCGATCTCGCTGTTTACTGCGCTGGTGATCGCAATAGCCAAGATGAGCGCGGCGATGGGGCCGGTCTCCGAAAAGGTCGTGACATTTAAAGACATAGGGAACGCAGTTCTTTCGGAATACGCGCTCCCGTTCGAATGTATGTCCATCGTCCTGCTCGCGTCGCTGATCGGTGGGATCGCGCTTGCGTTCAGGAGAAAAGGTGAAGAGTAGATGCCGCAGGGCAGGGCTTGAGCCCTGCAATACGCAAGGCTCAAGCCTTGCCCTACATGAAAGCGATACACGAAATATGCACATGATACCGATCAGTCACTTTCTGGTTTTTGGCGCGCTGCTGTTCGTGATCGGCCTCTACGGGGCGCTGACGCGCAGGAGCGCGATCGGCATCCTGATGTCGATCGAGCTCATACTGAACGCCGCCAATGTCAATTTCGTCGCGTTCAGCAAGTTGTGGGGGAACAGCGGCGGGATCATCTTTACGATCTTTGTGATCGCGACCGCGGCGGCGGCGACAGTGGTGGGGCTTGCGATCCTGATCGCGGTCTACCGGAACGCGAAAACGATATACGCGGATAGGATCAATTTGTTGAGGTGGTAGAAATCTTGTCATCGCGAGCCTGCCGTTGGCAGGCGTGGCGATCTCAAACGAAGGCGTCATTGCGAGCGGAGCGAAGCAATCTCAAGGTGAATCCTATTCATTGAGATCGCCGCGCTCCTTTCAGTCGCTCGCGATGACAGTTTGTGAGATTGCTTCGTCGTCCGCCCGTGGCGGACTCCTCGCAATGACAATTAGCGGAAATATATATGTTTAATTATCCATATCTTATTCCCATTTTTCCGGCCCTGGCCTTTGCCGTTATTATCCTTATCGGCAGGCGGCTGGGGACGTGGAGCGCGGTCGTTTCGATCGCCGCGTCCACGATTTCCGCCGTCCTGTCGATCGCGGCATTTGTGCACTATCTGGGCGGGCGCGCCGCGGCATTCGATTTTACCTGGATCATCATCAGGGGGGCCCCCTTGAAATACGGTATTATCGTCGACCCCCTGAGCGTGATGATGCTCCTGGTGGTGTCGATCATCGGCACGCTCATACAGATATACTCGATCGGTTACATGTCGGGCGACAAGCGTTACAGCCGCTTCTTTGCCTATATGTCGCTTTTCATGTTCTCGATGCTTTCGCTGGTGCTGTCGAATAATTTCATGATGATATATATCTTCTGGGAACTGGTCGGCGCCTGCTCGTATTTCCTGATCAGCTTCTGGTTCGAAAAAGAGACGGCCGCGAACGCGGGGAAAAAGGCCTTTATCACGACACGGGTCGGCGATGTCGGGCTTTTTATCGGCCTCGCGATAATCTACTGGGTGACCGGGACCCCTTATTTCAACGATCTGCCGGCGGCGACGACGCCGGCGAATCAGGGGCTGATGACCGTCGCCGCGATCCTCGTCTTCTGCGGCGCGGTGGGGAAGTCAGCCCAGTTTCCGCTTCACGTCTGGCTGCCGGACGCGATGGAAGGCCCCACGCCGGTGAGCGCCCTGATCCACGCCGCGACGATGGTGGCGGCCGGCGTCTATCTGGTGTCACGCTGCTATCCGCTTTTTGCCGCGTGTCCGGACGCCCTCGTGGTTGTCGCCTATATCGGGATCATCACGGCGTTCATGGCCGGGACGATCGCGCTGGTGGCAACCGATATCAAACGAATATTGGCCTATTCGACGATCAGCCAGCTCGGGTTCATGATGACGGCGCTCGGCGTCGGGGGGTATTCAGCGGGGAATTTCCACCTCATGACGCACGCGTTCTTCAAGGCCCTCCTTTTCCTCGGGGCGGGGAGCGTGATCCACGGGGCCCACACGCAGGACATCCGCGAGATGGGCGGCCTCTTTTCGAAGATGAAGATAACCGCGGCGACGTTCATCATCGCTTCGCTGGCGATCAGCGGCATCCCGCCTTTGAGCGGTTTCTGGAGCAAGGACGAGATACTGACGGAGATCTTTGCGAGCGGACATATCGTCATTTTCGCCTTCGCGTACCTGACGAGCATCTTTACGGCGTTTTATATGTTTCGCCTCTGTTTTATCGTTTTTTTCGGCAAGCCGCGGAAAGAGGGGGTCCATGCGCACGAATCGCCGGCCGTGATGACGGTCCCGCTGGTGATCCTTGCCTTTTTTTCCATCTTTGCCGGTTTTGTCGGATCGCCGTTCACGCACAACTGGTTCGGCGGATTCGTCTCGTTCGGCGATGCGCATCACGGGATGAACCCCGCGGTGATGACCGCCTCGGTCGCCGCAGGCGTCGCCGGGATCGCGGCGGCATATGTTATCTACATACTGAACGTTAAGATCCTGCCGGCGCCGGTCCGCGCGCGGTTCGCGTTCCTGCACAAGCTGCTTATCAACAAGTACTATGTTGACGAGATCTATCTGGTGATCTTTATACGCCCGTTTCTCCGGCTGAGCCGGTTCTCGTCCAGGTTCGACAAGGACGTCATTGACGGGACGGTGAATTACATCGGCCTAGTCGGCCTCTTTCTGGGCGAGGTGAAGAATTCGTTCGACAAGCACGTCATTGACGGCATCGTCAACGGGCTGGCGCGCGTCACGAGCGGCCTGAGCGGGCGGATGAGGCGGCTGCAGACCGGGTTTGTGCAGAACTATATGCTTTTTATTATAGTGGGGATCGTTATTATCTTGTTTGTTAATTTATTGAAGTAAGGAGAACATATGCATTTTCCGATCTTAACTGTCATCACGTTCGCGCCGGTACTCGGCATACTCGCCCTCCTTTTTATCCCGAAGACGAAAGAACCGCTGATCAGGATTGTCGCGACGGTCTTCTGCGGCATTTCGCTCGCCTTCGGCATCCTCCTGCTGCTGCAGTACGATTATGGGCGCGGGACGATGCAGTTTGCGGAGCGGGTGCCATGGATCAAGGCGATCAATGTCCACTACGCCCTCGGCGTTGACGGGATCAGCCTGGCGCTCGTATTCCTCACGGTGCTCCTGTCGTTTGTCGCCTGTATCGCCTCGTACAATATTCAGGGAAGGCAGAAAGAATATTTCATCCTGTACCTGCTCCTTGAAACGGGGATGCTCGGGACGTTTCTTGCGCTTGACCTCTTTCTCTTTTACGTTTTCTGGGAAGTCGTCCTCGTGCCGATGTACTTCCTCATCGGGATCTGGGGCGGCGCCCGCAAAGAGTACGCGGCGATCAAGTTCTTCCTGTACACGCTCGCCGGCAGCGTCTTCATGCTCCTGGGTTTCCTTGCCCTCTATTTCGCGAGCAGTCCGCACACCTTCGATATCCTGGAGCTGGCGAAGGGGAGCGGTCAGTTCGCGGCAGAGTTCCAGCATGTCGTTTTTCTCGCCCTGTTCCTCGGATTCGCGATAAAAGTCCCCATTTTCCCGTTCCACACGTGGCTGCCTGACGCCCACGTGGAGGCGCCGACGCCGATTTCCGTCCTACTTGCCGGCGTCCTGCTGAAGATGGGGGGATACGGCTTTTTCAGGATCAGCTACCCGATCCTGCCGGAGGCGGCGCTCTGGTTTGCGCTCCCGATGGCGATACTCGGCGTGATCAATATCGTTTACGGCGCCTTCGTGGCGCTGTCGCAGACCGATTTCAAGAAAATGGTCGCCTATTCCAGCGTGAGCCACATGGGGTTTGTCCTCCTGGGGCTTGCCAGCATGACGATGACCGGCCTGAACGGCGCCCTCTTCCAGATGTTCAACCACGGCACGATCACGGGCGGGATGTTCTTGCTCGTCGGCGTGCTCTACGACCGGACGCACACCCGTGACCTCAAGAACTTCGGCGGCCTCGGCGCGCAGGTGCCGGTGTATGCCGGCATGCTTACCGTCTTCGCGATGGGGTCGCTCGGGCTTCCCGGTTTGAGCGGGTTTGTGAGCGAGTTTCTGGCCCTTCTGGGGACCTATCCGGTGTTCCAGGTCATCACGGTCATTTCCGTGGCCGGGATCGTCGTCAGCGCCGCGTACCATCTGCTCATGCTGCAGAGAGTGCTCCTCGGGCCGCTCAACGCCCGCTGGAAAGACCTTGGGGATATGAACGCGCGGGAAATGGTTACGCTGGTTCCGCTCATGCTGATCACGATATATCTCGGGTTGTATCCGGTGACGATGCTCCTTTTGCAGGGGCCGTCGATCATGATGCTGGTTGAAAAGGTTAAAGGACTGATGGTATGACCGTCGCGGGGTTGTTTGCAGACATTCGATATCTACTTCCGGAACTGTTCCTGATCGGCACCGGTTTCGCGATCGTCCTCTTCGATTTTCTGTGCAGGGCGAAACAGCGGGACCTCGGGATCGTGTCGCTCTGCGCCTTCGCGATCGCTGCCGGGCTCGCCCTGTATGTCAATAAACTGCCGTTTGGCGGAGAGATAGCTGGCCGGGAGCTTTTTTTTGGGATGATCTCGAACGACGAGTTCTCCGTCTCCCTCCGCCTGCTCATATATGCCGTGATGTTTATTACCGTCCTGCTCTCGATGGGGGAACGGTTCTCCTGCGCGGGCGATGTCACCGAGTATTATGCCCTGCTGATTTTTCAGAGCGTCGGCCTTGCCGGCCTGGTACTCTCCGATAACTTGTTGATGGTCTATCTGTCGCTGGAGCTTATTTCGCTCTCGTCGTATATCCTGGCTTCGCTCACGAAACGGGATTTCTTTTCGAGCGAGGCGAGCTTGAAATATTTTCTCTTCGGCGCGCTCTCGACCGGGATACTTCTTTTTGGCGTTTCGATGGTGTACGGGCTTACCGGTTCTCTCGATCTCGACGTCATATTCGCTCAGGCAACAGCCGGCGCGGTGCCGCAGGGAGTTCTCTACGTCGCCGGGGTGTTTCTGCTTGCCGGGCTCGGGTTCAAGATTGCGATGGTGCCGTTCCACATGTGGGCGCCGGATGTGTATCAGGGGGCGCCGACCCCGATCACGGCGCTCCTTTCGGTCGGCCCGAAGATTGCCGCGTTTGCCGCCCTGCTGAGGATCTTTGACAAGGGGATCGGAAATTTCGGGCTCAACTGGTTTGACCTCGTCGGCGTCCTTGCGGTCCTGACCATGACGGCCGGCAATGTGATCGCGATCTCTCAAAATAACGTGAAGAGGATGCTCGCCTATTCAAGCATCGCCCAGGCCGGCTATATCCTCATCGGGTTTGCCGTGCCGACAAAGATCGGCGAAACGGGCGTTATCGTCTATCTCCTCGCGTACGCCTTCATGAACCTGGGCGCGTTTGCGGTCGTTATCGCGTTTATCAACAGCCTCGGATCGGAACTTATCACCGATTTCAAAGGATTATCGCAGAAGGCGCCGGCGGCGTGTTTTGTCCTGACCGTTTTTCTCCTGTCGCTGGCGGGGATCCCCCCGACGGCCGGATTTCTGGGCAAATTCTATGTCTTCAGCGCGGCGATAGACGCCGGTAAAATATATCTTGCCGTGGCCGGCGTGATCAACAGCGTTATCGCGCTGTATTACTATGTGCGCGTCGTGAAGTGCATGTATATGGACAGCGCGGAGAGAGAGGCGGTCGTTGTCGTGCACCCCGCGCTCGCCGCCGCGATGATCATTTCCCTTGCCGGGACGCTGGCGGTCGGTATCTGCCCGGAGCCGTTTATTAATGCGGCCGTGTCGGCGGTAAAGATATTTTAGGTCAGGCGCCAGGGGTAAGCAGAAAAGACATTTTGTAAAGGAGATGTTCATGAAGATACTAGTTACCGGCGGCGCAGGGTTCATCGGATCGCACCTTGTCGAGCGGTTTATCGGGGAAGGGAATGAGGTCGTCTGTGTCGATAATTTTGATCCCTTTTACGACCCGCGGATTAAAGAGAACAATATCGCCGGTCTCCTGCGGCACGCGTCTTTCCGCCTCTATCGGGCCGACATCCGTGACATGGGGAAGATGGAGGAGATATTCAGGGAACATGCCCCCGATATAGTTGTCCACCTTGCGGCGCGCGCCGGCGTCAGGCCGTCGATCAAGGCCCCGCTCCTGTACGAGGATGTCAACGTGAGGGGGACGCTGAACCTGCTTGAATGCATGAAGCTGTGCGGCGTGAAGAAAATGGTCTTTGGCTCGTCATCTTCGGTATACGGCGCCCGTCAGAACATACCGTTTCGGGAAGAAGAGCTTGCGCATAAACCGATTTCCCCGTACGCCGCGACAAAAATGGCGGGCGAGCAGATATGTTACACCTACCATTATCTTTACGGGATGCACATAACCTGTCTGAGGTTTTTCACGGTGTACGGCCCGCGGCAGCGGCCGGAGATGGGGATCCATAAATTCACCCGGGAGATCATGCGGGAACAAGAGATCGAGTTTTTTGGAGACGGCACATCATCGAGAGACTACACCTTTGTGTCGGATATCGTCGACGGCGTCTGCGCCGCCGTCCGCGCGGACAGCGGCTACGAGATCATCAATCTCGGCGACTGCAATACGGTTCCCTTGAGCTACCTGATCGAGCTCATCGAGCGCAATACGAAGAAAAAGGCGAAGATCAGAAAAATGCCCGACCAGCCGGGCGATGTCCCCGTCACCTGCGCGTCCATCGATAAGGCGAAAAACCTTCTCGGATACCGCCCCCGCGTCTCGATAGAAAAGGGGATCGAATCGTTTGTGCAGTGGTATGTTCGGGAGACACCGGCCGGCGGCAGCCGTCAGCCGGAATAAAACGGAAGTCCCGCCTAGAATCCGCGATACGTCTTTTCGATCTTCACGGCGACGTCCCTATAGGCGATGTCGACCGTGTAGATCTTCTTGAATTCCGCGACGGCCTTTTCGATGTGTCCCATCGCTTCGTACGTTGAGGCAAGATTATAGACGAGCTCTTTTTTTGCCGGGGTCATTTCGCGCATGTTCTCAAGCGCCGCCGTGAACTGCTCGATGGCGAGGTCGAACATTTTTTTCTGCTTGAAGCAGCTGCCGAGGCAGTTCAGGGACTGCACCCTCTTGCTGGGCGTTTTTACGGAAAGCTGAAACTCGGTGATAGCCTGGTCGACCATGTTGCTTTCCATGTAGAGGCAGCCGAGCTCGTACCGGAGCAGGAGGTTTGTCGGGTATTGTTCGACGCGCGCTATGCAGTCCGCGAGCCTCAGCGTGCTCTTCCGGTGTTCAAGCTCGCGCACCAGCGTTTTCAATGCCTCGTCGTCCGGGCGGTCGAACAGCTTCTCTTTCGCGCGGTTGATATCCCGCTCGATGCTTTTGAGCTCTATCAAAGCGAGCCCCCGTTTGAGCGTCGGGTCCGCGGGGTTGACCTCGATACAGCTTTTCAGGTGCGCGGCGGCCCGGTCGTAGTCGTGGAGCTGAAAATAAAGGTCCGACAGGTTTTTCATGATCGAGAGATTTTGCGGCGCGAGCGCCAGCTTCTTTTCCAGGGAGGAGATGAGGTCTTTGACCTCGCTTTCGGTCCGGGTCAGTTTTGTCTCTTTCTCGAACAGCTTTGCCTGCTCTTCATCCTTGATCTTGTCCCGGAACGTTTCCATCCGGTCCCAGGCCGTCTGCTGGATCGTGCCGATGGCGGCGATCTTCCTGAGTTCCGGCCCCGCGTCCGGGTCATGCTGGTTGATCGACAGGACGTCTTCATAACACCGGCGCGCGTTGTCGAGCTGGCCCGCTTCCTTGTAGATGCGCGCCATCTGTTTTATGACCGTAACATCTTTCGGGTCGATACAGCGGATAGCGTTCAGTGAATCGACCGCGACGTCGATCATGCCGTTCTTTTCAGCCGCCAGGGCGAGCCTGAGCAGGACCCCTTTGTGCTTGGGGTGTATCGAAAGCACTTTTTCAAATTCTTTGATCGCCGATATCCATTCGCCGCGCAGAACGTGGTAGCGGGCGTGAAGGTACGGTTTGATATTGAAAAGCAGTTTGAGGTATATAGACGTCACGCCGGGTTTTTCGAGGTCAAACTTCCTGAATTTCGCCAGGCGGAGTTTTTTACGGCACTCGAAGAAGGCCGGCGCGATGTCCAGGGCGCCTTCGAAGAGGGCTATGGCGTAGTCATAGTTTCCGTTATCGAGGGCCTGCTGGCCCTTTTCGTGCAGGTCCTGCGCCCTCTTGGGAATAACGACATTTTTAGATCCGTTTGACATAACGACACCCTATCTGTTCTTAACTAGAAATTTTACAGTGAAAAAGCGAGGACGTCAATAACATAAAATAACATAAACGTCATTCCGCGTAGGCGGGAGGCTGACGCCGGTCAGTGCGCGGTGCCGGGCGGTTTAGGATATACGGCGTGAGGACGAGGCTGAAAGACCGGTTGTTCACGCTGCGGAAGAAATGGATGTTGAATTCGTCTGCGTCGGTGCCGCTGGTTTGCGCGGCGCCGCCGATCGGGATCGACTGTCCGCTGGCGCAGGTGACGGTCGTTGCGGCATTCCGGTACTGGACGCTCCTTTTGCGTTTGCCGTCAAAAAAGCTGATCTCGGGGACCACGGTCACCCTGACCAGGTTGCCGGAAACGACCGGCTGGACCAGGAGCCGGCTGCCGACATTGCGCCAGACGGTCCCCTGGGCGACATACCCACAGCGCCAGCCGTATTCGTAGAACCAGTACGGCTCGGCGACCTCTTCGCCGACGCTGATATATGCCGTGCCGCCGCTTATCGTGGTGATGTACTGTTTCCCTCCCATTGCCCGGGTCCTGCTCCTCGTGTTGAATCCAAAAACCGCGGCGTCCTGTTCGGAAAGATCCCTGAACTGGACCTCGATGCGGACCTGCTGGGGCGCCGGCTGTTCGCGGAACATCTTTTCTATCCGGGCGATGTTCTCCGGATGATCGACGACGACGATGGTGCTGTTGCTCCGGTTGAACACAACGGTGCCTTTCGGCGAGAGGAGCGCGCGCGCCTGCGCGACGGCGTCGTCGGGAGCGCTGAAACCGATCGGGATCGATTTGACGTCGTTATCGTCCTGCGCCCGGCCGGCAGAGGGGGCGCAGAGCAGTAATGCGGCAACGGCACAAATGAGACAGCGTGTTTTCATAATGTACGGTATTTACTTCTTGTCAGTTTTTTCCTTTTTCCGCTCAATGAATTTCCTCTTTGCGACATCGATCTTCAGGACATCGTCCTGCTTTATAAACTGCGGGACCAGGACCGTGATCCCGTTTTCGAGTTCCGCCTCTTTCATCGTGCTGTCCTGTTCGCCGCGGGTCGGTTCGGCGCAGCGGGCAACCTTCAGCTCGACGGTCTGGGGGAAGATGATGCTGACCGGTTTTTCTTCGTGATATTCCATCTGGATCTTGGTCCCTTCTTTCAGGAACGGCGCGCGGTCGCCGACGAGCTCTTTGGGGACGGGCACGGTCTCAAATGACGCCGGGTCGTAGAAATAAAAGAAGTCCGGATCGCCGTAGGAGTATTCCATGTCCGCTCTGTCGAGTTTTATCTCGGCAACCTTTTCTTCCGCGCGGAGCCGTTTTTCGGCGGTGTGGCCGTCAGGGATGCTCTTTGCCTTGATGATGAAAACGCGGCCTGTTTGCCCGGTGCCGTGCATTTCGCAGGAGATCACTTTGCAGATTTTGTTGTCGAGCTGAATGGTCATGTTTTCGTGTATTTCATTCGGAGATAAAAGCATGATCCCTCCTCTTTTTCAGGGATGAGATGTAACGGGCGTGAAGGAAACGACTGTTCTTATCCCTTAACGGGTGCCCCAGCCCCCGCGTTATCAACGTACATTTTTGAACGGACCCATTTTTTAAGATAACAACTTTGTTTCGGATAGGCAAACATTTTTACCGGCGACCGGGGGATGCGCCTGCCGGGAGAGCGTAACCTCCCGGCAATAGGGAACGTATGGTCATAATGAATAAAAGACGCGTTTGGGGCGTTTTTGGCAAATATCCTGCGTATCTGTGCGCCGCAATGAAAGGGGACCCCGATGATGACGAGAAGACATTCAGCGATGATCATCGACGATGAGCAGGGAAGTATCGAGGCCCTCAAGTGGGTTCTTAAGAGCGACTTTAACATCTACGTTTTTAACAACCCGCATGTGGCGATCCAGCTGGTCGAGAAAAATTACCGGAATATCGACGTCATATTCCTTGATATGCTCATGGAAGGCATGTCGGGCATTGAGTTTCTCCAGCGGGTAAAGAGCCTGACCGACACTATCGAGGTGGTCATGGTCTCGGCATGCCGGAACAAAGACCTTGTGCTCGAAGCGATGCGCGAAGGGGCGTTTGACTGCGTCGAAAAGCCCTTTTCGGTCATCGAGATGCAGAAGGTTGCCGAGCGGGCAGTGCAGAAGAGGATTGAGAACCAGTGTATACAGAAGATCATCAATATCGTCGAACATTCGGCCGGGCGTCTTGAGGGGGGGGCCGGTCGACTCGGTCATATCCCAGATTTATGCCGAGGACCAGAGCACTTTTGCGCACTCCCGGCGCGTGGCGCAGTTGTTTTCGCAGATGATCACGCGGTATCTGGGCAATGTCGACCAGTCGGAATTGACGAAGATGAAAACGGTCGCGTTCCTGCACGATATCGGCAAGATCGGCGTGAATATAGATATTCTAACGAAAAGGGGAGGGTTGAGCGATTGGGAGTATGAGGAAGTGAAACGGCATCCCCGTATCGGCTTTAACATCCTCAAGCGCATCGATTCGATCAAATACGATCTGGACATGGTCCTCCACCACCAGGAGCGTTTTGACGGGTCCGGCTATCCCGAAAAGCTGAAAGGCGAACAGATATCGCTCTATTCGCGCATGCTCTCAATCGCCGACGCGTTTGACGCGATGACCGATACGCGTCCGTACCGCAAAGGGATGAGAACCGAGACCGCCCTGGCCGAGCTCAAGAGCAACGCCGGGACGCAGTTTGACGCAAAATTGGTCGATTTTTTTGTCGATAATCTGTATAATCTGACCTCGTGAAGAACAAGCTGTTTTCCCGCATTACTTTCCGCAGGGCCGGCGTCCCTGCCCGTTTTATCTGTCTGTGCGCTGCCGCGTGTGTCGTGTGCGTGAGCGCCGCGGGCCTCGCGCAGGCGAAAGACCTTTCCGACGGCAGGACGCAGGCGTTTCTCAAAAAAGTTGCGAAAGATTCGTTCCGGTATTTCTGGCACGAGGCAAACCCCAATAACGGTCTCATCAAGGACAGTTCCGACCCCTATTCCCCGTGCAGCGTTGCCGCGGTCGGGTTTGGGCTCACCGCGATCTGCATCGGCGAATCGCACGGCTGGATCACGCGCGATCAGGCTTACCGGCGCGTCCTCAAGACCCTCATCGCGCTGCGCGATTTTGTCCAGCACGAGCGGGGATTTTTCTATCACTTTGTGAACATGTATGACGGCAAGCGGGCCTGGCTCTGCGAGGCGTCGTCGATCGATACCGCGATCGCGGTCGCGGGCGCGCTCTACGCCGGCGAGTATTTCAAGGGGACCGAGGCGGAAAAGATCGCCGGTCAGATATACCGGCGCGTCGACTGGAAATGGATGCTCAACGGGAAAAGCATCCTGTGCATGGGGTGGAAGCCGGAGGCGGGGTTCCTGCCGCATTACTGGGATTCCTACAGCGAACTCATCCTCCTTTACGCGCTTGCCATCGGGTCGCCGACGCACCCGATACCGAAAACATGCTGGGAGCAGTGGGAGCGCCCGCTTGCCGACACGAAGGCGGGAAAGGTGGTCTACTGCACCACCGGCAGTATATTTACGTATCAATATTCGCACGCCT
>Ga0351843_1114_pt1 | contig 28594 bp, 22 predicted proteins | sample TotcelHFGM3001L4_FD_206878 | JGI IMG/M metagenome (GOLD analysis project Ga0351843, IMG submission 206878) | Enriched cells from coal bed in the Powder River Basin, Montana, United States - Total cells FGM rep1 HSBNCT.FGM.300.1.L4 ...
GGACGGCTCCCACATCCGCACGCTTCTGCTCACGTTCTTCTACCGGCAGATGCCGCAGCTGATCGAAAAGGGGCATATCTATATAGCACAGCCGCCGCTCTACAGGATCAAGAGGAAGAAACAGGAGATGTATATCGAAAACGACAAAGAGATGAACGGCCTTCTCCTGAAATTAGGGAGCGAGGAGATACAGCTTGTCCGGGTGAAAGACAAAAAAGAGTTTACGGATAAACAACTCGAAGCGGCCCTCGCCCTGCAGGTAGAACTGGAAAATATCGCGCAGCAGCTTCGCCGCAAGGGGGTCGAATTCGACAAATATATACAGATGGAAGACAAGAAAAAGGGGTTCCCCGTCTACCGCGTGCGTCACGCCGAAGGGGAGGTTTTCCTCTTTTCGGACAAAGAATTAGCGGAATTTACTGCCCGCGAGGAAAAGAAGCTTGGTGAACAGCTCGAGATGTTTGATGAAGAAGAGCAAAAGGAAAAAGATGCATTAAGGGCGGCGAAGAGGATCGATGTCATGGAGCTCTTCGAGGCGCGGGATCTCCAGCGGGTGTTGTCCGAGATGGAGAAGAAAGATGTTCCGTACATGAAGGCCCAAGAGGATAAAAAGCCGCTTTTTGAAATCATCGACGAAGGGACGAAGACGCCGATCTATTCGACGATGGGGATCCTGGAAGAAATCCGCAAGATCGGCAAGAAGGGCATGACCATCCAGCGCTACAAGGGACTAGGAGAAATGAACCCCCAACAGCTGTGGGAAACCACGATGGATCCTGAGCGGCGGACGTTTCTCAAGGTTAACGTCGAAGACGCGGTTGACGCAGACGAGATGTTTACGGTCCTCATGGGAGACCAGGTGGAGCCGCGGAGAAAGTTTATTGAAGACCATGCGCTCAATGTGAGGAATCTCGATATATAAGGGGCGGGAATAATAAAGAAGGAGACAGGAAGTTGTATACACGAAATGAAAAAGTAACGCCGGTTCTGATCGAAGAGGAAATGAAGAATTCCTACGTCGATTATTCGATGAGCGTCATCGTGGGGCGCGCGCTCCCGGATGCGCGCGACGGCCTGAAACCGTGTCACCGGCGCGTCCTTTTCGCTATGCGCGAACTTGGCCTGGAACACAACCGGGCGTACAAGAAATCGGCGCGCGTGGTAGGTGAAGTGCTGGGGAAATATCATCCGCACGGCGATTCGGCAGTTTATGATACGATGGTACGGATGGTGCAGGACTTCTCGCTCAGGTATCCGCTGGTCGACGGCCAGGGAAACTTTGGTTCGGTCGACGGCGATAATGCCGCCGCGATGCGTTATACCGAAGTCCGCTTGATGGCGATCGCCGAAGAACTCCTCGCCGATATCGACAAGAACACCGTCAATTTTAAGGCGAATTTCGACGAGACGCTCGAAGAGCCGACGGTCCTTCCCGGCAAATTGCCCAACCTTCTGGTGAACGGTTCAAGCGGTATCGCGGTGGGCATGGCGACAAACATCCCGCCGCACAACCTTTGCGAAATCGTCGACGGCCTCAAGATCCTGATCGATGACCCGGACGCGACGGTGAAAGACCTCATGAAGGTGGTCAAGGGGCCCGATTTTCCGACCGGCGGCCAGATATGCGGCACCGACACGATCAAGAGCATGTACGAGACCGGCCGCGGCCACATAAAGATGCGCGCGAAGGCAGGGATCGAGCCGACAAAGTCCGGAAAAGAGTTCATCATCGTGACCGAGATACCTTTTAACGTCAATAAGTCGAGCCTCATAGAGCGGATCGCCGATCTGGTCAACAACAAGGAGATCACCGGCATATCCGATATCCGTGATGAATCGGACAAAGACGGCATGCGGATCGTGATCGAGCTCAAGCGGGGAGAGATCGCGAAGGTTGTCCTGAACCAGCTTTACAAACACACCCAGATGCAGGAAACGTTCGGTGCGATCATGCTCGCGCTCGATAAGGGCCGCCCGAAGGTGATGAACCTGAAAGAGATGATGATCTGCTACATTAACCACCGCAAAGAGGTGATCGTCCGCAGGACGAAGTTTGAACTCGACAAAGCAGAAAAACGTGCGCACATCCTTGAAGGGTTCAAGATCGCGATCGCCAACATCAACGAGGTTGTCAAGATCATCCGGAGCGCAAAAGACCGTCTTGTTGCCAAAGAGAAACTGACGTCAAAATTCAAGCTTTCCGCCGTCCAGGCCGAAGCGATTCTCGAGCTGCGCCTTTATCAGCTGACCGGGTTGGAAATTGAGAAGATCGAGGCGGAATATCTCGAACTCATCAAGCGGATCAGCTATCTCAAATCGATACTTGCCAGCGAGAAGAAGGTGCTTGCGCTGATAAAAGAAGAGCTGGAGGATTTAAGGAAGCGGTTTGGCGACGAAAGGCGGACAGATATCGTCCCGGACGAGAAAGAGCTTCGCATAGAAGATCTTATTGCGAACGAAGGATGTCTTATCACGATCTCACACACAGGATACATCAAGAGGACGCCGGTAAGCCTCTACCGCCAGCAGCGGCGCGGCGGTAAAGGTGTTTCCGGGATGGAGACCAAGGAAGAAGATTATGTCGAGCACCTGTTCACTGCGTCGACGCATGATTACATCCTGTTTTTCACCGAAGACGGCTCGGCATACTGGCTCAAGGTGTACGAGATCCCGCAGGGAGGCCGAGCGACCAAGGGAAAGGCGATCATTAATCTCCTGAATATTGCCTCGGACAAAAAGCTTGCCGCTATGATCTGCGTCAAAGAATTCGACGATACGCGGCGCATCTTCTACGCGACAAAGAAAGGCGTGGTCAAAAAGACAAGACTTTCGCAGTTCAGCAATCCGCGCAAAGGTGGGATCATCGCTATCAACATCGATAAGGGTGACGAGCTGATCGGAGTAAAACTCACCAGCGGCAGCGACGACCTCCTCCTGGCGACCAAGGAAGGGATGTCGATCAGGTTTCCCGAAGCGCAGGTAAAAGATCAGGGCCGCGCGACGCGCGGGGTGAAGGGCATCACGCTCGACAAGAAGGATGAAGTAGTCAGCCTGGACATTGTTGAGAAAGACGCGACCCTCCTTGTTGTGACGGAAAACGGGTATGGTAAACGGACCGAATTCGAAGAGTACCGCATCCAGAAGCGCGGCGGCAAGGGGATCATCACAATGAAGACGACCGATAAGACCGGCCTCGTGATCGGAGTCAACAGGGTTGTCGATGCCGACGAGATCATGATGATATCCGCGAAAGGGAAGATGGTGCGTACGTCGATGAAAGGTATCCGGATCATCGGGCGCAACACCCAGGGGGTGCGGTTAATCAACCTCGATAAAGATGACCGGCTTGTGGCGGTGACCAGGGTGATCAGCGAGGATGAAAACGGCGCCGGCGAGGCGGATGATTCCACGCAAGAGGCTGCCGCAACAAAGGCGTAATTGAGTAAAAACGGCCCCCGCCGTTCTCCGGTCCGGAGAGCGGCGGGGTTTTTTTCTTTATGAGACCATTTCAGTTCAAAGATCATACGGCGGACGTCTTGATGGTGGTCACCGGGGCAGCTCTTGAGGAGCTTTTTGTTCACGCGGCTGACGGTCTGGCGGTACAGCTCTTCAGCGCGCCGGAGAGGCTCAGCGGGTACAAGGTTGTCCGGAGAACGATAGAACTCAATGCGCAGACCTGCGAGGAACTTCTTGTTGATTGGTTGAATGAATTGATCTATGTTTTCTTCGCGGACGGTTTTTTGTGCGCCAAGGCATGTGTTTCGATACGGGAGGAAGCAGTTCTCAGCGGATGCGTTGAGGGATACAGTATTCCACCGAAAGACATGGTGTATGCAAGAGAGATAAAGGCGGCGACATATCATGGCCTTAAGATAGAAAAGAATGATGCCGGGCTTGAGGCGGAAGTGCTATTAGATGTCTGAGGTATTTTTTGGAAAAGAATATGATGGGCGGATTGAAGAAGATCAGTGATTGGTGCTGGGAGATACCCCGGAGTTTCAAGCCGGGCATGAGGGTCCCCGGGCGGATCTATGCCCGGGAAGACTTCCTCTCGCAGATCGCGCATGACAAGTGTCAAGAACAGGTGGCGAACGTCGCCTTCCTGCCGGGCGTGGTGAAGTATTCCCTGGCCATGCCCGATATTCACTGGGGGTACGGGTTCCCGATCGGCGGGGTAGCTGCGACAGATGTCGAGGCAGGCGGTGTGATCTCGCCCGGGGGGATCGGTTTTGACACCAACTGCGGTGTCCGGCTTATCCGGACGAACCTCAAGGCAGACGACATCGCTCCCCGGATCAAAGATCTGATGAAAACACTCTTTCACACCGTGCCCTGCGGCGTCGGCGTTGGCGGCAATATAAAGGTCGGGCAATCCGAGCTCAAAGATATTTTGCGTAAAGGGTCCCGCTGGGCGGTTGGCAAAGGGTTCGGGGTTGCGGACGATCTTGATTGCACGGAGAACAACGGTTGTATTGCGGAGGCCGACCCGGGCCTTGTCTCGGACAGGGCGATACAAAGGGGGCTTGACCAGTCGGGGACACTGGGCTCCGGCAACCACTTCCTTGAAGTGCAGGTCGTTGAGAAGATTTTTGAACGGGAAGCAGCAGATTGTTTCGGACTATTCGAAGGGCAGGTGACCGTGATGATCCATTCCGGTTCACGCGGCCTGGGCTATCAGATATGTGAAGATTATCTGAAAGTCATGCGAGGCTGTCCCGAAAAATACGGTTTCTTTATCCCCGACCGCCAGCTTGTTGCGGCCCCGGTGAGATCGGAAGAGGGACAGCGCTATATCCGCGCGATGTTTGCCGCCGCGAACTATGCCTGGGCAAACCGCCAGTGTCTTATGCACCTTACCCGCCTGGCATTTGAGAGGGTCTTTCGGCGGGGGAGTAATGCGCTGGGGTTTGATCTGGTCTATGATATCGCCCACAACATCGCGAAACTGGAAAAACATACCGTTGACGGGGAAGAAAAACTCCTCTGTGTCCACCGGAAGGGGGCGACACGAGCGTTCCCGACAGGACATCCGGATCTTCCCGGGCGTTATAAAGATGTCGGCCAGCCGGTCATCATACCTGGAGATATGGCGCGCAGCTCATATGTTCTTGTCGGGACAGAACTTGCCATGCAGGAAACATTCGGTTCGGTGTGCCACGGAGCGGGCCGCCTCATGAGCCGCACCGAAGCGGCCAGGAAAGGCCGGGGATCTGATATTATTAAACAGCTGGAGCAAAGAGGGGTCATTGTCATGGCTACCGGCCGGCAGACTCTTGCCGAAGAGGCTCCGTGCGCGTACAAAGATGTCAACGAGGTCGTCAGCGTCATCTCCCATGCCGGTTTGGCAAAACCGGTGGCAAAGATGAGGCCTTTAGGGGTCATAAAAGGGTGAATATCCCTGTAAGCAAAAAAATGCCCCGCCCTCCTTGACAAACCGTTTTTTATCGGTTACAATAAGTGCGTAGACTGAAAGAAAAGGTGCGCTATAAGCAGTTGTTTATAGAGAGGTTTTAACCTATGTCTATGGAAGCGGTGCAAAACATTATCCGAAAAAGCGTTATTGACAGGGCCTTTGCCAAGAAGCTCATGAGGAACACCGACGAGGCGGTAAAGGGCTTTGACCTGACGCAGGATGAGATTGCCGCCATTAAAGCGATGCAGATAGATTTTGAACAGAAATTTAACGGGTTTGCGGACGAGAGAAAAGAAGCGCAAAGAAAAAAGAAAAGGGAGGTGCGGATAGAACGCGACTGACATTAAAGTTATTAAAAAGAGCCGATAAAGGTAAACTATGCGAAAGCATAGGGCGCAAAGCCGCAGACCTAATCCGGACAAAGGTGAGAAGTATCTCACGATAGATCTCGCAATCAATAGAGCATGGTTGGATAAACCAAGCGGTTGATAAAAGGAGATCACAAAAATCCGGCATGGAAGCTGGGCTGCCGAAGCGAGAGGCCTCAAAACCTCATCAACCCTTGCGTCGGCTCTTTTTATGCATACAGAACAACACACCCGGGTTCTGCCGAGCAGAATCTGGGTGTGTTATTTCCGGGAGAGTGATAGAATAACGCCCGAACAAACGATTGCCGTTGCAGCGGAGCCTTCAGGCACACCATGACGAAATTTTTTACCAGCATTAGTTTTAAACTCAGCGTCCTCCTGCTCCTCTGTTACTACGTTTACGCAAATCCCCCATCGCTAAAAGAGAACATTTTCAAAAACGTGATGCCGTTTGAATCCCCTTTTATTGTCATCGCGGACTCCAAGAACGATATTTATCTGATCGACAAGCGGTCGCGGCGGATCACCAAGATGAGCCCCGCGGGGGATGTTTCTTACATCCTGAAGGGGGGAGACCGCGCACGCGGCCGGTTTTACCGCGCGGCGGACATCGCTGTTGACGATCAGGACCGGCTCTACGTATTGAATGCGGTTGATAACCTCGATGACGGGTATGTCGAAAAGAACACGATCCTGCGCTATCATCCGGACGGCCGTTTCGATAAGGTCATCGCAGAATTGCCGCGCACGAAACAGGAGCGGCTCGGCGAAGACCGGCTCATTGTCAGCAATATTAATGTCGAGGACGGCTGGGTGTACGTTTTCATGACCGAAAAGGGGGCCGGCACGTCGCTGTACCGGTTCAACGGCGAAACCGGGATGCGGGAGCGGGTCCTCACGATACCGACTGAGGAGCGCACGATCGCGATGTGCGAAACCCGGGACGGGAAACGGTACATGACCAAGCTGGACGGCTGCGTGTACCTATTGCGCGCTGACGGCACCATGACCGCTCTGAGGCTTCCGGACCTTGGTCCCGATGCCATGTTTTTTCCGTGGGATGTGGAGGTTGATGACAGCGGACATATCTATACTTCCGATATTGTCAATCAGGTGATCGCGAAAAGCCTGCCGGGAAATTCGATCGAACCGTTGTTTCCAAGAAACTGGCTTGACGGAAAGGAAAAGGTCATCGCGAAGTCGATCGGGGTAACCGGGGAAGGGTATGTTACCTGCATAAACGAAAGAGACAACACCGTCTACGGCATCAAGCCTGACGGCGAGGTTGCATTCAAACTGCGCCACGGGACCCTGTCGGCGCCGATCATGGCCTTCCGTTTCTCGACCTGGCTGGTGATCCTGGCGATCATCTTCCTTTTGTTCCGGCTAATGAAGGATATTTTTATTAAGATCCTCCGGCGCAAGATACCGCTGGTCCTCAAGCAGCTCTTTATCTTCGTTCCCGCGGTCATTCTCTCCGTTGGGTATGTTTCCTACGAGATCTTTCACCGGCTGCTCGCGGAGAACGAGCGGTCGATCGGCCATGAGCTGGCCATGTATTCCCAGATCAGTTCGCGCCTCATCGACGGCGATGCCCTCGAGCGGTTGACGCGGCCGGAGCATTACATGAACGAGGATTATCGGAAACTCCAGGACCAGATGCTCTCGGCCCTGAATTACGGCAGGGACCCCTGGAATGAGCTCCCGTATTCGCGCCTGATAAAATATTATGACGGAAATCCCTATATTTGCGTCGACTGGTCGGGGTTTGTCGGAACGCGCTACCCCTTTCTCAAGGCCCAGCCCATGCACGAACGCGCCTTCAGGAAAGGGGAGATCGGGTTCGAGAGATATGACGATATCGATGTGGGGCTCTACGCCGGCGTTGCCCCGGTGCGCAACTCGAAGGGCGAGATCGTCGGCGTGTATGAGCTCATGGTGGATGACAGCATCATGGGCGAAGTCATCCAGAAGTTCGCCCGGCAGCTGACCAGCGGCCTCATTTTCTCCGTGGTCCTCTTCATCATATTGACCGCGATTGTGACCTCGATGATCCTGGCGTCGATCAGAAAACTGCGGTTTGCGGTCTCGCGCATGGCAAGAGGCAAATTTGAGACAACCGTCGATATCCGGACGAAGGATGAAGTGGAAGATCTCGGCAGAGGGTTTAATATCATGAGCAGATATATCCGCAATTATATCGCGCAGATCACGCGCCTCAACAAGGCGTATGTGCGGTTTGTCCCCCAGGAATTCCTGCATTTCCTTGAAAAGAAGAGCATTGTCGACATGCGGCTCGGTGATCAGGTGCAGAAAGAGATGACGGTCCTTTTTTCGGACATTCGCTCGTTTACCGCGCTTTCGGAAAAGATGACGCCGCAGGAAAACTTTTCATTCATCAACTCCTATCTGCGTGAAGTCGGCCCTGTTATCCGGAACAACAAAGGGTTCATTGATAAATATATCGGCGACGCGATCATGGCGCTTTTCCCCGGAGAGCCAGAGGATGCGATCCTTGCGGCGCTCAATATGAAACAGAAGATCAGAGAGTACAACGACGGCCGCACGCACGCCGGCTATCCGCCGATAGATATCGGGATCGGGATACACACGGGAACTTTGATGCTCGGGATCATCGGGGAGGTAGAGCGGATGGAAGGAACCGTTATCTCTGACAGCGTCAATCTCGCGTCCCGGATTGAGGGGCTCACAAAGGTGTACGGCGCGGGGATCATCGTGAGCGAAGAAACATTGAAGAAATTATCGGATCCGGCAATGCACGAATCCCGGTTCCTCGACCGGGTACGGGTGACGGGAAAGCAGAAGCCGGTCCTGGTGTTCGAGGTGTTCGAGGGCGATCCTGACCCAATCAGGGCGCTGAAACGGCAGACGAGGGTAGATTTTGAGAAAGGGATCGGGCTGTACTGCAACGGGAAGACACAGGAAGCGCTGGCGCTCTTCACGAAGGTATGGCAGGCGAATAAACACGATAAGGCGGCGGCGCTCTACATCAAACGGTGCGAAAATTTTATCAAGTTCGGCCTTCCCGCCGACTGGTCCGGGATCGAGGCGATGGAAACGAAGTAGCGGCAGCGGTGGGAGAGGTTCTCTTAAGGAGGGCAGCATGGGGAAAAAGATCATTGTGTTCTGCTCGAGCCCGAACAAGAACGGCAATACCAATACGGTCGTCGAATGGGTCTCGCAGGGGGCGCGGCAGGCAGGCGCAGAGATAGATATTGTCGATACGGCGCGCCTGAAATATAAGACGATAGGCTGTGTTGCCTGCATGGGGTGCCAGCGGTCCGACGCGTACGCCTGTGTCATCGACGATGAGGCGACACCGGTCCTTTCCCGGATCCCGCAATACGACGTGTCTGTTTTCGCGACGCCGGTCTACATGATGGGCCCGACGGCGCAGACGAAGGTCTTTGGAGACCGGATGTTCTCGCTCTTCAAATTCGACGCGGCAGGAACATTCACGCACCCGTTCAAGAAGGGGAGCGCTATAGGGCTCATCGCGACCAGCGGCGCGGGGAAAAGCGTGTCGGGGATCAAGATGGTGCGCAAGACCTTTCAAGCGATGGCGGGTTTGACCGGCCAGGAGTTCCACTCGCTTTTAGTGCCAGACGCGGGAGAATCGGGAGCGGTCAGGAAAAACGAGAACGTGAAGGCGAAGGCGATCGCCTTCGGCAGGAAGATTGCGAAGGCATCATAGATTGTATGGACGAGAACATCAAAGAGTTTATCGAAGGTCTCAGCGGGTCTCCTCTTTTCAAGGACACCGTCGTCCACCACGAACTCTTCCTCAAGAAAGATCCGTCCGAAAAAGAGATCAACGAACGGCTCGATCCGTCTGTCAGGAAATATCTCGAAAGATGCGGGATCGGGAAATTCTATTCCCATCAGCATGACGCGATCAAACATGCCCTTGAGGGCCGGCATACCGCCGTGTTGACGCCCACCGGCAGCGGCAAGAGCCTGATCTACAACGCCGCCGTCCTGAACAGTATCCTTGAAGACAGGTTCGCGAAGGCCCTGTATATCTTTCCGATCAAGGCGCTCGAGCAGGACCAGCTGAAAGGACTGCGCGAGTTCATCGAGGGGATCGGCAGGCAGAAAGAGATTACCGCCGCGATCTATGACGGCGACACGAAGACCTCTGAGCGGAGCAAGATTGCCGCCAATGTGCCCAACGTTCTTATCACCACGCCTGACATGCTCCATCTCGGCATCATCCCGGCCCACGCGAAATGGGAGAAACTTTTTTCCCACCTGAAATATATCGTCATAGATGAACTGCACACCTATAAAGGTGTTTTCGGGACACATGTGCTGCATGTGTTGAAGCGGTTGCGGCGGGTATGCGCTCATTACGGCAGTCACCCGCAATTCATTTGCTGTTCGGCGACGGTTAACAACCCCGACGAATTTCTCAGGGCGCTCACCGGCGAAGAATTTCAGATCGTCACCGAAGACGGTGCGCCGAAGGCACAGCGCAATTTCGTGTTCCTGAATCCGGCCGCCAGCCCGTATACCGCCGCATCGCAGCTTTTCCTGCGCTGTATCGAGGCCGGTTACAAGACGATCGTCTTTACCAAGGCGCGCAAGATCACCGAGCTGATCTATTCCTGGGTCACCGAGAAGAAACCCCGCCTGAGGGAACGGATCAGCTCGTATCGTGCCGGCTATATGCCGGCCGAACGGCGGGAGATCGAGGAAAAACTGTTCAACGATCAGATGGACGGGGTCATCTCGACCAGCGCCCTGGAGATGGGGATCGATATCGGCGGGCTTGATGTCTGTATCCTGGTCGGCTATCCCGGTACGATCGCCCGCACCTGGCAGCGGGGCGGCCGCGTGGGCAGGAGCGGAAACGATTCGGCGATCTTTCTTGTCGCACAGCAGGACGCCCTCGACCAGTATTTCATCAACCATCCCGACGATTTTTTCCGCCGCGGCTGCGAAGACGTAATTGTTGACGAAACGAACCAGCCCATCCAGAAGGCGCACCTGATCTGCGCCGCGAGCGAACTCCCGTTGAAGAAAAACGATCCGGCCTATCCCTTCGAACACTACGCTGTTACGATCCGCGAGCTGGAGGCGGAACGGGGGCTTTTTAAGAGTGCTGTTGAGGACCTCTGGTATCCGGCATTCCCGCGGCCGCAGCGCAACGTCTATATCCGCTCGATCGGCGAAGGGTTTTCTATATTCGAGGCAGACGGCAGGAAACCGATCGGGGAGGTCGGCGGAAGCAGGGTTTTTACCGAATGCCACAAGGGGGCGATCTATCTTCACCGCGGCAGGCAATTCTATGTCGAGAAGCTGGACCTCGAAAATAAGAATGTCGTGGTGAGTCCCGCTGCAGAGAGCTATTACACGCAGGCGCTTTCCGAGAAAGAGACCGAGATACTGAGCCAGGACCGGATGAAACCGGTCTGCAATTTCATCGTCAAGGAAGGGCGGCTTAAGGTGACCGAAAAGGTGACCGGCTACCACAAGAAAGAACTCTATGGCCAGACGATACTTGACACGCACGACCTTGAACTCCCGCCGCAGATGTTCGAGACCAAGGGTATCTGGATCGAGATCGAATGGATGTTCCAGGACTATATCAAACGGCAGAAGCTCAACTACATGGGGGCGATCCACGCGATCGAGCACGCGGTGATCTCGCTCTTCCCTCTCTTCATCATGTGTGACCGCGACGACGTCGGCGGGATCTGTTATCCGGTCCATTCACAGGCGGGAAAATCGGCGATATTCATTTATGACGGCTATCCCGGGGGGATAGGGCTCTCCCAGCGCTGTTACGAGAAGATCGAAGAACACCTGAACGCGACATTACACCTTATGAAAAACTGCACGTGCCAGATCGGCTGTCCTTCCTGCATCCATTCGCCCAAATGCGGCGCGGCCAACAAGCCGCTCGACAAGGAAGGTGCAATACTCTTATTAGAACTGCTGCTCGGGAAAAGAAAGCTCGAAAAGTCCGATGTCAGCGTAGAAGAGGACGGGGTCGAAACGGGCCTTCGCAACATGCAGAGATTTCTCGCCGCGCTCCCGCTTCAGGTCAACGAGAAGAAGAAGAGGATTGTCTATTTCGACCTGGAGACACAGCGGTCGGCGGCCGAAGTCGGCGGGTGGAACAATACGCACCTTATGCGGGTATCGGTCGGCGTTGCCTACGATTCGCGGGAAGAGCGGTTTGTCGAATTTTATGAGAGCGGGATGGACGATCTTATCACACTGCTCAAGTCGGCTGATCTCGTGGTCGGTTTCAACGTCAAAAGATTCGATTACGGCGTCCTCAGGGGGTACACCGGCTTTGATTTCGCAAAGCTGAACACATTCGACATCCTGGAAGATGTTTTTGCGAAGGTCGGTTTTCGCCTGAGCCTTGACCATCTTGCCAAGAACACCCTTAATGCTCAAAAGAGTGCCGACGGCCTCCAGGCGCTTGCCTGGTTCAAGGAAGGACGGCTCGACCTCATCGCGAAATACTGCGTCAAAGACGTCGAGATCACCCGTGATATCTTCCTCTACGGCGCCGAAAAGAAGCACCTCATCTTTGAACGCAAAGGCGGGGGCAAGGTGCAGCTGCCGGTCGACTGGGATGTTGAGGCGCTTCTGGCGAAAAAGGTCGATGCGGCACGCGAAAAGGGCCTTGCCGGGGTGTAAGCACGGGGGCCCTTCACCAGGGGCAATGGAGCGAAGTCATGTCAGCATCACGGAATTCTTCCCGGCGAGGAACATTCCTCTCGACGAATCTTCTCGCTTGTCCGCCCCGTTCACCTTGATAGTATGCCCGCTTGAATACTTAACGTGCCGACATGAACATGTCCCCGCCTGCAGCGATGCAGATTGCTGTCCGCCGCCGGAGAAGGGTTGCGTGTATCCATGAAGATCAATAATACGTGCAGATGGGATATCGATTGCCGCGGGGCGGCGGCAATTCAGAACGTCTTGAGAAGAGAAGTGCGGCTTGTCCCGCTCGCGAAACAGATAAGATATATTGCGGGCGCCGACATATCTTACGATAGGGAGAGTGACCTGATATTTGCCGGCGTTGTGGTGTTGGGTTATCCGGCCCTCTCGATCGTCGAGAAGAAGACGGTTTCAGAAGAAGCGCGGTTTCCGTATGTCCCCGGACTTTTATCGTTCCGCGAGATACCGCCCCTCTTGAAGGTTTTCAAGATGTTAAAAACAAGGCCGGATGTTATAATATGCGACGGGCAGGGGATCGCGCACCCAAGACGGTTCGGCCTGGCGTCGCACCTGGGCGTTGTTTTGGGGGTTCCGACGATTGGCTGTGCGAAATCGCTTTTGATCGGGGAGTTTAAAGCGCCGCCGCAGAGAAAAGGGGCCGCGAGCGAGCTGATCGATAAGGGAGAGGTAATCGGTTCGGCGCTCAGGACGCGAAAAGGGGTAAAGCCGGTCTTTGTGTCGCCGGGGCATCTGACCGATCTCGAATCGGCGCGACGGGTTGTTCTTGAAACATGTACGAAGTATCGAATTCCTGAGCCGACCCGGCAGGCGCATATATTAGTCAATGGGCAGCGGATTAAATGGTTGTCCGGAGGGAACGAAGGGGCTCCTGAACAATCAGGAGGGTTAACATTGAGATCGCTTCGCCCGCCGCCGGCGGGCCCCCGATGACAATTATATAAAGCAAAGAAGGTGGTTATGACAATTATATGGATCCTTGCGGCATTTGTGCTGGGCGCGGCGTGCGCCTATCTGATCGTCCGGTTTCTCGTCCACCGGACAAAAGACGAGATGAAGATCCATTTTCTCGCGGCGGCGCAGGAAGCGCTCAAGAACGGCAACGAGACGCTGATCACGCTGGCAAAAGAGCGGCTCGAACACGAGCAGACAAAGGCGAAGGCCGACCTTGACCGGAACCGCCAGCAGGTGGAGTTCACGGTATCGCGCCTGGGCGAACAGCTTGTTCGGTATGAAGAGCTGATGCGCGAATTCGAGAAGGACCGCGGGGAGAAGTACGGGAGCCTTGACCAGACGCTTAAAGACGCTTCAGAAAAGATACAGAAACTCCAGCACGCGACCGACAAACTTCACTCGGTCCTCGGAAACGTCAAACTGCGCGGGCAGTGGGGCGAAAAGATCGCCGAGGATATATTGCGCTACTCCGGCCTCGTGGCGGGTTTGCACTACGAAAAAAACACGTCGCAGGAAACGGTGGCGACCCGCCCTGATTTCATCTTCAAACTGCCGGACAACCACCGCGTGTATATGGACGTGAAGTTCCCGCTTTCCGCGTACCTCGCCTATGTCGGCGCGCAGAGCGACACGGATCGCGCGACCCAAAAAGATCAGTTCATATCCGACGTGAAGAACCGGATCAAGGAAATCACGAAACGCGACTATATCAATCCCGCCGAAAACACGCTCGATTATATCATGCTGTTTATCCCGAACGAGCAGGTCTACGCCTTTGCGAATGAGGCGGCACCCGAATTGATCGATGAGGCGATCCGGCAAAAGGTGATCCTCTGTTCGCCCTGGACGCTCTACGCGGTCCTGCGGATCATCTGGCAGGCGTGGGAGAATTATCACACCAAAGAGAACATCAAGCAGGTCCTCTCGCTCATCCATTCTTTCCTCGGCGAGTACACAAAGTTTTGCGAGAAGATGTCCGAGCTCGGCGACCGGATCGACAAGACGCAGAAGTCCTATGGCGAGCTGGTCGGGACGCGGCAGCGCGCGCTCGACAAGAAGGTTGAAAAGATCGAGGAGTACCGCAAAGGGCAGGAAACGCCGGCGATCGAGGTGGCGAAAGAAGAAGCGCCGTCGGAAGTTCAGTAGATAGCAGGGTGCCAACATCCCTTTTTACCCCACCCATTCCATCCCCCCTTCAAGGGGGAGGGTGCAGGAGAGGGACATGTGCGAAGCTTTGATATGAAAGATACAAATTACACGACCGCAAAAAAGATAGTGGAGACCCTTCGCAAAAAGGGGCATGAGGCCTATTTCGTCGGCGGGTGCGTCCGCGACCGGGTCATGAAGATCGTTCCCCAGGATTACGACATCGCGACCGATGCGCGGGCCGGAGAGGTGATGAAGATCTTTAAACGCACGATCCCGGTCGGGGCGAAGTTCGGCGTGGTGATCGTTGTGCGGGACGGGATCAATTTTGAGGTCGCGACGTTCAGGCGGGACGGCGACTATATCGACAGCCGCCGTCCGATCGCGGTCCATTTCTCCGACGCGAAGGAAGATGTCCTGCGGCGCGATTTCACGATCAACGGCCTTCTGTACGATCCGGTCAAGCGCAAGGTGATCGATTATGCCGGCGGGATGCAGGATATCAGGGAAAAGACGATCAGGACGATCGGCGATCCGTACGAACGGTTCAGCGAAGACAAGTTGCGGCTCATCAGGGCGATACGGTTCAGTGCCCGGTTCAAATTCAAGATAGAGAAGAAGACGTTTGAGGCAGTCAGGAAACTGGCGCCGCAAATTACAGAAGTGAGCGCCGAACGGTTACGCGACGAGCTCGTCAAGATATGTACCGGCAAGAATGCCGGCTACGGTCTTGAGCTCCTGCGGGAAAGCGGTCTGCTGGCGGTTGTCCTGCCGGAGGTCACAAAGATGATCGGCGTCGAACAGCCGCCGGAATTTCATCCCGAAGGAGATGTCTATACGCACACGAAGATGATGTTCGATGACATGAAAGAACCGTCGACCGAGCTCGCCTTCGCGGTCCTCCTGCACGATGTGGGAAAGCCGCGTACGTTCCGGCGGGCCGAACGGATCAGGTTTGACGGCCATACCAATGTCGGCGCGCGGATGGCTGATACGATCTTGCGGCGGCTCCGGTTTCCGAACGATGAGCGCGACGCGATCGTGACGGCCGTTTTCAACCACCTGAAGTTCATGGACGTCAAGAAGATGCGGGTGAACCGGCTGAAGCGGTTTCTGAAGGAGCCGACGTTCCCGATGGAACTCGAACTGCATCGGCTTGACTGCCGTGCCAGCCACGGGATGCTCGACAACTATCGTTTTTGCAAAAAGAAGCTGAAAGAATACAGTAAGGAAGAGGACCTTCGTCCGAAACCGCTCGTAAACGGCAACGACCTCATCGCAATGGGATTCACGCCGGGGCCGGTATTTAAGAAGATCCTGACGGCGGTCGAAGACGGACAGCTGGAGGACAAGCTGAAGACGAAGGGAGACGCAATCGCGTTTATCCGGAAGAAGTTCGGTTCGTAATCAGACGCCCCCCGTTCTAAGAAGGGGATAAGAGAGCGTGGTGTCTATTCGGAGACTTTCTTGAGAGACGAGAATATTTTTCCCAGCTCTTCCTGATCGATTTCGCCCATCAGGGTCACTTCGGTGCCGTCGTGCGGGGCGGAGAGGATCGTCAGCGGACCTCTTCTGATCCGGTAGACGATTTTTCCGTCCTGTTTGATTTCCTGTCTCTTGCGCTTCCATTTGGCTGTCCGTTCCGGAGAGGATTTCCCTTCGAAGAGAGAGATCGTCGAGAGACCGTCGCTGTAGACGGCATGGACGAACTCCCGTTTTCCTCGCTTAAACAATTTTAACTCGGTGCGGCGGTAGCCGCCGGGGATATATTCGGGTGAAAAGACAGCGAGATGCAGATCGCGGGCGGCTTCAGGGAATGTGACATTCTCTCTCGAGGTGCCCCCGATGATCGACGTCGCGCCGCCGGCGATCGGCACGGAGAATGTATGCTCATCGAATTTCGGATGGAACGAAATAGCATCAAAACAGAACGATGCTTTAAGCGTCTTCTTCCCGCCGTTGTTGTAATATTCTTCCGCCTTGAGCGGCAGGAGGCGCGCTTGATCAATCCAGATTTTCGCGGAGAGGGGCGACCCCCTCTTCGGCTCGACCGCGATAACGTGACAGGGCCTGCGGCAGACCTTTTCCGTTTTTCCGCAGGAGAGCGCGTAGTTGTCCAGAAGCAGGTCCAGGTTCTTGATCTCAAAGTGTTTGTGCATCCCCCGCATGCGGAAATGGCGCTTGCCTTCTGTTTTATCGTTCGAAATGCGCCAGAAATTGGGGCCGACCTTTATGAACCCCTGTCCTTCCATCTCTTCCGGAGCGACAAACTGAAGCCGGAACGAATCAGGGGCTTTGCGGATGATCTTCAGTTGCACCGCGTGCAGAACGCCCCGCGAAAGCGTGGTGATCGTCTTGATCCCTTCGTAGTCGAGCTTCTGTTCCTGCCCGATCATTTCCTGCATGATGGCTGTCGGCTCCGCGCTTTTGCGCGGTGCGCAGGAACACATCACCGGCGCCATGATGAGAAGCGGGAGAACGATGTTTATGGCAACCCGCAGTTTCTTGTTGAACCCGCCTTGCTCCGCTCGCGATGACATCATCATATCCCTTCTTCCAGCGCCCTGCGCAGATCGGCCATCTCGTTCCGATATAGTGCCGAGTTATCGGAAAAGGTATGTTCCCCGATATACACGGAAATCTCCTGGGCGGCATCGTCATGGACATCGACAAAGGTGACGGCGCTTTTCTTGAACAGGTCGCCTTTGGACAGCAGCAGTGCCGACGCGACGATAATGAGGGCGAAAGAAACCGCGGGGACCGCATGGCGCCTCATGGAGCCGATGAGGTCTTCGATCCAGAGGACAAACCCCGACGGCTGATTGATCTCGGCGATCTTCTGCGAGATGCCGCGCCACAGATGATCGGGCGCCGTGACCGTTTCGATCGTTTTGAACGCGCCGACGTTTGCCCGGATAAGGGCGACGCGCGCCGCGCACTCTTTGCAGTCCGCAATGTGCCTCTCTACCTCGCCGCGCGCGGGGCCGGCAAGGAGCCCTTCGGCATACTCGATCAAGAGAGAATGTCGTTTAGCGCATTTCATATGAGACCTCTTTTTCCACCAGTTCTTTCAGCTTCATGTGCGCCCTGTTCAGCCTTGATTTGACCGTTCCTTCCGAGCAGTTCAGGATGCGCGCAACCTCATTGTAAGGCAAATCTTCAATATAACGTAGCACCACCACGGTTTTCAGCTTCGGCGACAGCTTGGCGATCGCCCTTTGCATCTTTTCCGCAGATTCGCCCTTGAGCGCCGTGTCGCCCGGGCTGAGCATCTGATGCTCTTTCTGCGCCTTTTTGCAATCCCCCGTTTCCGCGAAGTCCGGGTCGTCCAGGGAACTGATACTGTAACGCCTGAGCTTCCTGATCCGGTCAATGCTCATGTTCACGGAGAACCGGTAGACCCATGTCGAAAACGACGATTTGAAATGGAACATCCCTATCTTCTTATACAGGTTGATAAAAATGTCCTGCGTCAGGTCGCTTGCTTCATCAGGGTTGTTCGTAAACCTGTACGCGGTGCTGTACACCCTGTTCTTGTAACTTTCATACACCTCCTGAAATGCCTGGACATCTCCCTCCTGACACTTCCTAATAGTCTCTATAGCAACCTCTTGAGACTTCGCTTCTTCGTTCATAGTTGATGACCCGGATGTCTCTTCCATAGTATTAGACGGCGGCACGCTGTTGTTCGTTCCTCATAAAATGTTTTAAGAAGCGGGGTGGACTCGAGATACGCTCATTTTTTGTCCATACATACGATATTCTTGCCGCGGGACTTTGCCTGATACATCAGGGAATCTGCGCGTTTGATCAACGAAGCCCTTGTATCACCGTCCCGCGCGACGGTCGTGCCGCAGGAGACCGTTGCGTGAATGACTTGTGACCCTGTTTTCACGCTGGAGTTTTGTATCAGGACGCGTAGCCTATCAGAGATTGCATGAAGGAGTTGTCTGTTCTTTATGTTGGTCAGTATGATCACAAACTCTTCGCCGCCCCACCGGCCGACAAGATCAAATGACCGGACGTTTTTGAGGAACGTCTGAACGACTGTCTTGAGGACTCGGTCTCCCACCTCGTGTCCGTGCGTGTCATTAATGTTTTTGAGATTATCGATGTCCGCGAAGACGACGGCGAATACCCAGCCGTAGCGTTTCATTTCTTTCAGGCGCCCGTCCAGGCTGATCTCCGTGTAGCGCCGGTTCGCGGAACCGGTCAGCGGATCGATGTAGGCGATCTTTTGGAGGGCCTCGATCTTTTGCAGCGCTTCAATCTTCGACGAGATGTCCGTAAAGACCTGGGCCGCCCCGATGATCTGCTTTTTTCTGTCATACAACGGCGCGGTGTGCAGGACGACGGGGACCTGATGCCCGTCCTGGTGGTGAAGAAAGACCTCGGCGCTGTGTGGAAGGCCGTCCGTGAGCGTCATTTCCAGAGGGCAGGTTGTGCCGCAGAGAACCACACCTTTGTCATCAATATGCTTAAGCGTTCCGGGACCGCAGCGCTTGCCGATGACGGCCGCTCCGGGAAGGCCCGAAACTTTTTCGGCGCCTTTGTTCCAGTAGGTAATTCTGCGGTCAGCGTCGACGATGTAGACGCCTTCGGAGAGGTTGTTGAGCAACGATTTGTAGATTCCATCAGGCAATTGCATGACGCCGCTCCTTTTTCGTTGCGGACAGGGCCCTCACTTGATATCTTCTCCTATTTTTGGTTCAAAAGGAAGTCATTTTTTAGTAACATACTGTCACGACAAGAATCCGGGTACGCAACGCGGAATCCCCGAAGAGACGGGACCTGTCCGAGAAGAGGCGCGAGAGAGATGAAGAAGTATTTCAGTTCAAAACATGAGATCCCCTCACATATTCTCAAGAATGATACCGGCCTTGCCTTTGAATTTCTCGCTTCGCAAGGCGTGATCCGCAAGATCAGCCTCCACGACGTGATGGTCAACCTTTTCATGGCCCATCCGCTTGAAGGCGGCGTCGCCAATATATTCATCAGGACATACGAGAAGAACAAGATCCGCTTCACGCCGATCTTCGGTCCGGGCGGCGGGAGCCGGCATGCTTTCTCGGCTTCTGCCGTGACGTGGGAAGGGACATTCTGCGGCCTTGCGCACAAGACCGTGCTCACCGTGAGCAAGGAGGCGAATGCCTGGTTCTACGAAGTGTCGCTCACCAACAGCGGGAAGAAGAATGTATCGTTCGATCTCGTGTATCTGCAGGACAAAGGGATTGCTGACGAATGCACGATCCGGATCAATGAGGCATACACCAGCCAGTATATCGACCAGAAAGCTTTCGAACACAAGACATACGGCCCGGTCATAGCGGCGCGCCAGAACAACCCGTTTAAAGACCGCTGTCCGTGGATGATCGACGGCTGTCTCGACGGTTCGACCGGCTATTTCACGGATGGGCTGCAGTTCTACGGGCTTGAATATAAAGAGACCAACACACCCCGCGCGCTGACGACCCGGGACTGGAAGAGCGGTGTCCTTCAAGACGAGTTCTCCGTCAGCGCGTTCAAGAGCAAGACCTATACGCTGAAACCGAAACAGACGCAGAAGGTGCGTTATTTCGGCCTGGTGTTGGAAGACCATCGCGAGGCCACGGCGGAGCGGGACCTCAGGGTTCTCGATACTGTAGAAGATCTTTACCGCAAGGCGGTTGAAATGATCCCGCATGAGAAGGCGGAGTGGATGAGCGTCGAAAGATCGGTTTTCAACAATATAACGTTTTTCCGGACCACGCCGTTGAGCGGACGCGAGATCAATATCCATTTCGGCAAGGTGAGGCGGCACGTCGAAACTGACCGGGGAAAACTGCTCTCATTTTTCACCGACCGTTCTCATGTGGCGACGAAGGAAAAAGACCTTGCGCTGGGGCGCACGCACGGGGCTGTCATCCGTTCTGGCGGGGAGATCTTTCCGCAGACCGATGTGCTCGCGAGCGCCAATTTTATCTACGGGGGGTTCAATGCGCATCTTACCGTCGGGAACACCTCGTTCGACCAGTTCCTGTCGCATCCCCGGAGCCTTCTGAACATCATGAAGGCGAGCGGGCAGAGGATTTTTATCAAGGACGGCGAACGCTGCGAGATGCTCGGGCTCCCCTCGGCATACGAGATTGGTCTCACGTTCAGCCGCTGGATATATAAAGGAAAAGACCGGCTGATCGAAGTCAAGACCTGGACCGATCCCGCCGACCCGCTCGTGTATCTCCAGGTTGATGTGCTGAAGGGAAAGAAGGCAGCGTTTCTGATCAGCCATGAGATCACGATGGGCGGGACGGAGTACGAGCAGCGCGGCTGGATCCATTTTGATGCGGACCGTTCTGTTGTTGAGGCTGTGCCCGACAAAGGCTCGTTCCTCGGGACGAAACGTCCCGACGGTAAATTCTTTATTGCCGCGGAAGCGAAACAGACCGAAAAGATCGGGATGGACGAGCTCCTCTATGGCTCGGGACTGACGCGGACATTGCCCTACGTTGTCATCCAGACAACCCCGACCGATTCGTTCCGTCTCGCGTTGGGCGGAAGCGTCGAATCGTCCGATAAAGCCGATACGTTGTGCGCCGCAGTCACGCGCAAGAGATTTTCGTGGGAAGGCGATGTCGAAAAATCGGCGGCATACTGGCGGGGGGTACTGCGCAATGTCCGTCTGTCATTGCCGGGCGGTTCGCCCGCGGACAAGAAGCGGCTGGATAAGATTAATGATATCCTTCCCTGGTATCTTCACGATGCCCTGATCCATTTTTCGGTGCCGTTCGGCATCGAACAGTATAAAGGCGCCGCCTGGGGCGTGCGCGACGTCCTGCAGGGCCCGGTTGAGGCGTTCCTCCCGATCGGCCAGGCCGAAACGGTGCGCCGCATGCTCCGCAAGGTTTTCTCGGCACAGTTTATCGAGACCGGCAACTGGCCCCAGTGGTTCATGTTCGACGTGTACCGGGAAGTGCAGCAGACGGAAAGCCACGGCGATATCGTCGTCTGGCCGTTCAAGGCGGTCTGTGAATATATCGAAGCGACGAACGATTTCTCGATCCTTGACGAGAAACTTCCCTATACGAAGGAACACGACAGCGCGAAGGGATACACCGAAGAGAAAGAGACGGTCTTTCAGCACCTGATGCGGGCGGCCGCGTGTATCAAGAGCAATTTCATTCCGGGGACGCATCTCTCGAGCTATGCGGGAGGAGACTGGGACGACACCCTCCAGCCCGCGCACCGCGAACTGCGGGAACGGATGGCGAGCGGATGGACGGTGTCAATCACCTATCAATACTTGAAAGCCTTCGCCGACATCCTCCGCCGGACAAACAGGCGAAAAGAGGCGAACGAACTTGCCGATATGGCGCACAAGATCAAGGAGGAATATCACGCCTCCCTCATGAAAGATAACGTTGTCAGCGGGTTTATCCATCTGGCGCCGGACGGGACTATCGATTATATGCTGCATCCGCGAGATAAACGTACGCACATACACTATCGGCTGCTGCCGATGACGCGGGGGATCATCAGCGAGCTGTTTACGGCAGACGAGACAGCGCGGCATTACGCTATCATCGCAAAAGATCTGGAGTGTCCGGACGGCGCGCGGCTCATGGACCGGACCGTTCCGTACAGCGGGGGGCCCGCCCGTTGGTTTCGCCGCGCCGAGATGGCGGCGAACTTCGGGCGCGAGATCGGGCTCATGTATGTGCATGCGCACCTGCGGTATGTCGAGGCGCTTGCCAAGATCGGCAAGGGTGATGAGCTTTTTGCTAACGTGCTCAAGGTTATACCGATAACCATGCGGGAGGACGTGGAGAACGCTGTTACGCGGCAGGCCAACGCCTACTTCAGCAGTTCCGACGGTGATTTCAAGACACGCTATGACGTCGATTTCACGAAACTCAAAAAAGGAACGGTGCCGGTCAAAGGCGGATGGCGAATCTATTCGAGCGGCCCCGGCCTTTTTATCCGGCAGATTCTATCGAATTTCCTCGGCATCAGGACCTCATTCGGGCGTCTCGTCATCGATCCGGTCGTCCCGGCGCGGCTGGACGGATTGATGTACCAGTTTGAATACGCAAAGGGGAAAAGCGTTAAGTGTGTGTACAAGACCGGGAAGAAACGCACCTGCGGTGTGTCGAGGGTGACCCTCAACGGCGAAGCGCTCCAGACCGAGCCGGCCGAGAACCCCTACCGGAAGGCGGGGGTGAAACTGCCGCTGTCGGCGTTCGAGAAGAAACTCAGGCCGGGCGTAAATGAGCTGGTTGTCACGTTGTAGCCTTTTTCAAGAGATATGGTGAATAGAACGGGAAGGAAACCGCCCGCTCTCTCCCTGCAAGACGTGAGCAAGAGCGGTGCGGTAATTGCTGCGGGGTGAGTCGGAACGCGAGGCGTGTGCGGCTGGGGGAACGGTATGCCTGCCTGTTATCGCGTATAAACCCACAAGTACTGTAGAGGAAGGCATGATCACCGGTATTTTTCTTATCCTCATCTCTGGTTTTGTTCTCAATAAGCTCTTCGAGAAGCTCAAGATCCCGGGGATTATCGGGATGATCATTGCCGGCATCCTCATAGGCAAGTACGGATTCAACCTTGTGGAGCCGGTTATCTACACGGTCTCCAAAGATGTACGGCTGATCGCGCTCATGATCCTGTTGCTGCGCGCGGGCCTCGGGATCAATAGGGCGGTCCTGGCGAAGGTCGGCGTAACCGCGGTACAGGCGGGGATCATACCGAGCATATGCGAGGGTTGCGCCGTTGCATTCCTGGCCCATTACGCGCTTCACTTCGCATGGATCACCAGCTTTGTCATGGGGTTCACCCTCGCGGCCGTTTCTCCGGCCCTGATCATTCCGCGCATGATCGACCTGCGGGAGGGGGGGGTGGGGGATGAAAAGGGGTGTGCCTGTTCTGGTCCTTGCCGCCGCATCGCTCGACAACATAGTCGCGATCACCCTTTTTACCGCTTTCTTCAACATTGCTGTCGGGCAAGCCGGGATGCCGCTGTGGGCGCAGTTGTCACTGGTCCCCCTCCAGATCGCCGGCGGGGTCCTGATCGGCATTGGCATTGGTATGGCGCTGAGCCGGTTCCTCGGGAGCACGCATCTCAACAAAACCGAGGCTGACGAACTGCTCCTGGTCATTGCCGGGGCATTGAGCTGTTTTCTCGTATCGCAGCAGCTTCATGTCGCGGGGCTGATCGCTATCATGACCGTCGGCTTTATTATTCTCGAGAAGGATGAAAGCGCCGCGCACCGGATAGCCGCGATGCTCAAGAAAGTGTGGGTGGGGGCCGAGATATTTCTTTTTGTCCTGATCGGGATGGAGGTGAATGTAAAGGCGATGCTCGGCGCCGGGGCGGCCGGGTTGATCATCATCCTCGGCGGTCTTGTTGCCCGGTCGGCCGCGGTCTATCTCGTCATGCTGAGGACGGAATTCCGGATGCGTGAACGCAATTTTATCGCCATAAGCAATGTCCCGAAGGCGACGGTGCAGGCCGCGGTCGGCGGCATCCCGCTTGCGGCGGGGATGGCCGGCGGAGAGGTCATCCTGGCCGTGGCGGTCCTTGCCGTCATCGCGACCTCATTTTTCGGCACCTTTTTTATGGAAAAATCATTTCGCACGCTGCTCAAGGTTTATAAGGAATAATTGTACGAAAAGAGATATGATAGAGCCGGCACATCAAAAGGAGGGTCTCTATGTTCAAAATTACGGTTGAGCGGCCTTCGCAAGAGGAACTGGAAAAGCTCGGCGTCCGTTTCTGGAACACCTGGGGCGGCGGGGAAGAGACCTTTGAGTGGGAGTATTCCCGCAGGGAGACCTGTTATGTTCTCGAGGGGGCTGCGAGGATCAAGACACCGTGGGAAGAGGCGGTGATTGCCGCGGGAGATCTGGTGACTTTTCCCAAAGGACTCACCTGTGTCTGGACGATAACGAAACCCATCAAAAAGGTGTATAAATTCGATTAATCCCCCTCCCTGACAAAAGGGGAAAAACGGAAAGGAACCATGCGCGCGGCGGTCTATTACAACAACAATGATGTACGGGTCGAAGAAAAACCGGTCCCGCGTATCGGGGCGGGCGAGGTGCTCATGAAGATCGAGGCCTGCGGGATCTGCGGCTCCGATGTCATGGAGTGGTACCGGATCAAGCATGCCCCCCTTGTACTCGGACATGAAGTGAGCGGTGTTATTGAAACGGTGGGAGAGGGCGTCACGAAATACAAGATGGGCCAGCGCATTGTTGCCGCCCACCATGTCCCCTGCAACACCTGCCGCTACTGCCTGAGCGGCAACCACACCGTATGCGACACGCTCCGTTCGACCAATTTCGATCCCGGCGGTTTTGCCGAATATGTGCGGCTGCCCCAGATCAACGTTGACCGGGGGATCTTTCCGGTAGCCGATTCGGTCTCGTTCGAGGACGCGACATTTGTCGAGCCGCTTGCCTGCGTGCTCCGCGGACAGCGCAAAGCAGGCGTGAAGGAAGGGCAGTCGGTGTTGATCATGGGGGGTGGGATATCGGGGTTGCTGCACCTGAAGCTCGCGCGCGCGTTGGGAGCGGGCAGGGCCTTTGTCACGGATATTCTGGAAAACCGCCTGACGGCGGCAAAACGATACGGGGCGGACCAGGCTTTTCCCGCAGATGAATACTCGCCGGAACTGCTGAAGGAACATAACGACGGGTATCTGGCGGATATCGTCATCATATGCACGGGCGCGACCAGGGCGTTTGAGGACGCGTTCAGATCGGTCGGGCGGGGAGGGTCGATCCTTCTTTTCGCGCCGACGCAGGCGGGGCTCAAGCTGCCGATATCGTTGAATGACCTTTTTTGGAAGAACGATGTGACGATGACGACCACTTACGCGGGAAGCCCCGCCGACCACGTGACCGCGCACGAATTAATTCGTTCGAAAAAAGTCATCGTTTCTGATATGATTACGCACCGTTTTGGACTGGCTGACACCCAGAAGGGGTTTGGTCTGGTGAGCAAGGGGAACGATTCGATCAAGGTTATCATTGAACCGCAGCGATAAAAAATGAAACGGTGAACGGGTGAACCCGTGAAGACGCCCCGTATCTTCCCTTTGCCGGTGCGCCGGTTCTGTGAGCGGGATGCGACAATGCCGGTAACGAAGGCACATAAGAGAAGATCATCAAGGAGGAGAATATGGATTGGGGATTGAAAAACCGATTAGCGCAAATAATCAGGCCGGAGACCGGCCGGGCGGTGATGCTCGCGGTCGATCACGGCTATTTTCTCGGGCCGATCAGCCGGCTCGAAGACCCGAGGAAAACAATCACGCCGCTTATTCCCTATGCGGACACGCTCATGGTGACCAGAGGAGTGCTGCGCGCCTGTATCGACCCGCAGAACACCAAGCCGATCGTGCTGCGGGTGTCGGGCGGTAACAGCATCATCGGCAAACAGCTGTCCAATGAAGGGATCACGGTCGCGTTTCGCGATGCCATACGCCTCAACGTGGCGGCGGTTGCCCTCTCGATCTACATCGGTACCGATCACGAGCATCAGACCCTCGTTAATCTTTCGAAACTGGTCGATGAGGGGCAGGAATACGGGATCCCGGTCCTGGCGGTGACGGCGGTCGGCAAAGAGCTGGAAAAACGCGATGCGCGGTATCTGTCGCTGTGCTGCAGGATCGCCGCGGAACTCGGCGCGCATATCGTCAAAACGTATTACTGTGATAATTTTGAACAGGTCATCGAGAGCTGTCCGGTGCCGGTCGTGATCGCCGGCGGGCCGAAACTGCGGAGTGATAACGATGCGCTTACGCTCGCGCACGAGGCGGTCACGCGCGGCGCGGTAGGCGTCGACATGGGGCGCAACATCTGGCAGTCGAGCTTCCCGATCCCGATGATAATTGCCATCAGGAAGATCGTGCACGAGAACATGCCGCTGCCGGAAGCGTTGAACCTGTTTGAAGAGCTTAAGTGTAAAAGCGACAAGAAATGCGCCAAGCTATAATGTATCGTACATCGCGGAATGCGCGCCGCTCAGCGCGCGGAACGCGGCTCAGAGCGTAACTCCGGCACTGCCGGGGGAAGGAACCTATGCTGGAAACGGCGAAAGAGATACTCCACAGGATTTATGATGTCAAATGGTTGATCCAGGCCGGCGGCATCCCGATGATTACCGGGATCGTGTTTGCCGAGACCGGACTCATGGTCGGTTTCTTTTTGCCGGGAGATTCGCTCCTGGTGACCGCGGGGATTTTCGCGGCGGCGGGATATCTGGAGTTAGGGTTGCTGTTGGTGGTGGTCACGATTGCCGGGATCGTCGGCGATCAGACGGGATACTGGTTCGGCAGAAAGACCGGCCCCGCGCTTTTCAAGCGGGAGGATTCGCTCCTTTTCAAGAAGCACCACGTACAGCGCGCGCACGATTTCTACGAAAAGTACGGGTCAAAAACGATTGTCATCGCGCGGTTCCTCCCGATGATCAGGACGTTCGCGCCGATCGTCGCCGGCATCGCACAGATGAATTACCGGAAATTTGTCTTCTACAATATCGCGGGCGGCATCCTCTGGGTTTTTAGCATGGTCCTGGGCGGTTATTTTCTCGGCTCGGCGATACCGAATATCGACAAGCGCATTCACTGGGTCATCGCGGCGGTCATTGTCCTTTCGTTCGTACCCGTTGTGCTGGAGCTGATAAAGGCAAATAAAAAAAGATTCGCCCTTGTTAAAGAATAGGGTCAAGGGGCAAGGAAGATAGGGTTCATTTTGTCAGGGCGAGTTCGACGATCTTTCCGATGAGCGTATTGTAGTCAATCCCCATCTGTTCCGCGGCATTGGCGAAATCTTCCCCGTAGGCGATGTATGGATTGGGATTTGCTTCCAGGACATACACATCATTGTTTGCCGAAAGCCTGATATCTATCCGGCCGTAATTATGTATGCCGAGAATCGCATAGGCGTTGAGGCATACCTTGTTGATCTTCTCCCGTATCTGCCCGTCAAGATCGGTCGGAAAGACGGACTGGATTCCCATCTTTGCCCGGTATGCTTCGTTCCACTTGACGCGGAAACTGGCGATCCTCGGTTTCCCTTCCGGCAGGCCGGAGAGATCGAGCTCAACGATCGGCAGGGGCTGGAGCGATTTGTTCCCGATGATGCCGACATAAAATTCGCGGCCTTCGATGAATTCCTCGACAAGCGCGGGCTGATTGCGGTTCGCGTGGACGAACTTGATCCGATCCACAAGCGCGTCCGTGTTTTTCACGATAGAGCATTCGTGGATCCCGATCGAAGCGTCTTCCTTGAGCGGTTTCACGATAAGGGGAAAGCGCAGGGATTCGGGGACCGGGGCGGTCTTGCCGATCGGGAACACCTCAAACTCCGGCGTCATGATGCCGTGATACGCCAGCAGTTTTTTCTGTATGCCCTTGTCGTTGTTGATGATGAGCGATGACGGGTTTGAGCCGGTATAGGGGAACTTGAGCATGTCCAGAAGCGCGACGATGTGCGCCTCCATCGTGTTATCGCCCAGATAACTTTCCGTCAGGTTGAAAATGAGGTCGGGCGTGTGCCCCTGGATCGTGTCGATGATCGCTTTGAGGTTGTGGTTGACGGGAAGACGCACGTGCTCATGTCCCAGCGCGGTCAGCGCCTCGATGACCTCATCTTCGACATAGCAAATCTGGTCTGCGGCCGCGGCGTCGCCGGATTTTTGCTGGGGACGGTTATCGTAGAGGACGATGATCTTTAATTTCCGCATAGTCTAGAACTTGTGTTTGTGATAATAATTCATGACAAGGGTCGTGATCAGGACGCACAGCTCTCTGAACGTTTGCTCTTCGGACGCGACGGCGGTCGTCAGGTTCATCTCGCGGGAGCGCTTGATGAATGTTGCGAAAATCGTTTTGATGACATATTTGTTCTCGCCGGTCCAGTGCGAGATGAGTTCCGTCAGGTATTTCTGGTTCTTTCTGAGGAAATCGGCGGCGTTCTCAGAGGGCTTGCCGCCGTCGGGCTGTTTGAA
>Ga0351843_1115_pt1 | contig 28576 bp, 18 predicted proteins | sample TotcelHFGM3001L4_FD_206878 | JGI IMG/M metagenome (GOLD analysis project Ga0351843, IMG submission 206878) | Enriched cells from coal bed in the Powder River Basin, Montana, United States - Total cells FGM rep1 HSBNCT.FGM.300.1.L4 ...
GATTCATCAAGCCCGTCAATATATTCAGCACGGGTTCGATAAATCGCCCCCCTGCATGTATCGGTGGTTATTTCCTTGAAAGCTCTTCCGCCCGTTCCTTCGCCTTCATAACCGCCGACACGAAGGTGTTCATAAAACCATTCTCCTGCAGGAAGGTGACGGCGGCCTCGGTCGTCCCGCCGGGAGATGTTACCTTTCTGCGCAGATGCTCGGGTACTTCCTTCATCTGATCGAGAAAACGCACCGTTCCCAGGATCGTCGCGTGGCTGAGCTCCCGCGCCTTCTCCATGGTAAATCCCAGATTGAGCCCCGCATCGATCATGCATTCATAAAAATAGCACAGATACGCCGGCCCGCTCCCCGAGAGAGCGGTGACCGCGTCCATCATCTTTTCTTCAACAATAATTACTTCACCGGCCGCGCCGAATATCTCCCGTGCGGTCCTGATGTCAGCATCCGTGGCCCGGCTCCCCTTCGCCACCGCCGTTATGCCGCTGCCGATCAATGCCGGCATGTTCGGCATCGAGCGGACGACCGCCACACGCCCCAGCCCTTTCTCGATCGTCGCCGTCGTGACCCCCGCTGCAATGGAAATGATCAGCGTCTTCTTATTGAGCTCCTTGACGATCTCGGCAAAGACGCTCGTCATCTGCTGCGGCTTTACCGCGAGGATCAGGATGTCTGCATCGCGGGCGACCGTTTTATTCTCGAGCGTCACCACGGCGCCCAGCCGCGCGAACGATGCAAGCTTTTCCCCGGCAACATCCGACAGGATGAGATTCCGGCCGGCGACCTTCTTCGTCCTGAGCAGGCCGTTGACCAAGGCGCACCCCATGTTGCCGACCCCGATAAAACCGATTTTTTTACCCGTTAAAGCACTATGTTTTTTCATAAGATCCCTTTCTTGAATACATATACTGTTTCATAAAAGACATCTTTTTTGTGTACTGTTGTATGTGTAACGTGTCATAAAAATACCTTGTGTGGCATTACACATTACACGAACAGTGCCGAACCGACCCTTACAAACGTCGCCCCTTCTTCAACGGCAACGGCATAATCCCGGCTCATCCCCATTGAAAGATGCCGAAGCGCTATATTGGCGATCCCCAAACCGTTCAGCCGGTCTTTCAGTTCGCGCAGTTTTCTAAAACAGGGGCGCGCGTCTTCCGGATTCTCGGAAAGCGGCGCCATCGTCATCAGGCCGACAACACGGATATGCGGCAATGCGGCGATTGCCCGGAGCACTTCTTCGACAGCCGGCGCGGGCAGTCCGTACTTCGACTCCTCGCCCGAGACGTTCACCTCCACCAGGATCTCGATGACCTTCCCGATCTTCCCCGCCTCCTGCGAAACATGTTCAGCGACCTTGACGCTGTCGACCGAATGGATGACATCGAATATCTGCACGGCATCTTTCGCCTTGTTTGTCTGGAGATGCCCGATCAGATGCCACGTGACATCCGGCATCACCGACGGATATTTTTGTTTCGCGTGTTGCAAACGGCTCTCGCCGATGTGCCGCACCCCCAGCGAAATGATCTCATTCACCATGCCGGTATCGACCGTCTTGGTAACAGCGACGAGCGTCACCTCGCGCGGGTCTCTGCCCGCGCGCCGCGCCGCCTCCTCAATATTCTTCAATACGACTTCTAATCTATCTTGTGCTGACATATCCAGACACCATCTTCTCAAACGAACGTTCATGGTTCATGGAATACAACAAAATTCTCTTTCTTGCCCCTTGAAACTTGACCTTTGCCCTACAAAAGCATTGCCGCCGTGATCATCCTCCCCGGCGTCCCCTTTTCCCGCCGGTACGAGAAAAAGGTTTCGGTATGGCACGCGGTACAAAGCCGAGGGTTTATGATACGGCTAATCCCGGCTGATTTCAACTGTCTTTCGTTCTCGCTCCACAAATCGGCCTCATAGCAACAGGGCCCGATGGAAGGGCCGATGACCGCCGTGATCTCATCCGGCTTCACCTCATGGAGCAGCATCATCTTCTCCGCCGTCAAAAGCGCCGCCTGCGCGGCCGTCCCCGCCTTCCCCGCGTGGATGAGGGAGATGACCCCTTTACCAGGCGCATACAGCAGAATGGGGAGACAGTCTGCCGTAAAAATACCCAGCGGGGTATTCTTGATCTCGGTGATCATCGCGTCCGCATCCGGCGGTTTGCTGTGAGAACAGCGCCGGTATTCGGCGAGATACTCGTCGTCGATTTCCTCGGATATGTTTCCGTGGACCTGCGAGACCGTGACCAGCGCACCAGGATCGCACCCGAACAGTTCGCATATCCGCCCCTTAAGCTCCGGCACGGTAAAGATATTTCTGACCGACATGAGGAAGCGCAAAGAGGCATACCGCTTCAGCTCATCACATTCGATATAATGCATGCCTTTATAACTTTTACTCGTCATCATATGCATCCATTTTCTGTTCTTCAAACGAGTCCGCTCAATGCGGACGGGTCGAGAAGTCCTCAAAGAATTTCTCGAGTGCGGCGCCATGCGCCTCCGCTCGAACAAGAACTTACGACTTGACTCCCATCGCCTTTCGGTACTCGTCTTGAAGAAAGTCCTTCCCGACTCCGTTACGGATAAAATCCCACGGCAGACGTTCGTCAAGCCCGAACGTTCGAAACGGTATTTCCGATCGGATAAGTTCCGCTGCATTACCCTGACCGATCAAATCCGCGATCGTTCCGCCGCCCCTGCAGATCGCCGCCTCGAGAAAAGCGTTCTTCACCCCCTCCCCGGACACCTCGACACGCCGGTCATGCTTCAGCATCGACTTTATGCGCGCGAGTTTTTCTTTGAGCGCCTCCCGGCTCGCCATACCGCACCATTGGAACGGCGTGTGCGGTTTCGGCACGAAGGGCGACACGTGCGCTTTCACCGGGAGGATCGCGCCGATCATTTTCACCTCTTCAACAAGCCCGGCAATATCCGCCTCGGTCTCCGTCGGCAGGCCGTAGATGTAATACAGTTTTAACTCCAACAGGCCGCATGCCTTTGCACGATGGGCGATCCCCGCAATCTGATCAGCAGTAATCCCCTTTCCGATCACCGACCGCAGGCGGTCGGTCCCGGCTTCGGGCGCGACCGTGATCATCCGCTGTCCGCCCGCGGCAAGCATCTTTAACAGCCCGTCTTTCGCGGAATCGATCCGCAAGCTGGAGATCGACACCTTCACGTTCCGCCCGGAGAGATACCCGCATAATTCATCGATATAAGGATAATCCGACACACTCGCGCCCACAAGGCCGACCTGATCGGTATGCTTGAGCCCTTTTTCGATCGACCGGATGACATGGTCCGCGTCTCTGACGCGCATCTGGCGGTACACATACCGCGCGGCGCAGAACCGGCATCCGCGGGGGCATCCCCGCGACACCTCCACCAGAAACTTACCGCCGAATTCGGTCTCACGCGCAATGATACTTGAACAGGTCTCAATATCGTTTAGATACGGCACCCAGTGCTGCGTGATGCCCTCTCCCCGCGCAATCTTCTCGCGGTGCAGAAACGGGACATAGATGCCTTCGATCCGGGACAACGAATCCAGAACCGCATCTTTTCCCGAGGATTTCGCCTCACCGAAGCAATCCATGACGCCGCCCAGCAGTCCTTCCGCCTCTCCGACAAGAAAGAGGTCGATAAAATCGCTGACCGGCGCGGGGTTGATAAAGGTGGCGACGCCGCCGGCAATGACAAGCGGGTCTTTCGCGGAACGGTCGGCGCTCCGGGGAGCGATCCCTGCTCTATGAAGCATCCGGGGTATATGCAAATAATCGGCTTCAAACGAAACCGAAAAAGCGATGATATCGAAATCGCGCAGCGGCAGCCGCGACTCTAAAGAAAAGACTTCGCCTGAATCCAGGAGAAACGCGCGCTCGCAGAGCGTGTCCGTGCGCGCATTGAGCATCCGATACACCGATAACAACCCCAGGTTGCTCATCCCCAGCCGGTACGTGTTCGGAAAGACAAGTGCGACCTTATGGTACGCGGAGCTTTTCGGCGTGACGAGCGGCGTCTCGGAGGTTATGAAACGACGAATACTCTCGCGTGTCTTTTTGAGCATCGTCCCTTAGGTATCGAGGATCCGGCGGGAATCGTCAAGATAGATCCCCTGCAGGTTCAATTTGAGGGATTCGGGGTGCAACGAATTGGCCAGCGCCGTCTCTGTGGAGATGGTACCGGCCTGGACAAGCTGGAGGAGCGACTGGTTGAACGTCTGCATACCGAATTCCTTCCCCAGCTCTATCGCGGCAGACAGCTTGTCGAACTTATTCTCATACATGAGTTTCCTGACCATGCCGGTGCAGACCATTATCTCAACCGCAGGGACAACCCCCTTCCCAGAATCTGTCTGGATCAGGCGCTGGCAGACAACCGCGTTCAGCACGCTCGCCAGCTGGGCCCGCACCTGATCGCGCATGTCCGACGGAAAGAAATCGAGCATCCGTAATACGGACGAAGAGGCGCTGACCGTGTGCAGAGTCGTCAATACGAGATGACCGATCTCTGCGGCCATCATCGCCGCCATGAGCGTCTCGGAATCCCGCATCTCGCCGATCAGGATCACGTCGGGATCCTGCCGCATGATATACTTCAAAGCGTTTTTGAATGACTCCGTATCGATCCCCACTTCCCGTTGGTTGACAATGCCCATTTTATCGGCGTGCAGATACTCAATGGGATCTTCGACAGCCATGATGTGCACCTTTTCGCGGGAATTGATGTAATCGACTATCGCGGCGAGGGTCGACGACTTGCCGCAGCCGGTCGGGCCGGAAACGGCAATGATGCCGCTCTTTGCCTCGGCGATCCCGGTCAACATCGGCGGCAAATGAAGAGTCTGAAAAGTCGGTATCTGCGTTTTAACTAAACGCATGATAATGCCGAACGTCCCCCGCTGAAGGAAAATGTTGGTCCGAAAACGTCCCAAGTCCGGGACCGAGTAGGCAAAATCAAGTTCCGAAGTTGCCTGGAACAGCTCCTTCTGCTTCGGGGACATGATGGCGTATGCGATCCTTTGGAGGTCCTCACCCGTATAATTGCCGAACTCCGGAAACGTGATCAGTTCGCCGTTGATACGGCATACCGGCGGACAGTTGACCTTCAGGTGAAGGTCTGAGGCATTCCGCTCTATCATCAGTGTCAGGACACGTTCAAAGTGAGGCATATATGCATTCCCCGGAGCAGTCAGCGCACACAAAAAAACACAGATCACGCTCAGCAACCTGTGTCATAGGCTATACCTATTCAGTTATTTATGCAACTTCTTTACGGTTGCCTTCCGGCACACGTATTCTTCGATCTCGGCGCGCGCGTCCTTCGGCAAATCAATAAAAAACAACGATACGTCATGCCACTTTGCGTCCTTCTTTGCACACCTGACCACCACGGCATGACATTTGATCTCGCGGATGTTGTGCCCCTTGGTAATGCCCGGAAGCGTTATCTGTATCTCGACTTCTCTGAAGAGGGGTATTGCCGCGCTGCTGCTGAAATTAATCCCCGACGCGCTGATATTGACCGTACTCGCATTGATGAAAGAATCGTTATGGATGTCGAGAAGAAGTTCTCCGTCGACCTCCACTCTCTCTGACGCTCGTTTGTCTTTCACCGGTTTCATACTTACACCCCTAAGTATCGTATCTTTTCTTTTTTCCTTTCTCGCTTTCTGGTTTTATTATACCTGATGCAGATCTCTCTTGTCAAGGGGCGGGAGCGATTTTTTGCAACCCTTCAGTGAAGGGGTGGGCAACATGTATATATACGGGCAGGCAGGGGATCTCCCTGTCAGCACATTGCCGGTACGAGCGGCCACGGGGTCCCGCCGCAGGCGGTACGAGCGAGCAGCGGCGCTGAAAGATCGGATTGCAGAAAAAACACGGCCGGACCAACGGGGAACGCGTACGGTGAATCTATCGGGAAGCGATCGCCCACATCGGCGACTTTTTTTCCGCAACGATCTTATTGTCGTAGATCACGACGGCGCGCCAGTGGATGATCTTGCCGCGTTTCGTGTATTCTTCACCGATATTTTTGAAGGTGTGCATGTAGGAACCGCGGTTTGCGTCGCGGTACGTCTCCTCGATAAAACCATCGTATTGCTTATCGTGAAACTTATATTCAAAACGCAGGATGATCGGCTGGTCAAAACGTTTCATCCCCGCGCAGTCCCAGGTCACGATAAAATGCTCGCCGCATTCTTCTTTGTCGAGATATTTCTTTTCTTCGGGAAAGGGAAACTTATCAAGTTCGCTCCCGCCCAGGAAATGGCTCAGGAGCTCGCGCAGCACATATTTCTTCTCAACACGGTTAACCTTTGACACATCAAAGCGTATCTTCTCCCCTTTTTCGCTCACCGCCACGGACACCTTCCGCCGGATAACATGTTCAAGGGCTTTATACGCATCACGGGTCTTCGCCCAATCTCTGGATATCTTTTGCGGCACGGCCGTATAGACAAACGCCTCGTCGATCCAGCGCGCGTGTTCGCTCATTTTATCCAGGAGCTTATCGATCTTTTTTTCATTTTCGTAATATTTACCCAACAACCCCCGCAGAGCTCTGAGATCTTCGATAAAATCGTGTATCCGCCACCCGAGCTCCTCTTCCCCGCTCAACCGCTCCTTCTTCTGACCGCTGAAATAAGGCACGAACTCTTTAAACAGCTGGTCGAACCTTGCTTCAAGCGCCTCGGCGTCCTTCCGCACCGTATCCTTGTCGGAGGGATAGAGCGCAAGCGCCTGCGGAACTCCGCAGGCGACCAGGGCTATACAGACAACGCATCCCATAAGGTATTTCATGTCAGCATCCTAAAATGTCAGGAACTTCTCGCCGCAACGCGGACAGGACCCGACAAAACCCTGGGGCTGACCGGAATCCCTTTTCATCTGACTACGGCATTTCGGGCAGACGTAACTCACCGTCGCGGTATAGGGTTTCACCGCGGGATCCGCCTGCTTCACTTCAGTCCCCGCACAACCGAACAATCCGAGCGCAGGCAGTAAAAAGACCGCGCTCAATAGTCCTTTACTTTTCGTAAGCATATGCTAGAATCCTTCGTTGATTTGCAGTATTATATAGCAATTTCCGCAAAATAAAACATCTTTTTTCATCCGCATCCAAACATTTATGGCGTATACTGATATCGTTTTTCTGGCCGTGTGGAAGGACTTCAACCCTTTCCGCCTCGTCCTGATCATCCTGGTTTCTCTGCTGTGGCTGCTGTGCTTCAGCGGCCTCTTCTCAAAAGACAAAAGAAAGATGCGCGTCGGCTACCGCGGCGTCTTCAAGGCAAAACTCCTCAAATTCGGTTTCACGGAGAAGCGAAAGCACCCGCGTATCACATTTCCGATGGCGATAAAATTCAGAGTGCTTGCGCCCGGCGCCCCGGCCGCCGAAGTCGTCTACAGCACCGCCAACGCAAAAAATCTCAGCCGGGAAGGCATCTTGATAAACACCGCTGACGATGTCCCTGCCGGCGCCGACATCGAAATCAAGCTCAACGTGCACGGCATCGAAAACCCGATCACGGTTATCGGCTCGGTCACGAGAAAAGAAAAAGATACTATTGAAAACACATACTCGTTAGGTGTATTATTCAAGAAGCTCGAAACGATCGACAAAGCTGAACTCGTATCATTTATTGCTCAAAACCTTTAACCCCTATGCAAACAGCCCGCGACACATCATACAGGCAGGTTCTGACGGCAAGCGGCGCGCTGATCCTCTTCTGCGCGCTTGTCTGCAGTCCCTCGCACGCGGAAGAGAAGATCACGCATTTCGGCGGGGGCGCTTTCAAGCCCCCGGTAAAAGAGCCGGCGCAGGAACTAAGCAAGATACAGCGGCGGGACCTGCTCAACGCGCTGACCGATACCGATCTGACCAAAAGACTCGATGCCCAGTGGCAGTTGAGAATGCTCGGCGACCGCTCCCTGAGCCCTGACCTCACCAATCTCCTCGACGACAAACGGCCGTATGTCCGGCAGCTTGCCTGCGAACTTCTCGGCGAGGTGGGCGACAAGAACTGTCTCCCCGCGGTTACCCGCACGCTCCTGGAAGATCCTGATCTGCGCGTGAGAGAAACCGCGGCTCGGACCCTGACGGTGATCGGCGACCGATCGGTCGTTGCCGCCCTCGTAGAAGCGATCAACCAGCCGCGGCCGCTTCCCGACACCATCGGCTACTGGCTCTTCCCGAACGACATATACGACAATTACCGTTACGCGGCAGCAGAAACGCTGAACAGGATCACCCGCAACAATTTTTATCTGCGCCGTAACGCGACCAATTTCGACCGCATCTCAGCCCAGAACGAGATCAACAGGTGGTGGAAGGCAAACAGGCTCTTCTACACCAAAGAGATCGACGATATCATAGGAACGGCAAGACAGTTCATGCAGGCGGCTAAAGATTTGAAAGAGAACGTCGGAAAACAAGGGACGGCAAAAAGCGCGGGAATGGAAGAATTCGCGCGGCACCTTGATGACTACTCTGACAGGGCAAAAGATGCCTATGCCTTAACCGCAGCCCTGCCCGCGAAAAAAGATGCGATCTTCGCCGTCTTTCGAGAACTCGACGACCTCACGACATCCACCGACGAAATCTTTGTCTTCTCCCCGGAGCTTTCTGATCTACGCGGTGATTGGGAGCAGGTAAACTCGCTGCGAAAAAGGCTCGTCACCCAGCTGCGAAACGCGGGGGTACAAGAGGAATCGTCTTCCCGCTCATCTTCGATAAAAAAGTAATCTGCACCCGCCGCGGTTACTTCTTTGCGTAATACACCGTCTTGTTGCGCCCGCCGTTCTTTGCCTCGTACAGCGCCTTGTCGGCGTATGCGACAAAATCCTGGGCAGAGTCGATATAGGTATCAGGAAACGACACGACGCCGATACTGACGGTCACGCGGACATCCTGGCCGCTGATAATGATCGGCAAGCTCTGCAGTTTTCTGCGAAAACGTTCAGCGCTCTCAAACGCCTCCCCCCTGCCAACCCCGGGGAGCAGAGCACAGAACTCCTCTCCGCCGTAGCGGACCAGCATATCGGACTTTCTGAACGTTTCCTTCATGAGGGCGGCAAAACCCTTCAAGACAACATTCCCCTGTTCATGACCGTACGTGTCGTTAAAGTGCTTGAAGTGGTCGATATCCATCATGATGCAGGAGAGCTTCATGTTGTAGCGTTTCGCCCGGTCGAACTCAGCCGGAATGCGCAGGGTGAAATATTTCAGTATATATAAGCCGGTCAACCCGTCGGTGATCGCATCCTGCTTGAGGCTCACGCTTTCGAATATCAGACAGACATATTTATAAAAAGTAACGGCGAGATAGATAACGGCAACACAAAAAACGACGCTGAAATAATCGGCAATACGGCCTATTGAAAAAAGCCACGAGCTCAGACCGAGAAAAACGGCGATTTCCAGGAAGACGCAGAGGAACCCCTTCAACGGCGCGCACCGATACGTCAGAAAAACGGCGATAGCGGAAAAGAACAGGATCACCAGTGAATTGAGATACGGCGGTGTCGTTGTCATGAAACGGCGGGACAGCACGGTCAGGATGGCGTTGCCGTTGATCAGCACGCCCGGCATGTCCAAAAGCGGCGTCGGATATACGTCATGGATGATCTCGTTGGTCTGCCCGATCAGGACGATCCGGCCCTCCAGCTCGCGCTTGTCAAACTGTCCGTTGATGATCCGCCAGGCGGGAATGATCGTGAAATCCGAGATACCGGCAAGATAATTGATCGTAAAGGTGCCGTCCGGATCCGCCGGTATCGAAATCGACTTCCCGACCGCTTTGTTCTCGAGCAGAATCTCCCGTCCGTCGTAGCTGATATCCCGGAAAGAACATCCGTAATACTCGCAGAGCACTTTGATCTCAAAAGAGTAGTCGATATGGCGCGCGCCCCCTTTGGACGGTTGGACGAAAAAGCGGGTGTCACGCACCCGGTAATCTTTATCCCGCGGCTTGTTGATGAGTCCGTATGAAGTCGCGGCGTCGGCAAACGGGGCGTGCGGTAGTACGTGCTCCCACCGGTCGGTATAATACGAAGCAAGGACCACCTTGTCGGAGTCCTTGATCGCCTTTTGAAAGAGCGCGTCATTCGCCTTCTGCGCGCTCTCGCCGATAAAGATAATATCAAAACCGACCGCCCGCGGCCGGGCGCTATCGATATTCTTGAGCATTGCGGCATACACGTCGCGGTCCCAGGGCCATTTCCGGTTCACCTGCTGAAGAGACGTGTCGTCGATCGCGACCACCGCGATCGCGTTGATCTGTTGGGGGACCTCGCGGAAGGAGTGAAAGACGCGGAAAAAAATATCGACGGTTCTAAGCTGAGCCGATTCAAACACGCCGAACGGGACGAGGATAAATGCGTAGGTGACAATCGACAGAAAAAAAAGGACCGCGAGAATGTTGGTCGCCGTTTTTAAACGTTGAACCGTCCGCATAAGTTACCTTCCCCGTCATTGTTGCGGCGCGCTGCCGATACGACGCTATCCTGATAGCATTGCCGGTGATTATATGTCAACGGCGGGAGACCGTAAATAAAAAAGGCGGCGCCACCCGGGTGCCGCCGCCTCTTTTTCAGCGCAATACTATTACGCCGCCTTCAAGAATTCCAGATATCCTTTCACTTCCGTCCCGATAGCGCTGCCCGCCGGCACTTTCACGGGTGCGGGGTTATAGATGAGGTCCTGTATCTCGGACTCTGTGGTAATCCCCTGCGCAGTCAGGAAATCTTTCAACTCGGGATAATCGCTCGGATCTTTCAAGATCGCGGCGACCAGGGCCCCGATATTGCCGTCATTGACCAGCACCAGTTTTGCGTACAGCAGTATCTGTTTGACTGATACGATCTCGTCTTCGGCGGGGAGAATGGCCGGGACAATGACCGGCGTCCCCTTGATCGTTCTATCGACAACGGGGCCGTAGCGCTTCGTGTCTGGCGTCACGACCACCACGTCTTTTTTGTTGTATTCATCCTGGTTCTTGATGTGCGGGAACGCGGATTCCACCGTCCCCATGACTTTGTCGATGACGTTCCCCTCTCCTTCCGCAACCTGGACAACCTCGTCATATTGCACATCTTTGACGAGAAGCAAGGTGTCCATCAACTTTTTGACATCGGGGTATTTTGTTACCAGCACCACCTTGACGTTCTTGTCCGCTTTGAGCACCTTCAGGTGCTCGGAAAGGCCGACCATTGTTTCATACTTATCAAGGTCGTAGACAAGCACCTTCGTGCGCGCCGGATCTTTGACCGCGGGAAATTTTTCCCTGATAATCTCGTTCTCGAATTTTGCGACATCGCCGGAGACAGCGCTCACCATCTCGCCGGACACTTCGGCCCCCAGAGAATTCATGTAGGCCGGCGCGGCAGCGCTGGTCAGCAGGGCGTTGCTCTTCAGGATACCGTCGACAAAACCCGCTTCGTCACAGGCCTGCACGGTATACGGACTGGCCCCTATCTCGACGGGATATGCAGACCCCACGAGCCCCGCGAGCGGTTTGTATTCTTCGCCCCGGTACACTTTCATGACAAGGGTACGCGCGCCAATCAACACCGGCACATAGAGCTCATCAGCGGTGAGTCTGAGGGGCGGATATATCTTCTTCACTCCTTCAACAGCACCCACATCAGTCCTGAAAACGCCTTTTTCAACATCCAGGGCGGCGGCGATCCTTGTCTGCAGGTTGTTGATCCAACCGCCGACAAGATCAGCCGGTTGTGCCTGTTCCACACCAACCGCCAGCGAGGGAAGGACCGACAAAATCTCAAGGGCGAAATTCTCGCCTCGCGCGTCTTTCCCGAACCGCGTTTCAATCGCAAGCGCCGCCTCGGCGCGGTCATATATCTCGGCCATTCCGATCGACCCCGGCAGGGCGTCAGGGGCCTTCCTCTTCTTGAAGAAATCAAGATACGGCGTGTTCTCATCCAGCATCAGCGACGCGTACTTTGTCTCGCTGTATGCGGGGCTCACCTTGGGGAGTATGACCACATAGGAAATGCCTTTTTCGCGCAGCATCTTTTTTATCCCGTCGGTGTGAAAACCGCCGCTGACCAGTATGGCCTTGTCTTTACCGATGGCGTTCATGCCGTCCAGAAGGTTTTTGACCAGCCGGTCGTCTCTTTTGAGCGCGATATCGTAGAACGTTCGGGCGGTATCAACCGCCGAGATCAGCAGCGAGGGGTTCATCTCGCCCCCAGTCAATCCGTTCTTCAGGAGGGACTCCTTCAACACGCTCTCGACCTTTGACGGCGCACAGGACTCTTTGTTCTTGAGATAAAAATCAAGATCCTGGCGGGACAGGCGCAGGGTAAGAAGTTTTTCCATAACGCGAAAATCTTTGCTCAGAGCGCTGACATTCTTCGCGTCTGCAGTGCCGCAGAGCTTTGCGTAGAGCGCATCCTCAACCGCCTCGCGGTCGCGGTTTGCCTTCGTCCGGTCAACCGTTTTTGAAGCATGAAGATAGGTGACATACGCCTCAAGATTTTTACCAAGGGAGATCTTTTCGCCGTCCGCAAACGTCTTGAGAGATCGGTAAAAATCGACCGGGGTCATTCTGCCGACCCGGAAAAGCAGTGAATTCTGGGTCAAACGAGTCAAATTTTCCCTGTTCAGCTTGTCGGCCAACTGCTCGATGAGCGCGATCCGTTCCGGCTCGATCTTTTCGAAATCGATCACCTGCTCAGCCGTAAACATGATGAAAAGCTGATTGAAATCTAAAAACCGTTTTATGTCGATCCCTTGTTTCTCGCAAGCCCCCTTCAAGAACTCGCAATAGGCGGAAAAAGCAAGCTCTCCTTTTTCAAAGGCGGTTTTTTTGGCATCGATCCCCTTCAATTCGGCGGGATAGGCCTGGTTCTTTAACAGCTGGAGGCTTTCTCTCATGCCGTCGATCGCCGTCCGAACATTTTGATGATCGGCCCACGCGTCTTTGAACGCCTTCACGTTATCCAGGTACAACTGCATGTCTTCGGCGCCAAAAAGATGTACGAACTTCTTTGCGTTAATCGAGAAATATTCGGGGCCGCTGACCATCCCTTCGTTCATGTACAGCTTGGAGAGGGCTTCTTTCGTCTTTTCCGCGGGAAATGACGCGAAAAGCGATGTATTGATCACCCCGCTGCCGCCTTCGACCCAGATGGAATCGATGTTGTAATTGAGCAGGAGCTTATCGAGGATCGCGGCAATGTTCTCCTGCGCCTTCCCATCGGTGTGCGCATCCTGTATATGGATCACCAGCCGCTTGTCCTTCCCCTGGAACACCTCTTCCACCGTCCCATACGTTTCGGGAACATACAGGCTCCCTGCCATGTCGGCAGGCACGCGGGGTTGTTCGGCGGAATAGAGATAAACGGCGTAACACAAAATGGCTGCAACACTCGCAACGACGGATACAATTTTCGTTTTCATAAAATCTCCTTTTTGTTTACATTTTATTCTATATATACCGCTTTGTCAAGGTGACGAATTTACCTCATCATTAAAACACTCCAGATTGATTCGTTGCCTCAAAAAAGAAAAGCACTCGAAAGATCTCGACAATATCTCTTAATTATCTAATCTTTAAACAGTTAGGAGGCATTGTCAATGAAAGGATTTGATTTAAAGCCACGCAAAGCGCTCGTAAATCGGATAATGACCCATTACAAGAAATCCATTAAAAAAGCAAAAGGCAAGCTTTTGGACGAGTTTGCCGCCGTAAAAGGAGAACCAGCGCAAAACTCTTCCGCCGCGAAGAATTCCTGCAGAAAAAAAACCGCACAGGAAAATCTCGCTTACGCGAATGCTCTATACATCATTATTATTACTTTCAAATGGTCTTCTTATGAACTTAACGCAACACGGGGAAGGAAGACGGCAAGGACGTGCCATAAAAAAGCCCCTTCCAGCATCTCTGCGGGAAGGGGCTTATAACCACAAAAATCGCTTTGCGTTATACGCCGGAGAACCTGTTGTGGTCCAATCCGTGGTGGCAGTAGCCGTATCCGTTATCGCCGCTGCCATAATGACCGTAATCGTACTCGTGGGTATAGCCGCCGTGACGGTACCCGTCGTATCCGTAATCTCTTTCGAAATCGCCGCCGAAAAGGCTATCAATGAATTTAGGCGCCCTAAAAATACCTTCGGAAGCAAGCTTCGCACCGGTGTGAAACAACCCGTCATTACCGCACACCGCATCAAGAAGATCACGCGCGAATAACGAACTCGGCATAGAAAGAAGCACCCCCAGACACATGACCACCGCTATAAGTTTCTTCATATTACACCCTCCTTTCAGCAGAGACAATTCATGTTTTTTTATTGTAAAATTCTATCTAAATACATGCAGTTTTGTCAATATTTTTCTCATGCCCCTTATCACTCCTTGCGGCCGTCACTGTATCCGCCGTTTTGGATCAGCGCTCGACAATCCGGTCGATACACCCCGTGTAATGGAGAAGCTTGGACATGTCCTGCCACGGCCTCTCCGCCCCCAGGATCACGAAGATGTACCGTTTGCGCGGCACGGTGGAAAAACCGACAAAACAGTGCCGGGCGAGATTCGTGTAGCCTGTCTTGCCCACCACCGTCTTGGGATAGCGCCGCATGAGCCGGTTGTGATTCTGCAAAAACACCCACGAACCGTCTGAGCCCTTGATCACGTTGCTGTGCTCGCTGATCATCCCGTACAGACGCGGGTAGCGGAGAAAACGTTTCATGATCCGGCAAAGGTCGTACGCGGTCGTACATTGCGGGACCTTCTTGTCTGTCAGGCCGCTCGGGTTGGCAAATATGGTGTCGATCGCGCCGAGCGCGGACGCCTTGTCGTTCATCTGCGCGACAAAATCGTCCATTGAACCGGCGACCCCTTCGGCCAGGACATTGGCCGCGTCGTTCGATGATGCCAGGAGCAGGGCTCTCAGCAGGTCATCGGTCGTGTATTCGCTCCCCTTCTTGAGATATTTCTTGTACGGAAAATTAAACGCCCGGGACGTCGCTTTGCACTTCTTGACGATCTGATAATTATCGATGGTGATCAGCGCCGTCATCAGCTTGATCGTGCTGGCGGCGGGAAGTTTTACCTTTGGGTTCTTTGCGTACAGGACCCGATCGGTGGTGATATCGTAGACGAGCACGGATTTCGCGGTAAGATCGAGGTAGTCTTCGGCACAGGAAACACCGGTTGATAAAACCAATACAACAACAAACAGAAACGTTATTCTATGGAAAAGCCGCATTTCCCATCTCCTTTCCCTCTCTCTTGAGGGGGGAGTGATTATGTCCTCATCCCCGCGTTCCGCATGCACTGTTCGAAAAGCTCGATACCCAGATCGATCTCCTTTTTCGAGATCGTGAACGAGGGGGCGATCGTGAAGACGTTCTTGTAATATCCGCCGACGTCCAGCACCAGTCCGTACTTCTTCCCTCCTGATGAAAGTTTTCCCTTCATCCCCTCTTCGAAGATCTTGTCAGTCAGTTCCTTCGACGGCGAGAACCCGTCGCCGGCGCATATTTCGATCCGGAGCGCCAGCCCGAGTCCGTCCACATCGCCGATATATTTCGGATATTTCCTCTTGAGCTCTTTCAGCCGCTTCAGGAAATAATCGCCTTTCGCGTTGACGATGCTCTCATAGTCTTCTTCTTCCATCATCTTGAGGCATTCCAGCCCTATCGCCGTACCAATCGTATTGGAAGAAAATGTCGAGTGCGTCGACCCCGGCGGAAATTTTTCCGGCGTGATGAGGTCTTCGCGCGCCCAGATTCCCGCGAGCGGATTGAGTCCGTTGGTGAGCGCCTTGCCGAAGACCTGTATGTCCGGCGACACGCCAAAATGCTCGATCCCCCAGAATTTTCCCGTACGGTAGAAACCCATCTGGATCTCGTCGTCGATCAGGAGGATATTTCGTTCGTCCAGGATCTTTTTCAGCGCCGGGAAATAACCCCGCGGAGGAATAACGTAGCCGCCCGTCCCCTGCACCGACTCGACGAAGAAGGCGACAAACTCGCTCTGCTTCGCCTTGCCGTCCCAGAACGTATAATATTCCGACTCGAACAATTTCTCGAACTGCTTCACGCAGAAGAGATCGCAGCTGTCCCGTTTCATCCCGTAGAAACAGCGGAAACAGTAGGGATACGGCACAAAATGGGCGCGGTCGCCGAAATGGCCGTATCGCCGGCGGTAGCGGAAGCTCGAGGTGATCGCCGATGCGCCGAGCGTCCTGCCGTGATAGCCGCCCATGAACGCGAAGACGAGGTTCCTGCCGGTCTCGTTACGGATCAGCTTCAGCGCGTCATCGACGCTCTGCGACCCGCCGACATTGAAATGGACCCGCCCCTTAATACCAAATTTTTCTTCGTTGATCTGCGCAAGCTTCGCCGACAGCAGCACCTTTTCCTTGTGCAGATACTGGCAGGCAAGCTGAGGCAGCTTATCGAGCTGGGCGGTCAGCGCTTTGTGCAGGCGCTTGTTCTTGTATCCGAAGCTCGCGGCCGAATACCACATCTGCAGGTCCAAAAAAGGCGTGCCGTCGCCGTCATAGAGATACGTCCCTTCGCACCGCTCGAAGATCTTCGGCGGGTTCAGGTAATGGACCGTGTCGCCGTACGAGCAATAGGTTTTATCGAGTTTTAAGAGCTCCGATTCCCGCACACACTCTCTCTTGGCATGCTGTCCTGTTTTCACTTTCAAAGACTTCCTCCTCTGATGTGATGATGTCTTTCATTTTTCCGATAATATCGGTAAACGTTTCGAACGGATGAAACGGAATGATATTTTTTTCGCAGAAACTTCGCAGTTTGTGCTTCGCAAACACGATGTCCGCGCATTGGGCAATGTAATGGTCGGAAAAACCGTCGCCGATCACGACCACCTTTTCCCCCGCCTTCCTCAGCCGGTTCAGGAGGCCGACCTTGCAGGTCGCGCAGGTGTCGCAGTCCGGTTTCGAATTGGAGAATGCGGTGTCGAGCCCGCTCCCCGTGAATATAAGCGTGTTGGCGAAATGCTTCAGGTGCCCGAACCCGCCGCGCGTCAACACGTGATCGATCACGAAGTCAAACCCGTCGCTGACGACGTGCAGAGGGATCTTGCTCCATTCGCAGAACTTCACGAAATCGGCGAAATGGGGGTCGATCTCGATCGTGTCCAGGAGCGACACGATCTCTTCTTTGCCGGCCCTGACCAGGTTCATCTGGCGCCTGAGGCACTCCTCGGAGCCGAACTTCCCGGCAAGCCAGTCCCTCTCGACCGATTCCCACTTGCGGGCGGCATACCGCTGGAGGATCGCGTCGGTCGTGTCCCTCAGGGTGATCGTTCCATCAAAATCGCAGAATACGACGCATTTCACAACATTTTCCAGTCTGTCATTGCGAGGAGTCTGCCTTTGGCGGACGACGAAGCAATCTCAATGGACGAGCTTCATCTTTGAGATCGCCACGGCCGCCAAAAGCGGCCTCGCGATGACCGTTTTGTTAATAATCGTTCCGTTCGTCCACCAGCCGTTTGATCTTCCGTCCGGTGCGCAGGTCGCCCCGGTTCATGAACGTGAACTTCAGGTCGCACATCCCGACCATGTAATTTTTCCAGATATCATTGAAACGCACCTGGATGTTTTCCTGTATCACCTTTGTCAGCTGTTCATCCGAACCGGAGACCTTCTCAACGCGAAACTCCAGGCAATCAATCCCGCCTGCCGCCTTCTTGACCGCGATCTGCCAGTCGGCCGATATCTCGTCAATATCGCGCAGGATCTCCTCAAAGATCCACGGGAACATATTCCCCGCGCCGAGGACAACCATATCGTCTTTTCTCCCGCGAATTTTCGAAATCCGACGCGTCGGCAGGCCGCAGGCGCATTTCCCGTCGATGAATGTTGCCACATCGCCGGTTCGGTAGCGCACCAGCGGCATCGTTTCGCGGACAAGCGTCGTAAAGACGATCTCGCCGTATCCGTCCTTGTCCGGATTGATGATCTCGAAAAAAAAGGCAAATTCGTTCAGATGGTAGCCGTTCTTCCGTAAACACTCCGAACAGGATGCCCCCCCCGCCTCGGTCGAACCGTAGCTGAGGATCATGTTCGCGCCCCAGATATCCTCGATCCGCTTGCGCACATCGTCTGACACGTGCTCGCCGCCGCCTAACAGCAGTTTCACCTTGTACTGCTTGTGATTGTGCATCAGTTCGGTAAACCTGATCAGCCAGGACGGATCTCCGAGGATCACGTTGAAATGGTAGTCATCCATCCGCGCCGCCACCTCTTTCGGGTGGATCTTGCTCGCCACAACGTGAAAGGCACCGATACGCTCCAGCATGTCCTGGATCGTAATCCCCGGGATCCAGAACGCGAAATCAAATGCGCTCACCACCCGGTCTGCCGGGCGCACGCCGAGCGTCCAGAGGCCCGCCGCCCCCCAGCGGGACATGTCGGCAATCTCCTGGTTCGAAAAAAATATCTTCTTCGGTGTGCCGGTCGAACCGGTCGTCTCGAAGGCGCGGTGCGGCTTCGCACACAAAAAAACCTCGGACGGCTGGGCCGTAATGTCCGCCGACGTCGTAAAGAAATCGCCGAGTTCCGCGGGATGTCGCACCTTTTTGAGGTCAACCTTAATGCTGCCCAGACGCTCCCGATAAAACTTCGAATACTTCATCACGTGCCGGAGCGTAAATGCAAGGTTATTCTCCTGCATTTTCTTCAGCAAAAAGGGACTCGTCGACTTTCCGAGATGGGCGATCTTTTCCGGCTTCCCGCCGCTCAGGACTCTCTCCGCAATCCCGCCAAGTTTTCTTAACATAGACTCTCCAACATCAATATTTTAGGAAGGAATACTACTATGGGATAACGGGGTTTGTCAATGGGACAATTAATGGGACAACTATGCGTCCGAGCCGACAATCGCGGAGGCTGATTCTTCGTCTGAAATCGAACGCCGCGGGATGTCAAGCGGCGCAAACAGGGGGCCCGCTTCTGCTGTCGCGGCGGCCGGCACCTTCGACAGCGCCTCGACATTCAGCGCGTCGATAAAATCAATTATCCCTGTCTCAAAATGTTTTCGTAAGACCGGTCCGATACTGTTCATGTCTAGCCCGATCACCCGCGTCAGACCGAACCCATATTCCGCGTCGCGTGTTAACTGGGTTTTCTCAAACGCGGCGCCGCTCAAGCCGGTAACCTCATGGCACAACTCATGGAAGATGCCTACCTGCAGAAGGATGTTTCTGATTTTCTCGTCTTTGATCTCAAACAGCGTACGGTTGATGCCGATAAAGCCGTTGGCGATGTGGTCTTCAAACATGTGGGAGGAGGTGTCAAGGAGGGCGAAGACGAGTGTCTGCGGGAGTTTTTTAATATCCCCACCGATGTCCCGTGTGCGCGCGAGCGCCTCCGATATCTGCGCCTTAACCGCCTTGGCGGTCAGCCCGCTCCCCTGCTCGATGATTACGTCAAAGTTCCGGCCTTCGACAGTGACCGTTTCTTTCAGCGCTTTGCCGGCAGTAAGCAATTTCTCTCCGAACGCCTTCGCCGCCGCGGCATCCGCGAACGCGACCTTCTCCCCATCCTTCATCGAATCCGCGCTGTAATACGCCCCCTTGACCTGCATGTATTCGACCTTGACCGGGGCAACCGGCAACGTCGGCCCGGCCGGCGCCGCGTCAAACGTGATTGCGCCGAGCTCGAAGCGGCCCGCGACATCGGAAAAAGCCAGGTAGTTCGCGATCATGTCTTTGTTGTCCGGCAACGGGACCTGGATCACCTGCCAGTCGGGGGTGACCGGCACCACGGCGTGAAACTTGCCCCCCAGCAGGTTCTTCGCGTCGTTCTTCAACTCGAACTCAAACGCGGCGACCCCCTGCCGGAGGTTTCTAACCAGCAGGTTGATGTGCCCGCCCGCATACTTCCTGCCGAGATCAAGCGGCGGTGCGATAAACCCGCCTTTCCATTTCCCTTCGCCGCTCAGCCGGTCGGTAAAAATGACCGTCTCGCGCTCGCGGTCTTTCCTGATCGCCAGGCCGCCGTGCGGCCAGGTGATGTACGGGAAGATGTCGTTTTCGCCCGGCACCTGCACCGCCTCCGTCACGGGTGCGGGAACCGCGCCGGTGATCGGGTTTGCCTGCGTCAGCTTCACGCCGCGTATGTCAAATTTCCCGACGTCGGGCATGTTCTTGAACGCAGGGTCGTCTATCGCCACCGAGAAATAATCGAAATCGTTCAGCTTGGATGCTTTAATCGGCCGTATCCGGCAGACGATCGTTTTCCATTTCCCGTCAAGTGACAGCACCGTATCTTCCGTCGCGGACGTATCAACGATCGCGTGGGCAAGGATGAAATCCCTGATGCTGTTCTTGAGCTCGAGGTCAAAAACATACCGCGGCGTATCGGCGGGGACCGTCACGCTGACATAGCGCATCTTCGAGATATTGACCGGCGGGACGAACGTCCCCTTCCACGCGAATTTTTCTGGATCATCGCCCGGTATCCGGTAGGAAATCGTGATCCCGCCGTTCGGGTTCTGCCAGTCCTCTCCGACATGGAGTCCGTGGTGGTGCTCAAACTTGAGGGCGCCCGTAACGTCGTATTCCGGCGGCACTACCGGGTCGGTCACCAGGGTCACGCCGAAATAGTTTTCCGGCGGCTGCGGGTACGGCCGCGCGGCGGTCCTCAGCGGCGCTCCCTTGCGCCCTTCCATCAGCTGGCGGTGCTTGCGCGCGATCAGTTCCATCAGCTTGTCGTACATCGTCTGCTGCGTGCCGGGGACCGTATGCGTCTTGAGGTAGGCATTCACCTCGTCGTTCAACCCGCCGGTGAGCGACAGGAGGACCAGCCCCTTGCTGTCGGTGGTGAGGATGTTCGCGTACCCGTTTGGCGCGACAGATTCGATGATGCCGTAGGAGCCGGCCATGCCGGGATATCCGTACAGCGTCCTGAACCACATGAGCCCCGCCCCGCGGTCAACGAGCATCAACATCGCCGTCGCGTAGGCGGTGGCGACATCCTCACGGTCGCCCGGATGCGACGCGAAGGCCCTTAAACCGACTTGCTGGTACCCTTTCGATGTGTAGCAGGTCGCGCCGACTCCCGGCAGTCCGTTCCTGCGCGCGCTGTCCATGTGCGCGTAGGCAAAGTTTTTGAGGACCGGCGCCAGCGGCGACTCCAGATACGGGATCCAGCCGAGAGCCCAGAGCTCGTGCATCGAGGCGCGGTACCCCTTCAGGACGTCGATCGTCTCGCCGTCGGCCGTCGTGTACGGGACCGTTTCGATCACAATATTGTCCCACGCGCTTTCCGGGACCTGCCCCGTCAGGACGCCGTAGAGGACCGCCATCGTCCCCTCATACATGTCGTTCAACTGGTACCCGCCGCGTTCGCTCAGGTCGTTGTTCACCTCGGCGTGGAGCAGGCCGGTTCTCTTATTGAGGAAAGGCGCGTAGTCGTGCAGTTTCAGAACATCTTCGGCCGTTTTGACGATATCCGCGGAGAGCGGGTCCTTCTTGTCCTGCAGCGCCCCCACCACCGCAAGGAGCGACCAGGTCGTTTGGCCGTTGTCAAGCGCGGGGATAAAATCGGTCGTCGGCTTGAGCGAGCCGTCGGGCCTGACGCTGACCCACGGCATCAGCTTGCCGTATTTCAAATGGATCTTCAATTTCTCAAGGAGCCGCAGTTTCGCGACGTTCTGCGTCGTCGCCTCAAGACGAATCGCCGAGAGCATCTTCCCTTCCGCCTCGGTTGGCGACAGCTGGATGTTTCGCAGGGCCGGCCTCCCCGTAATCAGGTTGAGGAGATAGGCGATGTGCAGCGATTCCTTGCTGGCAGCGGTATAATCGCTCACCTTCCCTGCCGACGCCTGCAGTCCGGCAGGAGGACGGTCCGGCTGGCCGTACTCGTCATCGACGAGCAGCTGGACATGGTCCCAGCTCATCGCGCCCGGCAAACTCACCTCGTTGAAATAACGCGCCTCGCGCGGCACCGCAAATCTCTGGATGAATTCGGTGTCCGTCAGCCGGTCGGCATCGGACGGTATCCGGCGCAGCACTTTCCCCTGCGCCGCAGCCGGAAGCTTTTTCTCCATTGGGCCGGACGGAACCATCTCGACGATCTCTTTTCCAGGCTTTACCGGCACGATCGTCTGAGGAGTCTCCTTGACGGTGAGATAATAATACACGATACCTGCCGCGGGAATCACGCTGAGGGCCGCCAGTTTCAGGAACCCGAAATCCTTCGCCTTCTGCCAGAAAGAAGCAGGAGGGGGAAGCTTGCCCTGAGTGTAGAGATTCGACAACAATACATGTGCGACCGCCTGAACAAACATGTCCGCGGAAGCCTCGAGATGCAGTTGCAGCGTCGATTTAAATATCATGAATATGACGTCCGACCGCCGGATAAGCGCGGCCGCATACAGCGCGTCGCGACCGAGCTGTGCATTTTCAAACACCTCTCCGCTCAAACCTGTCACTTCATGGCACAGCTCGTGGAAAATGCCGACTTTGAGGAGAAGGCTGCGGACCTTTTCGTCCGTGATTGTCAGAAGCGCCCTGTTGATGCCGATGAAGCCGTTGCGGATATGGTCTTCGAACATTGTTTGGGATTGGTCGAGGAGTGCAAAAACGAGTGTCTGCGGGAGTTTTGAAATGTCCCCGCCGATCGCCCGCGTCCGTGAGAGCGCCTCCGATATCTGCGCTGCCGCCGCCTCGGCGGTGAGCCCGCTCCCCTTCTCGATGATCACATCGAATGTCCTGCCTTCGACGGTGACTGTTTCTTTCACCGCCCTCCCGAAAGCTACCAGTTTCCCGCCGAAGACCTTCGCCTCGTCCGGGTTCGCGAATTTCACCGGCCTGCCGTCCTTGATCGACTGCTCGCTGTAGTACGGCTCCTTGACCGTCAGGTATTCGGCCTTGGCAAGCTCAGCAGCCGGGGACGTAAGGAGCGAATCGATCAGGTCTTCCTGTCCGATGATCTGCGGGATGTTGAATTGAAGTATTTGCTTGCTCCCTTCCATTTTCTTGACCAGCGGTGTGCCGATGCCGCTGTCACAGATGAATTCAATCTGCGCCGTCAGCTGTCGCTTCTGCTGTGCCGCGGCGACCGCATCACGCACCTTGCGGACCATCTGGATGATGTCCGCCAGCGCCGGCTTCGCCGTCATGATATAATCGATCAGCTTCCGCTTCGGGTTCTGGCCCGGATCGTTCAGGTACTCCATCCACCCCAGGTTCAGCCTGAACGGTTTTAGGGCTTCCTGCAGGTCCTCAACGACCCGCAGATACCCGTCCGTTTTTAGCAGGTCCCGCTGGGCGAGCCATTTCGACGCCTGCTCAATCTCTTTTCCCTTCGCGTCAACCGCAAGGATCGAAACGCCGTACTTGTCGACCGCCTCCCCGATCTTGAGCTCGTCATATTCGAGCGTTGCCGGCAGGGTTCCGATCTGGGACTCCGGCACGCCGAAGATCGTCGCGATCTTTCGGTCGTACTCTTTCAGCACTTTCTCCATCGCCTCATCGGCCGCGCGCACCCGCTCTTTTCCCGCCTCATATTCGCGCGGGGTGATATTGTCCCGGAGGAAGACGACGTTCGGGAACAGCTTGATTTCGATCTCCCATCCCGACGGATGGTTTGTATATCTGTTCTTGATGCAGGCGATCATGTCATCTGCGTTAACCGTCACGGTCTGCAGCCCTTCGTTTTTCCGGATCGCCCGCAGGGTCCCCTCGAGGTCGGCGCCGAGCTCGCGTTTCGGCAGTTTATTGGTAAAATCGATATAGATGTCTGCCAACGGGTCATCCTGCTTCATGCTCTCGACGATCTGATTGGCAATGATATTCAAAACACGGCGGTTGAACGTGAAGGTAACCTTCTTCGTCTTCAGAAAAGAGAGATGGCCGTTCGCGACGCTATCCTGCAGTTTTTGGAGTTTGCCGCCGATGATACTGTCTATCGTCTCGCGGACACCCGTCTTTTCCTTTACGTAAAAATCGCCGCGCGACTTCGACTCCACGATCCCTTCCTCCGGCGACATGATCGTGTCCACCTCCGTCCATTCAGCCCCCAGTTTCCCCAGCGGCAGGCTGAAGCCGGTCACCGGCTTCTTCTCACTGATCTTCAGGCAGCGGGCATGGAACAGCTCGGTCAGCGCGCCCTGGATGACGCCCGCGGCGGAACCGGCCTTTTCCTTGAGTGTCTTCTCCGTCTCGGTGTTGACATCAAGCCCGGTGTCATAGTACAGCTCATCGAACGGTATCTTCTTCAGGAGAGCGCCGATGTTCTCCGCGTCTTTGAACTCAAGTACCAGGTCCAGCTCGTACCTTGGCAGCATCTTGACCGGCCTTCCGCCCGGACCGAGAATCTTTGAAAAATGCTTTATGTGGGGATCGTTGACAAACTTCACGAGCTGTTTAATACCTTCGATATCCCATCCCGCGTGAGGATTGTCGGCGAATACGATATCCCGGATAAACTTTTTCTGCACCGCGCTGATCAGGCCTTCCCGCTCGCACGCGTCAAGGTAACTGGTGAAGATCCGGTCATATTTCCCCGCCGGCGGCGACAGCTCCAGCCTCAGCTGTTCTTCACGCTTGAGCACACCCCGGCTTTCCTCACACCGGACAACCTCGAGCAGTGATGCCGATCCCCCGGGACCCGCTACGCGCTTCATCTCCCTCCACAGCTCCTCCATCGATATCCTGTTGTCGCGCAGGATGTCGGACAGGTATGAGCCCAGCCGGGCGAGAGAACCTGCCGGCGGCGTTTCGGGGCTCAAGATTTGCGCGAGGATATCATACAGCGCCGCCATGAAAATCGCCTTCCTCCCCCAGACGGACATATTCTCAAACGCGCGGTTGAGACCGACAGTATGGGTTCGGGTAAAATATTCGGCGAGGTGGGACGAACAGTCAAGCAGGATGAGGTTGATCGATTTGGGGATCTTGTGGGCGTCGCCGCCGGTCATCAGCAGGACCGACTGAACCAGGCCCTGTATCTCTTTTGACGAAATCCCCATCGACTTGACCAGCTCTTCGAGCTCGTCGCCCCATTTGACTGCGAGAGATTTCCCATCGCCGATCTCCGCGGTCACGATGTATTCTGGCGTTCCTTTGTCAAGCGCCTGTTTAACGAAGGCAAACGGCTTCAGCACACCTGCTGAGGACTTCATCGCAACAGAACTGACATAGGGACTGCCGGATTCGACCGCCAGGGCCGCCGGCGTAATCGTCCGCTCCTGAAAGACGGCCACAATATCTTTCGGAAGCGCCGCCGGCTTCCGTGCGTCCTGCGCAACACGCGCGTAAAAACCGGTTATCTTCTCATAAAACCCCTTTTCCTCGTCTCCGCTGACCTGCGAGGGATCGTACAGAAGGGCCAGAGATTCTGACGCGAGTAGCCGTCCATGTTTTTTGATAAATTCGACCGCATCGCGCGGCTGACAGAAGGCGAGGGCGAGGATCACCGCCTTGTTCTGCCCGCTCATCCCGTCGGCGACAGTCGCGATCCGGGGCGTCTGCGTGTCATCTTTGATCCCGACATAGTTGCGCAGGTGCTGGATGCGTAGGAGACCGTCGAGATACTCTGCCTCGAGGCGGCCGGGGACAACGATCGAAATGTCATTTGGCGGGATGCCCTTCTCGCGGTATTCCCTGAGTTGTTTGACGATCTCCCCCACGAATACGTTTACCGCATCATCTCCGGACACCTCCGAGACCCGCAGCTGGAACGGTTTCACCTCGTCGGGCTTGATCGCAGCCCCGTCTGACCGGCCGGCGATCAGGTCGCTCAAGGCGGCAAGGACCGGCGTCTGGTACATCTTTTCCCTGAGAACCACGTGCACCCCGGCCTCGCCGTCCAGAACCGGCACCGGCTTCTTGCGGACAGCTTCTGCGAGATATGCCATTTCATCGACGTTCACATAAAAGAGCGGCGAGCCTTTTTCCGAGCGCGCGAATACCGCCGTGCCGCCCGGCCTCAGATAGGCGAACGCATCGAGCATCACGTCGCGCGTGCCGTCGTCGACGACCACCGTCTCATACATGCCGATCCCCTTCCCCGCGCTTGCGGCAAGGTCCCGGGCGGTCACCCACTGCACGCATCCCCGCTCTCCCTTGTATATGCGGGGGTATTCGTAAAAATGGTCCTCCCCGAGCAATCCCTTGATCTCTTTCAGCGAGGGATCGTTATCCGGTTTCACCGGGCTGATAAAGAGGACCTTCCTGTCCGCGTTGAACGACTGGTACATGATCTCGGCCAGCGTCATCGTCTTGCCGGTCTTGTAGACGCCGTCGATATAGACGACCTCAGCCGCCCCCATGCTCGCGCGGACCGCCTCGATCTGCGAATCGTTCAGCGCGAACAGGTAATCGGCCTGCGGGATCTCCGCGAGAGGGACATCAGACGCCACCGGCGCCGCCGCGACACCAAACAGCCGGTCAAGCATAGCACTGCCGGTCGTCTTGTCCTTCAGCCGCTGGCGGATCCCCTGAACCTGCCTGATCTGCCGCTCGACCGGCCGGACATCCTCATCCTTGAGGCCAAGGCGGAGGACAACGCCGTCTTTGATCTGCGCGCCTTCCGCATCGACCTTAACAAGCGCCGCCTCGCGCCTGTCCGGATAGACGGCAGCGGCCTTGAACAGTTTTGATTTCAGCAGGAGATACTGCCCTGCGGACGGCATCGCGGAATCGCCGGTGATCTGCACGACGATCTGGGGGCTTCCTTTCTGCGGTTTGCTGACGATCTTCGAGACCGTCAGTTCGCCGGCTGTCGGCCTCTTGAGGAGCAATTGCAGGGCTTCCTCGTAGTCCTTGAGCCTGTCCGCGACTTTCCTGCACTGCTCCAATACCGGATCGATCTGCGGCGCGGCAGGTTCTGTGTCGGCTACCGCCGGCTCTACCGGCACAGATTCCGCTGAAAGGTGTTCCACCGGGATCTCCGGCTTCTCCCCGAGAGCGGCGGGCGTTTCTGCCGGTCCTTCTCCCGCTTCCGCCGCAGACAGGACAGCGTCCCCGGATAGCTCCAGCGGCGGGATACCGTATAAATGACCGGACACCCCTTTGCGTATAAGAAATTCGACCTCTTTTGCGAGGATATCCTTCGCGGCCTCATCGCGCTTCTGCTTCTCACGCGCCCGTTCGATGTCAAACATTCCGGCGGGGAACACGCTCTTCTGCCCCTCCGTGATCAGTCTGATGAGATCGATGCACCGCATATAGGCGTCCCTGAATTCGGTGGTCTGGAACTGCTTGAGCAGGCGTTCATACTTCTCTACGGTCCTCCGGTCACCGTCCTCAGCTGCGCGCATGCACCGCGCGCGGATAACACATCCCACGAGGAACTCGACGCTCGGAACGTCGACGACATTCGACTCGACCAGCGCCTTGTAATACTCCGAGAGATCGATATGGGTAGCCTCCAGCTGTTCGTCAAGGAGGTAGCTGACGTGCACCGCAAGATTATCCATCACCGCGGCTTCGTCGCCGGGAGCGGACTTATTCACAAAACGGCACATCTCATGGAACAGCCCCGCCTGGACAAATATCCGGCGCACCCTGGCATCGGATATGCCGAGGACCGACTTGTTGATATACAGAACCAGGTCGTTGCCCCTCGCAACGGGAGTAAAGAGCCGCTCCGACCGGTCGACAAAAACGCAGGTGACCGTATAGTGCGTCCGGCCCAACGGCAGCGACGGAAGGAACACGGTAAAAGGACGCATGATGAGCGCCTCCAACTGCAGTTGCGTCAGGAGCGGGACACGTGCCAACCCAGACGTAGCTTCATCGACGGCACGGCAGGCCGGCACCTTTTTGATGAGCGGGGCATTGGCCTTGTCAATCTTCTGGATCCGCGAGAGCTGGTAACGCGTCAGCGCTACACAGTCGGCCGGCGGCGCTACCTGCAGGATCAGCGCGGGATCTATCTTCCTTTCCTTCTCAGCCTGCGCCACAGCGGCCTCCAGGACGCCGAGGAGACGGTCAACGTCGTTTTCCATCCGCACATCGATCTTCTCGGAGTTCATCCCCGTGGGGGCCTTCATTTCAACGATCTCGTCTATCTTCAGCGCATACGCCTTTAATGCGGCGATACGCATTTCTACCTCTTCCGGATCATACCTGCTTGCCGTTGACTTCAAAGCGCGGGCGTGGTCACGCACCGTTCGGGCCACCCGGCGAAGCGTCCTTTTCTCCTGCCCGACATATCCGGGGCTGTACCTGAGGATCAGCCGCATGTACCCGTCGAGGATATCGGGGGAAAGAGAATTTTCCGCGATCTTTTCCTCGACGCGTGCCAATAGCGCCTCGACAGGAACATCGTCAGACGACAGCGTCACGGTCGCCGTCGGGACCCCGGCGAGGTCGACCGCAGCCTTCCCGCGCACCGGCACCGAACTAAACGACCCTTTTTTCATGACGCTGTGGAATATATGCCGGGGTACGCTTTCCTGCCGCGCGAAAGGTTGTCCGGCAGGAGGCACGTCAACCTGCACCGCCTCTTCTGCGCGGGGGCTGACCGTGAACGGGCCAAAGAGATTGCGTGCCAAAACACCCCGCATGATTTCTTTGTAAGCGTCCCTGTCCGCAGGGG
>Ga0351843_1117_pt1 | contig 28517 bp, 30 predicted proteins | sample TotcelHFGM3001L4_FD_206878 | JGI IMG/M metagenome (GOLD analysis project Ga0351843, IMG submission 206878) | Enriched cells from coal bed in the Powder River Basin, Montana, United States - Total cells FGM rep1 HSBNCT.FGM.300.1.L4 ...
AGGACGATGCCCGTATTATCGAGCGGATCATGCCGAAGACGGTCAAGGAGTTTGAGCTGAAGGTGAAGGCCCGCGTGAAAGAGTTTGAAGGGGAGCGGGACGGCGATGAGCGGATCGCCCGCGAGGTAGCGCTCTTCGCCGACCGGATCGACGTTTCCGAAGAGATCTTACGTTTGGAAAGCCATATCGCACAGTTCCTCCAGACGCTCGAGAAGAGCGAGCCGGTGGGAAAGGTCATGGATTTTATCATTCAGGAAATGCTTCGAGAGGCCAACACGATCGGCTCAAAGGCAAATAGCGTCGAAATCTCCAGGCGGGTGATCAATATCAAAAGCGAGTTGGAAAAGATCCGGGAGCAAATTCAAAACGTCGAGTAAGGAAGCATGAAACAGGGTCTACTCATAGTCATTTCAGCGCCGTCCGGTACCGGAAAATCAACGCTTATCCGCGAGCTGAGGACCGCGCTCCCCGATCTGGAATATTCCGTGTCGGTGACGACGCGTCCGGCGCGGCGGGACGAGAAGGACGGCATTGATTACGTCTTTGCGCCTCAAGCAGAGTTCGAGCGGGCGATCAAGAACGACGAATTTCTGGAACACGCGATGGTTTTTGATCATTATTACGGCACGAAAACAAGCGCGGTCGAGAGCGCCATCCGGGACGGCAAGGACATCCTCCTTGATGTCGACATTCAGGGAGCTATCCAGATCAAGCACAAGTGCGACGGCATCTTTATCTTTGTGATACCTCCGTCATTGAAAATCCTCGAAGACCGTCTACGGAAGCGCAACACCGATGTCGAACAGGAGATCGTTAAACGCATCGCCCGCGCAAAAGAAGAGATCTCGAATTACGTGAACTATGATTATGTGATCTACAATGATTATCTGGCGGATTCGATTTACAAGCTCAAGTCTATTATCGCGGCAGAAAAGTGCCGGGTATTTCGCAATAAAAGTATTCTCAAGGAATTTGGCATATAAAAAGGGGGGCGCGTGAAAACCAATGAAAGCATGTTGAAGAACAAGAATCTATATAAAACGGTCGTGATGATGTCGCTGCGTGCGCGCGAGATATCCCTCGGCTCAAAGCCGATGGTTGACATTAAATCAACAAATCCGGCCCTGATCGCGCTCCAGGAAGTGCGCGGCGGGAAAGTCCAGTACAAAGAGAGAAAGCACGGATGAAACAGGTTTGTTTTAAAGGCGCATCCATTGTCCTGTGCGTGACCGGATCGGTGGCGGCATACAAGGCGTGCACGCTTGCCAGCGAGCTGTCGCAAAAGGGAGCGGCCGTCTATACGCTGATGACCCGTGAAGCGCTCGAATTTATCACCCCGCTCCAGTTCCGCGCGCTTACCGGAAATTTTGTAAGCACCGACATGTTTGATCCGGAACAGTACAGCGCCACCGAGCATGTCCGGCTTGCCGATGCCGCAGATCTGATCCTCATTGCGCCCGCGACTGCCAACGTAATAGGTAAGATCGCCGCGGGGATCGCAGACGACATCGTGACGGCCACCGTCATGGCGGCGGCGTGTCCGGTCGTGATCGCGCCGGCGATGAACAGCAACATGTACGCGAACAGGATTGTGCGGGATAACATCAAGAAACTCGCCGGTCTCGGCCACGTGTTTGTCGGTCCCGAAAAGGGGCATCTTGCGTGCGGCTATGAAGGGTTGGGCAGGATGAGCGGGCCGGACCAAATAGTGAAAGCGGCTTCCCGCATACTTGAGAAGCGGTAAACACGAAGCGGGGAATCGGTGAAGGGGTGGCCGGGAGTTTTTCTCAGCGTCGCCGCCGCGCCGTTTCCCCGTTTTTTTTATCCGGTCCGTGAAGGGACCTGTCAGAAACAGGAAATATGAAATTCTTGATAACAGCAGGCCCTACCAGGGAGTACATCGACCCCGTCCGTTTTATATCCAATCCCTCGACGGGGAAAATGGGATATGCCCTCGCCTCGTCCGTGTGCGCGCGCGGACACCAGGCGATCCTCGTGTCCGGCCCGACGTGCCTTGAGGCGCCGAGGAGGGCAAAAACAATACCGGTCATTTCGGCCGATGACATGCACAGGGCGGTTTTTGAGAACCTGCAGGGGGTCGATGCCGTTATCATGGCTGCGGCGGTATCCGATTTCAAGCCGGCGAGCCATGCGCGGTTGAAGATCAAGAAAGACAGGGCGTCATTGCATCTTGCTCTGAAACGGAATCCGGATATCCTGCATGTGCTGGGGAAGATGAAGCATTCGTATTATCTCGTCGGTTTTGCCGCGGAAACGGACCATGTTATGCTGCACGCACAGCAGAAACTGCTGAAAAAGAACCTGGACATGATCGTTGCCAACCGGGTCGACCGGGAGGACACCGGCTTCGGCTCAGATTTCAATGAGGCGGTACTGCTGTTCAAGGAGGGCAAGAACAAGAGGATCGCAAAGACATCAAAGACAAGACTGGCTGACGTCGTGGTGCGGGAGATACTCTCGCACATCGACAGGGGACAGCCGTCTCATTTTTGTTGACAGAAAATGACATTCGGGGTAACATATAAGAAAAAAAGGAGGTATGTCGTATGATGCACATGAGGAGAAGTGGAAAAGGTTTTACGCTTGTTGAGTTGCTGGTCGTGATCGCTATCATAGGTATTTTGGTTGGGTTACTCCTTCCCGGTTTAAACAGGGCGCGGAAACAGGCGCTGAAGTTAAACTGCCAGAGCAATTTAAGACAGATCGGTATCGCTATCAAGTCGTATCAGAACGATTACAATCAGCAGTATCCGGACAAGCTTTCAAGCTTGGATAAAACGTATCTCGATAACGTGCAGATATTTAAATGCCCGGGTTCGGTGACGAAACCGTCGGACATTACCGGTGCTGCGACAGGCGATTACGGCTACAACGCAACACTGTCTGAAGCGGCAACGTCGGATTCGCCGATGGCTTCTGATTTCAAAGAAGATAATCATCCGGCACCGAAGAAAGTCAATATCCTGTATGTTGACGGTCACGTTGCTGACGGAACCGCAAAGCCAGCTGGGATCACTCAGGCGCAGTAATGCGGTAGTTATCAGTTATCATGAGGGGCCAGGTTCCATACCTGGCCCCTATTTTTTTTGGAAAAGATATGCATCGTTTGATTATCTGCATTCTTTCGCTTATTGCCTTTCTTGTTCCCCTGGCCTACACCCCCGGCTGGTTCCCGTATGCCGGTGAAGATCAATACCTGATCAAACTATATATTGCTGAAATACTGGTTTTGTTCGCCTGTGCGGCGCTCATTATTTCTTTTATCAAAAAGGGAGAGATACTGGTCCGATGGGCGATATCCACGCCGGTCCTCTTTTTCCTCCTGTTCTGTTTTGTGTCGGTGTTCGCTTCCGCGGACAGGATGACGGCCGCTGAGCACTGTTTCAGGCAGTGTTGTTATGTCGCCCTTTTTCTGATTGCCGCCCACCGTGCATCCGGCGATGCCGATGGGGGCGGGATTACCCGCTGGCTGCTTTGTTCGGTTATCCTGGTTGCCCTGTTTGGCATGTGGCAGTTCGCGCGCGGGGGCGAAGTCTACGCGACTATCGGGAACAGGAATTTCCTTGGATCGATAGTGATCCTGGTGTTACCGCTGGCTGTTGCGCATTGTTGGAACGCCCTCAGGAGACGGTCGGTTGGCGGGACCGTCGGGTGGGTGTTCGTTGCGGCCCTTTTTTCGTTTGTCCTGCTGCTGACCAAGTCCCGGGGTGCAATAGGTTCGCTTATTCTTTCGGCCTTTTTCTTCGGGGAAATATATCTTTTTTTGAAAGGAAAGCGGCTTGCCGCGCTCATTTGTCTGTTGGTGTTTTTTATCCTGTCCGCGTGCGCAGTAATGAGCCCCCCGGCGGTTACGGAATTGGCGGGAGATGTCCGGCTATATCTCTGGCAGGGGGCGTTGAGCATGATTGCTGAGCACCCCGTAGCGGGCTGGGGGCTGGGAACGTTCTTTATCCATTTTCCCGCGTACAGGCCGGCCGACTATTTCCTGCTGCAAAAGGCTGCAGATGTCACCTACCATCCCCATAATGAAATTCTGTCGGTGTGTGCCGCATGCGGGATCGCCGGTGCCGCCGCGTTTCTGCTTGTCATCATCGGTTGTGGTTCGCTGTTTTGCATCCGATGGAAGAAGGAGGGAAAGATCAACCCGTTGCGGGGGGCGCTTTTCGTAGGTGTTATTGCGGTGTTTGGGCAGTCTTTGGTTGACATGAATCTGGCCATTCCGTCGGTCGCTGTCCTATGGTGGCTCTCGATGGGTATTGTCGCGTCAGGATTTGACGCGGCGGGTTGTCGCTATTGCATGCATAACAAGGTAATAAGGCTGGGGTGTGGAGGGGTCGCTGTGTGTGTCCTCCTTTCCGCGGGATGGCTTTTTGCGTATTGTCCCGCTGTGGCGCAGGTCTATTTTGGCCGAGGGTCGCGCGAGCGGATGAACCATCGGTGGGAGGAAGCGATCCTGTGTTACCGAAAAGGACTTTTGTACTCTCCGCGGGCGTGCGAAATGCTGTATAAACTGGCGTTCGCATACGATCAGCAGGGCATGACACAGAGCGCAATCGATACATACAGTGCGCTCAAGGCGACCGCCCCGTATTTTGGGCGGGTAGATTTTAATCTTGCGGTGCTGTATGACAAGAACGGCAATCTGCCGGCGGCGCGCGATTCTCTCAAGTCGTGGCTTACGCTTAATCCGCACGACGCCAATGCCCGGCTGTTTCTCACCGATATCTATCGCCGATCGGGGGATACAGTTGCAGTCTCACGTGACATGCAAAGCCCCCTCGAGCACCCGGGGGGTATGCCGGTGAGCGGGAAAGATGTGCCGTTAGAGTAATTTCATTGACTTTGCCCGGGCAATTTGATACCTTCTCTAGCCTTTGGAAGTTTATAAGGGCGGCATAGCCAAGTGGTAAGGCAGAGGTCTGCAAAACCTTTATTCCCCGGTTCAAATCCGGGTGCCGCCTCCATTTACTTGTTTGATCCGGGCATATGCCGGGATGGCGGAATTGGTAGACGCAAGGGACTTAAAATCCCTCGGGGCTTAAACTCCGTGCCGGTTCGATTCCGGCTCCCGGCAGTCAGAAGCGACAAAAGACACGAGGCCGATGGCCAAAGACAAAACGAGGACCAAAAGACGCACAATGACGTTCCTCGTCTCAGGTTTGTGGCCTAAGGTCTGAAAAAGGAGGTTGCGTATGGGGCATTCGGTGCGGTATTATTGTGAAACATGCAAAGGCTATACGTGGATGAAAATAGATGGGAGCATTGACGCGGAGAAGCTGAACGTTAAATGCACCGTCTGCAAGACGTCCTATTCCAATGTGATGATCGAACAGGTGCACGGAGAAAAAAACGAGTCGTGACGAGGAAACATAAAACCTACAAAGGAGGTTGCTATGTTTAAGGGAATTATGGCCATGATTGCTTTTATCGGGTTGTCAGCCGTATGCGCCGGCTGTGCGACCAGCGGGAATGGGGAAAAAGAGGATGCGGCAATACAGGCGAACAGGCAGATTGTCCAGGACCTGAGCAAAGTGCCGCAGCAGGATTTACACGGTGTTTCATCCGAACCGATTTCTGGAAAGGATATCACCCCCGACCGCAGATAGCCGGATGTGCACAAGGTTATCCACAACTTATTAACACTGGTATGGGGCGCATAGCTCAGCTGGCTAGAGTGCCTGCTCGACACGCAGGAGGTCATTGGTTCAAGTCCAATTGCGCCCACCATTAACGACGAAGCGGGGAGGCGGAGAACCGGAGGAAGGGATATGTTCAGCCGGTTTTCCGTTTTGCCGTTTCTCCGTATCGCGCACGTGAAAGCGGATAAACACGCAAATGAAAAATAATACTGCAGAGCACATTGATCTCGATACGTACAGGCACAGCGCCTCGCACATCATGGCCTGTGCCGTCAAGCGGCTCTTCCCGGAAGCCAAAATGGCGATCGGACCGTCGATCGAAGACGGTTTCTATTATGATTTCGATGTCCCGCGGTCTTTTGCTCCCGAAGACCTGGAAAAGATAGAAGCCGAGATGGCCAGGATCGTCAAGGAGAACGTCCCGTTTGAACGCCAGGAGATGGACCGTGACGAGGCGTCGCGTTTTTTTGCGTCCCGGGGGGAGTCCTATAAGGTCGAGCTCATTGCCGATCTTCCCGATCAAAAAGTGACGATCTATAAGAACGGTGATTTTGTCGATCTCTGCCGCGGCCCTCACGTCTCATCGACGGGGCAGCTGAAACAGTACAAACTGCTGAGTGTCGCCGGTGCGTACTGGCGCGGCGATGAGAAAAAAAAGATGCTTCAGCGCATTTACGGCACCGCATTCCACGATAAGCAGGCGCTTGACGGGTACCTGCATAAGCTCGAAGAGGCGAAGAAGCGGGACCACCGTAAATTGGGGAAGGAACTCGATCTTTTCAGCATGCATGAGGAGGGGGGAGCCGGGCTCATATATTGGCATCCGAAAGGCGCGAAGATCAGGAACGCGATCGAGACGTTCTGGCGCGAACTTCATTACCAGAACGGTTATGACATCGTGTACATCCCGCACATTGCAAAGGTGGATCTATGGAAGAAGAGCGGCCACTGGGACTTTTACCAGGAAAACCTCTATTCTCCCATGGATATAGACGGTCAGCAATATATCGTCAAACCGATGAATTGTCCCGGCCACATCCTGATGTATAAGACACAGTTGAGGAGCTACCGCGATCTGCCGATCAGATGGGGAGAGCTGGGAACGGTGTATCGCTATGAAAAGAGCGGCGTTCTGCACGGGATGATGCGGGTTCGGGGATTTACGCAGGACGACGCCCACATATTCTGCCGGCCCGATCAGCTGAAAGACGAGATCACCAGTGTGGTCAAGCTTGCGCAGTATATGATGCAGCTGTTTGGCTTTGCATATGAAGTTGCCCTGAGCACCCGTCCCGAAAAATTCGTCGGCAGCGAGGAGAATTGGGAGCGTGCGACGACCGCCCTCAAGGATGCGCTGGACACTCTGGGGGTCCCCTACAGCGTGGACCCCGGTGCCGGTGTTTTTTACGGCCCCAAGATCGACGTGAAGATGATCGACGCGATCGGCCGCGGCTGGCAGGGTCCGACCATCCAGGTCGATTTCAACCTGCCGCAGCGTTTTGACGTCACGTATATCGGCGAAGACGGCAAAGAGCACCAGGCGGTGATGGTGCACCGGACGGTGCTGGGGAGTATGGAGCGGTTTATCGGTGTCCTGATCGAGCATTACGCGGGGGATTTTCCTCTCTGGCTTGCGCCGGTGCAGGTCAAGATTTTGCCGATTTCAGACAATCAAAAGGTGTACGCGGAGCAGATTTGTGATATATTGAGAAAACATGCCGTAACTGCCGTCGTGGATGGCCGCAATGAAAAAATCGGTTTTAAGATCCGCGAAGCAGAGGTTGAAAAAGTGCCGTACGCGCTGATAGTGGGGGCCAAAGAGGTTGAGCAGCAGGGCGTATCGGTGCGCCGGCGCAAAAAGGGCGATCTCGGGTTCATGAAGCTGGATGATTGCGTCAATAGGATTGCAGAGGAAATACAGAAGAAATCCTGAACAAGTTTTAGAAATGCGAACGGGGCATTCCGGATTTGTCCGGGGTTAGGTTGTGGAAATTTGGAATTTAAATTTTTGAAGGGGGGTGTTTTCTAATTTCTCAATTTATCCGAATCAATAGCGAAATACGTGCACGTCAGGTCAGGACCATCGATAAAGATGGCATGCAAGTCGGCATACTCCCGACCGACGAGGCCTTGAAAATGGCCGAGCAGAGCAGTCTAGATCTTGTCGAGGTGGCACCGGACGCGAACCCGCCTGTCTGCAGGATCATGGATTTCGGGAAATACCGCTACGAACAGACGAAACGCGAGCGCGAAGCGAAGAAGAAACAGCACATCACGAAGGTCAAGGAGATCAAGCTGCGGCCAACGATCGAAGATCACGACTATCAGACAAAGATCAGGCAGATGCAGGGTTTTTTGGCGAAGGGAGACAAGGTTAAAGTCGTGCTGGTATTCAAGGGGAGAGAAATGGCTCACATGGAGCTCGGGCAAAGGCTTTTCGACCGGGTGGTTAAAGATGCCGAGACCTTCGGCGCTCTTGAATCGCGGCCGAAAATGTTCGGGCGGTTGATGGTCATGGTCATTGCCCCGTTGAAAACCCATTAAAAACCCATTAAAAACACCGCAAGGTGGGGCACGGCGCCCGTGCCCTTGGAAAACAGGAAACGGTACCAAAAGAGAGGACAAGTATGCCGAAACAGAAAACAAACAAGTCAGCCGCAAAACGGTTCAAAGTGACTAAAACCGGCAAAGTGAAACGCATGCGCGCGTTCGGCGGGCATCTCGCGACCGGCAAGAAGGGGAAGAGGAAAAGGTTCTTGAAAAAGGCCGATATTGTCCACAGCGGGAATATGTATCAGGTCAGAAGAATGCTGCCAAACGCAGGGATTTAATGTTCGGAGATACCCCCCCGAACAAAAATCTTTTTATGTTTTGTTAATGCCGAGAAAAAATAACCAATAGGGAGGATACGATGACACGCGCGACCAACGCTCCGGCGTCAAGACGCAGGAGGAAGAAGATAATAAAACAGGCGAAAGGATTTGTCGGGGCACGGAGCAAGCTTTTCAGGACCGCTTCGACCGCCGTCATGAAGAAGCTGTCCTACCAGTTCAGCGGGAGAAAAGGCCGTAAAAGGGACATGCGAGGGCTGTGGATCATGCGGATCAGCGCCGCCTGCAAGGAGCAGGGATATTCGTACAGCAAGTTCATCAGCGCCCTGAAGAAGAACGGCATCGCACTCGACAGAAAAGTGCTGGCTGAAATTGCCGTCAACAACGCTGATGTGTTCACAAAAATCGTTCAAGAGGTAAAGGCATAGGTCTGCATTGCGGGCCTGTGCGGATTCTGCCAGCGGCAGTTTTGTTTATGGCAGATAGCGAGCGGTGAAAAGTTGGAAAATACCGGGTTTATACATAGATTAATATACGTGTTTTTGCTGATTCTCACCTGGAGAGTCACCTAAACCTTCCTTCTTTTCCTTCCACGCGCGCCTGTCTGCCCTTGCGATGGGGTACGGTGTTTCTATGCAGGAAATTCTTGAAAAACTGGCATTGGTCAGAGACGAGGCGATCACTTCGCTCAGGTGCGCCGGGGCAGTCGATGATATCGACAAGCTCCGCGTCAAATACCTCGGCAAGAAAGGGCTGATCACCGAGTTTTTGAAGGGCCTCGGTGATATTGATAATTCGGTAAAACCCGTGGTCGGCAAGGCGGTGAACGACGCGAAAAGGATTGTCTCTGAAGCGGTCGAAGGACGGTTTGTCGAACTCAAGCGCGAAGAAGACGGGAAGCGTTTTAAGGCCGAAGCGGTCGACATCACGCTTGCGGGGAAGAAACGCGAAGCAGGGAAAAAGCATCCGCTCAATCAGGTTACCGAAGAGGTCCTCGCCGTCTTTTCCCGTCTCGGTTTTTTGATCAAGGAAGGTCCGGAGATCGAGACGGAGTATTATAATTTCGAGGCACTAAACATGCCAAAGCTGCATCCCGCGCGCGACATGCAGGACACCTTTTACATCGGGCAGGATCTGCTCCTGCGGACGCATACATCGCCGGTCCAGATACGTGTCATGGAAGAGATGCGGCCGCCCCTGCGTGTGGTTGCGCCGGGGAAGGTATATCGCCGCGACGCGGACATCACGCATTCTCCGATGTTTCATCAGATCGAGGGGTTTATGGTGGACGAGCGCGTCACCTTTGCGGACCTCAAAGGGGTTTTATCCATCTTCTGCCAGGCGGTATTCGGCGAAGATACGAAAGTGCGGTTCCGTCCGAGTTTCTTCCCCTTCACCGAGCCCAGCGCCGAGGTTGATATCTCCTGCGTGATGTGCGGAGGCAAAGGGTGCCGGGTCTGCAAGATGACCGGTTGGCTGGAGATCCTTGGCGCGGGTATGATACATCCGGAAGTGTTCCGTGCGGTACATTATGACGCTGAAACATATTCCGGTTTCGCGTTCGGGATGGGGATTGAACGGATCGCCATGCTGAAATATGGTATCGGCGATATACGGTTGTTTTATGAGAATGATGTGAGGTTCTTGGCGCAGTTTTAATTGAGAAACCTGAAACCGGTAGACGGAAAAAATCTGGTCACGGCAAACTGGTTGCCGGCTGCTATTGGGTGGTACCATGCTTGTCACATACAACTGGCTTAAAGAATTTGTCGATATAACGCTCCCGCCGCGTGAGCTTGCAGATCTCCTCACGATGGGAGGGATCGAAGTCGAATCGGTCCAAGAGCTCGGTGCTGGGATCGAGAACGTTGTTGTCGGAAAAATTTATAAGATCGAAAAACATCCCAACGCGGACCGCCTGAGCGTCTGTACGGTTGATGTCGGCAAGGAACAGCTGACGATCGTCTGCGGCGCGAAGAACATGATCGAAGGCGATCATGTCCCGGTTGCCCTTATCGGCGCCGGATTGCCGAGCGGCATGAAGATAGAGAAGACCGTCCTGCGCGGCGTGCTTTCATACGGGATGATGTGCTCGACGCGCGAATTGGGGCTTGGGGAGGAACATGCCGGGCTCCTGATCCTTTCAAAAGACACAAAGATTGGCGAGAATATCCGGACGGTGCTGGGGCTGAATGACACGGTGTTTTCGCTCGGCGTGACACCGAACCGGCCCGACTGTCTGAGCGTCATCGGCGTTGCGCGGGAGATCGCGGCTTTGACGGGCGCGAAACTGCGTCTGCCTCAAGGCAATTATGCCGGCGGGGCGGGAGGAAAGAGCACTGCCGTTACTGTGGAGATACAGAACAAGTTTCTGTGCCCCTGTTACACGGGGCAGATGGTCAGCGGCGTGAAGATCGCGCCCTCTCCCGAATGGCTCAAGCGCCGGCTTGAGCAGGTGGGGCTCCGCTCGATTAACAATGTGGTCGATATCACCAACTATGTCCTCTACGAATGCGGCCACCCGATCCACGCGTTTGACCGGGAGCTGATCGAAGGGCAATCGATCACCGTCCGTAACGCCCTTGCGGGAGAAAAGATGACGACGCTCGACGGCGTCGCGCGCGACCTCGACCCCGAGATGCTCGTTATCGCAGACGCGAAAAAAGCGATCGCTCTCGCCGGCGTGATGGGGGGCAGTAATTCGGAAATCAGCGAGAAGACACGGGCAGTGTTTGTCGAGAGCGCCTATTTTATTCCCGAGACGGTGCGCAGGACGTCAAAGAAGCTCGGCATACAGACCGATTCGTCATATCGTTTCGAAAGGGGCGTTGACCCGCAGGGCCCGTATTATGCGCTGTACCGCGCCGTACGCCTGATCCATGAAATTGCCGGTGGTACGATCGAGGAGTGTTTTGTCGAAGACAGAGGCGAGCTCCCGGGGCAAAGGGAAATCTCAGTCCGCCTTGCCCGGGTGAACGGGATCCTGGGGACCGCCATGGACAAAAATGACTTGAAAAAAATATTAAATATGTTACAATTATCGTTGAGAGAAAACGGTGATTCATTTCACGTGGCCGTTCCATCTTACCGGGTTGATGTGCTTCGGGAGATAGATATCGTTGAGGACGTGGCGCGGATACACGGATACCGGAATATTCCGGTCACCCTGCCGAAGGCGCCGTTGACCGTGGCGGGCAGGACGCCGCACGAGGCGGTAAAAGAGATGATGCAGGAGACCTGCGCCGCTTACGGGGTGAGCGAGATTATCACCTACAGTTTCGTGGAGCGCGGTTCTTCCAGCTGGCTGGACGGGTTGAGAGGCTGTGCAGGGGAAGCGGTAGCGGTCAGCAATCCGATCAGCGACGAACAGAATGTGATGCGCACCTCGCTGGTGCACAGCATGCTCAAGGCGATCGAGCACAACAAGAACATGGGTGCGCGGAGCGTGAAGCTCTACGAGATCGGGAAGGTGTACAGTACGGAGCGGGGGAAGGTCTCGGAAAAGGAATCTCTGATCATCGGTTTGATGGGGTTAGAAGAGGAAAAGGAGTGGTTTAACGTTGAAAAGGAGGTTGATTTTTTCACCATAAAGGGTGTTGTGGAGGCCGTCGTGAAAGTTCTGGGGATCGACCAGGTTTCCTGGGATGAGGGAGATGACCGGTTGTTTCAGCCCGGAGCGCAGGCCCGGCTGCTGGCGGGGAGTGAATGTTTCAGCGTTCTCGGCAAGGTGCATCCCGATGTCCTGGCAAAGTACGATATAAAAAAGACCGTTGTTTTGGCTGAAATGAGGGTTGAGTCCCTGGTGCGCCATTTTAAGGCGAAGAAGATCTTTTCGGAGCTGCCGAAATACCCGACCATGATTCGTGATCTTTCACTTGTCGTTGGCCGGAATTGTTCGACAGGGACGATCGTCGACTTGATCAGTAACGTTGACACGCGTCTTATACGGAGTGTGAGCATATTCGATATATTTAAAGGGGGGAAATTACCGGAGGACAAGAAGAGTGCGGCGTTCCGGATATGTTTTCGTTCGGACGATCGGACGCTGACGGATACCGAGGTTGGTGAGTTGCACGGAAAAATAGTCAAACTGCTCAGAGATGAGCTGCAGTGCGAGATACGCGAGATGTAGGTGTTGGAAAGATCGTAGACATGAACATACGGATTATTCAAATCTTTGAAATAAGGAAAGTATTCGGATCGATAGACCCCGGTCAGCCCCGGGGGGGATCGGTTGAGCGTGTGCATGACGCTGCTCCTTTTGGAACGGCTGTCTCTGGATTTCAAAGATGAGGATAGTGAACGTTACCGTCAGGTAACGGCGATCTTTATACATATGAGCCCTGCTTTTGCTCGTATAACGGCGAAGAATCTCAAAGCCAACACCTAAAAAGAGGGAGCTCAATATTTAGTCGCGGACTGCGGCCCGGCAACGGGAAGGCGGAAAACGGCTGTGAGAGCACCCACCTGTATCCACAGGTCTTTTGAGATTACGCCAGCTACGGCAAGAGCGGGGCTTTTTTATTGAGGGACAGGGCCAATCTGTACGGGTCAGGGATGCGCGGGTCTTTTATTATCCCTTGGGCAATGGTCCCTGACCTGTTTGGGTGCTACAATGGATTTATTCGAAACAACAAACGATATGAAGAAGCGCGCCACCGCAGGGGAGGCTCATATGCCGCTCGCGGCGCGGATGCGGCCGCGTTCGCTGGAGGAGTATGCCGGCCAGAAGGAGATCATCGGAGAAGGGAAGCTCTTGTGGCGGAGCATGAAGTCGGGGCGGCTCTCCTCGTGCATTTTCTACGGTCCGCCGGGGACGGGAAAGACGACGCTTGCGCTGATGATTGCCCGGGCAACGGAGAGTGAATTTGTCCAGCTTTCCGCGGTGACCTCAAATGTCGAGGAGCTCCGCAAAGCGATCGGCGCCGCGAAGGACCTTTTGCGTTATAACGGAAAGAAAACGGTCCTTTTTATCGACGAAGTGCACCGCTTTAACAAGGCCCAGCAGGATGTGCTCCTGCCGCACGTTGAAGACGGGACGGTCGTCTTCATCGGGACGACGACCCAGAACCCGAGTTTCGCGATCAACGCGCCGCTTGTTTCGCGGTCTTTGCTGTTCAGGCTAAAGCCGCTTTTGATCGAGGATATCGTCGAGCTTCTGGAGCGCGCGCTCAAAGACCCTGAAAGGGGGTTCGGCACGCGAAAGGTGGCGGCTGACGGCGATGCGTTAAAACATATTGCGGTGATATCCGACGGCGATGCGCGAAAGGCTTTGAACGCGCTCGAGGTTGCCGCTTTGACGACGTATCCGGACACAGACGGTGCCGTGCGGATAACGCTCAAGATCGCCGAGGAGTCGATACAGCAGAAGGCGGTGCTGTATGACCGCGACGGAGACGGGCATTACGATACGATCTCCGCGTTTATCAAAAGTATGCGCGGGTCTGATCCCGACGCCGCGGTGTACTGGCTCGCGAAAATGATCGAAGCGGGAGAGGAGATCCGGTTTGTCGCAAGACGGATGATGATATTCGCTTCCGAGGATATCGGGAATGCCGATCCCGACGCATTGGGCATTGCCACCAGCTGTGCGCAGGCGATCGAGATCGTGGGGCTTCCCGAAGCGAGGATCATACTGGCGCAGGCGGTTGTCTATCTCGCGACGGCGCCGAAGAGCAATGCGTCGTACCGCGCCGTCGAAGAAGCGCTCTCGGATGTGCGGGAAGGGCGCATCCCTGAGGTGCCGGCACACCTGCGCAACCAGGTCTCCGCGGCATCGAAACGGATGGGGTTTGGCAAGGACTACAAGTATCCCCATGCATATGAGGGGCATTTCGTTGACCAGGATTATTGCGATATCAACAAGCGATATTACGAACCGGCCGATGCCGGGTATGAAAAGGTGATCAAAGAACGGCTGGAGCAATGGAGAAAGCAAAGAAAGATCTCCGGGCGGCAGTCCTGACGCGGCGCGACGGGCTGTCCGCGGACGAGGTGTCCCGGAGAAGCTCGGTCGTGGAGAAAAAATTGCTCCGTGTCCCCGAATTTAAACGCGCGCGCACGATCATGTTTTACGTCTCGAAGGGGAACGAGGTTGACACCCACGGGCTGATCCGTGATGCGCTGCGGTTGGGCAAGAATGTGGTGGTGCCTTTTTGCGTTGATCTGCATCACAAGATCGTGCCGGCGCAGATCGGGAGTTTCAGTGAGTTGACGGAGGGTGATTTTGGGATCCTGCAGCCTCAAAAGCATGCGGTGCGGGAAGTGGATCGGGAGAAGATCGATGTGTTCATTGTCCCCGGGATTGTGTTCGATCAGGACGGGCACCGGATCGGCTGGGGAAGGGGATTTTACGACCGTTTTCTGGAAGGGGCGGCCCGGAGGGAGGTACCCCCCATACCACGGCTTCATGCAGGGGGCTTTCCGCGGTACGGGGTAAAGATCGGGCTGGCGTTCCATTTTCAGGTGGTTGAGCGGGTGCCCAGAGAAAAACACGATATCTGTGTCGATATCGTTGTGACGGACAAAGGGATCAGCAGAACAACATCCGCCGGATGTTCCGGGTGAAGTCAGCCCGTGACGGCGTCGGAAAAACAAAAACAAGACTCCTTATAAGGGGGTCGATAGGGGCCGCCGGCTGACGGCGGGACCTATTGTATAGCTAACAGGCCGTTCAGAGGACTGTTATTCACATAGGAGGTGTGTATGAACGCGTTGCACTGGTTAATGATTGTTGCGGCCGTTTCCGCGGTGACATTTTTTATCGGGTATATTGTCCGGAAGGCGCTTGCCGAGGGAAAGATCGAGAACGCCGAGAAACAGGCGAAAAAGATTGTCGCGGACTCGCACAAAGAAGCCGAATCCATAAAGCGCGAGGCAAGCATATTCGCGAAGGACGAATTGCATAAGTCGCGCGCTGAATTCGAAAAAGAGACACGCGAGCGGAAACTTGAGCTGACCGCGATCGAGAAGCGGATCGCGCAAAAAGAGGAGAACCTTGACCGCAAGGTTGACCTGATCGAAAAGAAAGAGTACGACATCAACACGCGCGAGCGCGACCTCAAGCAGAAGGAGACAACTATACGCGACAAGATCGCGGAGCTCGATTCCTGCATCAAGAGGGAGATGGAGAACCTGGTCCGGATCACCGGGCTGAGCAAGGATGATGCGAAGAAGATGCTGTTCACCAAGCTCGAGGACGAGGTGCGCCATGAGGCCTCCGCGATGTTGAAGCAGATCGAAATGGAAACGAAAGAGACTGCCGACAAGAAGGCAAAAGAGATCATCAGCCTTGCCATTCAGCGGTGCGCTGCGGACCATACGTCCGAAACGACGATATCGACCGTGGCGTTGCCGAGCGATGAAATGAAGGGCCGCATCATCGGCCGCGAAGGCAGGAACATTCGCGCGCTTGAAGCGGCGACCGGGATAGATATTATCATCGACGACACGCCGGAAGCGGTCATACTTTCCGGCTTTGACGCGGTCAGGAAAGAAGTCGCGAAAATAGCGCTGGAGCGGCTCATCATCGACGGCAGGATCCATCCGACCCGCATCGAGGAAGTCGTCGAGAAGGCAAAGAAAGACGTTGACCAGATGATCAAAGAGGCCGGGGAGCAAGCGGCGCTGGATACCGGGGTGCTCGGGCTTCATCCGGAAGTCATCCGGCTTCTCGGACGTCTGAAGTTCAGGACGAGTTACGGTCAGAACGTCCTTAACCACTCGAAAGAGGTAAGTTACCTGATGGGGATCATGGCGTCCGAGCTCGGACAAGATGTCCAGCTGGCGAAACGCGCAGGGCTGCTGCATGACCTCGGTAAGGCCGCGGACCACGACGTTGAAGGATCTCACGCGGTCATCGGGGGCGACCTGGCGAAAAAGTACGGCGAATCCGAGCTGGTGGTCAACGCGATCAGGGCGCACCACGGCGATGAGGAAGCGAAGACGATCCTTGCCGTGCTCGTTGCGGCGGCTGACGCCGTTTCCGGGGCACGCCCGGGGGCGCGCTCCGAAACCCTTGAATCGTATATAAAGCGCCTCGGAGATCTTGAAAAGATCGCCAATTCGTTCAGGGGCGTCGAAAAGACGTATGCCATTCAGGCGGGCCGCGAGATCCGCGTTATCGTCCAGCCGGACAAGGTTGACGATGCCGAATCGGTGGTCCTTGCCAGGAACATTACGAAAAAGATCCAGGATGAGCTCGATTATCCGGGTCAGATCAAGGTGACCGTTATTAGAGAAACACGCGCTGTCGAGTACGCAAAGTAAAGCAGGGGCGTGTTGTCAGACGGATAGCGTTTCACGCTCATCCTGCCGGGTTCTGCGGGACGGGAACGGTAGAATAGGCAAAGCAGCATGAATCGGTGACACGGAGATACGGCGGATCGGGGGGGCTCTCCCGATCCTTCGTTCTCCGGTTCGCCGTTTCAGAGGGAAGTATGTATGAACATTTTAGTCATTGGCGACGTCGTCGGCAACCCGGGGCGGCAGGCGATTGCCGAGATCTACCCGGAGCTGAGAGACCGGCACCAGGTCGATTTCTTTATCGCCAACTGCGAAAATGCCGCGCACGGTGCCGGTATTACCCCGAAGATTGCCGATGAAATTTTCCGGCTTGGTGTCGATGTGATCACGATGGGCGACCATGTCTGGGACCAGAAGGATGTCTACGACTATATCCAGAAAAACGAGAAGATCCTGCGCCCTGTTAACTTGCCGAAGGAATCGCCAGGCAGGGGAAGCGTCATCGGCGTTTCGAAGAACGGCTACAAGGTAGGTGTCATCAATGCGGTCGGCCAGGTTTTTATGCGGCCGGTCGATTCGCCGTTCAACCCGGTCAAGGAAGAGGTCGCGCGCGTTGCCCGAGAGACCCCCATTATTATCGTCGATATCCATGCAGAAGCGACGTCTGAAAAGATTGCCATGGGGTGGTACCTCGACGGGCTCGTAAGCGCGGTCCTGGGGACGCATACCCATGTCCAGACCGCCGACGAGCAGATCTTCCCCAAGGGGATGGCGTATATAACGGACCTCGGGATGACCGGTCCGTACCGTTCGGTCCTCGGAAGAGAAATCGAGCCGGTCCTGAAGCGTTTCACCACGCAGCTGCCGGCGAAATACACCATCGCCACCGAAGATGTGAAGCTGATGGGAGTGCTGCTGGATATAGATAATCTCACGGGGAAGGCGAAAAAGATAACCCGCATCAGCGTCGATCTGAAATAAATTACCTGTCCAATGACCAATGCAGACAATTTCCGATAAGAAGCACACAGTATTCAGCGTTACCGAAGTCACCCAGGACATCAAGGTCATACTTGAGGCGAATTTCGAAGGTCTCTGGGTCGAGGGCGAGATTTCCAACCTCAGATCACCGTCATCCGGGCATTTCTATTTTACCCTCAAGGATAACAACGCCCAGTTGCCGGCGGTGCTTTTCCGCGGCAGTGCGATGGCCGTCAAGTGCAGGCTCCATGACGGCCTCAAGGTGCTGGTGTTCGGCGGTATTGATGTGTACGAAAAACAGGGGAAATATCAGCTCCTGGTCAGAAAGATCGAACCGAAAGGGCTCGGCGATCTCCAGCTTGCCTTCGAGCAGCTGAAGAAGAAGCTTTTTGCCGAAGGGCTTTTTGATGAAGACCGCAAGAAGAAGCTGCCGCTCCTGCCGGAAAGGATAGGGATCGTTACCAGTCCGACCGGCGCGGCGATCCGCGATATCCTGAATATCATCGAGCGCCGGTTTTCAAACAGTAACATTATCATCAATCCGGTCAGGGTGCAGGGCGAGGGGGCGGCGCAGGAGATCGCGGAGGCGGTGGACGAGTTCAACCGGATGGGAGAGGTTGATGTCATTATCGTGACGCGCGGCGGCGGAAGCATCGAGGATCTGTGGTGTTTTAACGAAGAGGCCGTGGCGCGGGCGATCTACCGTTCACGGATACCTGTTGTTTCGGCTGTCGGTCATGAAATCGACTATACGATATCAGACTTTGTCGCCGATCTGCGGTGCCCGACCCCCTCGGCCGCGGCCGAGCTGGTGATCGGCAAGAAATCGGAGATGATCGACTCGATAACCGGTATGCGCGACGCCCTTAATTACATGATAGAAAACACTATACAGGAGTATATCAATCGTCTAAGATTGGCACAGGAAAACCGGGTTTTTAAGGACCCCGGGTCGCTTATTCGGGATTACCAGCAGGATGTCGACGCATATACTGAAACGCTGATTGCCGCTATGGGATATCTTGTTGAGGGGAAGGGGAAAGATGTCCGGTCCCTCATCGGGCGGTTGGAGGCGTTAAGTCCGCTCGGCGTGCTGCATCGGGGATACAGCGTCACCACGCTTGCGGGGCATGTGGTGCGGGACAGCGCGCGGTTGAAAAAGGGCGAACTGGTAACGACGCGGGTGTCGCAGGGGAGTTTTCGTTCACAAGTGGTGGATGTTGAAAGGGACGGGGCATGAGCGAACCAAAATTCGAAGATGCGTTGAAAAAACTGGAAAAGATCGTCCAGGAAATGGAGGGCGCGGAGCTCTCTCTTGACGATTCTCTGAAAAAATACGAGGAAGGGATCAAGCTTTCCCGGCTCTGCTTGAATAAGCTTGAGGAAACCCAGAAGAAGATTGAGATCCTCCAGAAGGGGGCTGACGGGAAATCGGCGAAGAAGAAGTTTAGGCCGCAGGCGGGGGAGAACGCGCAGCCCGCGGAAGACCGGCCGGTGCCCACACAGGGAAGCGGCGGCGAATTGCCGTTCTGACATGGCATGTACTACCCCTGTGCTTTGGACCTGATAATGTTAGTTCAGGCGCGCTTGTGAGAAGGTGGACGAAATGGCTACATATTTGGACATGGTTGAGAGCCCGGCGGATCTGAAGAAGCTCCATGCGGACCAGCTTGACATCCTCTCGGACGAGATCCGCGATCGGATCATACAGGTGGTTTCTCAGACCGGGGGGCATCTGGCCTCGAGCCTCGGCGCAGTCGAGCTCACGGTCGCGCTCCATTACGTTTTTACTTCTCCCGGCGACAAGATCGTGTGGGACGTCGGGCACCAGAGTTACGCGCACAAGATCCTGACCGGACGGAACCGCCAGTTTGACAAACTCCGGCAATACGGCGGCTTGAGCGGTTTTCCCAAGGTATCGGAGAGCGCTCACGACGCGTTCGGGACCGGGCACAGCTCGACGTCGATATCCGCGGCGCTTGGCCTTGCCATGGGGCGGGACCTGCGCGGCGAACATGATAAAAAGGTCATCGCGGTTATCGGCGACGGCTCGATGACGGGCGGCATGGCCTACGAGGCGTTGAATAACGCCGGACATTCCGCGAAGAATTTTCTGGTCATCCTGAACGACAATAAGATGGCGATCTCACACAGCGTCGGCGCGATGAGCGCCTATCTGAACAGGATCATCACGTCAAATTTCTACAACCGCATCAAGCTCGATATTGAAAACATCCTTGAGCGGATACCGCGCATCGGCAAGATGCTGGTCAAGATCGCCCAGAAGATCGAGGAGTCGCTCAAGGGGCTCGTCGTCCCGGGGATCATCTTCGAAGAGATGGGGTTCCGGTATATCGGCCCGATCGACGGGCATGATGTCCGTTCGCTCATAAGGATACTGAAGAGCATCAAGAAGGCGGAAAAGCCCGTGTTCCTTCATGTCCTTACGACAAAGGGGAAAGGATACATCCACAGCGAAAATAATCCCGAATTTTTTCACGGAACCGGTTCGTTTGACGCGGAGACCGGCGAGGTGTTAAAGAAGGTTGAACATAAGACGTATACCTCGGTCTTCGGCGATGCGGTGATAGAGCTCGCCCGGACCGACAGCAGGATCGTCGCGATCACGGCGGCAATGTCGCACGGGACGGGTTTGACAAAATTTGCGGAGCTTTTTCCGAACAGGTTTTTCGATGTCGGGATCGCCGAGGAGCACGCGGTAACCTTTGCGGCTGGGCTGGCGTTACAGGGGCATAAGCCGATCGTTGCCGTCTATTCGACTTTTTTGCAGAGATCCTATGACCAGATCGTCCACGACGTTTGCCTTCAGAAACTGCCGGTCATTTTTGCCGTTGACCGGGCTGGGATCGTCGGCGAAGACGGGCCCACGCACCACGGTGTGTTCGATATCAGCTATCTGCGGCACATCCCGCACATGGTCGTGATGCAGCCGAAGAACGCGGATGAATTGGAGAACATGCTGCGGCTGGCCGTGAACCACACCGGGCCGGTCGCGATACGGTATCCGCGCTGTGAGGTGGCACCCTCCAAAGAGATCGCGGCGGTGAAGCAATTTTCCATCGGGGAATCCGAGATCATCCGGCAGGGGAAAGACGCCTGTATCGTCGCACTCGGCGAAATGGTGACGACCGCAATCGGCGCGGCGAAAATCCTTGCCGAGAACGGAATCGACGCGGGCGTGGTTAACGCGCGGTTTGTGAAGCCGCTCGACACCGAGATGCTTGCCGCTGTCACGAACGGATCAAAGCGTTTGTTCATTCTCGAAGAACACGCTCTGCAGGGCGGTTTCGGCAGTGCCGTCCTGGAGTGGCTCGAAAAAGAAAAGATCACGGGCGTCCAGACGGTAAGGTTCGGTATCCCCGACCGTTTTGTCGAGCATGATACCCGCGCGGAATTGTTGAAGCGGCTGTCGCTTTCTCCAGAGGGTGTGGCGCAAAAAATATGCGCGGAATTTTCTTCGGCCGGAAGCGGACGGGACCGCGCGTCCGGCGGCGCGGTTAATTTCCATCCGTGACCATATTTGTATGAATCAAAAAATACGTTTGGATCACGCGATGGTCCAGCAGGGGCTGACGGCGAGCAGGGAAAAAGCGAAGCGGCTCATCATCGCGGGAAAGGTGAGTGTCAACGGCCAGGTGGTCGACAAGCCCGCGTCGAGCGTTGCCGAAGCGGATGTCGTTGAGGTGCGGGAAAAGGAGCCGTTTGTCAGCAGGGGGGGCGTGAAGCTTGAGAAGGCGATAGACGCTTTTCAGGTGCCGCTTGCCGGCAGGACGGCGGCTGATATCGGGGCGTCGACCGGAGGTTTTACCGATTGCCTCATCCAGCGCGGGGTGACGAAGGTCTACGCGGTCGATGTCGGCAAGGGACAGCTCGATTGGTCGTTGAGAAACGACCCGCGCGTTGTCGTGCTGGAGGGGGTGAACGCACGATACCTGACCAAGGCGTCGATCCCCGAAGAGGTTGACATAGCGACGATCGATGTGTCGTTTATTTCTCTGGAGAAGATTTTACCCGCCGTCAAAGAGATCGTGAAGCCCGGCGGAAGCGTGATCGCGCTTATCAAGCCCCAGTTTGAAGCTGAGCGCAGGCAGATCAAGAAAGGGGTCGTGAAAGACCCGGCGGTGCACGAATCCGTTGTCAAAAAGATACGGGAGAAAGCGATCGCGGAGGGGTTTCAGGCCGCGGGGGTTGTCGAATCTCCGATCCTGGGCCCGGCGGGCAATAAAGAGTTTTTTATCTATCTCAAAAAATAGGACGAGCATGAGAACATTGGGTCTGGTGGTCAATAAATCGAAAGAGAACGCGGTCAATATAGCGCTGCTGATCCTCGATTTTTGCGACCGGCACGGTATACGAGTGTATGCTGAAGATTGGATAGCATCTGCGCTTAAAAGGAAAGAGATCGGAAAACCGTTTGAACAGATCAGGAAGACCGCCGACCTGATCCTGGTGCTCGGCGGGGACGGGACGATCCTGTCGACCGCGAAGAAGATGGGAGGCAGTGTGACGCCGCTTCTGGGGATCAACCTGGGCGGACTCGGCTTCCTGACGGCGGTCCGGTATCAGGATACGGGACAGGCGCTGGAAATTATCCGCAAGGGAGGCATTACGACCGAGCGGCGGATGATGCTTTCCGCCCAGATTGTTCGTGACGGGAAAAGGGCGGAATCGTTCGATGCGGTAAATGACGTTGTGGTCACCAAGGGCGCGCTGGCGCGGATGCTCAATCTTGAGGTGCTTATCGATCGGGAGTATCTGACCAACTACACGTCAGACGGCCTTATCGTGGCGACCCCCACCGGCTCGACGGCACATTCGCTTTCTGCCGGCGGGCCGATCGTTTGTCCTGACATGCCCGCGCTGCTCTTGACGCCGATATGTCCGCACGCGCTGGGAAACCGCCCGCTGGTCATGTCCGATACAAAATCGGTAAAGATCAACATCCGGTCGAACTATCGGAACATATTTCTGTCGATTGACGGCCAGGTGGGCGCTCAGTTAAAATATAACGACGAAGTGATCGTGCGGACATCGAAACAAACGCTCCATCTGGCGATGTGCCGGGGGACGCCGTATTATCATATTCTCCGTGAGAAGCTCCACTGGGGCGGTTTCTCGAAAGTGCAATAATCCGTTATGGATGAAATGTTGAACGGGAGCGGGCTTCATGGCTAAAGGAGAGAAGATCATTGTTGATGTTGAGCGGTGCAAGGGGTGCGGCCTCTGCGTCATCGCCTGCGACAAGAAGATACTTTCGATGTCCAAGAAGCTGAATAAGAAGGGGCTCCATTTCGTCGAGTGGAAAGATCTTAAGGACTGCAAGAGCTGCGCGATGTGCGCCATTGTCTGTCCTGAAGCCGCGATAGAAGTGTATAGAGATTCGCGCAGGGCATAGGGTTGGACATGCATACTGACACAGCAAAAAAAGTGCTTATGTACGGCAATGAGGTGCTCGCCGAAGCGGCGATTCAAGCGGGGTGCCGCTGTTATTTCGGCTACCCGATAACACCGCAGAACGAAATATCGGCCTACCTGTCGCGGCGGATGCCCGAGGTCGGCGGCGTGTTTTTACAGGCGGAGAGCGAGCTTGCCGCGATCAGTATGGTGCATGGCGCGTCCGCGGTCGGCGCGCGCGCTCTGACTTCTTCGTCGAGTCCCGGCGTCAGCTTGAAGCAGGAGGGGATTTCGTATATCGCGGGGTCCGAACTGCCGGCGGTGATCGTAAATGTGATGCGCGGCGGTCCCGGTCTCGGCAACATCGGCCCGTCGCAATCGGATTATTTCCAGGCGGTCAAAGGGGGCGGGCACGGCGATTATCATCAGATCGTCCTCGCCCCGTCTTCGGCGCAGGAAGTGTCGGATCTGACGTTTCTGGCGTTTGATCTCGCGGACAAATACCGGATGCCGGTCATGATCATCTTTGACGGCGTGATCGGACAGATGATGGAACCGGTCGTCATCGCCCGTAAAGAGCAGATCGAACTGCCTTCGAAGGATTGGGCGCTGACCGGATGCGCGGGGAGGAAACCGCGTGTGATCAAATCGCTCTACCTGGGCGACAAGGCGCTTGAAAGGCATAACGGCAAGCTCCAGGAGAAATACGGGAAGATCGCGGCAAAAGAAGTGCGGTGCGAGGCGCTGCATACTGAAGACGCGAAGCTGATCATCGTTGCGTATGGCATCTGCGCCCGCTTGTGCAAGTCGGCGATGATCGATTTGCGCAACAAGGGGCTCAAGATCGGGATGATCAAACCGATAACGCTCTGGCCGTTTCCTTCGGCAACCATCGCGGGCCTTGCCGGGCGGGGTAAAAGTTTCCTGACGGTCGAGATGAGCTTCGGCCAGATGGTGGAGGATGTCCGCCTGGCGGTCAACGGCGCATCACCGGTCCATTTCTACGGGCGCGGCGGCGGAGAGACCTTGCTCAAAGAAGAAATCCTGCGGGAAATCGAGCGGTTGTACGGATAGGGCGCTTCCCGGGAGACATATTTTTTTCTTGTCCCGGTCTTTGCGTGAACGACTGTCGCGTTATATAGGGCGAGAGAGATAGCTCAGGACATAGCACACATGAAAAAAGTTTTTGGCAGGACGCCGAGTTTATACGATGTGCCGACGCATTACTGCGGCGGGTGCGGCCACGGCATCATCCACCGGCTTCTTTGTGAGGTGATAGACGAGTTCGGGATACGCGAGCGGACGGTCGGCATCGCGCCGGTCGGCTGCGCCGTGCTCGGCTACGATTACTGGAATTTCGACGTCAGCGAAGCGGCGCACGGCAGGACGCCGGCGGTCGCGACCGGTATGAAGCGGGCGCGTCCCGGGAATATCGTCTTCAGCTACCAGGGGGACGGCGATCTGGCCGCTATCGGGACGGCAGAGATCATCCACGCGGCGAACCGCGGCGAGAAGATCACGGTCATTTTTGCGAATAACACCGTCTACGGCATGACCGGCGGACAGATGGCGCCGACGACGATAGTGGGGCAGAAGACGCTGACATCACCACTGGGAAGGAAGCAGGAAGACTTTGGCCAGCCGATAAAGGTCTGCGAGCTTCTGTCTCAATTTAACGGCGTGAAATACGCGGCGCGGACCGCGGTGCATACGCCGCTCGACGTTATCAAGACAAAGAAGGCGCTCAAGAAGGCGTTCCAGGTCCAGATGGATAATCTCGGTTTTTCGATCGTCGAAGTGCTTTCGCAGTGTCCGACGTACTGGGGGCTTGACGCGGTGCATGCCGTGGACTATGTAAAAAACGTCCTGATACCGTCTTTCCCGCTGGGAGTATTTAAAGACGACACTCACAAATCGAACGTGGAGTTGAATCGGTGAAACGGTGAGCGCGAGAAATGGGACGCTTGTACCGGTTCTGCACAACATATGCTGTATCACGAGATAATAATAGCGGGTTTCGGCGGACAGGGGATCCTGTTTGCCGGCAAGGTCCTGGCGCACGCGGCGATGTGTGAGAACAAATTTGTCACCTACATGCCGTCTTACGGCGCTGAGGTCCGCGGCGGGACCGCATTCTGCCATACCGTCATTTCGGACAGCGAGATCGCCTCGCCGGTCATTACCGAACCGACGAGCGCGATCATCCTGAATACCCCTTCCAAAGAAAAGTTTGAAGTCAAGGTCAGGAAGGGGGGCGTCATCGTTCTCAATATATCGCTCATCGGCCAGTCGCACCGTCGGGATGACGTTTCCTATCTCGATGTCGACGCCACCGTCATCGCTGAGAGACTCGGCAATGTGCGCGCGGCAAACATGGTGATGATCGGCGCTTATGCGGGGAGTACGAAGATCGTTACCCTGGACGGGCTCCTTGCGTCGTTCAAAGAAGTTTTCGGATCATACAAGCAAGAGCTGGTCATCTTGAACGAGAAGGCGATCAGGGAAGGGTGGGTGATCGGGCATGGATAAAGTGCGGACACGTTTTGCCCCGAGCCCGACCGGCTATCTTCATATCGGCGGCGCCCGTACGGCCCTGTTTAACTGGCTTTTTGCCCGCCACAGCGGCGGGATATTCCTTCTCAGGATCGAAGACACCGACCTTGCCCGTTCGACCGATGAAGCGGTGACGGCGATCTTGGACAGCATGAAGTGGCTCGGGCTTGATTGGGACGAAGGGCCTTTTTATCAGTCGAAACGTCTTCCCCTCTACCGCGATTGCGCGGAAAAACTTCTCAAGGAAGAACGCGCATATTATTCGGAGCCGAATCCCGACGGGAAAAAGGCGGTCATATTTAAGATCCCGCACGAAAAGGTCGTGATCGATGACCTTGTGCACGGAACGATCGAATTCGACAACTCCCTGCAGAAAGACCTGGTCATCATCAAGTCAGACGGGATGCCCACGTACAACTTTGCCTGCACGGTCGATGACGCCGTGATGAACATCACGCATGTTATCCGCGGAGACGATCACATATCGAACACCCCAAAGCAGATACCTCTCTATCAGGCGCTCGGTTTCCCGCTCCCCCGATTCGCCCATGTGCCGATGATTTTAGGGGAAGACAAGACGCGGCTCTCCAAACGCCACGGCGCGACATCGGTGACCAATTATCAGGACGACGGGTTTTTGCCCGAGGCGCTGATTAATTACCTCGTCCTGCTCGGCTGGTCTCCCGGCGATAACCGCGAGCTGATGACCGCCGAAGAAATGATCAAAGAGTTCACGCTTGATAAGTCGAGCAAGAAGAGCGCGGTCTTTTCGATGGATAAGCTGAAATGGATGAACGCCCGGTATCTCAAGGGGAAAAGCCCGGAGGAGATGTGCTCTCTTGCGGAATGCGTCATGCGCCGCAACGGCATCTCGGAAAAGATCGATAAGACAGAATTGCGCGCGGTCATGGAACTCTATAAGGACCGGTTGAAAACCCTCAAAGACGTTGTCGATCTGGGCGGCTTCTTTTTTAAGGAGCATCTCGACTACAGGCAGGAACTCGTCGAAAAATTCATCAAAGCGGACGGCATCATCCCCGCGCTTATGATGCTCCGCGACCGTCTTGGCGCGCTGGATGGATTTACCCCGGAGCCGCTTGAAAGGATATGCAGGGAACTGACTCAAGAGCGCCAGCTCCAGAGCACCAAATTCTTTCAGGCGATCCGCGTCGCCGTCACGGGGCAGACGATGAGCCCCGGGCTTTTTGAAACAATGGCCGTCCTGGGTAAAGAGCGCGTTATGAGCAGACTGAACGCCATCGCGGGACCGGCGGCATGAACCTGGCGAACAAAATCACCATTTTTAGGATTATTCTCGTTCCGGTCTTTATCGGATTGATCCTGAAATATCATCAGATGGAGCACGGGACGGGAGAAGAGTACCGTGTTCTGGCCATTACGGCCTTTATCGTCGCGATCCTGACCGACGCGGTTGACGGGTACATCGCCCGGACCAATAAACAGCAGACGGCGCTCGGGACGTATTTGGACCCGATCGCCGATAAGCTCCTCCTGATGAGTGCCGTCATCATATTCAGCATGCCGCTCGAGCGCTTTGCGCGCCTGCCGTTGTGGGTGACCGTATCTGTCATCAGCCGCGATGTCATTATTGTTCTCGGGTCGCTGATGATCTATCTCACGACCGGCAAGCTGAAGGTCGTTCCCAGTATTTTGGGGAAAATGACCACTTTTTTCCAGATGATGTCGATCGTCTGGATCCTTTTCATGCTTCCCCGCCCTGATTATGTGTGGCTGGCAGCCGGCTTCCTCACGATCCTTTCGGGGCTCGGTTACGTCTATTCCGGCAGTAAACAGCTGAGCGAATCAGGAAACGGCAAGACCGCAGTGCCTCAGCCGAAATCCTGATTAATCTGCTTCTGTTCTGCTATTTCCTTGCAGTGACATTCTATCGGCAGATGTTGTCCGCTGCAGACGCGGACGTGCCGGGATTTTTCTTTCAGATTCTCCGCCGTTCATATATAATTTATTCTCAAAAGAGAGGTTCCGGTGAAGAGGCGTGCGGTGGCAAAAAAAGAGGGCGGGGGGTGCGCCGGTAAACTGCAGGGGCAGAAAGACGTCATCAAGTTTATCAAGTCTCTCATAGGCATCATTCTCATCCCCGCGTGTATCGGCGCGACATTTTCGTTCTACCGGCTTTTCGTCGTCAGGGGCAACCTTATTGAGCATCAGTTCTGGTTTGTCGTCGGCTTCATCTCCTACGTTATTATCTACAGCATTCTTCAGAACCCGATCAAGACCTACGTGTATGGCCATGAGTTCAGCCACGCGATATGGACCTGGTTGTTCAAAGGCAAGGTGAAAAACTTCAGCGCATCTGCGGAAGGGGGAAGCGTCACGGTTTCGAAGAGCAATTTCCTCATCTCGCTTGCCCCGTATTTTTTTCCGTTCTATACGTTTCTCGCCGTAGTGATATACCTGACCGCCATATCGTTCTGGAAACTTAATCAGACCCATTATAATATGTTCCTGTTCACCCTCGGGTTTACCTGGGCATTCCATTTTGTCCTCACGATCTATGTCATGCTCAAAGACCAGGATGATATTAAGGAAAACGGGGCCATCTTCTCCATATTCTTCATTTACATCGCCAATGTCATCATTCTGGGGCTTCTCTTTGTCTATCTCTCAAAGCAGGTCACGCTGGAAGGCTTTGTCATGGACATGACAAAGCAGATAAAGGGACAATACGAGTATATCTTAACTCTTGGCAAGAAAAGCTCTTAACAGGGGTGAACGGCTGCAGGACGAGCCGGTCTTCTTGATGGTCGAAACCGGCGGCAAAAAAATATCCCCGCTTGTGCCGTTTTTGGAT
>Ga0351843_1113_pt2 | contig 27498 bp, 26 predicted proteins | sample TotcelHFGM3001L4_FD_206878 | JGI IMG/M metagenome (GOLD analysis project Ga0351843, IMG submission 206878) | Enriched cells from coal bed in the Powder River Basin, Montana, United States - Total cells FGM rep1 HSBNCT.FGM.300.1.L4 ...
CCGGCGCACGTCCGCAGGTCAACGCCCGCATCCGCGAGCGCCGATCGCGCCGCAACGACGGCAAACTGCTGAGACCGCTCCATATGCCGGTACTTTTCCGGCAGGACGGCCCTTACCGCGGCGACGACATCGACGCCCGCGCGCTTCTTCTCCGGGCTCACACCGGCGATGCCGCTGCGGCCTTCTGCGAGATTCTTCCAGAACGCCTCTTTTGAAGCCCCGATCGGCGTCACAACGCCGATGCCGGTCACCACGACTTTTTTATTATCCATGCTCAAGCTCTTTCCGCTGTCCCTTACAGTATTCTGCTGTCCAGATTGAACACCTGTCCCGAGATATTCCTCTTCAGCGACAGTTCATACACAAAGTCGGCGGCCTCTCCGATGTCGGAGAGCCGGCCGAGGCAGTTTTGCTGTTTCACCCGTTCGATGAATTCAGGCGGGTTGGACGCCCCCATTTCCGTCAGGATAAACCCCGGCAGGACGGTGTTGACGCACACATTGAAGGGCCCCAGCTCTTTTGCAGCGGACTTGCCGAGCGCGATCAGTCCCGCCTTGCTTGCCGCATAATCAGAACCGCCGGCCGCCCCGTGCACCCCCAGATATGACGAGATATTGATTATGTGCCCGCCCTTCCGGGACATCATTATCCTGCCGGCAGCCCGCGCACAGAGAAAGGCGCCCTTCAGGTTCACCGCAAGGACGTCGTCAAACGCGTCCGGCGGCATCTTCAGGAGCGGCCCGCCGCCGGCCACACCCGCGTTATTCACCAGGACGTCAAGGCCGCCGAACCTCTTCCTGATCTCGCCGAAAAGGTCCTGCACGGCGGACCACGAACGGACATCGGCGCAAATCACCGCCCCGTCTGAACCGAGCTTTTTCACGTCCCGGCATGTTTTTGCAGCTTCCTGATCCCGGACGCGATAATTGATCACCACCGTATCGCCTGCGCGCGCAAACCGCAGGGCGAACGCCCTGCCGATGCCGCGCGAACTCCCGGTGATAAGGACGATCCGCTTCACGCCAGAATCCTTTCGGAACGCCCTTCTAACGGCGCCAGACCGAGATCCCTTATCATCCGCCGGTCAACATCGGCAGACCGCCCGGCCATCGTCAGATAATTGCCGGTCATCACGCTGCTGGCCCCCGCGTAAAATATCCAGCTCTGGACGTCTCGCAGGTTCCGATCCCTGCCGCCGCAGACGCGGATATCTTTGTCCGGCAGGACAAATCGGTAGAGTGCAATAACACGCAATATGTCCACCGGCGAAAGCGGCGCGGCGTTCTCAAGCGGCGTCCCCCTGACCGGATGCAGGAAATTGAGCGGCACCGAATCGGCGCCGAGCTCTTTGAGCGCCCAGGCCAGATCGATACGGTCGCGCCACTCCTCCCCGAGGCCGAACAGCCCGCCGCTGCACACCTCGAGCCCCGCCCTTTTCACCGCCCGGACGGTTGCGACGCGCTCATCGTACGAATGGGTCGAACATATCCGCGAAAAAAACCGCCGCGATGTCTCCAGATTGTGGTGAAACCGCTTCAGGCCGGCCTCTTTGAGCAGCCGCGCGTCGTCTTCCGCGATCATCCCCAGAGACGCGCACAGACAGGTCCCGCTGTCGCCGCACGTTGAGGAGATGATCCCGCGTATCTTCTCCATATCAGTCTTGTCAAGACGGCCGCCGCTGGTGACGATCCCAAACCAGTTCGCGCCGTTTTCAACCGCCGCTTCGTACGTCTTCACAAACACATCCGGATCAACGAGCGGATAGGTTTGTGCCTCTGCCGCATGGTGCGAGGACTGCGCGCAGTACGCGCAATCTTCCCCGCACCGTCCGCTTTTCGCGTTGATAATTGAGCAGCAGCGTATCTTTTTTCCGAAAAAATGTTCTCTCAGCCGGTTTGCACCATACATCAGATCGTAGATATCCGCCTTTTCCGTTAATACGACCGCGTCATCCTGCCCGATCTCATAACCGCCCTGTATCCGCCCCACCAAATCCGCAATAAACTGAATCATCTCAGCCCCTATTGTTAACTTATTTACGCCGCCAGCTTGACATTATACATATTAAAAAAACCGGCCTCCAGCGCCCGGTTTCCTCTTCGGCTCCGTTCAACTTCTTTTTTTACGGCTTATCAAACCAATCATGCCACTCCTGGCCGACAACCCCTTCCTTGCGGTGGCGCTCCATGGAATACTGGCAGAAACATTGCGTTTCTTCTTCGTCAAGTTTCTTAAAAAACTCCATGATGATATGCGGGATGTTCCCCAGCGAACGGTTGGCCTGTTCCTGTTCGTCTTCGGTGCTCAGTCCTTCAAGCGGCACGCCGATTTTATATTTCCGCATTCGCACGCCTTCCGCGTAATTTGAAACATAGCACAGCGGTATGTAACACATCTCCAGTTCCTTCGCGAGGAAACACTCGGGCGCGACCACCATACCGACGATGTCGCCGCCGAGGGTTTCGTACATCTTTATCTCCGCGGGCGTTTCAAGGCGGGGCCCCTGGGTACAGACATAGGTGCCGCCGCTGCGGTAATCATAGCCGAGCCCTTTCACCGACCGCTCAAGCGCCAGAGCAAGCCGCGGGCAAAAAACGGGGCTCTGCCGCATATGTCCGATGCCGCGCCCTTCGAAAAACGAGCTCTTCCGGCCGTGGGTCCCGTCGATGAGATCGTCGGGGATGATATATTGCCCGGGTTTCAAGTCCTTGTTGATCGCGCCGGGTCCCGACCAGGCGATGATATTCCTGACGCCGAGCTCCCGCAGCGCATAGATATTCGCCTGGTAATTGACATACGGGGCTGAGATGTCGTAGTCCTCTTCGCCGTGACGCGACATAAAGAGGAACCGGACATCTTCCTCGTTAACCATGAATATCGTCTGGCTTTCGCCGTACGGGGTATGGATAGGACGCAGCCGCTCGAACTCAAAGACCCCTCGTCCCAGAAGGGTGTACGCCCCTGTCCCGCCGATCACCGCGTTTTTACATTCCATAACACACCTTATGCATATCTGCGTATTATAGAGAATGAAGCGATCTTTTTCAATAAAACAACGGGGTAATCAGTAATTTCACCATTCCCTGCCGACAGCGGGTCCTGACAGGGGCGACTATCACAGCATCATTCGGGTTGCTCCAGCGGCAACCCTCATTCGGCGAAAATTTCTGCGCGCCGACTCACGTCGTCGACCAAGCCGCAGAAATTTTCAACGTGCTGTGATAATCACCCCCGCCACCCGCTGTAGGATGCGCGAATCGTTCTGGCATCCAAACAGATTTCGGTGTAAAATCACTTTTCGATGAAGACGAAAATCACCCTTGCCGGCCTCATTCTCCTGATCGTCACCGCCGCAACCTACCTGCCGGCGCTGAAAGGCAATTTCACCAACTGGGACGATGACAAGATCGTCACCAAATCTCCGCTGGTCACCCAGCTCTCCTGGGAAAGCGTCAAAAAAATCTGCACGTCGTTCCATTACCACCATTATCATCCTCTCGTCACCCTGTGGCTTGCCGTTGAATACCGTTTCTTCCGGTTGGACCCGTTCCCCTATCACCTGACCAACCTCGTACTCCACCTGTGCAACACGCTCCTGGTCTTCTGGCTGATCCGGCTCCTCTGTCCCGGCATGGCGGCCGCCTTCCTGACCGCGCTCCTCTTCGGCATCCATCCACTCCACGTCGAATCGGTCGCCTGGATCGCCGAGCGAAAGGACGTCATGTACGCCTTTTTCTTCATCACCTCCGCCATCGCCTATGTCTATTACCTGCAGGGGGGGAAGAAACGCGCCTATGCCGCGGCGCTCCTCCTATTTCTGCTGTCGCTCCTTTCAAAGGCAATGGCGATGACGCTGCCTGTTATCCTCCTTCTGATCGATTATCTCCTGCATCGGCGGGTTGACAAAAAAATGTGGATCGATAAGATACCGTTCCTCTTGCTCTCGGGGCTTTGCGGCGTCATCGCGCTCTTTTCGCATTATCCCGCGACAAACATACAAAACACTTTTGCCATCAGCTCTCTAGACAAGATGATCATCGCGAGCTACAGCATCCTTTTCTATCTGGGAAAAATGATCATCCCATCGCAACTGTCATGCATCTATCCGCACCCTCAGCGCGCCGAATGGGCCGTGTTCTGGCATTGCCCGTTGATCTGTCTTTTCCTGTTTGTCGCCGCTCTCATTTCCATGCGCTATACGCGCAAGATCATCTTTGGCGCATTATTTTTCGCGGTGACCCTTTTACCGGTTCTCCAGTTCTTCCCGGTAGGACACACCATCGTCGCCGACCGGTTCACCTACATTCCTTTGATCGGCATATTTTTCATCATCGGCACCGCCCTGCAATGGACGCACGACAAAATGACGCGCCATCCGCTGATACGAAGGACATACTGGATCGTCGTCGCTGCGGCGTGCACGCTTCTCGCGTATACGGCCCGGCAGCAGGTCCTGGTCTGGCAGGACAGCTTTTCGCTTTGGAATCACGTTATCCGCTATTACCCGTCGGTGGCGATCGCGTTCAACAACCGGGGGAATATCCTTAATGACCGCGGAGAATTCGATGCCGCGGTCGCCGACTTTGACCGTGCGCTTGAACTCGATCCTCTGAACGCGAATATCTATAACAACCGCGGCTTCGCCTACAACGGGAAGAAAGACCTTCAGAGGGCTCTCGAGGACTTCTCGCGGGCAATCGAGCTGGACCCAACATGCGCCACCGCCTACAACAACCGCGGCAACATCTACAATCTTACCGGCAGATTCGATGATGCGCTTGCCGACTACCAGAAGGCGCTGCAATATGACCCGGACAACCCCGGCACCTACAATAACCGCGGGGTGGTATATTTCGCCCGGGGTGAACTCGATAAAGCCGTCTCGAATTATAATGAGGCGCTGAAGAGAAGGCCGGATTTCGCGGAGGCCTGTATGAACAGGGGGAAAGCATATTGCGCCATGGGTATGATGGAAAACGGCATCAACGACTATACCCGGGCGCTGCTGATCAACCCGCGATTCGCCCTCGCCTATCACAACCGGGCACATGCGTACCTATCGATCAAAGACTATGACAGGGCGTGGGCGGACGTGCAGCAGATAGGGAATCTCGGGTTTCAGCCGGCCCCCTCATTCCTCCAAGCGCTGCAAAAAGCATCAGGGAGAGAAAAACCGTGAAACATTCCCACGCATATATTCTCCTGGGGATCCTCGTTGCCGCTATCCTCATCGCATACGCGCCGCTCCGGAAGGCGCAATTTGTCAATTACGACGACGATAAAATGGTCTACCAGAACCCGAAGATCACCAGCCTCTCGCCGGCCGCCATAAAGACCATTTTCACGGAAGATCATGTCGGTCTCTACCACCCGCTGGTCCTGTTATCTTACGCGATCGAGTATCGCTTCTTTCAATTGGATCCCGCCCCGTATCATATGACAAACCTTGTCCTGCATCTCCTGAACACCGGACTTGTTTTCTGGATCATCCTGATCGTCAGCCATCAACCGCTCGTTGCCTTTGTGACGGCGCTCTTCTTTGGGATCCATCCGCTCCATGTCGAATCGGTCGCCTGGGTGACCGAGCGGAAAGATACCCTTTACGCCTTCTTCTTTCTCGCCTCGCTCGTCGCCTATCTTCTCTACAAAAGAAAGCCCTCTCCCGCCGCCTATGGCGTCTCTCTTGTTCTGTTCATATGCTCCCTCCTGTCCAAGCCGATGGCGGTGACACTGCCGTTCATCCTGATAGCGTGCGATTATCTTATTGAGAATAAAATAACAAAGAAGGACATCACCGAGAAGATACCCTTTTTCGCCGTGGCCGTGCTGTTCGGGCTGCTTACCGTCCTCATTCACTACGGTTCAAAAGATGTCAGCCCGCGCCCCCCGTTCGCGCTCTGGCAGAAATTTTTCATTTCGAGCTACGGGTTTATCTTCTATATCGGCAAGATGTTCCTGCCGGTAAAACTGTCCTGTATCTACCAGTACCCCGATAATATCTATACCCGACTCCCCGCGATCTTCGCCGCGGCCCCTTTCATCGTCACGGCCCTGACAGCGGCAGTCGTCTTTTCAGTACGGTATACGAAGAAGATCATCTTTGGGTTCCTTTTCTACGCGGTCACGGTGGCGCCGGTCCTCCAGTTCCTCCCGGCGGGAGGCGAAGCGGTGCCTGCCGACCGTTATACCTACATACCGCTGATCGGCCTTTTTTACATCGCCGCAGAAGGGTGCGGCTGGGCATGGAAGAGAAACCGGCAGCTGCGCGTCCTCGTCATCATCGCCCTGACAGCTCTCACGGTGATCCTGGGGCATCTCACTTTCACCCGCTGTCTTGTCTGGCAGGACAGCATAACGCTCTGGACCGATGTCCTCGGGTCGCGTCCAAGGACCGGCGTCGCCTACAGCAACCGCGGTTCTGAATACTTCCTGCGGGGCGATCATGTGCGCGCCGTCGCCGACTTCACCGAAGCGCTCCGGCTCAATCCGGGGTATGCCGAAGTGTACAACAACCGCGGCGTGCTCTACAGCACACGCGGCGACAACGACAAAGCGATCGCTGATTTTACCCGGGCGATCCTCCTGAAACCAGCTTATGCCGCTTCGTACGACAACAGAGGCCTCGCCTATCACCGGAAGGGACTCTTGCATGAAGCGCTCCGCGATTTTACAAAAGCGATCGAACTGCATCCCCGCCTGGCCAGCGCCTACAATCACCGCGGCATCGTGTATAACGACCAGGGACTCTTCGACAAAGCTATTGAAGATTACAACACCGCGCTCGCCCTTCAGCCGGCGTTCGCCGACGCCTGCCACAACAGGGGTGTCGCCTATTTCATGAAACGCGATTTTGACCGTGCATGGCAGGATGTCAGGGAGGTCCGCCGCCTCGGCGACCGGCCCAACCCGCGGTTCATCGAACTCCTCAAACAGCAGTCGGGACGGGAAGAATAGGCTCCCCATCATTTCTTTGAAGAAGCGGATGGGAGTCTTCGTGTCAGCACGTTGAAGCTTCGAGCGGGCATGGTGTCCCGCCTGCGGGCGGGACGAGCGAGAAGATTCACCGAGCGAGATTTTCCTCGCTGGGGAAAAGCTCGCGGTGCTGACATGAAGAGCTCCCATCTGCTTCTCGACCCCAGCGATGCTGAAAGAGTGCTGCACTGGCAGGCCCTACTGCTTATGGCAATATTCATTCAAAACGATAAAACTGGAGCAGCAACGGCAAAACTGTTACAATGTACGTATGAACAACGACCATCTCCTGCACATCGCCGAGGCCGCCCTGCAATACGCATACGCTCCCTATTCACGCTTCAAAGTGGGAGCGGCGCTCGCGGCGAAGGACGGGAGGATCTTTACCGGCTGCAATATCGAGAACAGCTCCTACGGCCTGACGCTCTGCGCGGAACGGGTCGCCCTTGCAAAGGCGGTCAGCGAAGGGCATCGCGATTTCACGGCCATCGCCGTCGCGAGCGGCTCCGGATCACCAATAACCCCCTGCGGCGCGTGCCTGCAGGCACTGTACGAATTTTCTCCCGCGTTGCGAGTGATCACCACAGGCAGGGGCAAACGGAATGCGTCTTGCCCGCTCAAGCAACTACTCCCGAGAGGGTTTCGGCTCAATGAAAAAACCGCCCGTTAGGATCTTCCTGATCGTGCTGGACAGCGTGGGCATCGGCGAACTGCCCGACGCCAAACGTTACGGCGACCAGGGCGCAAACACCCTCGTCAATATCTCGAAAAAGATAAAAAATTTCAACCTCCCGACACTGCAAAAACTGGGGCTGGGCAACATCAGGCCGTCGAGAACGATCCCCTTCTGCAAAAACCCCATCGGCAATTTCGGTTACATGGCCGAAAAATCTGCCGGGAAAGATACGACCACCGGCCATTGGGAACTCTGCGGGATCCTCACCAAAAAGCCGTTCCCCACCTATCCGCGCGGATTTCCGCCGGAGGTCACCGGACCGTTCAAGCGGAAGATCGGAAGGGACATTCTGGCAAACAGGCCCGCGTCGGGGACCGAGATCATCGATGAACTCGGGGCGGAACACATGCGGACCGGATTCCCGATCGTCTACACCTCGGCCGACAGCGTCTTTCAGATCGCCTGCCACGAGGACATCATCCCCGTCCCTCAGCTGTACCGGATGTGCGGGGCCGCGCGCAGGCTGTTGAAAGGGCGGCATAACGTCTGCCGCGTCATCGCGCGCCCGTTCATCGGCAAGCCGGGGCGCTTCACGCGAACCGAACGGCGCAGGGATTTTGCCCTCGCACCGAAAGGAATGACCCTGCCTGACCTCGTCGTCAAAAGGAAAGGGACGGTCCTGGGGATCGGCAAAATCCACGACATCTTCAGCGGGCGCGGCATAACCGAGACGGTCCACACGAAATCGAACGCCGACGCAATAGATGAAATACTCAAAGCGGTCAAACGCAGGAACTACACACTCACGTTCGCCAACCTGGTCGATTTCGACACCCTCTACGGCCACCGTAACGACACCGCCGGCTACTACAAGGCCCTGAAATATTTTGACGGAAAGCTCAAAGAGCTCCTGCACCATCTCAAAAAGAACGACATCCTCATCATCACCGCCGATCACGGATGCGACCCGACCCATCCGAGCACCGACCACACGCGCGAACACGTCCCGATCCTGATCTACGGAAAATCGCTCAAACATGGCATACATATCGGACGGCGCGCGTCGTTTGCCGATTGCGGACAGACCGTCGCGGACATCCTGGGCATCGGCAAAACGAGGGCCGGCGCCAGTTTTAAGAAGATGATCCTCGAAACGGGAGCGGGGACAGCGACATGAAATTCTCAAAGATCCGGATACGGCGCATCGTACGCGCCGTCGCTCAAAGAACCGCCTGCAGGCCTTCGATCGGCATCATCTGCGGATCAGGGCTCGCGCCGGACCCGTCCCTGCTGAAAGAACCCGTCGTGCTCCCGTTCTCTGATATTCCGTTTTTTCCGATACCGGCGGTTGCCGGGCACAAGGGGCGGTTCATATTCGGCGTTTGGGGGAAGAAACAGGTCGTCATCCAGGAAGGACGGCTTCACTATTATGAAGGTCTGCCGTTCGACAAGGTCCTCCTCCCGCTCTATGTTATGAAACAGCTGGGGATCGGGAACGTCTTTATCACAAATGCGGCCGGCGGGATCAATCCGTCATTCTCGGCCGGCGATATCATGCTGGTCAAAAACCATATCAACCTCATGGGCGCCGACCCGCTGATCGGACAGTTCAGCGGAGACCGTGCGGCCCATTTTGTCGACATGAGGAGGCCCTACGACGGGGCCCTGATCGCACTGGCAAAAAGCTCGGCGCGAAAGCTGCGTCTGAAACTGCAAGAAGGCATCTATCTCGGAGATACCGGGCCCCAGTACGAAACAGAGGCAGAGGTCGCCGCGTTCCGCACTCTCGGCGCCGACGCCGTCGGGATGTCGCTGGTGCCCGAGACGATCTTTGCGCGATATCTCGGTATCAACGTCCTGGCGCTCTCGGTCATCACCAATATATATAAGCAGCGTCAGCTGGCCCTCTCCCACGCCGATGTTGTCGAGCAGGGAAGCAGATCTGCCGTATCGGTCTTTAAACTGCTCGGAGAGATCATCGGGAGACTGTCATGACGCTCACCATGAACGACTGGCACCGGTACGAAGCGGAGTTCCTCGCGCCATACGCCCAGAAATCGATACAATCCCGCGGCAGGAAATACCCGGAGACCGAGCACCAGTTCCGGGCCGTCTACCAGCGCGACCGCGACCGGATCGTCCACAGCCGCGCGTTCCGCAGGCTCGAATATAAGACGCAGGTCTTCGTCAACCACGAAGGAGACCATTACCGGACGCGCCTCACTCACTCACTCGAGGTCGCCTCGATCGCGCGGACAATATCGCGCGCGCTTAAACTCAACGAGGACCTCTGCGAGGCGATCGCGCTGGCACACGATCTGGGCCACGCCCCCTTCGGCCATTCAGGCGAGACGGCGCTGGCAGAAATGATGGCCGGCGCGGGCGGTTTCGAGCACAACATGCAGAGCCTGCGCGTCGTCGATACGCTCGAACAGAAATATCCCGACCATCCCGGGCTGAACCTCACCTGGGAAGTCCGTGAAGGGATCGCAAAGCACAAGAGCGCCTACGACCTGAGCGACGCATCGTCTTTCGACCCCGCAAGGTCACCCTCCCTGGAGGCTCAGGTGGTCGATATCGCCGACGAGATCGCCTATAACTGCCACGATATCGACGACGGTCTCGCCTCAGGCCTCCTGACGGAAAAAGAGCTCCTGGCCGTACCCCTCTGGGACTGCGGCTTGCGAGAGATACGGAAAAACCATCCGAAAGCGCCCGATGAGGTCATCCGCTATTATGCCGTCAGGGCGCTGATAGATAAACAGGCGAAGGACGTCATATTCAACACTGAAAAGACGATCGCGGAGCTGAAGATCTCATCGGCGGACGACGTGCGTGCGCACGGCGCCGCGATCGTCCGCACAAGCGGCGAGCTCGGCAAGGCGTGCGGGACGCTCAGGAAGTTTCTTCTCGAGAAACTGTATACGCATCCGCGGGTCATGAAGATGAACCGAAAAGCGATCAAGATCGTGCAAGAACTTTTCGGTATCTACCTTGAAAAACAGGATATACTCACGGCGGCGGCACGCAGGAAAATGGAAGAGACGCCGCTCAAACGGGTCATCTGCGATTACATCGCCGGGATGACGGACCGGTTCGCGCTTCAGGAGCATGCCAAACTACGCGGGAGGACCTATGATGAAGGCGGTTATTGACCGGTTTGAAGGAGACATCGCTGTCCTGCAGCTCGAAGACGGGGAGGAAATCCTCTGGCCGGTAAAACACCTCCCGCCGGGCTCAGCTGAAGGGAACGTGCTTGCTCTTGAACTCACCTTAGATACAGAAGCCGAAAAAGATCTGAGAAGATCGATCAAAGATATACAGGGCCGGCTCAAAAAACGAACGTAATTCTTGCGTTTCCCCTAACGCGTATCGCGCATACCCTTTAAGAAATCATAACGCCCGCGTATCCGACAACTTCGCTGTAATCCCCGGTCGTATCCCCGCTGTTCATGTATGCAACGAGCTCCCCTTTTTCGGCACCGAGCTCTTTGGCGGCCGCGAGCATGATCGCCGCCGGCGCGTAACCGCACATCGAGATATTCAGCCGCCCGACCAGCTCCAGCATCTTCTTTTCGTCGAGCCGGAGGATCGCCTGGATCGCCTGGTCGTCCTTCTTCTTCGCAACCGCTGCCGGCTCGTAGTGTGACATGTCGGAACTGGCCACAATCAGGGCGTCCGCCTTCGTCTCCCGGATCGACCGGGCGATGCATTTGCCGATACAGTCAAACGCCGCTACGTCATAGGCGCCGATGCACAGCGGGACGATGTTAACATCCTTCCGGAGATACTGGAGAAAAGGGACCTGCACCTCAAGCGAGTGCTCGTAGCGGTGGGCCTCCAGGTCTTCCTTGACATACCGGCAGTTCTTCAGGATCGCCTGCGCAAGGGCCGTGTCTATAAGCACATTGCCGAACGGCGTCGCCCATTCCCCGGCGGTCACGATCGCATAATCGGCCCCCGCACCCCGGTGGTTCGGCCCGATAATAACGGCCGTCTGAGGAATGTGGATGCGGGAGAACACCATCCCCGCCACCTTGCCGGAATAAATATAGCCGGCATGCGGGCTCATAACGCCGATGGCTCTTTTCTTTTTAACGGCATCTTCGATGAAACCGGACAGCTGATCAGCAAGGGTTTTGGGATTTCCCGGATAAAACTGGCCCGCGACCGCGGGATGTCTGATCATGACCGCCTCCGTTTATTGTTTCCTGCCCCAATTCTTCCATCCGACATTCGCGCTATTGTTCGGGTCCGCTCCGGTGTACGCCCGTTTCGTATACCACTCCACATGGCCGTCGGCAAAACCGAGATTGGACCCCCCGCTGTGGCGGGGTTCGGTGTTGGCACCGGCATCGTTGAGAGAATCGATGATAAGGACCGTCTGGCTGATGGCATAGTCGGGATTGTCCGCAGTGAGGCCGCCCGCCGGAAGGTTGTCGTTCGACGAATAACAGGTCGACACCCCTCCCGAGGAAAAATGCTCATTTAAAATATTCCGATGGTTCGGGCAATGGAACACTTCCTTTGAATCAATAAAGCTCGGATACAGAGAAGAGACCAAGGTCCCGTCATCCCGCAGAACCGGAAATGTTTTGTACTCCTGCTCGTACAGGTTGAGCCCCACCAGAAGCTGGCGGATATTCGACGCGCACTTCGCCTGCTTCGCCTTCTCGCGGGCCGTATAGATCGACGGGATCAAAAGCCCCATCAGCACCACGATGATCCCGACCACGGTCAGGAGCTCCACGAGCGTAAAGCCGCCGCCGCCTTTTACTCTATGTTTTTTTCGCATGGCACCTGTCCTTTGTTGTCAAAACGTGATGCTGAGTCTTCCCGTCCCCTCTTCGTTCTTGAACTTTACGATAAGCGTTCTTCCGGCGTAGCGGAACGCCGCCTTGTGTTTGTTGTACACGATCTTTCTTGGCTTCTTGTCCGTTTCGAGGACGATCTCCGCGGCCCGGTGAGGACATCCCTTGATCGTGAGGCAGATGTCCTTCTCTTTTACCGACGCGTTATACACCTCGACGGTCGAGGAAACAATCTTCCCCGCCTTTCGCGGAAGGGCCAGGGACACCGGGAGGATATACCCGGTCATCGGCGGGATTTCCAACAGTCCCTCGCGCGGAAATTCTCTCCGCTCCAGGGTCGCGGGGTCTTTATAGCATATCTTCGTTTTCTGCTCCGCACGGTGATAGTTGAGCACGAAGAGATACGCGTAATCGGTGCCGAACCGTTCAACGACCCGCACATCTTCATTATCGGCATATGCGTTCCTGCCGGCACCGCAGAGATTGAACAGCTTTTCGTAGGCGAGACGGTGCTCCTTGATGCAGTTGGTGAACCCCGAGCCAAGGACGACCGCCTGCCCCTTGCCGCTGGCGATCTGGAGGCCGCACGGGAGGTTGTCCTCGAAGGTGCGGGCGATCACATTGCCCGCTCTGTCGTCGTAGACGTTGACGCGGGAAAAGGCGTAGAGATCTTCGAGCCCCATGAAATGGATCTTCGGCGCGGCCGGCGTCCGGCTCTCGATTTCCCTGATTTTCAGGGCGTCTTTGAGTATCTCGCATTTTTTCAGAGAGAGGTCGTAGACCGGCACCGTCGGCATCAGGACAAGGGTCCCTCCTCCGGCAACATAATCGGCAAGCTTGCTTTGCGTATCCGCGTCCATGTACTCGACCGCAACGACAAAAAGCTCTGTATACAAAGCAAGCTTCGATACAGGAGCCTTCTCCAGATCGTGGATATCGAAATCATAGTTGAGCATCTGGGCGGCCTTGATCACGCCGTCGAAATAGAGCTGGTCGCGCACCGCCTGCGTGTCGTACTTCAACCCGACGGCCGCCGCGTCGTATAGCTGCCGGCCGCCGAAGGGGTGGGTGAACTCTGTCTCGTAATACGGCGCGTAGAAACCGACCGCGATCTTGCTGAACCGCCCGGTATGTAAAAGCAGTTTTTCATTATACCGCAGCCAGGCCCCGAGGTCCTTGATGACCGGGTAGAGCGGCTCCTCTTTTCCCTCCGCCGAAAGCGCCGCTTCCCAGTAGAAGGTCGGGCCGAAATGCCCTTTGCGCTTGGGGTTGATCCCCTGCGAAAACATGTAGAAATTCATCCCGAAAAGCCCGTGCGCCAGGCTTGCCTTGTAAAAAAGCTCGAGTTCAGCCGGATAGGTCCGCACGCTGTATTCGCGCGACCCGGCCTGTAGTTCAGCGGCAAAGACCGGCCCCTTCCCGCCGCGCATCGCCTTGAGTATCTCGTTGCAGGGCAGGTCGTCATACGCGTTGCGGTACGACAGGTTCTCGGGGATGTGGTCGACGCCGAAAACGATGTCCGGGTGTTTCTTAAAGACCTCGTCATACATCGTGATATTGAGCGGGAAATCCCTGGCCCTGCCGTAGACCCATCCGGGGACGTTGTGGTAGAGCTGGAGGGTGATCGCACGCTGACGCACTTCCTGTATAACCCACTCGAGATACCGGCAGTAATAGTCCCGGTGAAAGAGATGCCACTCGCGGTAGAGATTATGGTCCGTCTTCGTCCGCACAATCCCCGACGGCGCGGGGAGATCGTCAAAGCCGGCGCACGACAGCCCTGCCGCCGCATTGAACTGAGCGATATCAGTATATTTCTTCCTGAGGAACTCGCGAAAATATCCGAGCGCGACCGGGCTGTAATCCCCCATGCCGTAAAGCCACTGGTTAACGCCGATTTCGTTCTCGACCTGCAGCATGGCCACCGGACCGCCCCGGCAGATCTGATGATCGCGCACCACCGCGAGCACCCGCTCAAACCATTTCCGCGTGTAAGAGAGGAAGGTCGGATGCATGTAGGTTACCACAAATTCATCGATCATGCCTCCCTGCGGATTAACGGCGCGTATCTCGGGATGCTTCTTCGTGAGCCAGACGGGAAGGCCCTGGTGGCAGTATTCGGCCAGGATATACGGCCCGGGCTTCAGGGTCACGAAAAGCCCCATCTTCCCGGCGAGCTTGATGAACCCTATGAGGTCCCGTTCGGGCACGGTCCTGCCGTCGAAATCAAACTTTCCCTCATCATGCTCGTGCCATCCCCAGGGGATATAGGTTGAAACAAAACGGCAGTGCGCTTCTTTCAGCTTTCTGAGATGGAGTGGCCAGAGTTTCTTTTTGATGCGGAAATAGTGGATCTCGCCGGAATAGAGGCAGTACGGCTCGTTATCCAGGAGAAAACTGACCTGATCGGCGGAAAACCTCATGATATGAAACACTCCTTCCCGGACGTGAATCTCGACGCACCCGTGATCCGCGCTATCGCGGGGGGATCACCAGAGTTTTGGAATGAGCGATTTATTCCCCGATCCCTTCGGGTTTTTGGCCGGCGCCGCCGCGGTTTTTTCCTTGCCGGGCTGAGCTCTTTTCCCGCCCTCTTTCAATCGTGCAAAACCGATCCCGTCCGCGTATATCACCCCCTGCATCTTGGAAACATGGTTCTTTTCGAAAACAATCGTTAATTCCTTCATCGCGGTGCGGTTGGCAATCGGCTTCCCGTCGGCGGTCCTGAAATGGGTGATGGGGATCTCGTATTTTCTCCACTGACGACCGATGTCTTCGATATAGCACGAGCCCGTCTCCTTGAAGTTGTTTTTGAGCTCAAGCTTGCAGATCGCGGTGTGCCCTTTTTTCGCGTCCCCCTTCAGCATGAGGACCACCGTGTCATACTTCGAAATATCCATGTCGTTCAATTTAAACCACACGCCGTTGAAGACCGGAAAGGTCGTGGAGGGAAGGCTCTTCTCGGGGACAGAGACATCATAATCGATCATCAGCACGGCGCCGCGGGCCGCGCACTCTTTAGCGTCCGCCGGCCTAACGACGCTGATCTCCGCGGTATAGCTGGGGTGGAGCTCCCAGGTCCCGAAAGTGACATTCCGGTCTTTCATGATGCCGGGTTTTTCAAAATCAAAGAGGACGATCGATTTTTCCCCGGGGCCCGCGGAGACGGGTTTCGTGACGGCGGGATTTTCAGGCCCTGCAGTGAGGACGCCGGTGAAGCACACGAGCAGCGAGGCGCAAAGCGCTATCGAACGGATCATGATCCCTCCCTCTCATCTGTACCCAATGATTTAAGAAACATCACATTATCAATATAGATAACGCCCGCAGGTTTGGTCACTGTTTCGACGTCGAAGATGATAACAAACTCCCGCAGGTTTTTAAAGTCATTTATCCCCCGAAACGCCCTGAGCGGTATCGCGACGCGCTTCCAGCCGCTTCTGATCCCCTCAACGACGCACGATCCGGTCCCGGCCGCGCCTTTGAGCTCGACCCTCATCCGCCGGGTATAACCGAGCGTCTTGTCCCCCTTCACGAAAAAAACGAGGTAGCGGTAGCTGCTCGCGTCAAGGTCGCCCAACTGCATCCAGAGTCCGTCGCAGGAAGACTTCGCCGTCCCGAGCGCGTACACGATCTTCAACGAGCACCCCGTCTTTCCCCGCCTGATTGCCGGATCAAAGGATATGTGACAGTACTGTTTCGGATCGGTCATCCCTCCGGCCTCCCTGCTCCAGACATCAAACCTTCCGCCCCGTTCATTCACTTTCACCCGGTCGTCGAAATTCGTAATAAGGCACACGGCCGGCGGCGCCTCCCCTGCCCAAGGGGGGGCCTCGTCCGTCACTAAGATGTTGTCCAGAAATACGCAGCCTTTTTTGCTGCTCGACAGCTCGTCGACGAACACGACCGTCAACTCGCTGACCTTCGATCGGTCGCGGATATCACGGAATTTTTCCAGAGGTATGACCACCCGCCGCCACCGGTCGGTGATGCCGGGAACGTGCACGACGCCGGTTTTGTTCTTTGTTTTCAGCTCGACCGTCACGCATCCGGGAAACCCGGCACCGGCATCGCCCTTGATCGAAAAGACAAGATATTTCATCCGGCTGAGGTCAAGGTCGTTCAACTTCATCCACAGCCCGTTGTACGCTTCCCGTTCCGAATCGACGCTGTATTCCAGCCTGAGTGAGCGCCCCGCGTCTCCTTCCTTCTCATTGTCGTCGAAGGACATCCTGCACCACTGGGAGGCGTCATCGGGGTCTTTTCCCCACACGTTAAAGGCGCCGCCGAGCGTATTCTGGGGGTTGCCGGAGTCAAAATCGGCTATGAGGAGTGTTCCTGCGGCAAGGGAGGGGGGGCGCATGACCGACAGCATGCCGGCGCAGAGGACCAGCAGCAGCTTTACCGCGGAGGAAATCTTCACTCGAAAACCTTCAGGCAGCGGGGACACCGCACATATCTCTTCTTCTTTTTCCTCCCCGCTTCCCACAGCTTTTTCTTACAGAACGGACAGACGGTCTTGCTGTTGATATGCCTTCCCTTTCTGTATTCGAACGGAGAATTTGGATTGGTGATCGATCGTGATTTCTTGAAACCGCAGAGGGCCAGCGCGCGTTGAATATTCGGGATCCGCATAAAATACTTCCAGACCATCCCCGTGCGGTAGTTCTCGATCATAAGCACGATCGGCCCCTGATCGATCCCGATGTTTTTCTCCGAATACCAGCCAAGCGACGGATTAAAAGCGTCGGTGAAACCGTATTTCCCCCAGATCCTTTCGCCGTAGACCTCATACATGTGCTTCATCGCCTTTATCGAGTTCTTCGGGGTAAACACGATCGAAGATATCGCGGCCGTCGGCGCTATCGTGCCGTCGCAGTATCCGTGCGGCGCCCCATAGATGCCGTACCCCTTCGGCCCGTCGGAGGCGGTAAGCCCCCAGCAGTCGGGACCGAACCCTTTGAAAGACGCGCTTTCCATGACGCACCACGCGCGGTTCGCCGTCGTCGCGATGACCGAATTCTCGAAATAATCCGTGAACGAGTCCCGTTTGTTCCGAAAATTGACCCAGATGTGCGAATACTGATGCGCGAAAAGCGGCGGGATGCCGACAAAGGAATACTTCTCAAAAGTGATCCGCGGGCGCGCCCAACGGGACCACACGTTCGGCGTTATGGGATGCGTCGAGGACCCTATGGCCAGCAGATACAGGATCATCATTTCGTTATACGAGTTCCAGCTGTGGGGAATGAAGCCGCTTTCCGGCTTCCACCCCATGGAAATAAATCCCTCGTCGTTGAGAAGCCACTTCCAATCGACCCGGTCATAAATCTCCCCGGCGAGTTTCTCGATCTCCGTCCCTTCAAAATACTGTCCGGCAAACAGCGCCCCGGCAAGAAAGAGGGCCGTGTCGATGGACGACAGCTCGCTGTCGTTCTTACGTTCCCCCGTCTTCATGTCCAGGTAATGGTAAAAGAAACCGTGGTTATGGTATACATCGTTCTTAAAGAAACGCAGCGTGCTGAGGATGCGGTCATACGCCTGCTGGCGGGGGATCCAGCCCCGCTGATCGGCAACACAGATCGCGCCGAGGCCGAATCCGACCGAGGCGATACTGGCAACGGGATAATTGTCTTCGTTGAAAGCGTTTGACAGGTCTTTGATCAGTCCGTTCTTGGGGTTCGCTTCATTCCAGAAATACATGAAGGCGCGCTTTTCAACGAGATCCAAAAACTGGTAATTGTCCATCTTCGCGAGGTCCGGCTTCTCAAGTGCCGGGACGGCGGTCGGCGGCGGCAGGCGCATCTGTATCGCTTCCCCCTCTGTGGTGAATTCGATATTGTCGATATAGATCGACCCGGCGAACGGTGCGCCCTGTTCAAAGGCAAAGGTGATCGACATGTTATCAAGTGCCGTCCAGTTGCGCACGTCACTGAAATCATGGAGCGGGATCCTGACCCGCGCCCATTCCTTCTTGACGCCGCCCGGGAGATATCTCGCCAGGGAAACCTTGGTTTCAAACCATCCGGAGTCCTTGATGCCGACCACACAGTGTTCGCCGCCCAGGTCGCCGCGCACCCAAAACGTGAGCGAACCGAACCTGGCATAATCGGCATTCTTGAGGCCCGTCCACCAGCCGGACTCCTTCCGGTCCCCATCGACGTTGTATTTGAGCCGCAGGGCATACCCGTTGATCTGTCTATCGAATGTGGGGCTCTGACGGTCGTTCTTTGCGTACAGCGCTGAGACCGCGCCGCCTCCCTGGGTCCAGATGTCGGATATCCCTCCCAGCCTGTTCGGCCCTCCCCGCGCGTCAAAGTTCTCGACGAGTAGATTTTCGGCAAACAGCGGACACGGCGTCGTCAGGAGAGCGCCGCACAGAAGGACACAGATGCCAAATACGCGTTTCATGCCTTTTCCCCACACTGCCGGTCGTCACGGCCGGCAGCAACGCTTATTGAAAAAACTTTTCCACTTCAAGCACTTTTTTCACGTCCTTATTGATCGGGTCCCGCGCAAACCGTTTACGGACCGCCCCGTCGTTCAGGTAGTTGTTGAGCGCGATGAGGCTCATCGCTTGGTCGAGCGCCAGATACCGGTAGGCGACGCGTCCGGTCAGCGGATCAACCGCGTCGTAAAAACCACACTCACCATATATATCATATAACGCGGTGAATTTGCGTAAATTTTTTATCGCTTCCGCGGGAAAAAATTCGAGGGCAAGAAAGGTCACATGCGGGGTCACGACACCGGGTTGGTACCCCCGCGCCCCCAGAAACGGGACGCCGTACTCTCCATAGCCGCCGCCCGGCGAGCTTGAGGGGCTCAACCCCCACACGGGATAGTTGAGGGTGTCAAGGGCATACGCGATATGGATACGGGCATGGACTTCGTCGTTGAGCCCCAAGCCCTCCGGCGCGCGTTCCTTCTCTTCGAGCACCAAAGTCGGCATGAGCGCCTCGAAAAGCGAACCGCCCCAGCTCGGCACATACTTCACGCCGGCGTGCTCATAATAACCGCCGTAAGCGGAGATGCCGAAATGCTTTTTTTCACTGCGGCCTATCGGCCGCTGTTTCTGCCACGCATACTGTTTTGGGAATGTCCGGTACATCTTAAACCAGTGCTCAAGCGGCGCGTCTCCTTTACCGATCGCCATGTAGCTGATGACCCTGGGCTCGGTATAGAAAGCCCCGTAGTGGTATTCGGAATAGCATTCCGCGTTGGTGTAATACCCGTGGAACATCTGCTGTTCGACGTCGTCGTAGAAGAAGCTGAAGTCCATCCTGTTCAGCAGGCCGGCGGCCTGCTCGGAGAGTTCCTCCGGAAACGCATTTTTGGCGACATACATGCCGATCGCAAGCCATCCGGAATCGACATACGATATAAAGTTACTCGTCCGCTCAAGCGTCGAGGTGTCGTAGTAATTGTAGGGAAAATGCTTATAGGTCTCCAGACGTCCCACGGTGTCGAGCGTCTTGCGCAGGCGCGTCACCGCCTCGTCTCTGCTGATAAAACCGAGATCATACGCGGAAACAACGCACATCAGGTAGAGGCCGATATTGGTAACGTTGGTATAATCGCCGATAAAGGTCTCCCGTCCTATGACGGTGTCTTTCGGGAACTGTATCGTGTCAAGCGGCAGGTGGGTCAATTTATCGGTAAAGACGTCAAAAAAACGCCAGGTATCGCGGGCGATTTCAGTCAAGAAAGCCCTGTCATCTTCCGGAAACTGCTTCTTGACGACCACCTTCCCGGGGAATGTCCCGTGGAGCCTGTTGTGTATGAGAAATTGCGCCGTCTGGACGGCGTCGAGCCCCTGCGTCCCCTTCTCGATGCGGCGCACCACCGGATCATGTATGCTCGGTCCGGGGTCACCCGTTCTGACCACGGCAATATCGTCGATATAGATCGTCCCAACCTTACGGTCGCACACGCGGTCCTTGAACACGATCACAAACTCGTCAACCCCCTTCCAATCGCGGATACCGCTCATGACGCGCAGCGGGATCGAGATCTTCTGCCACTGATCAGTAATGCCGGTTACGACAAAACTTCCCTTGATCCACTCGGGATCGGCGCCGCCGGGGTCCTGCGCGCCCGCGGCGGGAAGGCTCTTTTTCAGCTCGATCCTGAACCTGGTGGTATACCCGCGCTGTTTGTCGCCCCGCACCCAGAACTGGAGATGATCATACCGGGAAAGATCTGCATTTCGCAGCTGGCTCCAATAGCCGTTTTCCACCGGATGGGGGGAATCGACATCGTAGTCGATCCGGAGATATTTTCCCTTCCCGGCCCGCGGCTCGTTCGATTCGATCGACGCCCGGCAGTATTGATCCGCATCGGCAGGATTGCTTTCCCATATACCGACATACCCCTTGAATTTATTTCCCATGATGCCCGCATCAAAATCGTCAATCACGGACATGTTGGGGTCTTGCCGGCGCGACGGCTCCCGGGGTGCGGCAGGCACGTCCCCCTTGAGATTGCGGTAAGTTTTCGGGGCGGGCGTTTCCGGCGGCACAACGGCACACACGACGGGACCGCCCGCCAGGAAAGCGGCCAGTAAAAAACCGCGTGTCAGCATGTGTGCCATTGTTCGCATCACGGAAGGATCCCCCCCGTCAGCAAAAAGGGCAGTCGGTATGTGGATACCTCCTGCCCTTTTATGCGTTCAAATATCTGTGAACCGGACTGCATTTGCGGGACGCGCGACGCGTCCGTCTGCGTTATTCGAAATAGATATCGTCAATGTTGATGGCGCCGTACTTCTCCGTGCAGTTGATATCGTCGAACACCATCACGAACTCGGTAAGAGCCGATCTGTCGGTCAACCCGCGGATCTTATCGAGGGGGATCGTGATCTTCTGCCACGAATCGTTGATGCCGGTCACCATGTACTTGCCGACTTCGTTCTTGCTCTTCAGCTCGATCTTGAACTGCGTCGTGAAGCCCTTTTCGGGATCGCCTTTCACGTAGAACACGAGGTTCTTGTACTTTGTCGCGTCAAGATTGTTAACCTTCATCCAGAAACCGTTATACGCGGGGTTCGGGCTTTCGACGTCGTAATCGAGACGGAGCGAATAACCGCTGTCGCCGTGTTTGATCGTGGAATCGAACGACATCTGGCAGCCCTGCGTCTGGTCGTTCGGGTCTTTGTCCCATGAGCCGTAATCTCCGCCGAGCTTGTTCGGCTTTGAACCCGTGTCAAAATTGTCGACGATCAACGGTTCGGCATGGACATATCCGGCGAAACAGGCGCTGATCAAGATCGTGATGAGTAACGTGAGAACCTTTTTCATACCACTAACCCTCCTTCTCCATGAAGATTTGTTGTTGCAGTATATATAATGGAATGACACTGCGCCGTTCCACCAATCCCTTTTTCGACAACACGGGTGTAAATATACCACCGCGCACCTTATTTGTCAAAAAAATACTATAATTTTTCGGCCATGCCCAGCAGCTGCCGCGCCGCCTCCTGTTCGGCTTCTTTCTTGCTCTTTCCGGACGCCGACGCGGCCAGGAACTCCCCCACCCGCACTTCGACCCTGAACACCTTCCGGTGGTCCGGTCCGGTTTCCGCGGTCACGGCGTAGGAAGGTATCATCCCGTATTTCTTCTGCGCGAATTTCTGAAGCCTGCTCTTATAATCAAGCTGCTCGCCGGCGCCCGCGGCCTTGAACTCCCCTTCGAATACCTTTTCAATGAACCGCCTGGCCTGATCGAGCCCCCCGTCGAGATAGATCGCCGCCACCAGCGCTTCAAACACCGACGACAGGATCGAATCTTTGTCCCTCCCGCCGAGGCGCTCCTCGCCCTTCCCCAGCAAGATAAATTCGCCAAGCCCCAGCGTACGGGCGCCCAAAGCGAGACGGGAACCGCTCACCAGCCGCGACTTGATGATCGACAACTTCCCCTCAGAAAATCCGGGAAACGCATGGTAGAGCCGCTCGGTAATGACCATCCCCACGACGGCGTCCCCGAAGAACTCCAGACGTTCATTGGCCAGCGCCGCGTCTTCGGCCGCCTCGTTCACGTACGAGCTGTGCTTCATGGCCTGCGCGATCAGCGCCGGCGAGGTAAAAGCATAGCCGATCATTTCTTCAAGTTTCGAAAAATCAGTGACGCCCACTGGTAACTCTCCCCCGGCGTGTCAAAGAACGCAATACGTCCCGGTACACATATGTGCCGGTATGTATGACGATATGCCGGTATAACTGTTCCGTTAATATCATAACCGGCCGCCGTGCTTTTCCGTTGCAAGCGGCTGCGGCCCGCAAAGATCTCCTCTATCCATGCTGTATTCACGGCATACGCAGTTCATGTTGATATTGCTGTGACACGTGAAGTGCAACCAGCCGCGCAACGAAGACAGCCAGGTAGACCTGCCCGATGATCGCCTCCAGGCTCGACAGGACCATGGCAAAACTGTTTTGCGGGCAGATATCCCCGTACCCGAGGGTGGTCAGCGTCGTGAAGCTGTAATAAAAGGAATAAAAATAATGCGACTTCGTGCTGAGGCCGAACGCGTCTTTGTCGAAATAATAAATAATCCGGTACAGTATCGCCCACAAGAATCCGATATTCAAATACAGACATACACCGCCCATGATCGTGTCCTTCGTCACCCGCCTGGCGCCGAAAAGCTCTTTTGCGAGAAGCACCGTCGACATCGCGATAAAAACGGCATAGGTTACAAGGGTCATCACGCGAAGGGACGCGTTCAAGGACGAGAGATACCCGTAGCGCACGACGCCGTCAAGAATGCTCACCGCAACCGCGACAACGACCGCCGCGACAAAAACGGGTTTCGTCAGATAGATGGCGCGCAGCATGAAGATAACGGCGCATAAAAACGCCAGCGAACGCATCGGGAAGGTCATGATCTCGCGCTCTAAAAAAGGGGAGAAGACAAACATGACTGTCAGCATGGCCAGCAGATGCGTATACCTGTTCTCGAGCAAGCTCCTCAGTTTGTTTGAACGCATATGTCTCCGCTCGGCTAGCGCCACATCTGCCGGTCAAGCGTCCGGTACTGGATCGCCTCGGCAAGATGGTGCGTCAATATCGCTTCCTGCCCGTCAAGGTCGGCGATCGTTCGCGCGACCTTGAGGATCTTGTCATGCCCGCGGGCGCTGACCCCGAGCCGTTCGTGCGCCTCTTTGAGCAGCGCGTGGCCCTCCGCCGCGAGGACGCAGTGCTTTTTAATCTGCTTTGATCTCATAAGCGCGTTGCACGGCATCTGTTCGTTGCACAGGCGATCCTGCTGCCGCGCGCGGGCGGCGTTGACGCGCTCCCTGATCTGCCGGGAATTCTCCCCGGGGTCTCCCCTGGTCAGTTCGCGATAGGGCACCGACGGCACTTCGACGTGTATGTCGATCCGGTCCAGGAGGGGCCCCGAGATCTTCGAGACATACCGCTTGATCTGTGCGGGCGTGCACCTGCACCGCTGTTTCGCGTCGGCGGCGTAGCCGCAGGGGCAGGGGTTCATGGAGCAGACAAGCATGAAGTTCGACGGAAAGGTGAGCGTGCGCCGCGCGCGCGCGATACTGACCTCTTTATCTTCGAGCGGCTGGCGGAGCGCTTCGAGGACGTCGCGGTGAAATTCGGGAAGTTCGTCAAGGAACAGCACGCCGTTGTGCGACATGCTCGCTTCTCCCGGCATCGGATACGCTCCCCCGCCGACCAGTCCGGCGCTTGATATCGAATGGTGGGGCGCCCTGAAGGGGCGCACCCGCACGATCCCTTTATCTGACCTGAGAAGCCCGGCGACACTGTGCACCATCGTCGTTTCGAGCGACTCGGCAAGCGTCATGTCGGGGATGATCGACGGTATCCGCCGCGCGAGCATCGTCTTCCCCGACCCCGGAGGGCCGATCAACAGCGCATTATGCCCGCCCGCGGCCGCGACCTCAAGCGCCCGCTTGACATGCTGCTGGCCTTTGACGTCGGCAAAATCGTCTTCGGGCATGCGCAGGTCCTGCCGATGAGCCCGGAACGGGAGCCGCACCGGCGCAATCTCCGCCTCCCGCCGCACGAACCGCACCGCCTCGCTCAAGCTCGACACCGGATAGGCCTCGATCCCCTCAACTATACCGGCCTCGGCAATATTCTCTACCGGGACGATCAGCTTATTCTTGCCCCACTTCAGCATGCCGAGGGCAACGGGAAGCACCCCCTTGACCGGCCGCACCGTCCCGTCCAGCGCCAGTTCCCCCATGCATATGCATTCGGACAGCAGATCACCGGAAAGTTGTCCCGATGCGGCGAGTATGCCAAGCGCTATCGGCAGGTCGTAGCTGACCCCTTCTTTTTTGATATCCGCGGGCGCGAGGTTGATCGTCATGCGCCTGGCGGGGAACGACAACTCAGAATTCTGGACGGCCGACTTGACCCGGTCACGGCTCTCTTTTACCGCTTCATCGGGAAGTCCGACAACGATCACGGCGGGCAGCCCCCGCCCGCAATCCACCTCAATCTCGACAGGATACGGCTCAACGCCAAGGACACCCCCCGAAAAGACCTTTGCGAGCATGGCAACCTCACCTCTGGAAAATAACGACCAATGACCAACGGCCAAATCCCGACAAGGCAAAAATTGTATTCCCCTGTCGGTCATTACTCATCGGACATCGGCCATTGTTACTTACGATCTGCTGATTTTATTGATGGAATAGACGGGAGAATCCGGCCCAAACCGCTTTTCATCGGGAACAAGAGGCCCCGGACGGACCGCAGTGTCTTTTGCATTCTTGAGCCGCGCGCATCCGCACGTGCCGGGGCCGAGAAGACAGACAAGCAACAAGGCCCGGAAGATCATGCTGACGGCGGCGCGCGGATACATCAAAGCTGCTCGACGGTTAAAATTCTATTTTGACTTTTTTATTGCTGCTCATGTCTACCTGCACATCCTGCCCGGCGATATCCACGTCTCTTTTTCTGAAAAACTCTTTTCCTGCACCATCGATCGTCCGGCCGATGCCGTCGGCTGTCTCGCCGGTGGTCACCCCTGCCACCGCTTCACCGGCGGTGCCTGCAGCCCCCTCGACAACGGCCCCGGTCGTATCCGCGACCCCTTTGGCGACGGTTCCCGTTCCGCCCGCAACACCCTTGACGACCGTCCCAGTACCGTCAACAACGCCTTTCGCGACATCTCCGCCGGTCTTCAGCGGATCATCGACAACCTTGTCCGGGGAGGAACAGCCAATAAACAGAGCCGAAGAAATGAACAGACTGACCGCCACTATAATAACCCTGGCCACATTTTTCACAATCCCCCCTTTGTAAAGGGCCAGCACCAAGGTTCACGGGTCAAGTTCCCCTTAATTCCCGCCCCGGTCTCCTGCCCCTTTCCCACTTATATGTTTTTATTGTCCGCGTGGTCCTTCACGACGTAGCCGCTCTCCTGCCGGTCGTGGTTCACCTTGTTCTTCTTCAGGTACGCGTTAAACACGTCGTCCGCGTTCATCCCCAATACCTGCGCGAGCGAGATCAGGAAATGGAACATGTCGACAACTTCCACCCGCGCGTTCTGCCGGTCGAAGTTCTGATATTTCGCCCACCATTTCCACGGCACGCTGTCGGTGAGTTCCGCTAGCTCCTGGGATAGCGCGCGGCAATAATTCAGCACCCAGGTCACCTTCTCGTCATCGTTCATGCCGTCGGTATCAACGCCGATGCGCTTATTGAGCGTCTTCTGCATGTCAAACAAAACGTTCAGCTTATCCTGTTCCATACGATTACTCCGCAATAAAAGCGTGTTGAATGTGCGTCAGCCGACCATCCTTCGAACCGTCCAATTCTACTGCAACAACGTCAAATCGACAATCTCTATCTGCACAATTATACCGGTGCACGTACCAGCGGGCAGCTGCAATGATCCTGCGCTGTTTCCGGTAATCGACGGCCTCTTCCGGGCGGCCGTACGCTTCGCCGCGCCGCGTCTTGACCTCGACAAAAACGAGCGTTTCGCGGTCCTCCGCAATGATATCCACTTCCCCTGTCCGCGCGCGAAAATTCTTCGCGAGAATAACATACCCCTGCAGAGCTAAAAAGGCCGCAGCCCGTTCTTCGCCCAGCGCGCCGGTTGTTTTTCGTACATCCGTCATGACCACTGAAAGGACATTTGTTTAACGGGCGCAAAACTGCTCCGGTGTATCCTGCACGGGCCGTATTCCCGCAGCGAGTCAACATGGAGTTTTGTCCCGTACCCCTTATGTATTTTAAACCCGTACCGGGGGAAAACGGCATCGTACTGCGCCATGATCGCGTCCCGCGTGACTTTGGCAACGATGGACGCCGCGGCGATCGAGATGCTCGCCGCGTCTCCTCCGACAATCGCCTCGTACGGATTCTGCCGGTCCGGGACCGCCGCCCCGTCGACCAGGACCATGTCCGGAACGGCGGAAAGCCCGGCGACCGCTTCGCGCATAGCGCGGAACGTCGCCTGGAGGATATTGATGTCGTCGATGACCGTCTCTTCGACAATACCGACCCCAATCCGGATCCGGCTGTCCTGACGCATCAGCGCATAAAGCGCCTCGCGTTTTCTCGGGCTCAGCTTCTTGGAGTCTTTGATGCCGCGATAATAAGAGGGGACGTCCGAAAGGGTATCAATCCGGGGGAGTATGACAGCGCCGGCGACAACCGGACCGGCAAGCGAACCGCGGCCCGCCTCATCAACGCCGGCGATCACCCTTTTGCCCGCGGCGTAATGCCTCCGTTCGTGCACAAGCATCACATCAGGAGCAGCAGCCGTTTCGTCGCTCACGTCCTACCGGTGGTTACGCGTTATGGAACGAAAAAATGGATCTTACTTCTTGGATATTTCTTGCTTCGCTTCTGCCTTGGGCTGCTCGACCGGTGCCGCAGGGGCAACCGGCTGTTCTGCCGCCGCGGCCCGGACCGTCTCTTCACCCTCGATAACGACCTTCTTCTTCTCCTTGATCCGGGAACTCTTGCCGATCTTTTCCCTGATGTAATAGAGCTTCGCTCGTCTCACGTCGCCGGCGCGCGATATCTCGATCTTCTCTATGCGGG
>Ga0351843_1137_pt1 | contig 25196 bp, 26 predicted proteins | sample TotcelHFGM3001L4_FD_206878 | JGI IMG/M metagenome (GOLD analysis project Ga0351843, IMG submission 206878) | Enriched cells from coal bed in the Powder River Basin, Montana, United States - Total cells FGM rep1 HSBNCT.FGM.300.1.L4 ...
AACAAAACGGCCCTTAAGCTCGATTTTCCCGCCCTGGTCTCATCAAAAGACATCCTCGTAAAGAAACTTGCTAAAAGCATCGAATCCCTCGTCCGATCGGCGGGGGTGGAGATCGTCAAAGGTGTCGGGAAGATCACCGGCGACGGTTTTGTGGAGATCGATGCCGGCGGGGACACACACGCGGTCAAGGCAGCCGATATCATTATCGCGACCGGTTCTCAGCCGATTGAGCTTCCCCATGTGAAAATCGACGAAGACCGGGTCCTGAGCAGCACCGGGTTTCTGAACATGAAAGAGCTGCCGGAGACGTTCGGGATCATCGGCGGCGGCGCCATCGGGTGCGAATGCGCCTATATCCTCGCGGTCGCGGGGGTGAAAGTGACGGTCATCGAGATGCTCGGACAGATCCTCCCCGCAGAAGACAGAATCGTCGCAAAGACGCTTGAGAACGCGCTGAAGAAGATAGGGATAGAGATCCTCACCGGGGTAAAGATCGAAAAGGTTGAGACGCAAAAAGAAGGCCTCCGGTGTTCATTGAGCAGCGGCGAACAAAAGGTATTCCAAAAAATCCTGGTATCGGTGGGGCGGAAGGGTGTCCTGGAAGAGACCGGCGGCCGTTTTGCGAAAGACAGATTCATTCAGGTCAATAAACAGTTCGAGACCGCTCTGCCGCACGTGTACGCGATCGGCGACGTGAACGGACGTTCGATGTACGCGCACGCGGCGACCGCGCAGGGTATCGCCGTTGCCGAACATATCGCGGGGAATAATCCGGCGATAGACCAGGACCTTATACCCCGCTGTGTTTACACGCAGCCCGAAGTCGCTTCGGTCGGCCTTACCGAAGATGAGGCGACGGGGAAGGGGATCGAAGTGAAGACGGCGCGTTTTCCGTACGCAGCGCTGGGCAAGGCGCATGCCCTGAATGCAGCGGACGGTTTTTTCAAGATCGTTGCTGACTCCCGGACCTATCAGATCCTCGGCATCCAGATCATCGGCGAAGAAGCGACCGATCTGATCGGGGAGGCTGTCGCGCTGATCAGCAAAGGGGCGACGGCCGATGACCTCTCGCGGATGGTCCACCCCCACCCGACGCTTTCGGAAGGGTACTGGGAGATAGCGAACCTCATCCTCGGCAGGCCGATGAACATCCAGAAGCCCCGGTCATAAACAGCACATTCTTCGACCAGGCGAAGGGCATCGAGATGTCAAAGCGGCGGCATGATGAGTTTTTGACCCGTTCCGCTCGTTCGAACAATACATGAGAGTGATTTTCAAATGAAACAGATCAAGCCTGCTCTTCAACCAAAACCATCCTGGCTTAAACGCGCGCTCCCGGCGAATAATCTGTTTTATCATGTCGGCGAGATCCTGAAAGAACACCGGCTCAATACCGTGTGCGCGAGCGCTGTTTGCCCGAACAGGTGGGAGTGTTACGGCCGCGGGACGGCGACGTTCCTGATCATGGGGAACATCTGCACGCGCGCGTGCCGTTTTTGCGCCGTTACCCAGGGGACGCCGCTGCCGCTGGATCCCGACGAGCCGAAACGTCTTGCGCTGGCCGTCAAAAAACTGTCGCTCCGCCACGTTGTGATAACATCGGTGACCCGCGATGATCTTCCCGACGGCGGCTCCCGTCATTTTCGCAAGACGATCGACGCGGTGCGCACACTCGCGCCTTCTGTCACGATAGAGGTGCTCACCCCCGACTTTCTCGGGAAGGAGGGCCCGCTCAAAACAGTGCTCGGCGGCAAGCCAGATGTGTTTGCGCACAACGTGGAGATGGCGCCGCGCCTCTATCCGCTTCTCAGGAAAAAGCTGTCTTCTTATGAGCGGTCGCTTGATGTCCTGCGCGCCGCCGCGAAAATCGAAAAGAATGTACGGTTGAAATCGGGCCTCATGGTGGGGCTCGGCGAGACCGACTGCGAGGTGTGCGGGGTCCTGCGCGACCTCGCCGGATGCGGCGTGAACATCATAACGATCGGCCAATATCTCCAGCCAAAAAAAAATTCCGCGGCCGTCGCAAAATTTGTTGCGTCAAAAACGTTTAAATACTATTATGACACCGCAAAAGAGCTCGGCATAGCAGTTGTCTATGCCGCGCCGTTTGTCCGGAGCTCGTACCGGGCCGAAGAAGCGCTGATATAGAGATATGAGGTCCCCCGTTGGGATTTTGACGTTCGCATGGTTGTTTTTTACATGGAGGTGTTTGTATGGTAGATGTTGTCCTTCCCGATTTTGACGAAGAGCTGGAGTCCGCGACGATCATTAACTGGTGTTTTGAAGAAGGCGATCCGGTTGAGAAGGGTGAGGACCTGGTCGAGGTGTCCGGTGACATGGGGGCCTACAAGGTGACGGTGCCCGTATCCGGCATACTTACCGAACGGTTTTTTGAAGAAGGCGATGAGGTCGAGGTCGGCGAGGTGCTCGCCGCTATTGAGGAGGAGTGAAGAAGGCGGATACAACGGCTGGCGCGGCTTCCCGCGCCGCCGATGTCCCTGGGAGTCGTCCTACCTGGTCATCTTAAGATTTTTTCCGGCAAAACCGTTCGATCCTGACAAGAGCTTCCTTGAGTTTATCCATCCCCGAAGCGTACGATATGCGTATGCATCCCTCGCCCTGTTCCCCGAAGGCGGTCCCGGGGACGACGGCAACTTTTTCCTGTTCGAGGAGTTTTCGGGAGAAATCCATCGATGAATATCCTGTTTTCACAATCGAAGGAAATGCGTAGAACGCCCCTTCCGGCAGATGGCAGGACAGGCCGATCTCATTGAGCCGGTTCACGACGAACCGCCTGCGCGTATCATACTCTTTTTTCATCCTGAGGATATCGGGCGCGCCGTGTCTCAGCGCGTCGACGGCGGCGTACTGGCTCGCCGTCGAGACGCACATGATGGCGTATTGATGTATTTTGGTCATCGCCTCGATGATCTCCCGGTTTGCGCAGGCGTACCCGACGCGCCAGCCGGTCATCGCGTACGCTTTCGAAAAACCGTTCAGATAGATGAGCTTGTCCTTGATTGACGGGAACGATGAGAATGACGTGTGTGCATAGTCGTAGGTGAGGTCGTCGTAGATCTCGTCGCTGATGACATAGACGTCGTGCTTTTCGATGATGCGGACGAGCTCTTTGATCTCCTCGGGGCGGTATGACATCCCCGTCGGATTTGACGGGTAGTTCAGGACAAACGCCTTCACCCCTTTCCTGAGCTCGCTCTGGAGTAATTCCGGCGAAATCTTGAATCCGTTTTTCTCATCGAGCGGGAACATCACGGGCGTCCCGCCGGCCATGACGACCAGCGGTTCGTAGCAGACGAAGCACGGCTGGGGGATCAGGACCCTGTCGCCCGGATTGACAACGCTTCGGAGCGCCAGATCGTACGCCTCGCTGACGCCGACGGTGATCAGTATTTCGGTCTCGTGGTCGTAGCGGGCGTCGTATTTTTTTCGCAGGTATGTGGACAGCTCCTTGCGCAGTTCAACGAGCCCCTTGTTCGACGTGTATGAAGTATACCCGTGCTCGATCGAATAAATGGCTGTTTCGCGTATGCTCCAGGGCGTTACGAAATCGGGCTCGCCGACGCCCAGAGAGAGGATGTCTTTCGCACCGATCACCAGGTCGAAAAACGCCCTGATGCCGGACGGCTTGATTGATTGAGCTTTTTCAGATAATGATGGCATGGTTTGTCTTCTCGTGAATATACTGTCATTGCGAGGAGCGTAGCGCCGAAGCAATCTCCTGTCATAATGAGATTGCTTCGGCCGCCATGAGCGGCCTCGCAATGACAGATGTTATAAGCTTATCGGGATCCGCTTGTCTTCCTCGGGGGATTCCAGGATGTCTCCGTCCTCTTTATATTTCTTGAGCAAAAAATGTGTTACCGTACTGCGCACGTTTTCCATCGGCGATAATTTCTCAGCGACAAATGTCGCGATCGTCAGGATGTCCTTGCCCTCGACGGTCAGCAGGAGGTCGTACCCGCCGGACAGGAGATAACAGCTTGTCACCTCCGGATACTGATATACCCGCCGGGCAACCGAGTCAAACCCCTTGTCTTTCTCGGGAGCGACTTTCACCTCGATCAAGGCCCTGACGGTGCGTTGGGCAGTGACGGCCTTGTCTTTGTTGATGATCGTCTTGTATTTCAGGATGATGCCGCTTTTTTCGTAATCGGCGATGCATTTTCTGATGTCCGCCGCCGGTGTCCCCGTCATCTTTGAGATCTCTTCAGGCGTCGACCGGGCGTCTTTTTCAAGGATTTCCAGTATTTGTTCCATATTACCTCCAGGATTTTGTCAAAATAATACCAGAAAAGCACGAAATGTTGAAGAAATATGTAGCGGGAGGGGGATCATTCCCGCAATCTTTAACGATCCAACCGCTGTTTTCCCTTGAGGTATTCCCCTGGAAGTGGTATTTTTTACCTGTATATATGGCCAATAAAAGGGTACTTCTTTTCTATATTACGGAAAGCTCCGGACACCATGTTGCCGCCCGGGCGATCGAAACAGGCGTCAGGCATCTTGACCGGGCGGCCCGCGTCCTGTCCGTCGATTCGTTCCGTTTTACCAATCCCATACTCGAGCGCGTCGTCAGGAAGACCTACCTGCAGGTCATCAAAAACACTCCGGAAATCTGGGACTGGCTTTACGACAACTCCGAATTTAAAGAGGGGACGAACCATTTCAGGAAGCTTATCCATAAACTTAATTCTTTGAAGCTCAAAAAGCTGATCGCGGAGGAAAAGCCCGACGTTATCGTGTGCACGCAGGCGTTCCCCTGCGGAACTATATCGGATTATAAAAAAACGGAGAAGGCTGACATACCGTTAATAGCGGTCGTAACCGATTTCGCGGCGCACAGCTATTGGATATACGATAATGTCGACGTCTATATCGTGCCGACTGTTGAGGTGCGTGAATGCCTCATCGATCACGGGATCGCCCGGGAGAAGGTAAAGGTTTTGGGAATCCCGATCAACCCCGCGTTCAACGAGACCGTCGACAGGGATGCGTCCCGCCGCCATTTCGGCCTTTTGCCGGACCTGCCGGCAGTGCTCATCATGGGAGGCGGCCTGGGGCTCGGTCCCATCAAGGATATCGTAAAGCAGATCGATAAGATAGATCAGCCGTTCCAGATCGTCGTAGCGACCGGCATAAACCGTATGTTGAAGAGGAGCCTTGACCGGAAGGCCGGCCGGATGGCAAAACCGATACAGGTCCTCGGATATGTGCATGCTATGAACGAGCTGATGAGCGCGTCTGATATCCTTGTGACCAAGCCGGGCGGGCTCACCACCTCAGAGGCGTTTGCCATGAACCTGCCGCTGGTCATCGTGAACCCCATCCCGGGACAGGAGACGAAGAATGCCGATTTCCTGATCAGGAAGCGCGCTGCCGTAACGGCCGACAACAGCGAGATGGTCGCGAGCACCGTCGCAGACCTGTTGAAGTATCCCGCCAAATTGAAGCTGATGCGTGAGAACGCAAAACATCTCTCCCGGCCGGATTCCGCACTCGCCATAGCGCGTGAGGTTTTGCGCTTCAAGCATGTTTCGGCAGCGGTTGCGGCAGAATAGCATGATCACATACGCAGGCTATAAGCTCGTACAGTTCTTTTCGGCGCTGACGCCGCCCGCGCTCGCTTATCCGCTGTGCGCACTGGCCGGGAGCGTGTGGTTCCGGTGCGCACCGCGCAGAAGAACGGCTGTTATCAATAACGAGATGCGGATACTCGCGCACGGGCCCGGCGGCGTGCCGTCGGCAGGCCTTGCCCGGCATGCGGCCCGGGAGGTGTTTGTTAATTTCTGCAGGTACCTGTATGAATTCTTCCGTTTTCAGGGTTTATCCGAGAGATGGGTTTCCGAGAACGTTGATATCATCGGGCTGGAATACCTGAGGGATGCCCTTCGTGCGCGCGGGGGGGCGATCGCCCTGACGATCCATCTGGGGAACTGGGAGCTCGGTGCGCGCGTTACGGCCTTGTCGGGCTTTCCCGTGAGCGCGGTCGCGCTCGAGGACCGCGGCCGGCGGGCGGCGAAGCTGTTCTTCCGGGAGCGGGAGAAGTGCGGGATCAGGGTTTTTGGCGTCGGAAACGCCGTCAAAGAGGTTTTGAGAGCGCTTGCGCGCAACGAGGTGGTGGCGCTCCTCGCCGATTTTGATCCGACCGACAAGGGCGTCGCCGTTAATTTTTTTGGAAAGCCGGTCGTTTTTTCACGGGGGCCGTTCGCGATCGCGGCAAAGGCGCACGCGCCGATCGTCCCCTGCGCGATGGTGCGGTCCGGCGCAAAGAAATTTCAGCTGATATTTGACGCGCCGGTGCTGATGGAAGAGGGGAAGCGGACAGAAGAGGAGATCATCGAGCGCATGGAGCGTTTTATCAGCGCCTACCCGTCGCAGTGGTGTATCTTCCGGGATGTGTGGAATACAAGCGAAAGACCCGGCACCGGGGCTTAAAACGCGCGCCTCAGAAGAGCAGTGAGCGCTCAGCGTCAGGTCGTTTTACGCCGCGGGACACACCTTCCCGCGCGTAGGGCGTGCAATGAGGAGATGGATTGTTTATGAAGATATGCGTGCTGATTCCCGCCTATAACGAAGCCGAACATCTGGACACACTGCTTGCTGAAGTCACCCCGTTCGTCCAGGATGTCATTGTTGTTGATGACGGCTCTGAAGACGGGAGTTCCCAGGTCGCTTCCGCGCGCGGGGCCCGGGTCGTCCGGCATGAACAGAACCTCGGCAAGGGGGCGGCCCTGCGGACCGGGTTTGATTATGTGCTTAAAGGCGATTGGGATGCTGTGATCACGATGGACGGTGACGGACAGCATGACCCTCGCGATGTCCCAGGTTTTCTTGCCATGGCCGGCAATGCCGATGTCGTTATAGGCAACCGGATGACCGATCCGCGGAACATGCCGCTGGTCAGGCTGTTGACGAACAAAGGCATGTCGCTGTTGATCTCCCTCTTAACGAGGCAAAAGATTCCCGACACCCAGTGCGGGTTCAGGCTCATGACAAGAAAGGTCCTCAAAAACCTTGTCTTCGCAACCTCCAACTTTGAATCGGAATCGGAGATACTCATCGCGGCGTGTAAGGACAAGTATACGGTTGTCTCGGTCCCCATTCAGACGATCTACCGGCAGGAAAAGAGCAAGATACGTCCGGTCCGCGACGCGGTCCGTTTTTTGAAGCTTATTCTCAAGGGGCCCCATGGACGGACAAAAAAACGCTGATGCTTCAGATGACGTGTTTTACAGCCCCCGCAGGGACATGGTCGAGCGGCAGATTGCCGCCCGGGGCATTTCGTCAAAGGATGTTCTTGCTGTGTTCCTTAAGGTGCGCCGAGAGAGGTTTGTTTCCGAAGGATGCCGAAATTCGGCGTATGCAGACCATCCCCTCCCGATAGGCGACGGCCAGACGATATCCCAGCCGTACATGGTAGCTCTTATGACCGAGTGCCTCGACCTGCGGAAGACCGACAGGGTCCTGGAGATCGGGACCGGGTGCGGATACCAGACGGCCATTCTGGCGGAGCTGGCGGAAGAGGTCTTTACGATAGAACGGATCGAAGCGCTTGCCCGGGATGCCGAAGAACGGCTTCGCGCTCTGGGGTACGCGAACATCCGGATCAGATCCGGCGACGGGACGCTCGGATGGGATGACTTCGCGCCGTATGACAAGATCATCGTGACGGCGGGCGCCTGCAAGATCCCCGACGCGCTTGGCGCGCAATTGGCCGAAGGGGGGAAACTGGTCATCCCCGTCGGTTCGGCGTTTACTCAAATGCTGATTGTTGCCGCAAAGCATAAAGGCGTGATCACGACCGAGGATGTCTGTCCCTGCATGTTCGTGCCGCTGATCGGCGAAGACGGCTGGAAAGGGGACTGAGCGTTGAAATTAAATTGTCAGAAATCCTTGATTTTTCGAAGGGTTTTCTGCATACTACTGGGACATTTTGGCTAATCCTAGGTTCGGGGCGTGGCTCAGCTTGGCTAGAGCGCTTGGTTCGGGACCAAGAGGTCGGTGGTTCAAATCCACTCGCCCCGACCATTTTCTCTTCAGCTTGATCTCATTGTTCGAGAAGATGACGGATAAAAAAGAAATCGACCTGTCCCTTGAAAAGGTCGTCCTCCCGGCACCGGAAATCTGGCTGGACATGGTGCTCGGCTTCCAGGTGTAATTGCCTTCACAGATTTTTCTTACTATTTCACAGCCCATCCGCTACAATATCCCCGTAAATTCTGCACTTAACATCATCGAGTGTCATAAAATTATGAATAAAAAATCGCGCGTATCTTCATCGTTAAAAAGGGTGCACGCCGTCTTCAGCGGCTTCGTGCAGGGCGTCGGCTTCAGGTTCACGACGATCGACATTGCGCGGTCGTACAAAGTGGCCGGGTTTGTGCGGAACACGGAAGACGGCACTGTCGAGGTCGTCGCCGAGGGCGACGAAGAGACGCTGAAGGGATTTGTTGATGCGATCCAGCTGAGCCCGCTCCGGCGCTACATCGATTCCGCGCAGGTCACCTACGGCGTTCCGCGAGGGGAATTCAAGACGTTCGATATAAGATATTGAGAACAGAGGTTGAAGAGAAAACAACTCCCTGACCCCCTTTATTACGGGGGAACTGATCCGGACAATGTATGGCCAACGCGATAGAATTCGAAAAGGTTACGAAGGTCTACCGGCCCGGTTTCTTCCGCAGGCACATCGGTGTCGAGAACTTCACCCTCAACATCCCTGAGGGCAGAACCTTCGGTCTGCTCGGCCCGAACGGGTCGGGCAAGACGACCTTTATCAAGCTCATCCTCGGGCTCATCCATCCCGACAAGGGGCGCATCAGGATCTTCGGCGAGCCGCCCGGCGTCCGGACGCTGGCCCGTATCGGATTCCTCCCCGAGCTTCTGTACTACCACGATTTCCTCACGCCCGTCGAGATCCTGAAATTTTACGGGGCGCTCTACGGTATGAAGCCGGCGCTCATCAAGCAGCGCGCGGAAGAGGTCCTTTCGCAGGTTGGGCTGACCGCTCACAGCGGCCGGCGGCTGAAGACGTTTTCCAAGGGGATGCTCCAGCGGCTCGGGGTCGCGCAGGCGGTCATCAACGATCCTGACATCCTTATCCTCGATGAGCCGACGATGGGGCTCGACCCGATCGGGCTCAAGGATTTCTTCGAGATGATCGCCAGGATGAAAGAGCGCGGCAAGACGATCGTCTTTTCTTCCCACCAGCTCGTCTACGCGCAGGATATCTGCGACGAGTGTGCGATCATCAATAACGGCAAGCTCCTTTACAGGGCGGATGTCGATAAGAAACAATCTCTTGAAGAGATTTTCATCGAGAAGGTCGGAGCGGACACATGAGAAAAATATTCTCGATAGCCTATTACACATTCCTGGAGTGTGTGCGGAACAAGATCCTTCTGACGGTCTTTGTCTTCGTCATGGTCGGCGGCGCTTCCTTCAGCTTTTTCCGCTACATGACGCCGGCCGAGGAGATCAAGCTCCTCAAGGACTTCTGTTTCGGCTCGATAAGCTTTATCGGCATCCTCATTTCGATATTTCTTCCGGTGACGGTCATTTCGCGCGAAATGGAGGACCTGACCGTCTACGTCATCCTGTCTAAACCGGTCAAGCGGGGGGCGTTCATTTTCGCCAAATACTGCGGGATCATGCTGACGCTGCTGGCGATGACGGGGATCATGACGGCGCTGTTCCTCGGGCTCCTCTACCTGCGCGAGGGGATCGTGGACCTTGCCATCCTGAAATCGATCATCCTGCTCCTGTGCAAATTCTCGGTCGTTTCGGCGGTCTCGCTCTTCTGCGCCATTATGACGACGACGCATGTCCTGGCGGCGCTGATCAGTTTCTTCGTCTATGTGCTGGGGCATCTGATTGATAACCTGAGCGATCTCATCGAGCATGTCGAGGTCCCGCTGACGAGCGTCATCCTGTCATCGGCCGTCAAGCTTCTGCCGAACCTTTCCGGTTTTGATATTTCCGATGCGATCGTGGTCGGGACATATATATCCCGCGGGTATATCGTGAAGATGGCCGCCTATGGGGCTGTCTACACGGCGGCGGTGCTGGCGCTGACGGTTCTCTGTTTCAGGAAGAAACAGTTGTGATACGCAGGAGGCATATATGCCTGCTGTGTATCCGATGACGGAAGTGTAGGGGGCTTGATTCATCAAGCCCGTTTCGGGTTCGATGAATTGAACCCCTGCGATACACTTTAAAAGACGAGGTTTTTTCAAGAAAATGCTGCTCAATAGATCATATACTGCCGCTATCCTGACGGCGTTCATTGCCGCAAGTTTTGTCCTCTGCGCCGGATTGTCCGGCTCTATAACGCGTGAGCGGATCGAGAAAGGATATGTCAGCAGGCTGCCGCAGGCGACGCCGGTGGACGTCCCGCTGAACCAGTTTTTCGGCGCGGCGCTCATGACCGGCTTCCGGGGGATCGTGGCGGACCTTTTGTGGCTGGAGTGCGATCATTTCTGGCATGGCGGAGAATGGCATAAGCTGTTACCCTATTATTATTTCATCACCCGCCTTCAGCCGAAGTTCGTTACCGTGTGGGTTGTCGGCGGGTGGCACATGGCGTATAATGTCAGTTACCGCGTCGCCCATGATAAGACGCTCCCGGAGGCGGAACGCGAGCTGGAGTCCGCGCGCTGGGTCGAGCGGGGGATCGCGTTTCTCAAGGAAGGGCTCCGGCATAATGCCGACAGGTATGAGATCTATTTCGAGCTCGGTTGGGATTATTACCATAAGGTGAAGGACTACCGCGAAGCGGTCGTCTATCTTGAGCAGGCGGTCCGGCGGCCGCATCCGCAATGGGTGGAACGGGTACTCGCGCACGCGTATGAGAAGTGCGGACGGTATCGGGACGCGTACGACGTCTGGCGGGGTATCGATGAGGATACCGGTGGAAAAGACGGCCCCGCGAAGCGGAAGCTGGAGGAGCTGGGCGTTGAGATGACAATGGGGAAGTGATCCTGAAAAAAGTGGGTACACAATGAAACGCGAAGCTGATTTTGTTAAAAATATTGCCATTGGCGGCAAGGTGAACACCTTCTTTGCCGTCGCGAAAAAAGATTTCAAGACGAAAAAGAACGGTGATCCGTATGTTGCCGTCATGCTTGCCGACAAGACGGGGACGGTGAACGGCGTTATCTGGGACGATGTCGCGGCGGCAAAAGCCGTCCTGAACGAGCACGATATCGTGTGGGTCGCCGGCGATGTCGGCGACTACAGCGGCTCTCCCCAGCTGACCGTCCGGACGGTACGGGGGTGTAAAAAAGAGGAATACGACATCGGAGACCTCATCAAGTCCGTCGAGAATTTAGACAGGATCGAGGCGGATATCAAAGGGCTGCTCGGCGGGATCCAGGACCAGCGGGTCAAGGCGCTTGCCGCGGCGATATGGAAAGACGCCGAGTTCATGGAGAAGTTCCGCAAGGCGCCGGGCGGGCTGAGATGGCACCACTCCTATTTCGGCGGGCTGATGCAGCATACCTGGGAGGTGATGGAGCTCTGCAATAAGGCGTGCGACCTCCATCCCGAGGCCGACCGCGACCTGTGCATCCTGGGCGCTTTCATCCACGATTTCGGCAAGGTGTTCGAGCTCTCGTACGATCTCACGTTCGACTATACCGACGCGGGGCGGCTTATCGGCCATATCATACAGGGGAACGACTTTATCGTCGGCAAAATGAAGGGGATCAAGGAGTTTCCCGAAGAGCTGGCGGTCCACATCGAGCACATCCTCCTGAGCCACCAGGGAGAGTACGAGCAGCGTTCGCCGGTCCTCCCTCAGACGCTGGAGGCGTGCATCGTCTACCACAGTGACAACCTCGATTCGCAGGCGAACGCCTTCAAAAGCGTGATCTACGGCCCGCGCGAGGAAGGGCAAAAGTGGAGCAAGTGGCTGACGATCATCAACAGGTCGCTGCTGTTGAAGGAAGAGAAGAAATAACCAATGAGGATGAAAATAAGTCTTGTGGTCATCCCCGTATGCGTCAAGCGGGGATCCGGAGTAATAACTTTTAGAAGCACGTGCATGCTATAGAAAGTGCTATAGATTCCCGCTGGAAGATCGCGGGAATGACACAGCAGGGGGGGAGATGAAATACGGCATATTAGGCGATATCCACAGCAACCTGGAGGCGCTTGACGTGGTGCTCGACTACTTGCGCAAAGAGGTTGACCGCTACATTTCGGTCGGCGACCTGGTCGGCTACGCGGCGAGCCCCAACGAATGCATCGACAGGGTGCGGGGCATCGGTTCAGTCATCGTTGCGGGCAACCACGACTGCGCCGTCACGGGGAAGGCCGATATCGCGCGTTTCAATCCCTACGCGCGCGAAGCGGTGATCTGGACGAAAGAGACGTTGACGAAAGACAATTTCAGTTTTCTTTCCTCCCTCGACCTTATCATCCACGCCGACAACTGCACGGTCGTGCACGCGAGCCTCGACATGCCCGACGAATGGACCTATATCATGAGCATCGACGAGGCCGACCTGAGTTTTCGTTTTCAGGAGACCGCGATCTGTTTTATCGGCCATACCCACTATCCGGGGATATTCAGGAGCGACGGTAAATATGTCCCGTTTGACGATGGAGAATATCCTCTGAAGGGAAATTACAAGTTCCTGGTGAACGTCGGCAGTATCGGCCAGCCGCGCGACGGCAGCCCCGATGCGTGCGCCGTCATATTCGACAGCGACAAATCGGTCGTGAAAATAAAGCGTATTGCTTACAATGTAAAGAAGGCACAGGACAAGATCATAAAGGCGGGGTTGCCGAAGATCCTGGCAAGCAGGCTGACATTCGGCAGGTGACCCGGGCCGCTTTAGACGCCGGTATGTTATGCCGAAGATGACCACGAACGTGTTTGACCTCCGCGCAGATATGCGCGGCGGGAAAGGAAAGACGTGCTGAGATCTTATGAAGTCGGGCCTCTCGGGGCAAATTGTTATATCCTGAGCTGTGATGCGTCCAAAGAGGCCGTCGTCATCGATCCGGGCGGTGTGTCGGCGGAAATGACAAAGCACCTCAGCGCCCGGGGGCTGAAGGTGGCATATATTATCTGCACCCACGGCCATTATGACCACATCGGCGGCGTAACCGAGTTGAGAAAACACTGTCAAGCCCCGGTCCTGATCCACGCGGACGACCGCCCTATGCTGGTCAATCCGAAAAAATATGTTCCGTTCGCGGGGTTGTTCCTGCCTGACATGGCGGAGCCGGAAAGACTGCTTTCAGGCGGAGAGATGCTGTCTCTGGGCGGCCTGACGCTCGAAATTCTGCACACGCCCGGACATACCCGGGGCGGGATATCGATTGCCGTGGAGAAGGAGGGGATCGTTTTTACGGGCGACACCCTGTTCCTAGAAGGTGTCGGCAGGACGGACCTTCCCGGCGGATCCGCCGCCCAGCTGACCGCCTCGATCAGAGAAAGGCTTTTCACGCTTCCTGACCGCACGACCGTTTATCCCGGTCACGGGCCGCAGACGGATATCGGGTATGAGAAGAAGCACAATCCGTTCGTGAATGACGGGGCGGAATTTTAGCAGTCATGGCGAGGCTGCCGTAGCCAGCCGAAGCAATCTCATTTCGAAGGGAGATTGCTTTGTCGCTGAGCTCCTCGCAATGACAGCTTGGTTCAGGCATGATGCTGAAGACTGAAGACTATGCGACATATCATCGAAGAATTCCTGACCTATCTCTCGGCCGAAAAGGGGCTTGCAAAAAATACCCTCGAGAGCTACAAGCGCGACATCGAAAAATTTGTTAATTTTCTTGAAGAGCGGCAGACCGGCACTTTTAAGGAAGTTGCCCGCAAAGATATCGTCGATTTTATGATCGCCCTGAAAAAAGGCGGTTTGAGCGCCCCGTCCATATCGCGGAACCTGGTTTCGGTAAAGCTCCTGTTCCGGTTTCTGACGCGCGAACGGCTGATCGCCGAAGACGTGACGAGCGCCCTTGATTCCCCGAAGCTGTGGAAGACCCTTCCCGATACGCTTTCCGAAGACGAAGTCCTGCGTATACTCAACGCTCCCGACGTCAAGAGACCCGAGGGCCTGCGCGACCGGGCGATCCTTGAATTGCTGTACGCGTCCGGCCTGCGCGTGTCCGAGCTCGTCGGCCTGAAGGTGTCCGACGTCAACCTGGACATCGGTTTCCTGCGGTGCCTGGGCAAGGGATCGAAAGAGCGGATCGTCCCGATCGGGAGCAAGGCGGTGAAATACGTGAAGGATTATCTCGAGAAGGTGCGGCCGCGGCTCCGGAAGGAACTGATCACGACGCACCTTTTTCTGACCAGGCTCGGAAAAGGGTTTACCCGCCAATCGATATGGACCATCATAAAGGAATATACCGAGCAGGCCGGGATCAAGAAAATTGTGACGCCGCACACCCTCCGGCATTCGTTCGCGACCCACCTGTTGTCGCACGGCGCTGAACTGCGGATGGTGCAGGAGATGCTCGGCCATGCCGATATTTCAACCACGCAGATATACACTCATGTCGATAAAGAGAGGTTGAAGAGTATCCATAAGCAGTTCCACCCCAGGGGATAATAAGAATTGCCTTTGAGCTCACTGCGCTCGCTCGAAGAACAGCGCGGGGTTGTTATTTGTGAGCACCGAAGGCGGTTCGGGAACCTGTTTAACGGAAGGGCTGTACAGAAGGGCTCATTTAGGTTGACATCATTCGCTGATGTACTATACTTGCTGCATGATGACCAATGGTTAACCCGTTGGTCTTTTTTGTTATTTTAAGGAGAACGGTGCGATCATGGTGAACATCTGGTACGCGGTCAAGGATTTCATGTTTGGCGAAAAACGGGAAAAGGTCACGCCGGTAAAAACGCTCGGTGACCGGGGGGTAAAGCTTTCGCAATTTCTTTCTCAGGCAGCTATCGTCGTCAAAAAAGGCGAGGTTCCCAAGGAAGAGGCGATCGAGATGCTGACCAAGAACCTCTGTAATATCTACAAGATCGACGACGCGGCAGGTGTCCTCAATAAGATCATGGAACGCGAGAAGCTCGAAAGCACGTTTCTCGACAACGAGGTCGCGATCCCGCACGCCCGGTATGAAGGGGTCAAAGAGATCAAGGCCGTCCTCGGCGTGTTTCCCGGCGGTGTCCGGGAAGATCAGTCGGGGAAGACGCCGGCGCAGTTCATCTTCCTGTTCCTTTCGCCGATAGACGCGTTCACCCAGCACCTCCAGCTCCTGACCCGCATCGCGTTCGTCTTCCAGGACGCGAAGTTGAAGGGCCGGCTTTTGAGCTGCGGCGAGCCGGAGGCCATCGACAGAATGCTGAAAGAAAAAGAAGGCGTCGTGTAATGCGTCAGTTGTTGGCGGATATGTAGGGGTTCGATGCATCGAACCCGTGACGGGTAATCCGACCCCTACCTATATATTTCCGTCGGCACTTGCGCTCGAACAAGAAAACCCGTAGTAAACCATGAGCACAGACCAGCAGAAACCCGCATTCAAGCACAGCGTCATCAAGGTCGTTGTCGTGACGACCGCCATGCTGACCTTCATATCGTTTTGGCGCGCTGCGGCGCTTGTTCTCTGCGACCTGGCATCATCGGTCTTTTATGCAGCAGGGATAGCGGAGCAGGCGATCGGCAGAGGCGCTCCCTGGATGATCCTTGCCGTGATGGTTTTCTCGCTCTGCGTGCGTCTCCTCTATGTCGAATCGTGCGGCATGTTTGTCCGCGGCGGGGTGTACCGGGTGGTGAAGAGCGCGCTCGGGGGCACCTTCGCGAAAGTCGCCGTGTCCGCGCTGATGTTCGACTATGTCCTGACCGGCCCGGTGAGTTCCGTCGCCGCCGGCCAATACCTGATCGGCCTGGTCAACCAGGTCCTGCCGCTGCTGCATGTCAACTACGCGTTCCCCCGCGATTATTCCTCGATGGTCATCGCGCTGTTTGTCATTGTCTATTTCTGGCGCAAAAACGTGCGGGGGATCGAAGAGAGCAGCAGTAATGCTCTCCGGATTATGCAGGTGACCACCATGATGGCGGTTATCCTGTTTTCTTGGTCACTGATTACCCTCGCTGTCCGCGGTGTCCACTTTCCCCCGTTCGAGATACGCTTCAGTAACCACGCACTCGGATGGCTCGAGAACGTTGATTGGGCTAAGACTGTCGGTTTTATCGGTATCATGATCGCGTTTGGACACTCGGTCCTGGCGATGAGCGGCGAGGAGACGCTTGCGCAGGTCTACCGGGAAATAGAATCGCCGAAGATGCCGAACCTCAAGAAAGCGGTTGTGGTCATTACCATCTTCAGCTTCGTATCGACGGCCGGGCTTTCGATGCTTTCGTTCATGATTATCCCTGACGATATCCGCACGACGACCTACCAGGACAACCTGCTCAGCGGCCTGGCGATGCATGTCGCCGGGCCGCACATCCTGCGGATGGTCATGCAGTTTTTTGTCGTTTTTGTCGGCTTTCTGATCCTGTCGGGCGCGGTGAACACATCGATGGTCGGGGCGAACGGCGTTTTAAACCGCGTCGCCGAGGACGGTATACTGACCGATTGGTTCAGGACCCCTCATAAAAAGTTCGGGACATCAAGCCGGATCATTGATATGGTCGCTGTCCTCCAGATCATCACTGTCCTTGCGTGCCGGGGGAATATTTACGCGCTTGGCGAGGCGTACGCGTTCGGCGTCATCTGGAGTTACACCTTTAACGCCATGGCGATGCTCGCGCTCCGTTTTAAGGACCGGAGCAAGCGAGAATTCAAGGTGCCTCTTAACTTTACGATTGGCAGGGTCGAGATACCGGCCGGCCTCACATTTATTTTTGTCGCATTGTTCCTGACCGCGCTGACTAATTTCTTTACCAAGACGGTTGCAACGACCTGGGGGTTGTCTTTTACTGCGATATTCTTTACGATTTTCCTGGTATCGCAGATCATCACCAAACGGCGCCTGACAGCGGCGGCCGGGTTCGAGAAGGTCAACCTGGTCGAGCAGGAACGCCTGACCCCCGAAAGCTGCGAATCGGCCAAAGCGCACCGCGTCCTTCTCGCGGTGCGCGACCCGAACAATCTCTTTCACCTCAAGCGGTGCCTTCAGGATATCGACCCGGACCAGACCGACCTCATTATCATGACCGCGAAGATCGCTCACGGGTTCCAGGCCGATATTAAGATCAATCGTCTGGCGTTTGAAGAGGAGCACCTGTTCACCAATGTGATCACCGTCGCGGAAAAGGCGGGCGTCTCCGTCATCCCGGTCGTGATTGCCTCGAATAATTTTTATTACGCGATCACCAAGACCGCCTACGACCTCAACGCCCAGGAGATCATCCTGGGGCTGTCCGGGAAGATCAGCGCGGACCTGCAGATGGAACAGCTGGCGATGTTCTGGGGGAACGTCAGCGGCGCGGAGCCCCGTCCGATGGTCGTCCGGATCATCTGGCCGACGCGGGAATTCAAGTGCCAGCTGTCCTGATCGAGACTTTTCCGTGACAATTCCAGCCGTTTAGTGTAAAATACATAGAACCTAATGAAAGTGAGTATGCAGCGATGCCTCTTGAAAAGTGGAAAATTCATCTGGTCGTTTTTATGGTTGTCTTTGCGCTCCTGCTTTCCGTCTGGGGACTGGAGCATCTCTACTTGAAACACATGAGTATCGGTTTCTACCATAGATACGAGCTCGTGAAAGATATCCTGTACACCTTTGTGGTCATGGCGATCGCGGTCAGCGCGATTATGTGGCACCGGCAGAGGAGCGAACAGGTTATCTATCAACGCGAAAGGTATTTAGCCAATATTGTCAACAATTCGGCCGATGCCATCATCAGCTGTGACAGTGCCGGCAACATTCACTCCTGGAACAAAGGCGCTGAAGGGATCTTCGGGTATACCCAGGACGAGATTGTGGGCAGGCATTTCAGCTCTCTGTTCGAATCGACGCCCTGGCAGGATACGGTGCTCAAGAAGATCAATGAGATCGTGAGCGAGCGCGGTTATCTCAAGAATTATGAGATAGAGATGGTCAGCAAGGACAGGCACAAGGTCTGGGCGAACCTTTCCTACGCCATGCTCAGGGACCTGAACGGCAATGCGATCGGCACCTCCATTATCATCAAGGACGGGACCGAACGGAAGCTGTTCGAAGAGCGGATGCAGCAGTCGGAAAAACTGATCGCGGTCGGCCAGCTCGCCGCGGGGGTGGCGCACGAAGTGTTCACGCCGCTCAATGTCATCAGCGGGAACGCGGAATATCTGCTGATGGGGCTCGACAAGAACGACGGGCGGGTCCGGGAGCTCCAGGCGATCATCGGCGAGACCGAACGGATCACAAAACTCGTCCAGCGCCTTATGGATTTCGCCCGGCCGCACAAGCTTGAATTCGCGGAAATGGACATTAACAAGGCGTTGGTGAATGTCCTCGACTTTGTGAAACCACAGCTCATGAAGGCGAAGATCACGGTCGAGACCTGTCTGGACGAAAAACTGCCGCTGGTCATGGCGGATGATATTCAGATGGAACAGTCGTTCCTCAATATCGTGATCAACTCCTGGCAGGCGATGGCCGGCGGAGGAACGTTGACGATCTCGACCTCGGTGTGGCATACTAGCGCTTCCGCGGGGGAGCAGGTGCAGATCAAGATCGCCGATACCGGTACCGGCATCGACCAGGACAATATACACCGGATCTTCGACCCCTTCTTCACGACCAAAGATATCGGCAAGGGGGCGGGGCTGGGGCTGACGATAAGCTACCGCATCGTTGAAGACCACGGCGGGTCGATCAAGGTCGACAGCACCGTCAATGTCGGGACGACAGTGACGGTGACCCTGCCGGTGAAAAGGGCGGCGTAGGTGTCATTGCGAGGAAGGAGTGGAACGACTGACGAAGCAATCACAATGAGATTGCCGCGCTCCTTTCAGTCGCTCGCAATGACAGCTTAAATAACATAAGGTTTTTGCATCAAGGTGCGCCTGGTGCAGACCTTACAGGAAAAAGACATGAACATCCTTATCGTAGACGACGACAAGAAATTCTGCGCGACGCTCAAAAAGATCCTCGACAAAAAAGGTCACGCGGTAACGCAGCAACCCGACCCCTTGCGCGTGCTCAGCACCATCAAGAAGGGACAGTTCGACCTGCTCCTTATCGACCACCGGATGTCGCCGATGACGGGGCTCGAAGTGCTTGAAAACCTGCGGAAAGAGGGGATCAAGGTGCCGGCGCTCATGATCTCGGCATATGTGTCGCGCGACACTTTTTTTGAATCGCGGCAGTTGGGCATCGTCAATTATATAAACAAACCGTTTTCGATCCCCGACCTTGAGGAATTGATCGAACAGATAGGACGAACAGAGAAAAAGGAGTGAACCATGACAAACGCGAAGAGCATGAAATTATTAGTGGTGGATGACAATGTCGAGCAGGTGAACATCCTCGAAAAGATATTTACGAAAGACGGCTACCAGGTGAAGGTTGCCTCCAGCGGGTTCGACGCGCTGAAGATCGCTGAGAGCGAGGACATCGACATCGTCATCACCGACATGAGCATGCCCGGGATGAGCGGGCTCAAGCTGCTCAAGCAGATCAAGGAGAAAAAACCGTCGGTTGAGGTCATCATCATCACCGCCTTCGGCGAATGGGGCGCGTACGCGGAAGCGCTCAAGGAAGGTGCCTACGAGTTCCTGAACAAGCCGTTCAAGGTCGAGGACATCCTGAACCTGGTGCGCGGGATAGAGAACAAGCTCAAGGCTCGATAACAAGCCGTTTTTGATCGCGGAAACAGAAAGAGCTCACCGAAAAACTGCGCCGGGAAGGTAAGATGGGATGAGCGACGCGCGCTTAGTGCACACAATGCTGGACCGGCTTTTCAGGTACGCAAAACCGTATATCGGCAGATTAGTCCTCGTCAACATCCTCGCTCCGTTATCCAGCCTTATCTTTGTCAGTTATTTTATCATTTTCAAGAGCTTGATCGACGGCGGGATCATCGCCAAAGACATCGGGACCATCAAGCGCGATCTCATCCTTCTGGTCGGCCTGGCGGTTGTCCGGGAAAGCATCTCGTACGCTTCCAATTGGCTGCGGACCGCGCTCCAGGAACAGACGCATATGGACGTGCAGATGGACCTCTTCTCCCGGATCCTGCGTTTGCCCATGGGGGTCATTGCGAAGATGCCTGCGGGCGAGCTCATCAACAAGGTCATTGCCGAAAGCGCCGCGATTCCCGCACTGCTGACGCAATGGAGCGTCGAAGCGCTCCAGGAACCGGTGAAGATCATCGGGTTGTCCTGCGTGCTTTTCTATTTTGACCGGAAACTCGCGCTGTTTATCATCGTTATTATCGTCCCGGTCGTCCTGATCAATAAGCTGATCGCGCGCAGGCTCGCCTCGTTTTACGAGCTGTTTTACGAGAAAAAAGCCGGCATACTGACGCGGCTTGAAGAAGTTCTGACCGCGCTCCCCGTCGTCAAGGCGTTCGTCAAGGAGCGGGACGAGGAAAGACGGTTTGACGGCCTCCTGAAATCCTGCCTCGCGACGGACCTCGGGCTCGCAAAGGTGTCGCTCGCCGCGTCGCCGCTCAATGAAATAACAAAGATCGCCGCGCTTGCCGCCGTCGTCCTGGCGGGGAGCTACCATGTCAGAGACGGGTCTCTGAACGCCGGGACCCTGCTCCTTTTTATCGGTTCAACAGTGAGCCTTTTCACCTCGCTACAATCCGTCACGTATCTCTATACGGCGCTCCAGAGCGGTATGGTCTGCGCCAGAAGGGTATGCGCCCTGCTCGATATCTGCGATGAAGAAGAGAACCTCGCGGACGCGGATGATACGTCTGCCGCATTGCAGGGGACCATTGCGCTGGAAGACGTTTCCTTCTCATACACGGGGAGGGAAGCGGTGTTTGACCGTATCCGTCTTGACCTGCCCGACGGTGCATTCATTGCGGTCATCGGAGAAAGCGGAAGCGGCAAGACGACGCTGGCATATCTCCTGGCGCGTTTTTACCGGCCCTCCGGCGGTATCCTCACGTTGAACGGCGTTGATGCGTCGGCGGGAAGCGTGCGAGAATGGCGAAGAAGGATCGGGATCGTTTTGCAGGATACGATCATTTTCAGCGGGACGATCTACGATAATATCGCGTATGCACGTCCCGAGGCGCAGGCTGAGGAAGTATACGCTGCCGCCAGAGCGGGGGATATACATGATTTTATAATGTCATTACCGGATGGATATCAGACGGCGGTCGGAGAGCGGGGTGTCGGCCTCTCCGGCGGCCAGCGGCAGAGAGTTGCCATCGCGCGCGCACTCCTTATCGTGCCGGACCTGCTGATATTGGACGAGGCGACGTCATTTGTTGATGTCGAGTCTGAAGAGCGTATCCTTTCTGCGGTCAAGTCGCTGAGAAAAGGCAAAAAGACGCTGATGATGACGCACCGGGCGTCGTCGCTGAAGTTCGCGGACAAGGTGTATAAGCTGGAAAGAGGTGATCTCTCGTCATAGCACCCTCTCCCCTCGAAGGAGAAGGAAAAGATCGTTGCTAGTCTCTGAAGATCGTTTGTGTTTTTATGATATTTTTCAGCTTCCGGTAGGGGTGCATGAACTTGGAATAGAGGTATGAGAAAAAGAGGAGCGAGGGGGTGAGATTGACGGTCTTGCCCTGCCGCGTATACGAGTGTATCCTGCCGATGATTTCGCTTTCGTTGAGGCGGAACGGGTCCGGGATCAGCGATCCGTCTCCTTTTGTGTGTAGATGCTTTTTCTGGTAATCGATGGTGATGATCCGGTGCACGGCCTTCTGCTGGGAGCGGGGGATCGTAAAAAAGACGATATCGTATTTCTTCAGATCCGCGAAGGGCGCCGCGCAGTACGAAAGGCGGTCGCCGTCCCTCAGGACCGGCATCATGCTGTTGCCGTTGAACGAGATCAGATGGTCAGCCATATATGTCCTCGATACGTTCTATGCTCATTTGAGCATGCTTCACTCGCACGCCGCTTTACCGGTTACAGGATATCTGAATTTCGGATGAAATGCACGCGATAATTCTGTTTTTTCATCGGGCCAGCGTCATGAGTCGAGAAGTCGATGCTGTGAAATGAGCAGCTTTCGGCTTACTCCGTCCTCTCGAACAAGAATGTCTCTCGTTGAGTAAATGATTACGCCGGGGTATAGAGGAAGTCATAACCCGGCTCCGGCCGTGCGGACGAGGCGCGACTCGGGGAACAGCCCTTTATCGCAGGCGGCCTCGCAAAAGGAGAACGCGCCGAAGAGGTCTTTTTTCTCATGGTATGTCTGCGCGACGCAGCTGCCCAGGCACTGGTTTTTGTGGATGCAGGCGCCGCAGATCCCTTTCAGGGAGCGCGGCATTTTTTTTCTGAATTCCCGCAATTGACGGCTGTTTTTCCAGATAGCGCTCATCTTTTTGTCCCTGACATTCCCCAGAACCAGATCATTTTCCAGGCGGCCGATACCGCAGTAGGACACTCTGCCGTCGGAAAGAAGGCCGATGATATTCCGTATCATGCAGGTTGTACACCCCTGTCCTTTGAGGATACTTTTGATCGGCGTGAACGCGGCGGGGATGTGCAGGTAGATCGGGACGTTTCTGTACCTGCGGGAATAGTCCTGTTCGATCGCTCTGTGCAGTTCCAGGATCTCTTCGACCGGAAGGCCTGACGATGCGTTTGCGAGCTGTTCGCCCCTGCCCATCGGGCTGAGGGGGTTGATCTTGAGCGTGAACCCTTTCAGTTCGTTGAGGACCTCGATGATCTTTATCAGCTCGGCCCGTGTTTCCTTGAATAGCGTGAAGATCACTTCGCAACGGTAATCGCGCTTTTTCATCAATTGCAGGGCGCGCATGACCCGGTCGAAACTGCCGGGGACGCCGCGGACCCGGTCGTGCGTTGCCGCCGACGCGCCGTCCATGCTGATGCTGGTGCCGCACCCCATCTTCTTCAGCTCGACGATGATGTCTTCGTCGAGGAGCGTCCCGTTCGTTTCTATGGTCAGGGAGAGATTCTTTTTCTTGAAATAGCGGAGGTAGTCCATGACCCGCGGATGGAGGAAGGGTTCGCCGCCGGTCAGCTTGATGCTGTTCAGCCCCAGGGGCAGGGCGTCTTCGATGACCGCCTTGATCTCGTCAAAGGAGAGGTTTGCGCGGTTCTGGCCGGCGTAGGCCTGCGCGGACGAACTTTCGGCAAAGGGAGGCGCGATCCAGCAGTGCCTGCATTTCAGGTTACAGCTCTCCGTCGGGTAGAAATAGATGGTCTGGAGCGGCGGGGCTATGTGTTTTTTCATAAGGGCACTGCCATTGTATTGTTCGCGCGAAGGCCTGCCGGAGCCGGGCTGTAGACGAGAACTCTCATCATGGGGCCGCTTTGACTTCTCGACTCGCTGACGCTCGCTCGAAGAATGACATATAATTTGTTTACTCCTCATTTTTGAATATGATGATCCCGCGCTGCTGAAGGAGCTGGACGATGCGGGACAGCTCCCCGGCGGTCAGCCGCAGATTGCATTTTTCGTTTATCTGAGCGCGCGCCGCGTCAAGCGTGGCCGTCCCGTCGAAAAGGCCGATGAGCTGGCGCAGGATGTCTTCGTTCAGCGACGGATAGTCAAAATCAACGGTGCACGTCGTCAACGAGCATTTATCCATCGGTTTCACGACGAGGGACAGCTTTTTTTTGTCCTTTGCGTAGAAGACCGTTTTGAGCCGGACTAACGGGTTGGCGATATAGGTCATGTCGCCGGCCGGAGACGCCTCGTATGTCTTGTGCGTTTCCGGCTCTGAACTTTCTTTCGGCGTCTGCTGCTGCTGTTGGGGCGGGGTCGGGCACGTCGAGGATATCTCCCACCCGTTCTTGCAGGTGAAATTCCTGCACACGAGGGGCCGCCGCTCGTATATGGAGCAGGTGCTGTCTTCGTTTAAATAGACGCACGAGCCGTCTTCCTTCTGGTCGAGGCGGTACTGGCGGTTGATGCAGTGAGGCCGTTCGCCGGCGCAGTTGTTGCCGTCGATAATGCACACCTTTTTTGCCTTATAGGCGCCGGCGGCATATTCAGACTCCTGTATCGGCACGTTCCACTTGCGGCAGCACATACCTTTGCAGATGTCGAGGAGGTCGAGGCAGGCGCCCTTGAGCGTCAGCTTCCGGTTCTTGCAGTCGAGTTCGAATTTTGGGTTGTCGGGCATATATGTAGTGTTGTTAAGTAACGTTGAGCGCTGATAAACATGTCATCGCGAGCCTGCCAAAGGCAGGCGTGGCGATCCCAATGAATGAGCTGCTATGTTGAGATTGCTTCGTCATCTTGTTCCTCGCAATGACACTTTTTTCTGAGACTGCTTCGTCACTTTGTTCCTCGCAATGACAGTATTGTACACGTAACTTTCCTTTTTGCCGAGATAGACCTTATAGCACGACGTCGGGTCCCACGCGCTGATCCCTTTTCCGTATTCGTACGGGACGGCGGGACAGCCGCCGCAGCAGAGCGGAATATATTCGCAGCCGGCGCATTCCGGCAGTTCGTTGACCTTCGCGAGGCGCCGCTCCCTGAACAGGCGCATCTTTTCGCTGTTGTTCCAGATGTCCCGGAAACTTTTATCTTTGACGTTTTCGATCGTGTATCCCCAGAGGCGCGAGCAGGGTATGACCCAGCCGTCGGGCCGGACTTCGCAGGTGTTGAAACCGCCGCCGCATGAAGAGAAGAACCGGTCGTCCTTGCGCCCCTGGGCGCCGGCGGGGAAGCGCCTGAACGTATCCAGGAACTGTTCTGAGCCGGCGAGCGGGCCGTTGATACATCCGTTGTATTTTTTGCGCAAACGCTTGTACGCGGCCGATACCGCCAGCCGCTGCTCCGTTGTCATGGCGAGCTCGCCGAAACGCGCGCGGGCGTTCCCGACGGGGAGCAGTTCGCAAAAGGCGGCGCGGCCGGCGCCGAGCTTCTTGCCGAGAAGGACGATGTTCTCGAGGTCGCCGCAGTTGAACGTGTTGACGGCGGTGTATGTGGCGACATTGATCCCTTGGGCGGCGAGCGCCGCGATGCCGTTGAGCGCGCGTTCAAAAGATCCCTGCGGCCGAATCCTTTCATGGACGGCTGCCGTGGAGCCCTCGATGCTGACCTGGACGCATTCGAGCCGCTTGAATTGTTTCAGGAATTGTGCCGTCCGTTTATTGATGAGCGTCCCGT
>Ga0351843_1146_pt1 | contig 23804 bp, 20 predicted proteins | sample TotcelHFGM3001L4_FD_206878 | JGI IMG/M metagenome (GOLD analysis project Ga0351843, IMG submission 206878) | Enriched cells from coal bed in the Powder River Basin, Montana, United States - Total cells FGM rep1 HSBNCT.FGM.300.1.L4 ...
TCGACCAAGGCATACACCGCGCAGATCCTCGCCATTTATCTCTTCACGGTATATCTTGCGAGGCTTAAGGGGGAAATGAGCGCCGCCGCCGCAGCCGCGCTCATTAGAGAGCTCGAGTCGGTGCCCGAAAAGATGGAGAAGATATTCCGCGGCGAATCGCACATCATCGGCGTTGCTAAAAAATATTGCAAGGCGAAAAGCGCGTTCTATCTCGGCAGAGGCTTCAACTTTCCCAACGCGCTCGAGGGCGCGCTGAAGAACAAAGAAATCTCATACATGCATGCAGAGGGGTATGCCGCGGGCGAGATGAAGCACGGTCCGATCGCCTTGATAGATGCTAAGTTCCCCGTCGTGTGCATTGCCACGAAGGGAAGCACCTACGACAAGATGGTTTCGAACATGAAGGAAGTCGAGGCGCGCAAGGGACGCATTATCGCCGTTGCGACGAACGGCGACAAGAACATCTCCCAGATAGCCGAAACTGTCATCTCCGTGCCTGAGACGATCGAAGAGGTCTCGCCGCTCCTCAATATCATCCCGCTGCAGCTCCTGGCCTATTACATCGCCCAGTACAAGGGGTGCGATATAGACAAACCGCGTAATCTTGCCAAGAGCGTCACGGTCGAGTAATGCGCGGCGTGCGGTGGACAGCGTTCAGCCGGTACAAAAAGCTTCTCTCCGCTATCCCTCCTTGATGTCAAACAGTTTTATCTTCCTGTCTAACCTGTTGCGGGAAATCTGCAGGACCTTCGCGGCTTTTGACTTGTTCCAGCCGAGCTCGTTCAGGACGTGAATGATATGGTTGCGCTCCGCGCCGGTGAGGGGGCCGAGGTTGCCCGTTGTTGCCGCCCGGGATTTGTAGAGTTCCGCCGGCAGGTGGTCCGGAAGCAGGGTTTCTCCGGACCCCAGGACGATCGCCCGTTCGATGACATTTTTAAGTTCGCGCACATTGCCGGGCCAGTCGTAATTGACGAGAGTTTCCATTGCCTGCGGATCTATTTTGGTTACCTTCCGTCCGATCTCATTGCTGTGGATGTTCAGGAAAAATTCGGCGAGAAGAGGGATATCTTCGCGCCGCTCGCGGAGCGAGGGGACGACGACCTCAATGACCTTGAGCCGGTAGTAGAGATCTTCGCGGAACCTCCCTTCCCGGATCGCCTTTTCAAGGTCCTCGTTCGTCGCGGAGACGATCCTGACATCGACCTTGATCGTTTCCGTGCCGCCGACCCGTTCGAATTCACGGTCCTGCAGGACGCGCAGGAGCTTCAATTGCGTGTTGAGCGTCAGCGACCCGATTTCGTCGAGGAAGATGGTCCCTTTATGGCCCAGTTCAAACCGGCCGATCTTCCGGGCGACGGCCCCGGTGAACGCGCCTTTCTCATGGCCGAAAAGTTCGCTTTCGAGCAACGTTTCGCTCAGGGTCGAGCAGTTGACGCACATGAAGGCTTTGCCGGAACGGGGGCTGTTGTTGTGGATTGTCTTGGCGATCAGCTCCTTGCCGACGCCGCTCTCGCCCCTGATCAGGAGCGTCGACTGGTTGTTGCGCACCTTTTCGATAATCTCGAATATCTGTTTTATTGCCGCCGATTTTCCGGTTATATTGTGTTTCAGTGAGAGGATCTGTTTGAGGTTCTTGTTCTCCTGGTGAAGGTCTTCGTGCATCTTCGCGTTATCGATCGCGATGGCTGCCTGGTTGGCGATCATGCTCAGGACCTCGATGTCTTCGTCGCTGAAATGTTCCTTTCCGACCTTATTGATCACCTCGACGGCGCCGATGGTCCTTTCGTGAAGCTTGAGAGGGACGCACGCGATATTCCGCGTCGGGAAGTTTATCTTTTCGCTGATATCCCGCTTGAACCGCTCGTCCGAGTTGACGTCGGGGACATTGACCGATTCCCCTTCTTTCGCGACCCAGCCGGCAATCCCTTCGCCGATGCGGAGCGTGAAGTGTTTGATCTGTTCTGATTTCTGCCCCGTCGCAGTGTTGAAGTAGAGCCTGTTCGTGTATTCGTCAATAAGGAGTATTGAGCTGGCCTCGGCGTTCAGGAGCTTGTTTGTTACGTGCATCACCGATTCAAGCACTTTCGAGAGCTGGAGCGAGGAATTGATGATTGTTCCGACCTGGAGCAGAAAATACAGATTGTCGCGGCTTAACATGTCGAAATTATTTTTCATATGCTCCTCTGAAATAGACATTTAATCGTTTTATTTTCACAGGGATAACTATATAATAATCATCACAGTACTGTCAAACATATTGGAAAGGCGCGCAATGTCCGGTATAAGCAAAAAGACGATGGCGTTGGCCGCGGTTATCGGCGGGATAGTCATCCTGTGCGTAAAATTGGCCGCCTATCTGATTTCCGGGTCAGTCGCCCTCCTGTCAGACGCCCTGGAATCGATCATCAATGTTATCGCCTCATGCGTGATGTTGTATGCCGTGCGGCTGGCCGCGAACCCCGCGGACAAGACGCATAATTACGGGCACGAGAAGGTCGAGAATATTTCGAGCCTGATCGAGGGGGTGTTGATCATAGGTGCCGCGGTCGTCATTATCGAGAAATCTATGGGGCGTTTTTTTCACCCGGTCGCGCTCAAACACCTCGAGATGGCGTTGGGGTTCTCTTTTTTCGCTACGGTGCTGAACGCCGGCCTTTCGTGGGGCCTCATGCGGGTCAGCCGCGCCGAGGGGTCGATCGCGCTCGAAGGTGACGCGAAGCACCTGCTCTCAGATGTCATATCTTCGCTCGCCGTCGTGGCCGGATTGCTGCTCGCCCGGCTGACCGGCTGGTACTCCCTTGATCCGATACTCGCGATCGGGGTCTCGCTGGTGCTCGCCAAGATGGGGGTTCAGCTGGTCCTGAAATCATCGTACGGGCTGATGGACCAGTCGTGTCCGGACGAGGAACGCAAGATCGTCGAGATCCTTCGTCAGCATCACAAGCAGTTTGTCGATTTTCACGATATACGGACACGGCGTTCCGGGAACAGGGTTTTTGCCGAGCTGCATCTCTCGATGAGGGGCAAGATGACCGTCGAGCAGTCGCACCATTTTACCGAACATATCGAGGAGGACGTGTTCCGCGCGATGCCGAACGTTTCGGTTACCATACACGTCGAGCCTCCCGAAAGGAAGCGGCGATGATCATTCGTTTCAACAAGAAGACCCCCCGTGTCCACCGGACATGTTTCATAGCCGAAGGCGCAGTGATCATCGGTGACGCGGTGATCGGGCGGGATGCGAGCATCTGGTTCAACGCCGTCCTGCGCGCTGACGTGAATAAGATCATCGTGGGAGAACGTGCGAACATTCAGGATTGTTCGGTCGTCCATGTGGGGGAGCAGGAGCCGTGCATTGTGGGAAATGACGTGCTTGTCGGTCATGGCGTCAATCTGCACGGGTGTGTGGTCGAAGACCGTGTTCTGATCGGGATGGGCTCGATCGTGTTGAACGGGGCGGTGATCGGCTCGGGGTCTCTTATCGGCGCCGGAACCCTGGTCCCCGAACGGATGCGCATCCCGAAGGAGAGCCTTGTCCTCGGCCATCCGGCGAAGGTCATCAGACAGGTGTCGCCGAAGGACAGAATGTATCATGAAAAATGGGTGCGCGAGTATGTGCTGCTGAAGGATATGTATAAGACGGGCAGCATGAGGCAAACGACCATTAGTCAGAAAGGAGCTGTATATGGCTGACCACGGCAGAAGGTATAAGCGGAAGATATTCGTCTCTCAACGCATCCAGGGCTTGTTCGCCCTTTATGCGGTCCTCTCGGCCCTTATTGTTCTGTTTTTCATCGGCGCGGAATTCTTCCTTTCGATGACGGAACTGCTCGGCGTTGAGGTGACCAGCAACCCTTTTGCGTTCATGCAGACGTCCGTTGTCCAGAAAGCGGTGCTCCTTGTCGGATGGGGAGTTCTGTGTTACTCGATTGCGGTCGTGTTCGAGCAGAACAAGATGGCCGGCCCGCTCGTCAATTTTCACCGGAGCCTGCGGAGCGTTCAGGCGGGCGATTATGCCGTCCGGATCAAGCTCCGAGACAAAGATTACTTCAAGGAGCTTGCGGCGCAGATCAATGCGTTTGTCGCTTCCGTCGAGAGCGGCATCGAAAAGGACATCGAGAAAATCGACGAGCTGTTGAAGAACGTCCAGGTGATAAAAAAAGAATGTGCGCAAGGCGGCTGTACCGAGGATGTGAAAAAAGGCCTCTCAGAGCTGGAACGGCTCCTGGGTAATTTCAAGGCTTTGAAAAACATGCACGGTCGTCCCGAGACTGCCGCGTGATGCGCCGCGGCAAGACATGAGACGGTTGACGTGAATAAAGAGCAAGCAGTAAAAAAGATAGCAGAGCTCAGGAAAACCATCGCCTATCACAACTGGCGCTATTATGTGCTCGACGATCCCGAGATAAGCGACGCGGCCTACGACCGGCATTTCCGCGAGCTCGAGCGCGCGGAAAAAGAGCATCCCGATCTAGTGACCGCCGATTCGCCGACACAGCGGGTCGGGGCGGCGCCGCAGGGTGAGTTTAAGAATTTTACCCACCCCGTGCCCATGCTTTCCCTTGCCAACGCGTTTTCCCGCGAAGAGGCGGCCGCTTTCGACGCCCGGGTCAAGAAGATGCTGGACGCGTCGCAGGTCGAATATGTCGCCGAGCCGAAGATCGACGGACTGGCAGTCGAATTGATTTACGAAGAAGGGACATTTACCGCCGGGTCGACCAGGGGCGACGGGGTTACCGGTGAAGACGTCTCCCTCAACCTTAGGTCTATCAGGGCGGTCCCGCCGGCCCTGCGGCGCGGCGGCGTCACCCCGCCCGCATACCTGTCGGTGCGCGGAGAAGTCTTTATGCGCAAGAGCGATTTCAGGAAGCTCAATGCCGAGCGGGAAAAGAACGGCGAGCCGTTTTTCGCGAATCCCCGCAACGCGGCCGCGGGGTCGCTGCGTCAGCTCGATGCGAAGATAACCGCCTCGCGCCCTCTGGATGTCTATTTCTACGGGGCCGGCGAAATCAACCCGCCGACGGCCGGTTCGCAGTGGGAATTCCTCAGTGCCCTCCCGGTCTGGGGGCTCAAGGTCAACCCGCTCGTCACCCGGTGTGACGGGATCGAGGCGGTGATGCGCTATCACGAAGAGATGTTCAACAAGCGTGAGACGCTCGATTACGACATTGACGGGATTGTTATCAAGGTCAACGATTTCGCCAAACAGCGCGAGCTCGGCATGATATCGCGGAGCCCGCGCTGGGCGCTTGCCTATAAATTTCAGGCGCGGCAGGCGACAACGGTCGTTAAGGACATTATCGTGCAGGTCGGCCGGACCGGGGCGCTGACGCCGGTCGCCGTCATGGAGCCGGTCGAGGTCGGCGGGGTGGTCGTGGAGCGCGCGACGCTCCACAATCAGGATGAAATAGATAAAAAGGATGTCCGTGTCGGCGATACGGTTGTTATCGCGCGCGCGGGCGACGTCATCCCCGAAGTTGTCAGGGTGGTCGAGGAAAAGCGCACGGGCGCGGAGAAAAAGTTTACCATGCCGGATACCTGTCCGGTGTGCGGTTCGCGGGCGCGCCGGGAAAGCGGCGAAGCGGTATCCCGCTGTTCGGGGATCTATTGTCCCGCGAAACTGAAAGAGACGATCAGGCATTTCGCGTCGAAACGTGCGGTCGCTATAGACGGTCTCGGTGACAAGCTCGTTCAGCGGCTCGTCGATACAGGCCTGGTCGCGGACGCCGCGGACATCTATTTTCTCACCCGGGACAAGCTCGCGGACCTGGACCGGATGGGAGACGTTTCGGCGCAGAATATTATCCGGTCGGTCGAAGCGAGCAAAAAGACGACCTTCGCGCGGCTTATCTTCGCGATCGGGATACGGAACGTCGGTGAACAGACGGCGAAGCTGATCGCGCAGACGTTCCCCTGCATGGACCGTCTGAAAGCCGCCACTTTTGAGGAACTCACCGCGGTACGGGCTATCGGTCCGGAAATCGCGCAAAGCATCGTCGATTTTTTTCGGGATCCGAAAAATCTCGCGGTGATTGATAAACTGTTCAGGGGCGGGTTGACCTGCGCAAAAGAAAAAGGCCCGGCCGGGGGTGTTTTTGCTGGACAGAGCTTTGTTTTTACAGGAACATTACAAAGCATGACCCGTGAAAAGGCCCAGGAGCTGGTCGAGCGGTTTGGCGGCAGGGCGTCCTCTGCGGTAAGCAGGAAGACGAGCTTTGTCGTTGCCGGCGCGGAGCCGGGATCAAAGGCGGAAAAGGCGCGCGAACTGGGCGTCGCGGTCCTTGACGAGAACGGATTTTTGGAGTTGGTCAGAAAAAACGGCTGTAACGTCTGAACGGCGGCACCGGAAGAAAAGGGAACCATGTATAGACAGGGAGTTATGATACTGGCGCTCACGCTGCTCCTCGGAGGCGCGGCGGGCGCGTTTGCGGAAGATACGGGCCCGATCGGCGCCGATAATATTGTGCCGGAGACGAAAGAGAGCCTTAAAAAAGTGCGGCTCAAGGGTAAGGAACGCACGCGGATCGACGTCGGCGAAGAGTATGCGTCGGAAGGGCGCTACGAGGAAGCCATGCATGAATTCCGCGAGGCGGTGAAGGAAAATCCGCGCGACGCACAGGCGCACCTGCAGATAGGCCTGATACACTTTTACGTCCAGAAGAAGCCCAAGGAGGCGGTCGCGGAGATCAAAAAGGCGCTGGAGATCGACCATAACATGCCGGACGCCTATTACAACCTCGGATACATCTACGCGAAGGCCGGCCAGTACGACGATGCCGTCGATCTATACCGGCGGACGATCAACATCGCGCCGAAATACGCCGAAGCGCACTTCGGCCTCGGGATCATATACTACTATTTCAAGAACATGGTCAGCGAGGCCGAGCATGAATTCAAGGAGACGATCAAGATCGATCCGAAATTCGCGAAGGCGCATTTTTTCCTGGGCAATATCTACGGCGGCGAGGGGAAATACGATGCCGCGGTGAAAGAGTTTAAAAAAGCGCTGGAGATAGACCCGAACTACGGGGAAGTGCATTTTTTCCTGGGGAATATTCTCGGCGGCCAGGGAAAATATGACGAAGCGATAGCGGAGTTCAAGCAGACGCTCGCGAAAAACCCGAACGATGCCGAGGCGCATTACAAGCTGGGCGTTATTTACGATAAGAAAGGATTGACTGACGACGCCGTCCGCGAATTCCGGACGGTGCTTCGCCTCAGCCCCAAGCACGCCGAAGCGAACAACAATCTCGGTTTTATTTACGCGAAGAAAGAGATGTACGATGAAGCCGTTTTCGAATTCAAGGAGGCGCTGAAAGTCAACCCGAAGTACGTCAAGGTGCATAACAACCTGGGTATCGTGTATGCCGAAAAAGGGGAGTATGAGCAGGCGGTCGAGCAGTTCAAAAAAGCGCAGGATATCAGCAAGCAGGACACCGAGTCTCTCTACAATCTCGGGATGACCTACTGGAAAAAGATCAGGGATTACGAAACCGCGGTCAAGTATTTCAACGACTACCTCAAGGTCCGGCCCAACGACGAAACCACGTTCGAGGTGAAGAAGATCCTTGACGGTATCGAGCAGGATAAACTCATCAAGAAGCAGCGGACCGACGCGATGATGATGAAGGTCGTCAAAGATGCGGCCGCTGAAGCGTCCGCCGGTCACTACCGCGAGGGGGTCAAGTATTACGAGGAGGGGAACCCGGAAAAGGCGTTAGCGGCATTGCGCAGGGCGGTCGCGCGGAAAGAGAACGAGGCGGACGCGCACATGCTCAGCGGCATCATCCTGAGCGAAAAAGGCAAGGTCAAGCCGGCGATCGAGGAGTTTAAACAGGCGATCGCGCTGAAGCCGGACAATGCGGACGCTTATTACAATCTCGGGCTGATTTACGACAAACTGCTGGGAGACGGTGCGCGGGCGGCCGCGAATTACGAAAAGGCGATCGAATTGAACAAGGACTATCTGGACGCCTACTCCAACCTCGGCGATATCCTGGCGCGGAGCGGGAAGACGGAAGATGCGCTGAAGTGTTATGCCGCGACGTTGTCGATCGATCCCAATTATGCGAAGGGGTACAGCAATATCGGCGTTGTCTATAACGCCCAGGGTAAATACAAACAGTCGCTCGAGCAGATCCAGAAAGCGATCAGCATCGAGCCTCAGAACCCGTTGTTCTACAATAACCTCGCCACGGTCTACATGGAGAACAAGAATTACGACCGGGCGAGAGAAGCGATCGAAAAAGGGCTTGCCCTCGATCCGAAACTGCCGATCAGCCACTGCACCTACGGTGAGATACTTGAAAACCTAAAGGATTACAGTCAGGCGCTGTATCATTTCGGGCTGGTGAGGAAAGACCCGAGATGGGGGCCGTACGCGCGGAAGAGGATTCGGGAGATAAAGAAGAAGAAATCATTTAACGAGTGAGACCAATCATCGGGAATGACCGCTCAAGACCCCTTGCCACTACCCATGCGTGACGGCGGCAGGGGGTTTTTACGTGCCATGGAACAGATCAAAACCACCAATCTATTCGTGTACGGTACGCTGATGAGCGATTTCAACCTCAAGATCATCACCGGGAAGGAATTTGCGCGTAAAGAGGGCGTGCTAAACTCGTTCAGGAAAGTGACGCCCAAGGACAGTTTTCCGTTCGTCGTGCCGTATAAAGGCGCAAGCACGAGCGGCTCGGTCCTGTTTGGTCTCGATCCGGAGACGATGGCGGTCCTTGATAAATACGAGGCGGTCGGCGAACTCTACACCCGCCAGTCCGTCAAGGTCTTGTGTGAGGGAGCGCCGGTTGACGCTGATGTCTACGTCGGCATTGCCCGGAACATCAAGAAGATCGTCCAGACGGGGCTCGATGTCACGGACCGGATCGAAGACCAGGTTGAATCGAAGATCGATGATTTTATTAAAAAGAGCGAGTCGATGGCCGGGGCGGTCGCGCCGGCGGATTCTCTGTCCGTCAGGATCAGGAAAGAGCTGATGGGCAGTGCCGTCGAGACGCTAGTCAAGGCGCATTTTCAGTGGGCAAGCCTTCCGTCATACCTGATCGAGAAAACGCTCAGCCAGGAAGGATTGCCGTCGGTCGGAAGGATCAAGCAAAATGCCGATGCCCTCCGGTATGCCGACAACTATATAAGCCTGGCCGTCCGCCATATGATATTCAATCAGATCGAGGAAAAGATACGCCACCATTTCCGCGCGAACGTGAAGATCGCCGACGAATATTTCATGCATTCGATATCGATGATGCTCGCATTGAAATACCTGAACAGCAGGAAAGACCTGCTGCAAGAAATGATGGCGGAGCGGGGGGCGCACCGCTTTGAAGCCTCGCTGGATTACGCCGATTACGCGCGCAAGGGGATCCTGATCGCCGATGCGCTCTACAGCCAGGATGAAATGGCCAAACTGATCGCCTGGGTGAAGAAGAACCGGGCGGGAGGCGCCACGCCTCTCGGCGCCGAGCTCGAGTTCAGCAATTCAGGGAAACATGCGATAGACGCTGGCCCCGGGGACGACCCGCAGTACGACAATTTTTACTATTTTGACGATTTCGACCTGATGCGCCGGCTCTGGAAGCTCGGCGGCCACGTTGACGCGCACCGCTTTATCACCGTTTCGAAAGAGCGCACGCGGGGCTTTCTCGAATACGCCTTCGGCCGCTACATGATACTTGGCGACCTCTCGAAGCCGGTGACCCCGGACCCCTGGATATTGTCGAACCTGATCAGCGAAGGTGCGGTATTTTCCGGCGTCCGGCCGCACAGCCTGCACGTGTCGATCCAGATCAGCGGACCGTCTGATTATCGTCACAAGAACAATGTCGACCATCTCCGCTGTCTCCTTATGCTCGGCGGCGATATCGGCCCCGACGAGACGGGGACGCTCCGGGAGAAGCGGATATTCCATAACGAGGTCGTCGATAACTACGGCAATATGAATTTTTCGCACGAAAAGATGCACTATTACAGCGAGGACCACGAGATGCAGAATGCGCACATTGTTGCCGAGTACGGTTTTTCACGTCTCTTTCTGCACAAGGACTACGAACCGCTTATCGTGGCGCTCAAAGGGTTCCAGATCGGCGAACAGCCGCGGCCGCTCAATCCCGAAACGGAAGACCGGGGTCTGCTCGACATACCGATCGAAGAAAAGGACGAGCTCACCGCCTGGGCGACAAGCCCCCGTCCGGTGTCTCCGGGAGCCATTGCCGGGTTTGTGGCGGTCGTCAGGCAGGGGCTCTTTTCGGAAAAGAAAGGCCGTCCGGCGCACAAGGAAGAGTATATCGAGCGCATGCTCGAAAAGATCGCGTCGCTGATTGCCGAGAAGAACGAATTCATTAAAGCGCATGCGGAGTGACAGCTCTGCCGCACTGTATCTCAGGAAGGAACACCATGGAGTTACTGGAAGCGATGCGCAAACGCTTCAGCGTGCGAAGGTACCTGCCGAAGCCGGTCGAGCGCGAAAAACTGCTGTACTGTGTCGAGGCGGCGCGCCTAGCGCCGTCCGCATGCAACATACAGCCGTGGAAATTCGTCATAGTAGACGATCCCGAGACCAAGCGGCGTCTCGCCGAGGAGGCTTTTTCGGGGATTCATTCATTCAATCAATTCGCCAAAGACGCCGCGGCGGTCGTTGTGGTCGTGGCGGAAGAGGATTTCAAGACGAACAAGCTCTTTGCATCGATGCAGGGGACGCAGTTTTATCTCCTTGATCTCGGCTGTGCGTGCGAACATTTCATCCTTGCGGCTGCCGCGCAGGGGCTGGGGACCTGTTGGCTGGGGTGGTTCAGCGAGAAACGGGTGAAGAAACTTCTGGGTATCCCGCGGTCAAAGAAGGCCGCCGCGCTTATCTCCGTCGGGTATTACGATCAGGCCGCTCCGCCGCCGGAAAAGAAGCGCAAGGGCGTTGATGTCATCGTGTCTTTCAACACCTATAGCCCCCATACATACTGACAGCGGCTATTTATTGCATGGACGGACCATGGGCTTTTGCGTTAATTGCGACAACAGGCACGGCTGTAAGAACGGCCAGCCGCTCTGCCAGACCGAGCGGTTTGTGAAGCAACGCGCCGAAGGGTTGTTCGGCAAAGAGATGATGCACCGGCTCGGCGAGCTCGACATGTGCGCGGACTGCAATTATTTCAAGCAGTGCTGGAAGAAGGAAGAGTACGTGAGAAAAGCCGGAGGACATAAGCAGCGGTCAGTGGATATACCTGTCATAAAGGAGTGAACATGCAATCAACTGTGGGAAAGCTTGGAAAAGTGATCGTCGCGAAGTTTGAACATGGGGAGGATTTTATAGCCGGTTTGGGTGACCTGTCAAAAAAACACAAGATCAAGGCCGGCGTTGTGCTGTTTTTGGGAGCGCTCAAAGGCGGTCGGATCGTCACCGGCCCGAAGATGCCGGTCGTGCCGCCCGAGCCGAACTGGTTCGAGTTTGACGACGGGCGCGAAGTCTTCGGCGTTGGGACGATATTCCGGGAAGGGAACACGCCGAAACTCCATCTCCACACCGGCATGGGCAAAGGAGACCAGGCGATCGTCGGTTGTGTGCGGGAAAAAGCAAAGATATTTCTGGTGATTGAAGCCATCATTATCGAGCTCAGGGGGATCAAGGCCGATAAGGCTGTCGACCCACAGACAGGCCTCATGATGCTGAGGATCTTATCGGGCGGACCGGGGTAGAGAGGCGCGGGCAGGAACCAGCAATGAAGAGAGCCAGAATTATATTTTACGCATTTTTCTTCGCCGCGGCGGCGTTTGCCGCCGCGCTGCTTGCCGCGCCGTCGTGGGTCAACCATCCTTTCCCGAGGCCGCACATCAAAAAGCTCCTGCATGAGTATCTCCGCAGGAACGTTAAGGACCCGCACATCACCTTCGCGGATTACCGGACCGACCTGCTGTCCTATGTCCAGTTCGACTCCGTAGAAGTGTCTTCCAAAAACCTCGCGAAACATCTCATCGATCGGGTGGTTGTTCGTTACGGCCTTGAGGACCTGCCCCGGAGAAAATTCTCGGGGACCGTCAACTACGGCTCGATACGAGTTGTCTTCGACGCCGTGGTTGCATCGCCGCGGGACATCACCGTCTTGATATCGACAGACTGGATGGATGCCGAAGAGTTGTACTACAAGATCCTGCGGAAGGCCTGGAAGAAGCTGTTCAAGGATGTCTCAATGAGCGGCAAGGTCAGGATCACCGCCGAGTGCAGGTTCAAAAACGGTGTGCCTTCCGCAAAGGGTTTGATCACGGTCAAAGACGGTGCATTGAAATTTAATGAATACAATCTCAACTTTGTACGTCTAAACGGATATATGCCGTTCTATCACAATATGACCGGTACGCAGGACGGCGGTAAGGAGTTCGGGAAGGTTACCGCTGAAAAGGCGGCCTATATGAAGCTTAAGTTTACTAATGTGAAAGGCGACGTCTCGTGCCGTGATCTAAAACTGACATTCCCCAAACTGAGCGCGACATTTATGAAGTCACAGGCGGAAGGGACGGGGCGTTTATGGGTTGAAGACGGAAAGATCGGGTTTTATATGGAAGGCATATTCAAGAAGATCGACCTTAACGGTTTTAACGAGCTGATCAACAACCCTGAATACCGGATCAACGGCTACGGCAACGGCCGGCTGATCGTCGGCGGCGTCGGGAGCAAGCTGAAGGAATGTTTCATCCGGCTCGCCTCCACCGAACAGCAGGGGACGGTGAATGCCGGCGTCATCAGGAAACTGCTCGGCTATATCCCGCAGAACGATATTCGCGAGAAGGTCGAGATTGTTATCAAGGACAAGCCGGCATTTGTTTTTACGAAAGGGTTTTTCAGTTTCGAGAAAAAACCGGGAAAATATGAAGCGAACCTTTTGCTGGACGGCGACCATCTTCTCGATTTCAAAATCAATATAGATGAAGAGCTCATTAATGATATAATTGACGGGCAATAAACGGTCGTTGCGAGGCCGCCAAAGGCGGCCGAAGCAATCTCAAAGATATGGCTCATAAGTGAGATTGCTTCGTCACTTCGTTCCTCGCAATGACAATTATACGAGGAGGCAAGTATGGAAAAGAAAATATTGATTGGCGTGAGCGGATTGTGCGCGGTGATTGTGGCGATGATCGTCGGCTGCAGGATCGAGACGGTCGGCGACCCGAACAAGCCGATCAAGATCGAGGCGCACGTCGTTGTCGATATCAGGAAGCTGAAAGACACCGCGGCAGACATTGAAGACATGGTTGAAGGGAAGACGCCGGCCGAAGCCGCTGTGAAGCCGACCGTGTGGCATATCATCGACCGCGTTCTGGGCGTGTCGGAAGCGTACGCGGAAGGCGGCTACAAGATCAAATACGCGACGCCGGAGTCAGACAAGGCCATCGAGTCGCGCCGTGCCAGGTTCCGCGCCCTGCGCTATCTGAAAGGCGAGGGACAGGTCGGCGAAGGAAACAACGGGTTTGTCGTGAAGCTGGGCGGCGGGGGAGATGTCCAGGCGCTCGTTGACGCCGAGAACCATGACCGCGGCGTCATCTATAACACGATTGTGTCGCAGAACGCCATGGCGCCCGCCGATATCTCGCTTGTACGAAAGACGTTCGCGCAGGTGCGGAGGAACCGGGCGAAGGCGGGAGACAGGATCCAGCTCGATTCTGGCGAGTGGGTGACGAAGTAGTTTGCAAATGGTCATTTCTGCGGAAGCAGGGACCGGCAGCAATAGGTGATGCATGTTTCTTTCAACGGGAGAATCTCTATGATTTATCTGATACTCGTTTTCGCCGTGGGGATTAACGCCCTGGCCAATACCGCTGTCCGCGAAGGGATGAGCAAGGTCGGCGACGGCAGCGTCGCGCAGGTCATTTTGAAAGGGCTGGCGAGCCCCATCGTGCTGGCGGGCGTACTCATGTTCGCGGTGGGACTCTCGCTCTACGCGTATGTGCTTTCGAAACTGAACCTGAACATCGCTTACCCGGTAGCCATCAGTTTTGAGCTCATATTTGTCCTGCTTGCGTCATGGATATTCCTCAAAGAGGCGATAACGCTCCCGCACATGTTCGGGGTCGGTTTTATCCTCGGCGGCATCTGGCTCGTCACGAAATATTGATATCGTGAATTCCGGGGACAGTTTACTTAATTATGTTGCAGAAACTTTTTAAGCACATTTCTTGCGTGATTAATTAAGTAAACTGTCCCCGGAATTCCGTGTGATCTGATATATGATTGAGAACATTACATTACTCGTAACCCAACACGATCTTCCCGCCCGTCTCGACAAATTTCTCTGCAATCAATTACCGCACCTATCCCGATCGCTTATCGTTGATGCCATTGAGTCGAAAGACATCCTCCTAAATGGTTCTCCGGTACTTAAGGGAAGAAATCTTAAAGCAGACGATGTGGTATTGATCCGTCGGTTGCTTGAGGAAGCCGACATTCGGGTTGTCCCGAACCCCACGATAAAACTCGACATCATCCATGAGGACAATGATATACTCATCATCGATAAGCCGCCAGGGATCCCGGTCCATCCGATCAAAGCGGACGAGACCGGAACGCTTGCCAACGGCCTGGTTGCCCGCTATCCGGAGCTTGCTGATGTCGGAGACGACCCGCTCTTTCCCGCGTTTGTCCACCGCATAGATAGCGACACGTCGGGGATCATTGTCGCGGCAAAGAACGATAACGCGTATAAGAACCTCCGGAAACAGTTCCAGGAAAAGAAGATCAGGAAGATCTATCTTGCCCTCGTCGAGGGCGATGTCGCAAAGGGCGGCAAGATGGACAATTATTTGTTCCACGATCCGAAGGATCAGAGAAGGATGAAAGTTGCAAAAAGCTGTCACTGCGAGGCCGCCGGGGGCGGCCGAAGCAATCTCACAGCAGAACGTCATTCTGAGCGAAGCGAAGAATCTCAAAGAATGAGCTCACCCTTGAGATTGCTTCGTCACACCGCTCCTCGCAATGACAGGCTACTCCGCGCCGTTACCCGTTACATTCCCCTCAAGCGATTCGGCACCCGCACCCTCCTCGAGGTCGAGATCAAGACCGGCGTGATGCACCAGATCAGGTGCCATCTGGCGGATATCGGGCATCCGATCGCCGGGGACAAGATTTACAGGGGGACGGGGAAAGGGGTACGGGGTAAGGACGCAGGCGAAAGACATTTGCTTCACGCTCACTCGATAGGTTTCGCACATCCCGCGACCGGGAAACAGGTCCGGTTTGAAGCAGAACTCCCCGCCGATTTCAAAAAGTGCTTGACGAAATCGCTGGAGTCCATATAATTATCGAAAAGAAATGGTATTCTGTAAATAATTGCAACCTTAACCTTAAATGGGGTGGGCATGATAAAGAAACTTGCTATAGTTCTCATAGCGTTAATGTTGTCGTGTGTCGGTTACGCGCATGCAGTGATTTTACTGGATTACAGTGATCCTGATACCCAGCAGGGCGATGGCGGGTTTGAAGGGATCGACCATTGGACATTTGGTGGAAATAATGGTGGTGGTTTGATTGTTAATGGTGGCGGAGCCAATCCAGACGCTTGGCAAGGAACCAAAATTGCGTATATCTGGAAGGATCTTGGGGCCGGCAACTATGGATATTCTTTCACCACGGCCTGGATCCCTTATACCTCGGGTATGGAAATCACGTTTTCTGGTTATTACAATATAACAGGTGGTGATTTTTCTGCGGGTAATTACACGGCTCTTAAAATAGAATATGACGATGCTACTATACACGAGGGGGCTCATTATTCGAATGGGACAGCTGATTGGACACTAGGATCAATGCAATCTACGAACGGATCTGAGTCTGCCACACAAGTTAGATTTACAATATCCATCACCGGAGATGGCGATGCGTTGAATAGTGTGTATTGGGATGGATTGACTGCCAGCGCAGTTCCCGAACCCTCATCGATCGCCTTTTTCGGCATGGGGCTTTTAGGCCTGATCGGCGCGGGGTGGAGAAGGTTCCGGGCCGCGAAGCAGTAAGCAGAGAAGAATAAGCAGAAATTGATAAGGCACGCAAAGTACTTTGCGTGCCTTATTTTTTTATCGCCAAAAATCTTAAGAGGGTTGGGCGCTCTGGATTCCTGCCGCAGTTTAGCCTTGCGAAAGCAGGGGGCCGGATTGACATCCCCATGCCGGCTTATTATTCGATGCCGGGTGTGCCCCCGTCGTTCGTTGTCTCGGTCTGCTGATATTTCTCCCACTTCGCCTCGTTCGAGAGGAACATCCCGCCTTCCTTGAGATAGGTCCCTTTCGAGAGGAAAATAGCGCGCGGGACCTGCCGGGTCAGGAATATGTTCTTCCATATTTCGACGTTCTCCGCGCGGGGATATTCGAAGAGGAGCGGGCTCAGATAGATGTTGTTGATGGCGCCGGTCGTGCGCTTGACGATGGTGTAATCGATCTCGGTCAGCGGTAACCAGACCGCGGTGCGGTCGCAATACCACGCGACGGCCCACGGGATGTCGGTGACGACTATCTCTTTTTCGCCGACCAGGTTCCGGATCATCTCCATCCGGTCTTTCGGGTAGGCCGTCCGACTGGCGCCGCCCAGGATGATACGGGTCGCCAGCGGATATACGTTGATAATAATGAATACCGTTATGGCGACGACCTTCGCCTTCCTTGACGTGACGAGATAACTGGCGGAGATCGTCGTGTAGAAAAAATCCGCCGCGGCCATGATGACAAACGGGATGAACGGCACGAGGATGTTGGCGCCGGGGTAGAACAGCGAGAGGATGCCGACCATTACCGCCCCCGCGAAGAGGACAAACCTTCTCAATATCAGCGTTTGGATGTTCTGGAGGATCGTGAATATCGAAACGAGAAAAAAGGCCATCAGGTAATTATGCGGCAGGAACAGCACCTGCTGATACTGCCCGTTGAAACCGAAATGGATCTTCTTGACGAGGGTTTTCGCGAGGAGGCCGGGAGAATAATGCACTTCGCGCGCGAGCCTGAGGACCGAATTTCCCGGGAAAGAGTCGGAAAAGAAGACCGGTTTCAGAAAATCAAAGGTAAAGAACGGCTGAGCGGTCACGGCCAGATTTCTGCATATCCACGGGAAGATGACTACCAGGCAGGCAAGCGTGGCGAAGACGATATGGCGCACCCGTTCCCGCGGCGTTTCGCACAGGAAAAACAAATGCACGACAAGCGGAAAATAGAGCGCGATATACGCGTATTGGGTCAGATAGCACGCGCCGACGAGCGCCCCGGCGGCGGCCGACCTGATGACCGATTTTCCGTCCAGCGAGTAGACGGACAGCAGGAGCAGTAGAAAAAGGAAGACCAGAAACGACATCGGCAGTCCCGATATGCTGTAATCGAGGAGGGGGGCAGACGTTATGTACAGCGCGAGAGCGAGCGACGCGGCGCGGATGTCGAACAGCCGCCAGGCGGCAAAGAAAAAGACCGGTATGCTCAGGAGATAAAAGAGCGCGCTTGTGAGGCATGCGACCTTATCGGTGGCGCCGAACCGGTTAAACATTTCTGACAGAATGAAGATGTAGAGCGGCGGAGAGGTGAGTTCCGGATGCTGAGTGACCAGCGGGGACGCGGTCAGCGATTGCGGGCGAATGAGGCTGGTGGTGAACCCTTCGCCGCGCGACAGGTGGCGCGCGATCTGCGCGTAGTCCTGCGCGTTTATATCGGCGAGGCCGTTGAATCTGACCGTGAAAAAGACGAAAAAGATGAGCAGGGCGGCTATGGCCCAGGCCAGTATTTTGCCGGGGGCTTTCGCGTAGTCTTCGGTGTTGCGGGATATTTTTGCTAACAGCTCTTCAATCTTTATCAGAATAACGGGTTTAAACGCGTAAGCCATCGATATCTCCTTGTTAGGCCCTGTATTGTCTATAAATTGTGTCTATAATAGGGAAGACGCAGCGGTTTGTGAAGTGAAAAGATAGGCCGTCGCGGTCAGGCCGCAAGATGGTTTGCCACAAAAATGATTCAATACTATCGGTTTTGAGGTATAATCGCTTTATGTGTTACGTAAGAAATATAGTTTTGGCCTGCGCGGTCCTCTATGCGGCGTCTTCATTCGCTGAGACGAAGAGCAAATCGGCAAAAGAAGCGGCCGCAGAACGTCTGGCGCGCAAAGGGCGCGCGGAAGAAGCGGTGAAGATATACAAGGAACTCCTGAACGAAGATCAGGGGAACGCCGCGATCGTCTCCGCCCTGGCCGAACTGCAGGCAAAGCTCGGCAGGTACAATGAAGCCGCGGCGCTGTACGCAGCATTGTTCACGAAGAAGGTCCGCAAACTCAGGGCGCAGAGACAGCGCGGCCTGAGCGATGAAGCCCTGCATATCTATCACAAAATAGATACCATGCCGCACGGCAACCCGCGCGCCTCTGTTGAGGTTGCCGACGCGCTGATGTCAGCGGGGAAAGTTGACTGGGCGCGCAAGGAGCTGGAAAAGGCGCTCTCGATCGACCCGGGATATGCCGACGCCTATTTTTACCTCGGCAAGAATTATCAGATGAAGGGAGACCTGCGCGCGGCGGCGGGCGCGCTCGAAAAGGCGGTGGAGCTCAACCCTTCCAATTATTACGCGCGGAACAATCTCGGCGGCCTCTATATGCAGATGGACCGGCTTGACCAGGCAACCGGTCAATTCACCGCCGCGGTCGAGGTAAAAAAGGACAACGCGCTCAGCCATTACAACCTTGCCGTTGTCTCGGTGATCAAAGGACGGTACCCGCAGGCGGTTAAACACCTGCAGGACGCGCTGACCTACGCGCCTGCGGACATGAATGCCCGCGGGCTGCTGGCAATCGTCTATTTCGAGAAACTGCAGGATTACCGTTCCGCGCTGCGGGTGTATGAAAGAATATTATCGGACAAGACTGATATCACGGGGCGGGAAGCGCTGGCCATTCAGGAACGGATCGCGCGCTGCAAAGAAGAAATAAAAAAAGGCGGTACATCCAAATCCAGGAATCCGGACATGGGGAACCGCCGTTAAAAAGGCATAGAGCAAGCGGGTGTTATGGGACTGTTGAACCTCTCAAGAAAGAAAAAGGAAGTCGTCGCGCTGGTACTGGGGAGCGGCGCCGCGCGCGGTTTCGCGCATATCGGCGTGCTGAAGGCCTTTGAGGACCACCGCATCCCGATCGACATGATCGTCGGGACCAGCATGGGCGGCTTTGTCGGCGGGTATTACGCGACCGGGATCGGCGCCCGCCGGCTCATCGAACTGTTGAAAAAGGACGACTGGAAGGCCGTCCTGTCCTTTATCGATCCGGTGAGAGATTTATCCGGCCTCATCGAAGGGAGAAAAATTGATAAATTGCTTCAGGACGCCTTCGGCGGCCTCGCCTTTGAGGACCTCAAGATACCGCTGACCGTTGTCTCGACCGATATTCTCAGGGGGGAGATATATCCGATCTCAACCGGGAACCTGGTCGACGGCCTGCGCGCGACCATCTCGGTCCCGGGGATATTCAAGCCCGCCCTGCGGGGGGAGCGGTACCTGGTTGACGGAGGGGTCGTCGATCCGCTGCCGGTTGACGTGGCGCGGATCAGGGGAGCGACAAAGGTCATCGCGGTCGATGTGAGTATCAATGCCCATGCCTATTACCAGCACCTGAAGACAAAGAAAATGTCGCGGATGAAGAAGAAGAAGGAACAAAGGGAGAAGATATTCGATACGATTATGGACGTCGGGGCAGTTCCGGGGAGGCTCAAGGCGGCGCTCAGGGAACGGCTCATGCCGGAGGGAGATCCTGCCGTCATTCCGAATATGTTCGACATCATCTTCCAGACGATCTACGTCATGGAATCAGAGATCGTGAAGGCGAAACTGAAAGAGTTTCCCGCCGATTACGTCATACAGCCGGACATCCACAACGTCAGCGCGACTGATTTTGAGCGGGCGGAGGAGATCGTTGCGCTGGGGGAACGGGCGGGTGCGACCGCTGTTCCGCACATCAAGAAGATACTCGGCATGTGAGTAGGGACAGCCGGGCATTCCCCGTGCGCTGATGGCCATCGCGAAAAAAGGAGCGGTAATGTTTTACGTCGAAAAGATAATGTTCCTGAAAAAAGTATCTCTCTTTTCCCGACTGCAATCCGACGAGCTGATCGCGGTTGCCAAGATCGCCGGCGAAGAAAGCTTTTCAAAAGATGCGCTTATATTCAGAGAGGGCGGCCCCGGGGACAAGATGTTCCTCATCGTTTCGGGAGAAGTGCGCCTGCTGAAAGCCGAGAACGGCGAGGACCGGGAAATAGCGTCGCTGTCCGCCGGAGAGTGTTTCGGGGAAATGGCGATACTTACCGAAGACGGCAGGTCGCTGACGGCCGTCGCGGCCGAACAGACGGTCGTGTTGAGCATCCACAGTGATCATTTCCGGCACCTGATCGAGGAGGTCCCGTCGATTTCATTCCAGATATTCAAGGTGCTGTGCCACCGCTTGAAGACCTTGCTCTGAGATCGCCGTGACAGGAAGACGTCATGAACCTTCGCATAGATAATCGAATCGTTGCAGCGATGGCCCTCTATTTTACCGTGCTGTTCGGCTGTTTTCTCGCCAACAATGCTGCCCTTTCGATATTCCTCTGCAGGGTCGGCGTCAAGCTTTTCCCGATGGTTTTTATCATCAACGCGTTTTTCATGATCGCCATGACGTGCGTCTACAGCCTTTTCGCGGACCGGGTCAATAATTTTAAGATAACCTACATTTTTTTTGCCGTGGACATCCTGGCGCTGATCGTCATGCGCGCATGGCTGACGGTTTCGTCGTTCTATGCGCCGTTCGTCCTTTACGTGCTGGTTACCACCATTGTCAACTATGCCGTGATACAGTTTTGGGCGATGAGCGACAACGTGTTCTCTTTTATGGAGTCAAAGCGGTTTTATTCGCTGGTCGGGGCCGGCGGCACCATGGGAACCGTCCTTGCCGGTTTTTTATCAAAACATCTGGCGCATCTGCTGCACACCGAGAACCTGATCATCCTGTGCGCGGTGACGATGTCCGCCAGCATCGCGCTTGTACGCCTCTTGCAGCGGTATCAGGCGGGGGGGCTGGCGGCCGCCGACAAGAAACTCGACGTCACCAGGGTTTTTCGCGACGTGACCGACGGCTTTGTCTATGTGGCCAGATCCCGGATGTTTTTCCTGCTGAGCCTCTGCATCTTTATCCTTTACGTGCTGAATTTCGGGATCGAATATTTTTACAGCGACCTGGTGGCGCGGCATTTCAAGCAGGAAGACCAGATTACCGCGTTTGTCGGGTTCTGGCTCGGCGTGTTGAATCTTATCACGCTGATCATCCAGTTTTTTTTCGCGTCGAAAGTGATCTCGTTTTTTGGCGTCGGGGTGACCGGCGTCATCGGGCCGATAACGATGTTCGCGAGCTATCTCTTTCTGGCGGCCAGTTATACGCTGCCTGCCGGCGTTTTTGCGCGTATTGTCCCCGCGTCGGTGCGCTTTTCCCTGGGGAACCCGGTGATAAACATTATCTGTTATCTCGCCGACGAGAAGGCACGGGTGAAAGTTCGGGCGTTCATGAACATCCTGGTAGCGTCGCTCGGGATGCTTACGGCCGGCGTTCTGCTCAACGCGGTGGTGAAAAAGGCGGACGCGCAGGTCGTGCATGCGTTATGCCTCGGGCTGTTTGGCCTCTCATGCGTCCTGATTGTATTGTCATTCATGCTGAAGAACAGCTATCGCGCGAATATCTTCCGTTTACTGCAGTCGCAGGACCGGACATCGCTCATCAGCTACCTCAACCAGATCGAATGCAGCGACCGCGACCTCAACACGGTGTTGGTGCGGTCCCTTGAGGGGGCGCGCGACGAGGATGCGGTGCTGGTCATGGATCTCCTGCTCAAAACGGGTTTTTCTGACAGGAAAAAGATTTTTGCCACGTATTACGGCACGTTCGCCCCGCCGGTGAAATGTAAATTCATCAGCTGTCTGGGATGCGTGAGAGACGTTGAGCTCATAGAACGCGCCGCCGACCGTTTCCTGTTCGAGCCGGAAGATGTCCAGCTTGGAATGCTGAAAGTCGCCGATCTGTGCAACATCGCGATACAGTCCGAAACGTTGCGCGGAGTTCTCCGGAGCGAGAACATCGAGGTTCGGATCTATGCCGCCAAACTGCTGTATAAGGCGGGCGACGGCGACGGGAAGAAAATGCTCTCCGCGATCCTCGGGCAGGGCGAGGTCACGCTCGAAAAGATCGAGCTGGTGAAGATATGGCATGATATGGCTATCGACGCCGTCGGCGCGTTAACCGCGCAGCTTCTGACGGCCGGCCCCGATGAAATGCGTAAAGCTGTTCTCGGCTCAATGCGCGCCGTGAAGCAACAGGAGGTTGTTGACCGTATTGCGCTCCTGTTTGCGTCCGGAACGCGGCTCGACAAAGAGATATTCAAACTCATGGAACGCACGCTTGACCCGCGTTTTATGCAGGTCTTAATAGATCTTCTCGCTTCCCCCGTGCGCAGCAGGAGAACGTGGGCGGCAAGGATCCTCATCCGGTATCGCGGCATACCCCAGGCGGTGTTGCTGGAGAAATTAAGCGCCTCCCGGGATAGCGGCATCCAGCTGGCGTATGCGGAAGTCCTTTCCTCGCTCAAAGGGCTTGCCCCCGATGCGGCGGCTGTCCTTCTTTCCGCGTCACAGGCAAAGATTAAAGACGTATACGGGTGGTATCTGGCAAAGAATATGGTCATGGCGATGCGTCCGTCGGACGCGCGGGACCTGCTGGCCGCGGCCTTTGACGAGAAGATCAGGAGCGGCATAACGCTCATTCTTGCGGCGGCCGCGCTGATCAAGGAGGATACAACGATATCGCTCATCCACCGCAGTCTTTTTGCCGCGGACAGGAAACGTGTCGATCACGCGCTCGAAAGCCTGTTCTTGCTCAAAGACGATGAGGTGATCAATCTGCTCATTCCGATAACGTATGAGCCGTACGCCGGCAGGGTGGAAAAAATAGCGGAAAAGGAATTCCAGATGCCCCGCCGCAGCGAAGAGCAGACACTGCGGGACCTTCTCGCCAGTCCCGACGATTGGATAAGAATATCCGCGCTGAATTTGATACGGACCCTTCCCGATCGGGGCCGGTATGCGGCTATGGCGGGAGCCCTTGCCGGAAGCACAAACGAGATCGAACGGGAACTTGCCGCTGTTGTGTAGCTTTCCTATGTTTAATTCCCCGCGTGAGCGACAAGGCCTTTGATATCTGCGGGGAGCGGCGAATCAAATTGCAAACGTTTTCTGGTGACCGGGTGATCGATCCTGAGCGCGGCCGCGTGAACGGCGGGCCTTTTGATGTGCGCGCTCCGCTTGCCGTATTTTTGGTCCCCGATCACCGGGAGGCCCGCGTGCGCGAGCTGGACCCTGATCTGGTGCGGCCTCCCGGTGCTGATCTTTACCTCGAGAAGCGCCGCGTTGTTGAGCGGTTGCATCACAGTATATGAGAGCGTCGCCTTTTTTCCCGCCGGACCGGTTGTTACCACATTGCTCTTTTCATCTTTTTGGAGGAAATCGGTGAGCGTGCCGGATTTCAGTTCCGGCCGTGCGCTGACGACCACGTGATAGATCCGTTCGACGGCGTTCGTCCGGAACTGTTCCGAGAGGCGCGCCGCCGCTTTTGAGTTCCTGGCGAAGCAGATGACGCCCGAGGTGTTCCGGTCGAGGCGGTGGACGAGGCCGAGGAATACATTCCCTTCCTTGCGGTATTTTTCTTTGAGATACTTTTTGAGGATGTCCAAGAGGTTGTCAGAGCCCGACGTGTCGCCCTGCGAGAGGAGCCCCGCCGGTTTGTC
>Ga0351843_1129_pt1 | contig 22506 bp, 17 predicted proteins | sample TotcelHFGM3001L4_FD_206878 | JGI IMG/M metagenome (GOLD analysis project Ga0351843, IMG submission 206878) | Enriched cells from coal bed in the Powder River Basin, Montana, United States - Total cells FGM rep1 HSBNCT.FGM.300.1.L4 ...
TTCGCGATGTTCAGTTTTTCGAACTCGGTATAGCTCGAAATGTCGATGATCTCCATACGGTCACGCAGTGTCGGGTGGATATTGTCGCGCACATTTGCCGTCGTAATAAACATCACGTCCGACAGGTCGAAATCGACTTCGAGGAAATGGTCGTTGAAGGCGTTGTTCTGCTCGGGGTCGAGGACCTCCAGGAGGGCGCTCGCCGGGTCGCCGTGAAAATCGTGCGACAGCTTGTCGATCTCGTCGAGGAGAAACACGGGGTTCTTGTATTTGATCTTCCGCAGGGACTGGATGATCCTGCCGGGCAAGGCCCCGACATAGGTCCGCCGGTGCCCCCGGATCTCCGCCTCGTCGCGCACGCCGCCCAGCGAGATGCGCGTGAACTTGCGCCCGAGGGCGCGGGCGATCGATTTCGCCAGCGAGGTCTTGCCCACGCCCGGCGGGCCGATGAAACAGAGGATGCTCCCCCGGGTGTTCTTCGTCAGTTTCCTGACGGCGAGAAATTCGAGGAGGCGCTCTTTCGGGTCTTCGAGCCCGTAGTGGTCGTCGTTGAGGATGCGCCGCGCATTGTTCAGGTCAAGGTTGTCTTCCGTCTTATCGCGCCACGGCAGGTCGAGCAGGGTGTCGAGGTAGTTTTTCACGACCGTGTATTCCGGCGTCAGGACGTTCATCCGGGAAAGCCGGGAGAGCTCCTTGAGTGCCTTTTCCTCGGCCTCCTTGCTCATCCCCGCCTTCTGTATCTTTGCCTTGATCTCTTCGGTCTCGCCCGCGCCGCCATCGCGGCCGAGCTCCCTCTCGATCGCCTTCATTTGTTCGTGCAGATAAAAGTTTTTCTGGCTGTCCTCGATCCCTTTTTTGACCGAATCGTTCAGTTTTTTCTCTATTTCAAGTATCTCGATCTCTGTCGCGAGGAGTTCGACGATCCGCTGCAGCCGCCCCAGGGGCGAGGTGCGCGCGAGCAGTCCCTGCTTGTCCTGCAGTTTGAAAAATGAGTTCGACGCGATGAAGTCGGACAGCTTATCCGGGTTGTCGATCTCCTGGATGACGCCGAGGATGTCGACCGGGAGCTTCTGGTTCAGGTTGATGTATTTTTCAAAGAGGCCCTTCGAGGTCCGGACCAGGGCCTCGACCTCTTTCGATTTCCCGAACGATTCTTTGATATGGTCAACCTCGACCGAGAAATATTCGCGGACATTGTTATACGACCTGATCCGCACCCGGTGGAGCCCCTCGGTAAGGAGCTTGATCGCCCCGTCCGGCATCCGCATCGTCTGCAGGATCCGGCAGAGGGTCCCCACGTCATGGATGTCTTTTGACGACGGGTCTTCCTGGTTGAGCACGCGCTGAGTAGCGAAGACGATCAGCTTGTCGTCAAGCATCGCCTCTTCGATCGCCTTCACCGAGCGGAGACGGCCGACCAGCACCGGCACCACCGTGTGAGGGAAAACGACGATATCTTTCAAAGGGACGAGCGGAACGGTTTTCTTCAGTTCGTGGATGTCGTAGATTTCTGCCTTCATCATTCAGCCGGAAGCCGTAAGCCGGAAGCCGTAAGCCGGAAGGTGTATTTGCCTTACAGCTTACCGCTTAAAGCTTTTAGCTGGTTAGGCGGTGCGTTTCTTTTTTATTTCGACGATCTCGGGATGCTTCACCCCGTCGATCACATCTTTCGTAATGATACATTTGGCGACGTCGTCGCGCGACGGGATCTCATACATCACGTTCAACATGATGTCCTCCAGGAGCGAGCGCAGGGCGCGCGCGCCGGTCCCCTTCTTGACCGCCTTCTTGACCAGCCCCTTCAGCGCCTCGTCGACAAACTCCAGCTCGACCCCTTCCATCTCGAACAGTTTTTTGTACTGTTTGGTGAGGGCGTTCTTCGGCTGTGTGAGGATGTGGAGAAGATCGGTCTCGGTCAGCTCGCCGAGTGTCGCCACCACCGGGAAACGGCCGATGAACTCGGGGATCATGCCGAACTTGAGGAGGTCTTCCGGCTCAACATAGGCGAGGATCTCCCCGACGCTCTTCTTGTCGAGCTTGGCAACGTCGGCCGCGAAACCCATCACCCGGTTCCCCAGCCGGCGCTGTATGATCCGCGGCAGTTCGTTAAAAGCGCCGCCGCAGATGAACAGTATGTGCTGGGTGTTTATCTGGATAAATTCCTGATGCGGATGCTTTCTCCCGCCCTTGGGCGGCACGCTGGCAACGGTCCCTTCGACCATCTTGAGGAGGGCCTGCTGGACCCCTTCGCCCGACACGTCGCGGGTGATCGACACGTTCTCCGAGGTCTTCGATATCTTGTCGATCTCGTCGATATACACGATGCCCATCTCAGCGCGCTTGAGGTCAAAATCGGCGTTCTGCAGAAGCTTCAGGATAACATTCTCGACATCCTCGCCGACATATCCCGCCTCGGTGAGCGTCGTGGCGTCCGCGATCGCGAACGGCACGTCGAGAAACTTGGCAAGGGTGCGGGCCAGGAGCGTCTTGCCGCTCCCCGTCGGCCCGATCAGGATAATGTTGCTCTTCTCTATCTCGACCCCGGAGGTGTCGACGGATGAGTTGATGCGCTTGTAGTGGTTGTGGACCGCCACGGAGAGTTTCTTTTTCGCCTGGTCCTGGCCGACCACGTAATCATCGAGGAATTTCTTCACCGCCGCCGGCTTCGGGACGACGAACTCCCTGGCCGGGGTCTCCTCTTTCTTGCGCTTGTCGAACGATTCTTTGTCGAGGACGTCCTTGCAGAGGACGACGCACTCGTTGCAGATATAGACGCCGCCGGGGCCGGATATCAGCTTCTTGACCTCTTCCTGCCCCCTGCCGCAGAACGAGCATTCGGGAGTGAATTTTTTGTCGTTGAATTTTGCCATAGTTTCATTCCGGGGACAGTTTACTTAATTATGCGAATCTGTGACCGAAAAAAAGGACGAATCGGCATAATTAAGTAAACTGTCCCCGGAATTCCTTATTTCTTCACCGTTTTCACGACCTCGTCCACCAGCCCGTATGTCTTCGCCTCGTCGGCCGACATGAAAAAGTCGCGGTCGGTGTCCCGGGTGATCGTCGGCAGGTCCTGCCCGGTATGTAAAGACAGGATCTTGTTCAGGTCTTCTTTCAGCCGGGATATCTCTTTTGCCTGGATGTTGATGTCGGACGCCGTCCCTTCCACGCCGCCCCACGGCTGATGGATCATGATCCGCGCGTGCGGCAGGGCAAACCGTTTACCCTTCGCGCCGCCCGCCAGCAGGACCGCGCCCATGCTGGCCGCCTGTCCGACGCAATAGGTCGTCACCGAACATTTCAGGAACTGCATCGTGTCGTAGATCGCCATCCCGGCCGTGACCGACCCGCCCGGCGAATTGATATAGATATTGATGTCCTTGTCGGGGTCTTCCATCTGGAGAAAAAGCATCTGGGCGACCACGAGGTTCGCCACGTTGTCGTCGATGGCGGTTCCGAGAAATATGATCCGGTCTTTCAAAAGCCGCGAATAGATGTCGTACGCCCGTTCCGCGCGCCCCGTCGTTTCAATGACCATCGGTATCAGTACCATACATGCCTCCCGTGATTTGTCACCGCGAGCGACCGGCGGAGGCGCAGGCGATCTCAATGCTGGCCCTGTCCTCTTGAGATTGCTCCGGCGCCTTTCGCTCAACGATCAAGACTGCTCGCAATGACACTTGTTACTTTTCGGTTATCTTCGCGTGTTCGATCAGGAACTTCACCACTTTATCTTCTCTGACCTTGTCTTTAAGCGTCTCGATCTTCCCTTCGTTCACAAAGAACTTCTTCACCTCGAAATAGTTCTTCCCGAGGCGCTGGGCGATCCCTTTGATCCGCTCGTCGACCTCCGCGTCGTCCGCGTCGATCTTCTCCGCATCCGCGATCGTCTCAAAGAGGAAATAGAGCTTCACCTGGTTGGCCGCCTGCTCCTTGAGCGCTTCGCGCTGTTTTGCCTCGTCCAGCTTCTCGGAAACGGGATGGTATTTATGGCGCTCCCGCTCGTCCTTGATCAAAAAATCGATCTGCTTCTCGATCAGCTCGGGAGAGACCTCGAACGACGTCTTCTTGACCAGGAACTCGTTGATCTTCCCCTCTTTCTGCTGACGATTGATGTCTTCGTTGTATTTCGAAAGCTCTTCACGTATCTTCGCCTTCAGCTCGGCGAGGTCTTTGATCCCGCCGCCGAGTTCCTTCGCAAAATCATCGTTGAGCTCGGGGACCTTCTTCACCTTGATCTCTTTGACGGTTGCCTGGATCACCGCCTTCTTGCCGTCATATTCCCCCTTCTTATAGTGCTTCGGGAGCGTCGTTTCGATCTCTTTCGCATCACCCTGCCTGGCGCCCGCGAGCCCCTTCAAAAGGTTCGGGAAATAGCCGTCATCCCTGATGTCCCAGAGGAGGTCTTTGCCGCTGTCGATCGATTTCCCCTCAACGACGATCTCGTGGTCGAGCATCGCGAAATCGCCGGGTTCGATGCCCCTGCCGCTCACCGGCTCAAAGGCCGCGTTGCGCTCCTGCAGGTTTTTCAGCGCCGCGTCGACGTCCGCGTCCTTGACCGCGCTTTTCTTGATCTCGATCTCGATCCCCTTGTATTTCGGCAGTTTGATCTCCGGACGGACGTCCACCTGCGCTTCAAACGTCAGAGGCTTGTCGGGGTCAAACACGACTTTGTCGACCACGGGTGGGAGGACCGGGTTGAGTTTCTGCTCGGTAACCGCGTGCGAATAAGACTCAGGCACGAGCCGTTTCAGGACCTCGTTGCGCGCCTCGCTTTTGAAATGCGATTCGACGATCGTCCGGGGTATCTTCCCCTTCCTGAAACCGGGTATATTCGCCGAAGAGCCGATCTCCCGGTAGACGTCATCGAACGCCTTCTTCACCTCTTCGACGGGCACCTCGATCTTGAGCAGTTTACGGTATGAATTGACATCTTTCACGGAAACATTCACGGCGCCTCTCCTTGTTAGGGTAATTGTGATACGCCCCTCGCAGAGCAGAATTCCCGCCCCCGGCCGGTCCGGCAATGAAAGGGCGGCCGAAGTATATAATCAAAAAACGAGCGTTGCGTCAATGAAATTGGCGAAAAACGGGCCGCCTATTTCAGCTTGAGCGCCAGAAACGCTGCCGTGAACAGGAGGGCGCTGAGCACCAGGAAAGCGGTCCCGATGGTATACCTCTTGCGCAGAGCCACGTAATCCTCGGCAAGCAGTACCGTATGGACCCAGTCATTGAAACGCAGCATGATGTGGGGGAACTTCAGGAACAAGACGCCGGCCGCCAGCGCGGCCAGACCGAGGATGCTGAATGTACCCATAAGAGACACTCCTTGATCAGTGATGAACCCTTCTTCGAGCGGGCCCGCCGGAGGCGGACGAGTCGAGAAGTCATGCAAGAGTTTTACCTGTTCTTATTGTTCTTTCCAGTAACCGAAAAGCTCCCGGTCATTGACCGTCACCGGCAGGCGCAGTGAAGCGTCCTTCGAGAACCCGAGCGTTTCATAGTCATAAACGTCGCCGTACACGACCCTGACCGAGCGCTCGACCACGGCATCCGGGCAGGCGGCGGCGCCGGCCCCCGTGATCATCCAGCTGTTCGTCGAAAACGAGAAACCCGCGGTGACCGTGTCGTTATTGGTCCAGCGGCGCGGCGAGAGGTCGGCGTTGGCCATCAGCGCGTTTACTTCCTGGTCCGTCAGATAGGTGCGCCCCTTCAGGAACGCGTAAAACGAGTAGGGACCGCACGCGGGATTCGACGTAAAAAGGCACCCGAACGGCTGAGTTTTCCTCCGGTCAATGATATCATGAGCCAGAGCGGCGGCATCGCCCTTATCGAGGGCCAGGGGGCCGAAAACGGCCCTTAAAACAGGACCTGAGGCGGTGTTGATATTGACCGGGGCCTGCATCCCGCCGGAACGGCCGCCCAGGCGGTTTATCCACGAGAAAACGGTGAGGTCGTCGCTGAGCCTGCGCGTCCCGAGCGCCGGGTCGGCGGTCCGCGCTCCGTAGATCTCCGGCGTCATGCCGGGAGACGCCATCGCTTCTTCGACGGCGCGGAAGGTGTGGGACGTCCGGCCGTTCACCAGGGCGGAGGCCGCCGCGGCGGCTGCGTCCGGCGCAACGCCGTATTCCTCCATCAGCGACTGTATGAGCGGCTGTGACGCGGTGTTGATGTTGACCTTTCCCGACTCGTCTTCAACGCCGATCTCCCTGATGGCTCCCGGGGAAACTCGCGCGGGAAGGGTGATATATGAGCGCGTCTTCCATGGGGCAGTCTCCGCGTCCACCCGTACGGTCAGGCGCAGGCAAAGATAGTCGACCGCAACACCTCCGGCTTCGCCGGAATTCCGCAGACGGACCTTCAGGCCGCCGGCGCCGCGGCCGACTATGCCCTTCCACCCCGCCGGCAGAGCAATCTTCATCCTCACGGCCATATAGGCGTCGCCGGTAACCGCCTGTTCGCCCGCATTCTTCCACGACCTGCCGCCGTCGGTCGAATACTCGCACGTCAGCAGGGGGTGCGTCAGCTCCCCGGTCACCCGCCTGAGGACGCATTCGACCGCGGCATCTTCAAGACGCATCCCGATATAATTGACGGCATCGTCCCAGCCGCACGCCTCGACGGATTCGCCGTTTTTTCTCAGCATATACGCCCCCGCGTCGGTCCCCTCACAGGTCTTGATGCGTTCCGGGTCCCCGCTGCCCCCCACCGCCGAGACGCGCGCGGTGGAATCGACGGCGGGAGAAAGACAGTAGCCGTTCGCGGACGGATCGGCGGACTGCGGCGCGGCGGTCCGGTCATCCCGCAGGGCGCGCATCCCGACCTCCGCGGCGCTCTCCGCCATGGCAAGCGCACGCGCGGAGGCAAGTTTGAGCGAGGGGATGTTGCCCTTGATGAGCATGAGCGACGCCAGGAACGCGAGGACAAAACCGCACGCGAGCACGATAAACAGGAAGATGATAGCCCCGGCCCCTCTCTCGTTGTCAATTCCGGGGACAGTATACTTAATTACCGCCGCCGCTCTCTCACGCCGCCATGATGTATGCATACCAGAACCCCTGCAGTCCGATTATCGTTTCACGAATTAAGTATACTGTCCCCGGAATTCCTACTCCCTCAGCATCCGCGGACACACCGTCGTCTCGATCGTCTCTTTCATGCCGCCGGCGTGCGCCGTCATCTGTATGCCGACGGCCCCCAGGTCTGCGAAATTCGGCTCGACGGCGGGCGGGACGATCCGCTCACCCGCCCGGCCGCGGTATATGAACTCGAACCCGGCGATATCGGAAAGGAGCGTCCGGCCGTTCCGGCGCAGAGTGCCGCCGGCAAACTGATAGGTGACCTCGCGATCGGCGGTGTCGCGGTAGGTCAACCGGTCCGGGGCGGCAGAGATAACGGCGCCGGGAGACCTTATTTCGCGCAGGTCGCGCGCGATGCGCACCGCAGCGATGCGCATCGGCGCGAAGTCGTCTTCGCGGTCGCGGGACGCCGCGTAGGTGGTGATCCCCGCAGCAAGGGCGTAAATGATGATGCTCCCGACGACGGTGATGGCGACAGACGTCACCATCGCTTCGAGCAGTGAAAATCCTTCGTTGTCAGCGTATCGCACCCAACATCCCCCTGTAGGTCATTCCCGCGCCGTCTTCACGCACGTCACCCGCGCGTACGGCTTATTGTCGTAAAACACCGCGACCGTCACCTTTTTATACGGGGTCGGGCCGGCGACGGGCGTCTCCAGGTCAGCCGGACCCCGGACGTGGTCCACCGCCGTCTCGCAGGAAAATCGTTTGAGCTCGCCGTCAAAGGGCGCGCGCGCAACGGCCGCAAGCGCGCCGAACGCCTGCCCCTGCACGGCGTCCATCCTCCCTTCGGCAAGGACGACCGCGGTCGTCCTGATCATTTCTTTTTGAGCGGAATGGGAAATGTTCCTGACCATGGCCACGATCAGGAAAAGGACGACGCCGATCAGCGCGATAAAGAGCAGGTAGCCGAAAAAAGAGAACCCTTTTGATGCGTGCATTCGCTTCATCCTCATGACCGCCACACGCGCCCCGTTTCGGGGTCGACGTAGATAACGATGCACCCCGCCGCGGATGACCTGATTACCACCGTCGCCGGGCGCGTCAGCGCGGCGCCGGCGGCGTCCAGCGGGACGCCGGTCCCGGCCGCAAATTTCAGCTCGGTCCCTTTCTGCACGTTGACGCCGGCGAACGTGAACCCTTTATAGACACCGGAGGCAAAATCGATCCGCAGCTTCCCGCGGCGGGTCAGGGGGTCTTTGATCATACTGCGGCCGGCGCCCCCATACTGGTAGAGGGTATAGCGGGAGCGGGCCGGTTCGAAGACGACGCCGCAGGGGATGTTCCGGCAGATCGCCAGCTCCTGACAGTACCGGAGGTCCGACATCACCTTATCGACGGCGCTCTCGAGCTGAATATGGCGGAACGGCGAAAAGATCAGCGCGGCGGCGACGGCGAGCACCGCGAGGACGACCAGCACGCTCAAAAATTCGATGATGGAAAAACGCTGGGACCGCTTGTGTGCTGTCATGGGAATTCCGCCGGATCAGGTTATCTGAACGTGCCGTCAGTCCTGTTATATGTGTAGGCGCCGCGGTTCGGCCCCGTGTAGGTCTTCTCCTTCTTCGACCAATCGGAGATGACGCCGCCCTCGGCGAGCACCGCGCCGAAAAAACTGTTGGTCAGGCTCGCCGGGCCGTCCTTTGCGTCATCGAGCGCGGGCGGATACACGCGCACCCCGCCTTCGACATGCCGCGCGTGATACGACTGGATGCCCGCGCGCACATTCCCCACAACGGTCCGTTCGGAATCGATACGCGCCTGCGCGCAGAGGTTATAATAGATCGGCACGGCCACGACCGCCAGGATGCACAGCACGACGATGATCATGACCAGTTCGGTAAGGTTGAATTTCAACTGCGCTCCGGGCTGCATAATGTCCTCCTCTGTTTGAGGCGGGGATTTTAACACTAAACGGGCGGTTGTGCCTATAAAATTCATACTGTCATTGCGGTGCGCCCGCCGCGCTCCCTTCGACAGACCGCGATGACAGCCCGCAAAAATATCCTTTCAATAATCGTTCGATTGGCATAGAATATCGGTGAAAAAGAAACCATCCGGAGGAGGTCTCGCATGGACAGACGTGAATTCCTCAAAAAAGTCTCGCTGGCGGGCATCGGCGCGTCGCTCCTCGGAACACGCGCATTCACCGCGTTCAGACCTGACGCCCTATTCGCACAGGAATCCCCCTTCGACATCGCGTTCGTACAAGGGGCCGACACCGCCGGGATCGTCAAAAAGGCCCTTGAAGCCGTCGGCGGGATGAGCAGGTTCGTCTCCCGCGGCGACGTCGTCATGCTCAAGCCGAACCTCGGCTGGGCGCGCACCCCGGACCAGGCGGCAAACACCGACCCCGCTGTGTTGAAAACGGTCGTCGAGCTGTGCTTTAACGCGGGAGCAAAAAAGGTCAAGATAACCGACAACACCTGCAACGATCCCCGCAAGACCTATACCCTTTCCGGCGCGGACGCAGTGGCAAAAGAGACCGGCGCGGACATCTTCTACACCGAAGAGCGTTTTTTCAGGGACATGGACATCGGCGGGGAACAGCTCAGGAACTGGCCGGTCAACCGGGAGATCATCGAGGCCGACAAGCTCATCAACATACCGGTCGCGAAGCACCACAGCCTCGCGAAGCTGACGATCGGCATGAAAAACTGGTTCGGCGCCGTCGGCGGCGCGCGCAACCGGCTCCACCAGAACATCGACGGGTCGATCGCCGACCTGGCGCGCTTTTTCAAACCGGCCCTGACGGTCGTCGACGCGGTGCGGATCCTCGTGCGAAACGGGCCGACCGGCGGCAACCTGAGCGACGTCAAGAAGACCGATACCGTCATCGCCTCGACCGACCCGGTCGCGGCCGACAGCTGGGCGGCGACCCTCTTCGACATGACCGCCGCCGACCTCGGGTACATCGGCATCGGCGAGCGGATGGGGCTGGGAAAAGCCGACTGGACGGCCCTCAAGTATACAGAACTGGTAGTGTAAACCGTTTTTCTGACAAGGCAAACATGGTCCACATACGCCGGCTGTCACAACTTATTTTCACCGCCCTTTTCTTCCATTTCTTCTTTATCAACAACGACAAGCTCGGCACTAACCTCCTCAGCCCGAACGTCGCCTTCTTCTTCAACATCGATCCGCTCGCGGCGCTCGGCACGTTCCTGTCGTCGCACAAACTGCCGGCGGTATGGATCGGCGCGCTCGGCGTCCTCGTCCTAACGCTCCTGTGCGGCAGGGTCTTCTGCGGGTTCATCTGCCCCTTCGGGGCGATCAACCAGTTCTTCGGCTGGATCAGGAAAAAATTGGCGCGCACACCCGCCCCTGACATCTATTCGGAGAAACAGAAGATCAAATACCTGGTGCTCGTTATCTTCCTCATCTGCTCGGTTTTCGGGGTCAACCAGACAGGGCTGTTAGACCCGTTCGCGTTCCTCGTCCGGTCGCTGACCGCCGGGGTCATACCGCTCCTGCAGTACGTCTGCGCGAACGCCGGCGACCTGATCTACCGGCTGGGAAACGAACGGCTGTCGGACACCGCCGGCGCCGCGCTCGACCATATCAAAAACAACTACTTTTACTTCACGCTCCCCCGCTTTTCCGGAGGGGCGGTCATCACCGTCCTCTTCCTCGCCGTCATTGCCCTCAACTTCTCCCGCTCGCGCTGGTGGTGCCGGTTCGTCTGCCCGCTCGGCGCTCTGCTGGGGCTGGTCGCCCGCTACTCGCCCGTCCGGCTCAAAGTGAACGAGAAATGCACGCACTGCATGAGCTGTGTCCGCCACTGCGAAGGGGCGTGCAACCCGCACAAAAAGGACGGCTGGATAGCGCACGAATGCGTGATGTGTTTTAACTGCATCGGCGAATGCCGCGAACAGGCGGTCTCTTTTAAATTCGCGTTCATCAACACGAAGGTCGAGCCGAAGCTCGACATCGACCGGCGCCGGGTCCTGACAGCGGGAGTGGCCGGCCTCCTCGCCGCGCCGGTCCTGCGCCAGCAGTTTTTCGCGAAACGGGTCGCCCCGTCGCTGATCCGGCCGCCGGGGGCGCTCCCCGAACCGAAATTTTTAGAGAAATGCATCAAGTGCGGCAACTGCATCCGGGCCTGCCCGACCAATTTCCTCAACCCGGCGCTCCTGGAGGCGGGGTTCGAAGGGCTCTGGACGCCGATGGGGATCGGCATGAAGGGATACTGCGATTACGAGTGCACGCTCTGCGGCCAGGCCTGCCCGACCGGGGCGATCGAGCGCCTCCCGCTCCCGAGAAAAAAGAGGACGAAGATCGGCACCGCCTGCGTCGACCGGTCGCGCTGTCTCACCTACGCCTTCGCCACTTCCTGCGCCGTCTGCGAAGAGCACTGCCCCACGCCGCAGAAGGCGATCTGGCTCGACCGGGCCGAGGTGGTCACCCGCGAGGGGAAAAAGATCGTCGTCGAACAGCCGCACGTCGACCCCTCCCTATGCATCGGCTGTTCGAACTGCGAGAACGTCTGCCCCGTCGTCGACAAACCCGCCATCTACGTCACCGCGATCGGCGAGACGCGTTCGAGAGAGAACAAGCTGATTTTGGGATATTAGGAATAATTATTGTTCTGATAATCAGCTTATATGCTATAATCCATCTGGAGGCTTAAAACGTGTGAGTCCGACAGTATTTCGCATTAAAGGATATAGGTTCTATTTTCTCTCCAACGAAGAAGAGCGCATGCATGTCCACATTGAGTGCGCGGAAGGCGAAGCCAAGTTTTGGATAGAACCTATTGTGTCGCTCGCTGACTATTATAAACTGAGTTCAAAAAGATTGAATGAAATACAAAAAATTGTTAAGAGACGCAAAATGGAAAAAACACTTTGGTAAGCGTTGAGAATATTTCCCCTTTTGGCATCTGGTTATTAGTTAATGATAAGGAATATTTTTTAACTTATCGCAATTATCCCTGCTTTAAAGACCAACCAATAAAATCTATCCAAAAAGTTAAGCTTCTCCACGGATTTCACCTCTATTGGCCGGATCTCGATATTGATCTGGAAACAGACAATCTGGATAACCCCGAGAAATATCCCTTAAAAAGCAAGTGCTCTTGAATCCTACGGTATGATCTTCTTGAGGAGGGAGCGCGCCTCGTTCCCCAGCTTGCCGCCGGAGGCGCCGCACAGATTCTTGCCTTGTTTGACAACAATGTGTTCCTTGCCGAACTGGTCTGCGTACAGGAAGGCCGATTCGCCGAACCCGGGAAGCTCCTGATACACCTTCGGATTCGCCGTGGAGGTAAACCTGGAGAGAAAATCGCGGTATTTATCGAACGCCGCGCGCGCCTGGCCGGGGCCGGGATAATCGGCAATAAACATCCGCACCCGCCCGCCGTCCGGGAGCGTATACTCAGCGCTATAGGTATCCTTGAGGAAGGAATGCCCCATGAAGCTCTTCGGCGAAAATTTCATGGAGCCGGCGATCAGGCCGTCCTGCTCCAGCCGCTGTGCGCGGTCCGGCGGCAGGGCGTCTCCCGGCATCGTCCGCGCCGCGGCACGCGCAAAGAGCGGCAGGACCCGCCCGGCGTCCGCGATCTTTCCCAGCACCGAAATTTTTACGTAATAGGGCCCTTTCCAGAAATTGAGGACCTGACCGCTCTGGTATGCCTCCGCGCCGATGTCCAGCTTTTGCGCCGACTCGTCCCGTTCGGCGCCATAGACCCCGAAGGCATGGTCCTTGTCCCCCATGTCATAGATGTCAACGACGATCGTCCCCTGCTGTTTCTCGTGCACATATTCGGATGACCGGAGCGACTGGAAACCGTAATCAAGATACATCTCGGCCTGGCCGTTGATGTAGAGGAACAGGTTGGCGGAGACATAGATTGCGCCGGCCCCCTTGATAAACCACCCCTCGAGGTTGCCCGACGGAACGAGATGGCCGAGTTCCCGGATGGCGGGGTTCTGGTCCCGGGGCAGTGCCGCTGAGGCAAAAGACACGATCATGAGTAATGCGCACAGCAAACGTTTCATCGGAAAATCTCCGCGCCATATCGTTCGAGCGGGCCCCGCGGGTAATGGTTTAAAACACCTACTCGATCCGGTCAATGACTTCTTCGCGGACCTCGACCCGGGCGTTCTTCTCGAGCACTTCGAGCAGTGCGTCGACCGCCTGCTTCCGCTTCTCCGCCGTGAGTGCGGCGGCGATATCCGCTGAGACGTCTTTGAAGGGTGTGACCATTTCCGGCTGACGGTCCGTCACCAGGATGATGTGGTAGCCGAACTTCGTCTTCACCGGGGGCGCCAGCTCTCCGGATTTCAGCGAGAAGGCGGCTTCATCGAGAGCGGGATCGAGCCTGCCGCGCGAAAGGTACCCGAGGTCACCCCCTTTACGCTTGCTCGGCGCGGCAGAAAAGAGTGCGGCCAGCCGCGCGAACTGGCCTTTCTCCTGCTTCAGCCTCAAATAGAGAGAATCGGCGTCTTCCTTCTTATCGACAAATATGTGGGACAACCGGACACGCTCGGGAATGCGGTATTTCTCACTGTGCTCTTCATAATAATTTTTCACGTCAGCGCCGGTTACCGCCAGGCCGGCCGGCGACTCCGCCGCCAGATACCGGTCGATCACCTTCAACCGTCTCTGGGCATCCGGGAGGCCGGCAAGGCCCTCTTGCTTGTCATATCCTTTTTTCACCGCGTCCTGGTAGAGCAGTTCCTGGTCCACGAGCGCCCGCACAAGCCCCAGCTTCCGGTACCGGAGCAGCCCCCCGACACCCGCAGGCGCGTTCCTGATCGTGTCCTGCACATCTCCGGCGGTGATGACCGTGCCGTTGACCACGGCAACGGCTTCTGTACGCGCCGGCGGCCGCGGGTTTTTGTCGGCAGCGCTTGCGCACGAGGCCGAAAGGAAAACACATACAAGTGTGCTGACTGTAATGAGGGCTTTCATGCGGCTCCTTTTGCGTATCTTGCGCTAATTCTTCTTTTCCACTTCCTTCAAATCTTTTGATTCCGGCTTCACGGCTTCTTCCTGCTCCAACGCCGTCGCCGCCGCTTCGGCCGTCCCCTTGAGCGCCGGGTCCCCGGAACCGCTCATCACGGAAATGAGCCGTTTGACAAGCTCCGGCGGATATGTTTTTTCCTTCTGCTGTTTTTCCCAGAGGAGATGCAGGAGGTTGACGCCCGCCGCGCGCACGCCTGCATCCGGGGAACGCACCAGGCCCGCGGCAACGGTCAGGGTTTCTTCGGGGTCCGTCAGCTTTTGTACCTTTGCCGCAACGTCAATCAGCAGGGCGTTGCCGGCCTTCCGGATGTCGGCGTCGGACAGATCGGCCGCGCGGGAAGCATCTTCATACTGTTTGAGCAAGAGCGGGCTTGTCCGCAGGGTCTGCAGTCCGCTCAGGACCGCGGTCCGCACCGCCCGCATCAGCGGCGGGTCGTCCAGTTTCGCCGCTTCGGCCGCCGTTCTGATCAGGACGGTAAGGGGAACGTCGATGCCGCCTTCCGCGCCTGCACGGGGGAGCCCCTCGCCGATACATCCGGCGGCAAACTTTTTTACCGCCGGGTCTTTGGAATCTGCCAGGATCCGCCCCAGCGACAAGAGACCGCCGTTGTTTTTGCCGTCCGCGAGCTTTTTGCGCACCACCTCATACCCTTCGATGCCGAGCTTGACCAGCGCGGGATCTTCCGTTTCGATAAGGATCCGCGATATGTCCTCAAGGGCGGCAGGATCGTCCGCCTGCATGGCGGCCTTGACAACGGCAGGCGCCTCCTGCGCGAGCAGACGGCGTCCTTTGTCGCCGTAACGCGACACCTGTTGGAGGACATACATCTTACGCGCGAAAGGCAGCGGGGGCGTCAGCGCGATCATCCGCGTATACAGGTCAATAACATTGACGGCGCTCTGCTCGTTGGGGACCGTCGAGTAAAAGCCCGCGATCGTCTCCAGGTCGGCAAGCCGCTTCTTCTCTAGGGCCCGGTCGGCGAACCGCTTCCACACGTTCATCACGGCGACGTTCGTGTCGGCGGCGTTGTACATCACCAGCGGCACGCTCACACGCACCAGCAGGTCCAGCGGCACATCGCGCTTCCCCGCGGCCTCCAGATACGCGATCGTCATCGGTTCGGTCTTTTCCGACCCTCTCGTTTTAAGGAATTCAAGGAACCTCACGGCGGTCTCGTCGTCGCCCGCGGCGACCGCCTGATCAAAGAACGCGACCGCCTCGTCCTCGGAATACAGGTCGTATCCGAAGGAATCAAATTCCTTAACGGTCTCGAGCCGCTCTTTCGGCCCCGGCGCCTGCGCGTAACAGCGGGCGAACCCCAGCTTCGCCCCTTCCGTGTCGCCCTGCTGGTACAGCTCCCGGGAGAGGTCGGTCATCCGCGCGAGATCTTTATTCTTATCGGCTTCCTGCAGGAGATACCGTTTACCGTCGAGCCACGCGTCCCGCGCCGGCGGAACGTCCGCCATCTTGTCGGTGAGCGTCCGGACGGCCTCGCCGTCCCCCTTTTCCACAGCGTCGTAGAGAGCGCGCGCATACAGCACGCCCGCCGCGGGGCTCTCCTCCGCCGCCTGCGCCTCCGCAAGCTTCACGAGAGCGTCCCGGTCAGGCACCGCGTCCGCCGCCGCGACATACGCCTCCTGCGCCAGGTCGTCAAGGCCGTAGGCGCGCATCTGCGCCGCCTGCTCGAATATCCGCGGGACGTCCTTCTTATGTACCGCATCAACCAGTTTCTCGTAGGCGCGCAGGGCTGCCTCCCGTTCGCTCTCGGGAACGGGGATAGTCCTGAAATCGAGCTTCGCGAAAACCGGTTTCTGTGAAAGGGCTTCCTTGATCGGCGGGAGAGGTTTCAGCTCCCGGACCACGGGAACCGGCTCATCAGCGGCCGGAAGAGCGGCGGAAGCCGCAGCAGACAGACTGCCGGATGCCGCCGCGGCCGGCGCCGCCTTCGCCGCGGCGGAACTGCCCGCCTCCTGCTTCGCAATAGGCGCCGTAAGGCCGCCCTTCTTCCTGCCCGTCACCAGGGCCAGGACCAACGCTATCACGACCGCACCGCACACCGCGCCGATCAGTAACTGCTTTTTCATAGGTCACACCTTTTTTTCACCTGAAACCCCTGTAACGTTTTGTTCGAGAAAGCACGGCGAGTCGAGAACTCTTAATGACTACAATCTGTTAAATTCAACAACCGTCAAACCGGCCTGACGGATAACAGCCCGCAGAGTACCTTTTGCAATTTCTTTGTGGTTTGGTATGGTTAGCCTTCTATGCGGCGGATGCATGTTCCGTAAAATAATGTGACTTCCGGTTTGATGATCGACTAAATATCCTATCCTACGCAACATCTTGCACAGATCTTTACCAGAAACCACCGGCAATTTGTTCAAATTGCAACCTCAATAATTTCTTCGATTATAGTAGGCGGGACAGGCTCGTGATGTTTCTTCAGACTTTTCACATATCCTTTTATCGCATCCTGAATGTTTTTTAGCGCTTCTTTCCGATTTTTCCCTTGTGAAATACACCCGGGCAAAGAAGGGCATTCCGCTACAAATATTCCATCCTCATCTTGTTCAACCAATATTCTGTATTTCATTTTACCTGCTCCTTCATTGCGCAATTTCTTTTCACTATACCAAAAACACCACTCCCTTTATGCCAAACGGATACGCAACATAACCGTCGGGATGTTTTTCAACAACAACTCGCAAACCGATCATTGCAACATCCTTCCAACTCTTCGGGACAACATCACTTTCACACAGCATTACTATTAAATCATCACATCCCCTAATAATTATACAGCAATATATTCCGCATATGAATGGCTTCGGGGAATTGGAAGACTATCTTCTCTCAGTCCCCGGATATGCATTTCAATAGCTTCGTGCATATTCCGTTCAGCCTCCTTACGGGTTGCGCCCGCAGCAACACATCCCGGTAAATCAGGAGAATATGCCGAATAATTGTTTTTTGCCTTTTCAATTACAACAAGAAAACGATTCATATTATCTACCCCCCTTCAATCGTGCTTGTTTCAGCACACTATTCAAAGTCCCGGGCGCCAGATCGTTGCCCGGATGACCTGCTATCGTAACTCTCCCCGGCTTTACCGGATGTTTATATTGATGATGGCTTCCTCTTGTCGCAACAGCATACCAGCCATCTTTTTCTATCAACTTGATAACATTTTCCGTATCTTCACGCAATCTTCCTGGTCTTTATTACATATATGTGCTCAGCGCTAAGTTTCCTTCACTATACCAAAACACATCAACGAAAACAAACATATACACTGAACAAACAGCCGGTAAAAAAACACCGTGCAGGGGCATTTCCGCCCCTACCCTTGTGCATCAAACTCGCCGGATCCTCACGCCGCGCGGACATCGGATCCGATATACAACCACGCGTGGATCTCGGCCTGCTCGCGTGTAAGAGTTACCTACCCGCAGTTCTGACAGACCAGCGCTTCGCATTCGAGACTTTCAAAGTCTTTTCTCTCTTTTTTGAAATACCCTTTGCACTCGCATTGTTTTTTGATAGGTCACACCTTAATCCAGGTTGAGTTACGATTTTAGATGTGCCTCGACGAATTCTTCCCTTGAGATTCCTAATTGGACGCATATCGTTCTCAGCGTGGACCCTTTAATCTTGGAATGGTTGGGCATCGTAAGAGGGATATGCTCTTTTTCTCTTACGATCTTGAAACCCAGATATTGAAGCGCTTTTACGACCTTGCGTTTGGGCGCATCGACAGGAAATTTCGCTGTCATAGGTGCCTATATAATAGCTTCGGCGATAAAGGCCTCTATCACCGGAGGATCTATCTTGAGCGCATTCTTCCCAAAACTTTTGATATGAAATTTTATCGCTGATTTAACATCCGACAGTGCAGCTTCATAGGTGTCACCTTCACCCACTACCACGCCCTTTATGCCAAGCGGATATGCAACATATCCGTCGGGATGTTTTTCAACAACAATTCGCAGATCGATCATTTTAACCTCCTTACTTTTCTATCCATGCGTCAATAATACCCCGCTCTCTCGATAATATCCATATCATTCGCCATTGCACAGCCGTCGTTCTCTCCTCGCCCTCCCTTACGCCACCATCGTCTCCCGTTCGGTCCCGAGCAGCGCGTGTATCTCCGCCTGCTTGCTCTTCTCGTAGGAATCGATCTTGTCCACGCCTTCCATCATCTCCGGCAGGAGGTGGATCGGGGCGCCTTCGGCAACCTTCCCGAGTTCCGAGGTCACCGCCGGGTCGAGCCCTTGCAGGACCGTCGACGACACGATCAGCTCATTCGTCGCTTCAGAGAAAATCGCGTAGAGGAAATCGCCCGCGGCCTTCCTGAACATCGCCTCGAAATTCTCTTTCGACGTGAAGATCAGGGTCTTCGACGGATCGACCGCCACGCCCTTCTCCGCCAGCAGTTCTTCGCTCATCTTCGCGATTGCGCTGTCAATTTCCTTGCGATAATCGGCAAGGTCCCTGCCCTGCCGGTTGACCACCTTGAACGCGCCCTTCTTCACGACGCCCAGCTCCGCGTAGAGCGCGCTGATCTCTTTCGCGCCGATCTCTTTTTGCGACGTCGAGAACCACACGATGTTGCCGTTCGCCAGGGCGTCTTTCATCCGCGCGAGCATCGCCCTGCCGTTGGCGGTCTTCTGCATCTCGCGGACCTTGTCGATGTCGAGGACCATGATCCCCTGCATCCCCTTCATCCCTTCTTTCATTATGTCGGTCAGGATCAAGACCTGTTCGTACCCTTTCGTGATCTGCGCCTTCTCGGTCACCTCGAACAAGCTGAGGATGTTCTGGAGCTCGATGGTGCCGAGGCCTTTGAGCTTCGCGGCGTCTATCGCGGACAGGACATCGACCAGGCTCGTGCGCTTCGTCTCCTCGCTCATACGCTTCACCGTCCGCACCGCGAGCTCCTGCCATTTCGCCTTGTCCGCATCGGTCAGGCGTTCAGACAGTATCAGGTTTCTCAAGAGGCTGAAATTGACACGGTTGATCGCCTGGGCGTCGCCCTTCGCGCCGTCTATCAGCGCGCGGGCATCCGGCGCCTTCGCATCCACCTTTGAGCTGATGCTGTCGAAGAGCGATGCAACCTCGTCGCGCATCGCGACCGCGGCCAGCGCGCGTTCTTCCTTCACCCGCGCGATCAGTTCGCGGCCCTGCGCCTGCGCCTGGGCGTTCGGCTCGCGCGTGATGATGTTCGTCACGCCCGCGGGCGAAACGGTCAGCACCGGCCGCGTTGCCGTCGTCCCGTCAGGCGTCGTCACCGTTGTCGTGACGTTCCCCTTCAGCTCGGTCCTGAGCGCGGCAAACATCTGCTTCTGCGCGGTCTGGAGCGCCTGTCCTGCGGCGGGCGCCGGCATCAACAGCGCCGTAACGGCCGCCTTGACCGCCGCTGTCGCCTGCGGCGCGCTGACCTGCGACGTGAGCCAGCCTTTGATCTGCTCGATCGGCATCGCCACATTCCGGTATGCCGCGGTGTTCCGCCCCAGCTCCTTGGCCTGCTCGAACTGGTTCGAGAATACTTTCGCCAGCATCTCTCCGGCGATTTCGGCGTCGGGCGCCGTCGGGCTCAGCCCGTACTCGCGGACAAACGCCGTCTTGGCCTGTGTATAGAGATCGCTCTTCGCAAACTCGCTGACCAGCGCCTTGCCATCAGGGCTGTTCTGCAGATAGGCGTGGGTGAATTCGTGGAAGATGCCCTCGCGCACGAGCTCGATGAACTTCACGTCCTGCACGCCCGCCTCACGCATCGCTTCCGTGACGAACTGGAAGACATAGTTGTCGGTCAGGAACGTCCCGGTGTCGGGATCGTACTTGATCGAGCCCTTAAGCGTGTCCTGCAGATAACCGGCAACCCGCGCCGCGGTCTGCTCAGACACGCCGTTTTCGACCAGCCCTTTGACGATCACCCCTTCAATGAATCCTTTACCGAAACGGTTATGCACGATCGCGTTCGCCCCTTCGGTACCGGTCGGGAGTTCCTCTCCCAGGTCGGCTTCCCGCTCCGCACCCCGCAGTTCGCGGTTATAATCGCGCCTGTTCATCCGTTCAACAGGCATCTCTCCAGCCTCCGGCGTGACCGCGATACGTGTCGCAATGCTCCGGGCAAGTTTCGCCAGCTCGATCGGGACGACCTTCTGCTGGGTGACGAAGGTATTCAGCGCCTCGACCACCTTCTGCCGGTCGCCGGCCGTCAACTGTACCAGCGCCGGACCCTGCACCATCCCTGAGAGGAAGGTCATCAGACGGTCTTTCAGGACGGTCTCAGCCCCCGTCACCGACGCAGGCAGAGCCGCAACAGCGCCGATGTTCTGCAATGCGGCCAGGACGCCGAGACCGGAAGCTACCCGGTTCGCGAAACTCGGATCGGAGACCGCCGGCGTGAACAAATTCTCATACACGACCGCGTTGATCTGCTTGCCGAGCGCGTCCGCCAGCCGCGTATCGTTCGGCATCGCCTGCAGGAGCGCCGTTCCGAGCAGGATCTGGGCTCCCTGGAGCGCCTGTGCCGCAGACGCTTCCTCGTTCACCTTCTTCACCTGCGCAGCGCTCATCCCTTCGGTGACCGCCGGCACGGAAACCTTGAGGTCAGTGACCAGCGCGGCCGCCCTGCTCTCCAGCATCGCGACCCGCTCGCTCACCGCCGGTGACAGCGGCGCCGTTTCGTTCGATCTCAGCGCTGAGGCGCTCTGCACCGTGTTGGCCACCTTCACCAAGACGCGCGCCTGCTGTTCGGTTGTCAGCCCGGCGTCTTCCATTGCCTTCTGCGCCAGCGCCCGGTCTTCCGGCAGGCGCTCGATCAGCGCGTTGACCACCGGCAGGACCGCTTCCGGTTCCTGTCCGTCACGCGCGGCCATGTCGAAAAGCCCGTCCTCGGGCATTGCGAGGTCCGCAAGCTCGAAGACCTGCTGATCAGTCATCTGCGCCGCGTTTTCCGGCTTGAAGAGGTTCGCCGCAAGGTCCGTCGGCGACATCAGCGGGTTGGCGACCGCCATCACCTGCTGTGCCAGAGCGACGTCGCCGTTGCAGGCTTCCATGATCGCCCCTGTCTGTTCGGCGATACTGCCGGTTATATCTGTCTGCAGCAGCCTTGAAAGAGCATCGTACAGCTTTACAGCACCGGGATCGGTGACCGCTCCTGACAGTATCCCTTCCTGCATCTTACCGGCGACAACACCCATAAGATCTCGCGACTTCGTGAAATCACCGGCGGCTTTAACTTCCTCAAGGGCATTCTTGTATTGAGCGCGCTCGTCCGCGGGAAGTTTTTCGACGTCAACGCCGGCTGCTTTTTGGATCCTTGTCTCCGCCACTTTTGTGTCAGCGGCTTTTGTTTCCGCCCGTGCCGCAAGCTGTGTCGGTTCAACCTTGGTCGTGCCCTTGGTCGCCATGAGGTCCTTGCCCATAAATTCGCCCTGTGCAATCATTGCCGTAAAATCAAATGTCCCGTCAGCTTTTCTGACCTTCAACTCGGCAAAACTTTCCAGTCTTGGTTCTTTTCCGCCTGATTCCGCGCGCAAGTCAGCGAGGCGTTTTTCCGCTATGGAGGTGTTATTGGCGCGCGCGTCACGGATATCTGTCATCGATTTATTGATCCCGTCGGAGATTTTGGAAACCATGTCTTTCAAGTCCTTGGATACCCCTTCCGACTTAAACACTTCGCTCCATATCTGCAGCGCCTTTGCGCCTTCCGACTCGATCGTTTCCCACGCCCGCTGAATGCCGCTCTTATAGGTGGTCTCGTCGTAATAAGCGCCGTCCCTCTTTTCCGCGGGAGTACCGCCTCCGCGCTTGTACATCGCCTGTATGGCGTCCTCGATGATCTTGAGATCTCTCTGGCTCTGCGCATCCTTCTTTCCGGTCAATTCCGCTTTTTTGGCCTCCAGATGTTCCGCCAGGAAATTGTGCCTGAAGAGCCCGCCGATCGAGAAATTCACCGCGTTGCTCTTCTCGATCATCGAGAGATACCCGGCATGAAGCTCAAATATCTGCGCGTCGTTGAGTTTGCCCGGATCCGCCTTGAAGGCGTCAAATATAACGCTTAACCGATGTCCCGCGCGCATGAACCTGTTCTCCGCAAAGAATTTTTCATAATGCGCCTGTCCGGCGGCGCCGAGTTTCTTTGCGAAATTTTCATTCGCGAACAGTTTCATTTCGCCTTTCAGATAATCGACGGCATTGTACTCTTTCATCACCCCGTCAATCTCTATTGAAAATTTTATCGCCTCTAATTTTGCCAATACGGCTTTATTCGCAGGCAGCGAGACCCAGTCGCCGATTTTCGCAAATTCGCCGGTTAACTGCCGTATCAGTTCAGGCGCGACCTCACTGATCCGCTCCTCGACCTCAAAGCTTTTTTGCAAGACGCCCTTGATGCTTTCGTCGACAAGCGCCGAGGCGACGCTGAAAGATATCTTTGACAAGCCGGGA